>Ga0334890_1003737_pt1 | contig 14974 bp, 13 predicted proteins | sample GraSluR1_MG_3_FD_207220 | JGI IMG/M metagenome (GOLD analysis project Ga0334890, IMG submission 207220) | Sludge microbial communities from methane-producing bioreactor in Wageningen University, Netherlands - Granular Sludge_31_08-R1 | ecosystem: Engineered > Bioreactor > Anaerobic >... | reverse complement strand
TCAACGCTGTTAGGGGGCACCACGTGCTCTCTGCCAGGGGCAGGCTCAGACGGCTTATTCTACCGTCTGAGCCTGTTTCTCTAATATATGAGGGGGACTTTGACCGCTGGTTGGGGCGTGTTCCCCCTCCCTCGCTTGGCCGGGGAGGGGGTCACTGTCAGAGGTAGAGGCGTTGCACAGAGAGACTTCCGAAGTTTTGGCAACTTCGGAAGTCTGGGATTGCGCCCCCGCCCATTGGCCGCTGCCAGGCACGCGGAACGTGCTATAATAGCGGCACGGCTTCCGGCGCAGGCTGCCAGGGCCTCTTGCGCGGAGAGGATGCAATTCTAATGGTGACACCTCGACACCCCAACGATACTGTGACCATCGCGCCGGGCGTGCTGCTGACCATCGCCCGCCTGGCGACGCTCGACGTGCCGGGCGTGGTGCGCATGGGCAGCACGCCCGGCGGCGTTGACCGGCTGTTGCGCCGCGTGCCCTCGGCTAACGGCGTGCAGATCGCCATTGACGATGACACCGTGACCGCGCACCTCTACGTCGTGGCCGAGGCATCGGCCAACCTGCGCGAGATGAGCGTGCAGATTCAGCGTTCGGTCGAGCGTTCCATCCGCGATTTGCTCGGCATGAAGGTCGCGTCGGTCAACGTGCACATCGAAGACGTGGCCTTCGCCTCCGCGACGGAGCCAGAAGGGGAGTAGCGAGCGCCGATGGTCACGCCCGACTACCGCCGCGAAGCACGCGCGCTGGCACTGCAAGTGCTTTACGAAGTGGATTGCACCGATCATCCAGTGGCGGAGGTGCTGCGCGAGCGGCTGGAGCAAAATACGCCGCGTCCCGAAGCGATCCCCCTGGTTACGCGGCTGGTGCAGGGCGTGCTGGAGATTCGCCCGCGTCTGGACGTGCTCATTCACCGCTATGCCCCCGAATGGCCGCTCGACCAGATCGCCATCGTGGATCGTAACATCCTGCGCATCGCCATCTACGAGATGGCCGTGGATGAGACTATCCCGCTGAAGGTGGCCATCAACGAGGCCATTGAGCTGGCCAAAACCTTCGGCTCGGAGAGCACGCCGCGCTTCGTCAACGGCGTTCTGGGCACGCTCGCCGCGCGCCCTGATGATGTACAGGCCACGCTCAAGCCCCAGCCATCCTGATCGTAGCAGCCCAGAACCGACGCCCTCATGTCCAAGCAGCCTGTGCCACAGCAGCCGGGCCACCAGCCGAAGCCCTACAGCGCGTGGACGGCCATCACCGGCGACGAAGACGAGACGCCGCTGACCCTGCTCGACCATCTCAACGAGCTACGGAGTCGCCTGATACGCGCCGTGGCTGCCCTGACCATCGGCGTGCTGCTGGCGGTCGTCTTCACCGAGCGGCTGCTCAAATACCTGATCACGCCCTACGGCACCGAGCTACAGGTGCTCGGCCCGACCGAGAGCGTGGTGATTTACTTCCGGGTGGCGCTGCTCGCCGGGGCGATCCTGGCTATGCCCTACATCACGCTCCAGCTTTTTCTGTTCGTCGCGCCCGGCCTGACGCGCAAAGAGAAGCGCTGGATTTACCTGGCGCTGCCGGCGACGACGGGCCTGTTTCTGGTGGGGGTAGCCTTCGCCTGGTTCATCATGGTGCCCGCCGCGCTGGGCTTTCTGCAAGACTTCCAGAGCGAAGTCTTCCGCGCCGAATGGACGGCGGATCGCTACATCGCCTTTCTGACCTCGATCCTGTTCTGGATCGGGGTGGCCTTCGAGCTACCGGTCGTGGTCTTTGTGCTGGCCCGGCTGGGCATCATGGGGCCGAGGCCGCTGATGCGCAACTGGCGGCTGGCGGTGGTGCTGATGACCATTGTCGCCGCGCTGATCACGCCAACGGTGGACCCGTTCAACATGCTGCTGGTGATCGCGCCGTTGATCATGCTCTACCTGATCAGCATTGGCCTGGCCGTCATCGCTTATCCCCGTGCTCTGCGTAAATAGACGTTCCACAGAGTGATCGTCCGCTGGCACGGTTGTACGCTAACGTTAGGAGTATGGCATGTCCAAAACCCGTGTCCTGATCATGGGCGCCGCCGGGCGCGACTTCCACAACTTCAACACCGTCTTCCGCGACAACCCGGCCTATCAGGTCGTCGCCTTCACCGCGACGCAGATTCCCGACATCGAAGGGCGTCTCTACCCGCCGGAGCTAGCCGGGCCGCTCTACCCGCAGGGCATCCCCATCTATCCTGAAAACGACCTGGCCGCGCTGATCCGCCAGCAGGCCATTGACGAGGTGGTGTTCGCCTATTCGGACGTGTCGCACGAGTACGTGATGCACAAGGCGAGCCTGGTGCTGGCCGCTGGCGCGGACTATCGCTTGATCGGCCCCAGGCTGACCATGCTCAAGAGCAGCAAGCCGGTCGTCGGCGTGGGCGCGGTGCGCACCGGCTGTGGCAAGAGCCAGACGACGCGCGCCGTCAGCCGGGCGCTGCGCAAGCTGGGCTATCGCGTGGCCGTGGTGCGCCATCCCATGCCCTACGGCGACCTGGCCCGCCAGGCTGTGCAGCGTTTCGCCACCTATGACGACCTGGATCGCCACGAGGCGACCATCGAGGAGCGCGAGGAATACGAGCCACACATTGACAGCGGCGTGGTTGTCTTCGCCGGCGTGGACTACGAGCGCATCCTGCGCGAAGCCGAGCGGGAAGCCGACATCGTGCTGTGGGACGGCGGCAACAACGACCTGCCCTTCTACGCGCCCGACCTGTACTTCGTCCTGGTGGACCCGCACCGGCCCGGCCACGAGCAGAGCTACCATCCCGGCGAGGCCAACCTGCGCATGGCCGACGTGGTGATCATCAACAAGATAGACACGGCGGATCAGGCGGGGGTGCAGCAGGTGCGCGCCAGCATCCGCGCCCTGAACCCGGCGGCGACGGTCATTGACGCCGCCTCGCCCATTTTCGTGGACGATCCGGCGGCCATTCACGGCAAGCGCGTGCTGGTCGTCGAGGACGGTCCCACCCTGACCCACGGCGAGATGGCCTACGGCGCGGGCGTGGTCGCCGCGCAGCGTTTCGGCGCGGCGGAACTGGTAGACCCGCGCCCCTACGCCGTGCGCAGCATCGCCGAAACCTTCGCTAAGTATCCCAACACGGGCACGCTGCTGCCCGCCATGGGCTATGGCGAGGGGCAGCGCGCCGATCTGGAGGAGACCATCCGCGCCACGCCATGCGACCTGGTGATCGTCGCCACGCCGATTGACCTGTCGCGGGTGATCGCCCTTGACAAGCCGGCGCAGCGCGTTCGCTACGAGCTGCAGGAGCTGGGCCAGCCGACCGTCTACGACCTGCTCAACGCCAGGTTCGGGCCGAAGGCGTAGGCCACACCGCGAGCGAAGCGCGCCCCCCACGGCGCGCTTCTGTTTCCGCCAGCGGGCGAAGCCTGAGCGACCATGAGCGCACTCTCTCGATCCCATGTACGCTGGCGGCGGACACTGGCCCTGGCCGCTCTCGCCGCGGCGCTGACCGTTGTCGCCGTGCCCTCCCTGCTCGGCTTCCTGACCACCTATCGCCTGCTCTATGCTCCCTGCGGCGAAGACCCGCGCACGCCCGCTGACTTCGGCCATCCCTCGGAAGACGTGACTATCGCCGGACGAGCCGGCGATTTCCGCGCCTACTTCATCCCCGGCACCAATGGCGCGGCGGTGATCATCCCTCCGGCGGCGGCGAGCGGGCGCGGCAGCCGCCTGCATGAAGCCGACGTGCTGGCCCGGCATGGCTACGCGGTGCTCGCCTTCGAGTCGCGGCGCTGCGCAGAGATGGGGCCGCTCAGCCTGGGCTACCGGGAGATCGCCGAGGTCGGCGACGCGCTGGCCTACCTGGAGGCGCGCGCGGACGTGAACCCGACGCAAATCGGCGTGCTCGGCTTCTCGTCGGCGGGCGCGACGGCGGTGATGGCCGCCGCACGCTACCCGGCGCTGCGCGCGGTCGTCGCCGAAGGGGGCTACGGCGACTTCGCCGAGGGGGCGCTGGCGTTGGGCACCGGCGGCCCGCTGGAAGTGCTCTACAAGGAGGCGGTTGCCCTCAGCTACCGCTTGCTTAGCGGCGTAGAACTTGCTAAGCTGAGTCCGCAATCTGTGATTGGGCAGATCGCCCCGCGCCCGATTCTGCTCATCTATGGGGGCCGCGAGCGCAGCCTGGGCGGGGCGCGGGCGCAGCTTGCCGCTGCGGGCGCGAACGCGGCGTTGTGGGTCGTGGACGGAGCCGGGCACGGCAACTACCTGGCCGTTGCGCCGGAGGAGTACGAGGCGCGCGTGATCGCCTTTTTCGACGCGGCACTGCTGGGGCGGTGAGAGAGGTTATTGGTTGTTGGTGATTGGTTATTGGTGGTCAGTGGTCGGTGGTCGGTTGTCAGTGATCAGTGAGTGGCTCAGAAGGAGTCGCCCGAACCAAATCTGCCACCAATGACCGGTATCTGCACGCCGTCAACTGAAAACCGATCACCGATAACTAGTGACCGAAACTGATCACCAACAACCAACCACCACTCACGAAAGGGAAATGCCCGTGATCCCACGCATCATCGTTCACGGCGGGGCCTGGAAGATCGCCGAGGAGACGCACGCCGATCACATCGCCGGGGCGCGCGCTGCCGCCGAAGCGGGCCTGGCGATCCTGGCGGCGGGCGGATCGGCGCTCGATGCGGTCGAGCGGGCGGTGATGGTCATGGAAGACGACCCCACCTTCGACGCGGGGGTGGGCAGCGTCCTCAACCGCGCCGGCGACATCGAGATGGACGCCATCATCATGGACGGGCGCACCCTCCGGCTGGGCGCGGTCGCTGCCGTGCGCGGCATCACCAACCCCGTCCGGTTGGCGCGGATGCTCTTCGACGACACCGACCACAGCCTGCTCGTCGGCGAGGGGGCGCGCCGCTTTGCCGAGGCGAAGGGGATGCGGCTCTGCGCCCAGGCCGAGCTGACCGTCCCGCGCGAGATCGAGCGGTTCCTGCGCCTGCAAAAGATGCCGGACTACCGCCTGTCCTACGAATTCACGCCAGACCCGCAGGGCACGGTCGGCGCGGTGGCCATTGACGCCGGGGGACACGTTGCGGCGGCCACTTCGACCGGCGGCGTGGCCTACAAGATGCCGGGGCGCGTCGGCGATTCGCCGCTGGTCGGGTCGGGCGCTTACGCCGACGACCAGAGCGGCGCGGCGTCGGCCACCGGGCATGGCGAGAGCATCATGCGCGTCGTGCTGTGCAAGACGGCCACCGACGCCATCGCGCGCGGCCTGAGCGCCCAGCAGGCCGCTGACCTGGCCATCCACACGATGTTCGAGCGCACCGGCGGCTACGGCGGGCTGATCCTGGTGGATCGCCAGGGACAGATCGCCTTCGCCTACAACACGCCGCATATGACCGTCGCCTGGACGGACGAGGATGGCAGCATCCACGCCCGCATCAAAGCGTGAGACGGGCCAGGGGAAGGGTGAGGTACATGAACCGGCGGGCAGTGGGAGCGGTGATCGGGCTGGTAGTGGGGTTGGTCTCCGGCTGCGGGCTGCTGCAGGACGCCCCGCCGACCGTCACGCCGATCTACATCACCGCCACGCCGGAGCCGGTGATCGTGCCCATCGTCGCCACCGAGACGCCCCTGGCGACGCCCGTTCTGGCGGGCACGAGTGCCGCGCTGCTGCCCACGCGCGGCGCGGAGCGCACGGCGACCTTCACCCCGCCGCCGCCCATCACCCAGACGCCCACCTTCACCCCTACCGCGACCGATACGCCCGTCACGCCGGGGCCGGTCGTTTATGCGCCGGTGGGCGGGGTGGCGGCTGCGGGCGGCGCGGGCATCGTCATCGGCAGCGGGGCCAGCGGAGGGACGGGCTGCGCCAACGTTCCCGGCGGCGCGCTCGGCGCGCTCTACCAGAGCGATCCGTCCATCGCGGCGGCGATTGGCTGCCCGCTGGCTGGCGCGCCAAGCACGGTGGGCAGCGCCTACCAGCCGTTCCAGAACGGCCTGATGATCTGGGTCTCGTCGCTGGGAGCGGTGCCCCAACCGGCCATCTACGCCCTCTATGGCAACGGCACCTACCAGCGTTTCAACGACACGTTCCTCGAAGGAGTGGACCCCAGCAGCGGCGGAGCCGTCCCGCCGCCGGGGTTGCTGGAGCCGGTGCGCGGCTTCGGCAAGGTCTGGCGCGATAACCCCACCGCGCGCGATACGCTCGGCTGGGCGCTGACCGGCGAGAGCGGCGGCACGGCGGAGATTCTGCTCTTCGAGCGCGGGGAGATGCTGCGCGTGCCGCAGTCCGGGCAGACGTACATTCTGATCACTGGCGCGCCGGGCACGTGGAGCGCGCGGGCGGGTTAGAGTTATCAGCTATCAGCTTTCAGCCCTCAGCTTTCAGCGGAGGCCGATCCCAGGTAGTTCTTGCTGATGGCTGATCGCTGACGGCTGTCAGCTTAGGAGCGAATGCGATGATCCACGACGATGGCACCCTGACCCTGGCCGCGCGGCACGAGCGCGAGATCGCCAGCTATCACCTGCACCAGGGCCGCTCCAACGACTGCGGGCCGCACGTGGTGGCGATGGCCGTCAACTTCTGGCACGGGCGCGCCGTCCTCGACGCAGCGGAGGTCGCCCGCGCCATGAACCGCCCGCGCCTGGGCGTTGGCTTCCCGCCGCTGGTCGTGCGCCGCATCCCGGCCTGGGCCACCTTCCCCTGGGGCATCGCCGACGTGCTGCGCGCCAACGGCGTCCCCGCGCGCTGGCGCGCCCGTGCCAGCGAAGACGACCTGCGCCGCGCCCTGGCGGAAGACCGCCTGCTGATGCCCATCTACGGCGAACCGCTGCGACGGCGCGGCCTGCGCTGGGCGGGCTGGTCGCATGTGGCGCTTCTGTGCGGCTGGGAGCCGGCGGAGGAACGCTACTGGTTCGTGGACTCGTCGCGGACCAGCGCGCCGACCAGCCGTCCGCGCGCTGAGTTCCTGCGGCTGTGGGGCAACATGGGCCGCCTGCTGGTGGAGACGCACTAACTCCCCAGCGGAATCGTCGCCCCCTGCGCCAGGTACGCGCCCGCCTGGTCCAGCACCTCGACGTTGCGGAACGCTTCCCCCTCGATTGTGTACATCCCCGCGTAGAGCGAGGCCGTCTCCGGCGGGAGGCCCAGGTCGAACCACAGCACCAGCCGGTCGCCCGCCCGCCAGTAACGCCCCGGCCAGGCGGGACGATCCGCCTGCGCCAGCCGCGCCCCGCTCGCGTCCAGCGTATGGACGAATGCCTGTGAGTCGGCGCTTCCCGGCCCGGCGAGTTCCCACACCAACGCCACACTCCCCGCGTCCAGCGCGTAGCCGGTGAGCGTCGCGCCGTTGGCGAAGCGGGCCGGCTCGACGGTGGTGATCTCGCTCAGCGGCAACGCCTGCGGGGCCGGGCGCAGCGCGTAGGGCGGCTCACCGGCGCGTAGAGGGAACATGGCTGTATCCGACCCGTGCAGGCAGGCCGTGTCCGGGCACGTCTGCAACCCTGGGACGGGCGCGATCAGTTCCAGTGCGTCGCCGGCGGGGAAGACTGCCGTGCGCGTCCCGTTTACGAAGCGCACTGAGGGCAACGGGTCGAGCAGCGCGCCCCATACCGCCGGAATCTCGTCGAAGGGCGCGAGTTCCTCATCGCTGACCACGAGCACATCCGCCGGACTGCGAGCCAGGATCGCCGCGCGCACGTCGAGCAGATAGTGCAGCGGCGTGCCGAAGCCACCTGGCGTGGCCCGCCCGTCCACAAAGTCGAGCAGGGCAGCGAAGCTATACACCTGCAGGGCGACGATCACCACCAGCAGCGCGGCCACTCCCGCGCTCAGCGCCCGGCGAAGGCGCGGCGCGCGTATCGCTCCCATCCCGGCGTCCACTCCCGCCCCGACGAGCAGGTAGGCGGCGGGCATCAGCGGGATGAAGTAGTGCGGCACCACCTCCGTCCACTCCCAGGTGAAGAGCAGCACGGGCACGACCAGCCAGGCGGCCAGGATGATCTGCAAGGCGGCCTCACCCCCTAAATCCCCCTCTCCAGCAGAGCTAGAGAGGGGGACTTGACCGCCCGGCGTGGCTCTCTCCCCCTCCCTGGCTTGGCCGGGGAGGGGGCGGGGGGGAGAGGCATTCCGCCGCCAGATCGCCCGCCCCAGCCACCACGTGGCGGTGAGCGTCGCCGCCAGCGGGATCAGGGCGAAGAGGGGATCGGCATCGGGGACGGTGGCGCGGTACGCGCGGAACTGCTCCGGCCCGGCCAGGGCATGGATGTCCGTCCCGGCGACGGTCAGCCAGGCGTGCTCCAGCGCCCGGCTGCTGAGCACGCGCGCGTGATCGGGATCGGTCCGCACCCGCTCGCGCCAGGCGTCGGGCGACAGCCAGCCGTCGCGGTACGCCCCAACAGCGGCGGGCAGCAGGGTCAGCGCAGCGAGCAGCGGCCCGGCGGCCAGCTCGCGGCGGCGAATTCGGCGCGGCCACAGGGCCAGCGTAAGCAGGCTCAGTGGGACGAGGCTGGCGGCGGCGTAGTGAATCTGGACGGTGAGCGCCAGCAGCGGCCAGTGAACCAGGCGCGCCCAGCGTTTGTTCTCGGCATAGCCCAGCAGCGCGGTGAAGACCGTGATCACCACGAAGGGCGGCAGCAGGTCTTGCGCCCACAGCTTGCGGGCGTAGATCGCGCCCCACGGGCTGGCAGCATAGAGCAGCGCGGCGATCAGCGCCGCCCGCGCGCCGGTGTAGCGCCGGGCCAGCGCCCAGGTGAGCGCCACCGCCGCGACGTTGAGCGCACCGACGTAGAGCGTGGCGGACAGGGGACTGTCGCTGAAGAGGAAGGGGACGGCGAACAGGTAGACGCTAACCGGCGGGTTGGGCACGTTCACCGAGGAACTCAAGCCGAGCAGGGGCAGATCGCGCCCGCGCGCCAGGTCGAGGGCACGGGCCATCATGTTCGCCTCGTCGCGCTTGAACTCCGTGATGCCCGGCGCGCCCATGCGCAGCGCCGCCGCCAGCAGCAGGATCAGCGCCAGCGCCAGCCACTCGCCGCGCCGGATTGGAGCAGCCCTCGCCATACACGACTCGCTTGGTGCAACCGAACGTTGCGTGAGAGGGATGCATCTCGGCTTTGGGGCGGCTTAGTGATGCTTGCGAATCTCCAGGTGCGGTGTAAGGGCGGGTTTGCAGACCCGCCCCTACAAAACCGGTTGCTGCCCCATCATGGATGCCGTCGGCGAAATGATTTCGTAGGGGCGTATTGCAATACGCCCCTACGGGCGCAGCAGAGCAGCGCCCCTGCCAAACCGCATGCGGGAATTCGCCAACGGCATGATCATGAGATGTACCCCGTGCCTCGCCAACCGGGGGCGGTGAGGGAGACTTCCGAAGTCTTCGGAGACTTCGGAAGTCTGATCGCCGCGCCCTACTCCTCCTCGCCGGCGAACGCCTGCCAGGGGCCGTGCATGCCGTCGTAGGTCACGCCGTAGTACACGCGCAGCTCGCCATTGACGCGCTGCACCAGGTCGTAGCGCACTGTCCCCCCGCGCTTGTAACGCTTCCACAGGCCGATGTCGCCGTGCCACTGCACCTGCTCCGGCTGCACGGGGCTGGATTCGTGCTCGGTGATGGCGTAGTGCCACAGCCGTCGCGCCGACGACCGCGTGACGTTCTTGACCACGTTGCCGTTGCGCAGGTCGCGCATCATGTGGTACATCACGCCCTTGCGCTGCTCAGAGCCGATGATCTCCACGCCGGTGCGCGGCGCTTCGATGGCGGCCTCCGGTCTGGCCGGTTCCTCCGCGGTGGGAGCGGGTTCGGCAGCGACGGCGGGAACAGCGGCACTCTCCACTACAGGGGGTTGGCTTTCTTTGGCGCGGCTCTTCTGGGCAACCAGCCGCACGATCTCGTCGCGCACGGCCAGATTCGTCTCCGCCTCGTCGCGCACATAAATCTTGTTGTCGTCAATGGCATAGGGCGGGTCGTCGCCGCGCGGGACACGGACGCGCACGACGGATTTGCCGTGCGTCTCCAGCACGTCCACAGCCACTTCGAGCGGCGGGGTGATCTTGTGCTCGATCTCGTCGCGCAGCATCTCAACCGCTTCGCCCACGTTCGGGATGCCAATCGGCGGGTCCTTCGGCTTGGCGCTGACGCCGACGAAGATAGTGCCGCCGTTGGTGTTGGCGAAGGCGCACACGTCGGCGATGACGGCGAAGAGCCGCCCGCCGCGTCGCGTCAGCCCTTCGTGGAACGCCTGGACGATGCTCGGCCCTTCTTCGCGCGCCGCCTGCACGTGGTCATACGGGGCGTGGCTGGCCCGGTAGGGGCGCGTGCTGGCGAAGTCGTTGCTCTCGAACACGTCCAGCAGTGCGTCGAAGGTGCGCTCTGGCAGCAGCACCTCGGTCACACGGTCGCCGACGCCCAGGTACTTGCTGTTGCGCGGGTCGGCCAGCAGGCGGTGCGCGTCCGACCCCTGGATGCAGCGCATGCGGCGGGGGTATTCGGGCTTGGTGCCGTCGAAGAAGCGCGCCGTGTTGCGCTGGCCCTTGCGATCCAGGTCGGTGATCTCCAGGGCGTGCAGGTGCGGGTCCTGCGTGTAGGCGATCTTGGTCTGCCCGCCGAAGTCGAAGCCGCGCATGGCCACGCCGTGACTCGAATTGGCGTGGGCGGCGATGACAATGCCGCCCGCCTCGTTGATGCGGCGGTAGGCGGTCAGCACGTCCGCCGACGCGCCGACGTTCGACGAGCCTTCGTCCAGGGCGGCGGGGGGGATGTTCAGGCTGAGCAGGATGTGCTCAAGCTGGCGAATGGGCGTGTCCGGGGCGAAGATGCCCAGGATGTGAAAGCCGAAGGTCGCCGTGAACTCAAAGCCCGGCAGGACGAGAATCTTGTCCAGGAGCCGGCGATATTCGGCCAGCTTGCGCTTCTCGTCAGGCTGGATGCGGTTCAGGCGCTCCAGCAGGCTGAGCTGCTCGATCTCGTCGAGCATCGCCCGGTAGCCGGCCACCGTGTTGTGGTCGGTGAAGGCGATGATGTCCAGGCCGCGCACTTCGGCCTGGCGCAGAATGTCTACGTAGCTAACATCCGGCTCCTGGTAATCGGCTGAGCCGGGGGTGTGCAGATGCAGGTCCATGCGGTACCAGTGCATCTTCGAGCGTCGTGATTTTCCGCTCACAATGGGCCTCTCTCCGTCTTGAGGGAGGGCTGGCACGGGCCGGAACTCGCGCGGCAGGGGCGAGGGAGATGGGGGCTGCGCCCGGCCATTCGTCGCCGCTGCCTGCGCAGGTGTGGAATGCGCCCACTCGTGGAGGGCGGCTCTGCCGCTCTGCGTAGGGGCGTATTGCAATACGCCCCTACGCAACTCCCTTCACCACAGAGCCGGAATGCTGTTGGCGGATTCTTCACACGCCGGTTTCGTAGGGGCGTTGTTCTCCTACGTTTTGTCGGGGCGGGTTTGCAAACCCACCTCTACAAAGGCGTTTCGCCAACACCACAATCCCGGGGCGCGCCCCGTGTTCCGTTTCGTGCCGTTCTCCCGCTACAATAGCGTCCGATCAATGATGGTGCGACGTTGAGAAGGCGGTATTACCCCAAGAGATCGCGGAAGAGGGTGGACAGACGGCCCGGCTCGAATGGCTTGACCAGGAAGCGGTTCGCGCCAGCGGCCAGCGCCTCTTCCTTCAGGTCAAGCCCAGAGGTCATGACAATGGGCAGCTTGGCGAATTGCTGCTCGGCGCGCAAGCGGGCCACAACCTCAATGCCTGCCATGTCGCTCAGGTGGTAGTCAATCAGCATCAAATCGGGCAGCCGCTCGCGAATCAGCTTGAGCGCATCCTCACCGCGCGGCGCCATCACCACCTCGAACCCGTCCAATTCCAGCAGCGTTTGCAGCAGCTTGACGGTTGTCCGGTCATCGTCCACGATCAATATTCTGGGCAATACGGCCTTCTTTCCTACACGCGCCGGTGCAGCGCAGTCTGCGCGGGCGCTAAGTTCCTCCCACAGAGGCGGCGTCCGGCTGGGCTTGGGCCTGCTCGTCGGCCCCTGCTGCGGTCCCGTTGCCGGTCTGCTTGGGCGGCGTCAGGGCCGCCTCCAGCGCCGCCGTGACATCATCCACGAAGATGAAGGTCATCGCCTGGCGCACCTCTTCGGGCACGTCCTCGACATCCGGCTCGTTGCGGCGCGGCAGGATGACCGTATCCAGCCCGGCGCGGTGCGCGGCCAGCACTTTGGCCTTGATCCCGCCAACGGGCAGCACCTGCCCGCGCAGCGTGATCTCGCCGGTCATAGCCACGTTGCGGCGCACGGGCCGCCCGGTGATCAGCGACATGAGCGCCGTAGCCATCGTCACCCCCGCCGACGGGCCGTCTTTGGGCACCGCGCCGGCGGGCACGTGCAGGTGAATGTCGTGCTTATCGAAGTAGTCCGGGCGCAGGCCGAAGTCGCTGGCCTTCGAGCGAATGTAGCTGAGCGCCGCGCGCGCGCTCTCCTGCATCACTTCGCCAAGCTGCCCTGTGTACTGGAAGCCCTTGCTGCCCGGCATCTGCGCCGCCTCGACGAACAGCACATCGCCGCCGAAGACCGTCACCGACAGGCCGATGGCCACACCCGGCGTGTCTGTGATACGCTCCTCGATCTCCGTCTGGTAGCCGAAGCGCGGGTGATCGAGCAGGTCGCGGATGTCGGGCTGGTCAATGACCACGGCCTCGGCCTTCCCCTCGGCGATGCGCGTCACCATCTTGCGCGCCACGCGCCCGATCTCGCGCTCCAGGTTGCGCACGCCCGCCTCGCGCGTGTAGTTGCGGATGATCTCCAACAGCGCCGCGTCGGTGAACGCCAGTTCTTCCGGGCGCAGGCCATTCTCGCGCACCTGGCGCGGGACGAGGTAGCGTTGGGCGATCTGCACCTTCTCCTGCTCGGTGTAGCCGCTCAGCTGGATGATCTCCATGCGGTCGAGCAGCGGCATGGGGATCGTGTCGAGGGTGTTGGCGGTGGTGATGAACAGGACCTGCGACAGGTCGTAGGCCACGTCCAGGTAGTGGTCGCGGAACTCGAAGTTCTGCTCCGGGTCGAGCACTTCGAGCAGCGCCGAGGCGGGGTCGCCGCGAAAGTCGCGCCCCAGCTTGTCAATCTCGTCGAGCATGATCACCGGGTTGCGGCTCTCCACGCGGCGCATAGTCTGGATCAGGCGGCCCGGCATGGCCCCGATGTAGGTGCGGCGGAAGCCGCGAATCTCCGCCTCGTCGCGGATGCCACCCAGCGACATGCGCGTGAACTTGCGGCCCATCGCGCGGGCGATGGACGCCCCCAGCGAGGTCTTGCCCACGCCCGGCGGCCCGACGAAGCACAGGATGGCCCCTTCGCGCTCGCGGCGCACATAGTCCACTTTCGTCTCGCGCTTGGCGCAGCTTGCGCACGGCCAGGTACTCCAGGATGCGCTCCTTGATGTCTTCCAGGCCGTAGTGGTCCTCGTCGAGCACGGCGCGCGCGTGGGCGATGTCGAGGTTATCTTCGGTCTGGATGCTCCAGGGCAGGTTGACCAGCCAATCGAGATAGGTGCGGATCACGCCGTATTCGGCAGCGGCGGTGGGCAGGCGGGACATGCGATCCAGTTCGCGGCGGGCTTCGCGGGCGGCCTCTTCGGGCATCCCCGCCGCTTCGATCTTCTGGCGAAACTCCTCGATCTCGAGGGTCTGCTCGTCGCCCTCGCCTAGCTCGCGCTGGATGGCCTTAAGCTGCTCGCGCAAGAAGTACTCGCGCTGCGTCTTCTCCATCTCCGACTGCGCCTCGGTCTGAATGCGATGCCCCAATTCGAGCACTTCCAGCTCTTTGTTGAGGATCGTCATCAGCGTGTGCAGCTTCTCCTGCACCGAGTCCAGTTCCAGCAGCCTTTGCTGGTCGGCCAGGTCGAGGCGGATGTAGGTCGCCAGCGCGTAGACCAGTTGCAACGGGTCGTCCACGTTAAGCGCGGCGCTGATGAGTTCGCCGGGAATGCTCGGCACCAGGTCGGCCATGCGGCTGAACTGCTCGACGACGTTGCGCATGAGCGCCTCGACCTCGATGCCGCTCTCCACCGTCTCCGGGGCCGCCTCGACCCGCGCGCGCAGGTAGGGCTGCGTCTCGGTGAACTCGGTGATGCGGATGCGGGCCATGCCCTGCACCAGCAGGCGGATCGTGCCATCGGGGGCGCGGAACAGCCGGTGAATCTGGGCGACGGTGCCGACCAGGTGCACCTGGTCTGGCCCTGGCGTCTCCAGTTCCGGATCGTGCGAGGCGACCAGGCCGATCACGCGGTCGCCGGCGACGGCCTCATCCACCAGCCGGACCGAGCGCGGCTGGCCGACGGTCAGCGGCACGGTGGTGTGCGGGTAGACCACCAGGCCGCGCAACGGCAGGATGGGCAGTTCGTTGGGCAGGGCGAAAGTCGCCTCTTGCTCGCGGCCAGGCTGCACCGCGCGCTCGTCTGTCTCTCCAGTGCCGCTGTCGGTGACATCTACCTCGCGCGACTCGTCGCTCTGGACGGTCGTCTCGATGGGCTGTTCGTCTTCCTGGGGGATGGGCGTCTCCGCTTTATCGCGTCGTTTGGTCATAGGTCTGTTCTTCTGGTGGTAGCGCCTCGGCAGGCGAAGCGTTGCTCTCGTCTTCGTCCAGGGTGACGATCTGAATCTTCTGCGCCGGGGCGTGGGGCAGTTCCACGCGCAGGAACCCGTCACGGTAGCTGGCGGTCACCGCGTCGCGCAGCACCGGCCAGGGCAGGCTCACCTCGGCGCGAAACTCCCCGTAGGGAATCTCCAGTTGGTGGAAGGCGCAGTCACGGGGGGTGGCCCGCTGGCGAATGCCGCTGATGATCAGCCGCTGGCCCTGCAGCATGACGTTGAAATCGCTGTGGTGCATCCCCGCGATCTCGACCACGACGATCAGCCGGTCCTCTTGCTCGAAGACATCCGTCGGCGGACGCCAGACGGTCGCGTGGCGCACGACGACCCAGC
>Ga0334890_1003730_pt1 | contig 14994 bp, 14 predicted proteins | sample GraSluR1_MG_3_FD_207220 | JGI IMG/M metagenome (GOLD analysis project Ga0334890, IMG submission 207220) | Sludge microbial communities from methane-producing bioreactor in Wageningen University, Netherlands - Granular Sludge_31_08-R1 | ecosystem: Engineered > Bioreactor > Anaerobic >... | reverse complement strand
GTAGCTGTTCTGTTAAACAATAAAGTCAAGGCAGCTATCGAAAGATTGCAGGCTAGGAAAGGGCTGATATTGGGTATATGCAATGGTTTTCAAGCGTTGATAAAATCAGGATTATTGCCATTTGGGAAGTTAGGAGAAGTCTATCAGGATAGTCCAACATTGACAATTAATAATATTAATAGGCACGTGTCAAAATTTGTAAAAACAAAGGTTGTCAATAATAATAATCCTTGGTATCACAAGATAGATAATGGAAGCATCCATAATGTAATAATCTCTCATGGCGAGGGCAGATTTGTTGCTTCTGAAAGTGTTATGGAAAAACTAATTGAACAAAATCAGATAGTTACTCAATATGTTGATGAGTTAGGCAAAGTATCAAAAGATGGTAGATACAATCCTAATGGTTCAACATGTTCTGTAGAAGGAATTGTTAGTCCAGACGGTTTAATATTAGGGAAAATGGCTCATTCAGAACGGTATATCGAAGGTTTGTACAAAAATATCCCTGGACTAAAGCATGAGAACATATTCTTGTGTGCAGTAGAGGCAATTAGAAGAGGTGGGTTAAATGGAGATAATTAAAAGAGAAATGATTTATGAAGGCAAAGCAAAAAAGGTATATAGAACCAATAACCCTGATTATGCAATTATCCATTATAAAGATGATGCAACAGCTTTTAACGGTTTAAAAAAATCAACAATTCATGATAAAGGAATTGTTAATAACGAGATTACTTATATTATTTTCGATTACTTGAACAAGCAAGGGATAAAAACTCATTTTATTAAACAATTGAATGAAAGAGAACAGTTGTGTAGAGTTGTAGATATCTATCGGATTGAAGTGATAATCCGTAATGTGATTACTGGCAGTATGGCAAAAAGACTAGGAATTAAAGATGGAACAATTCCTGAAGATACAATATATGAAATGTGTTATAAGAATGATGAGTATCAAGATCCTTTAATAAATGAAGATCATGCACTAGCTTTAAAATTAGCAGATCATGACGAATTAAAGGAAATAAAGAAATTGGCTTTAAAGATTAATGATATTCTTAAAAGTAAACTAGATGAATTAGATCTTTTATTAGTTGACTTAAAACTAGAATTTGGTAAAGATAAACAAGGTAACATTATTTTAGCTGATGAGATTTCACCAGATACATGTCGTTTTTGGGATAAATCAACACTATACAAACTTGACAAGGATCGTTTTAGGTTCAATTTAGGAAATATTGAAGAGGCATATCTTGAAATTTTAAAAAGATTGAGAAGTATTTAAGATGTTAAGTATGAATGGTTTGAGATTAATAAAGAAGGATATTCATGAAGAATGTGGTGTTTTTGGTGTTTATAATCATCCAAAAGCTGCTTTGTTGACATATCATGGCCTTAATGCTTTACAGCATAGAGGTCAAGAAGGATGTGGAATTGTCTCAAGTGATGGAGTGACACTTAGGCAATATAAAGGCGAAGGTTTGGTCAGAAATGTTTTTTCAAGCAAAGATTTGATAAAACTTAAAGGTATTCATGCAATCGGACATGTTAGATATTCAACAAGTGGCGGTGGTGGATTGGTTAACGTTCAACCCTTTTTATTCCACTCACAAACAGGTCCTTTAGGGTTGTGCCATAACGGAAATATTGTGAATGCTAATAAGTTAAAATTATATTTAGAGCAAATTGGGTCAATTTTTCAGACTTCATCTGATTCAGAGATAATAGCGCACTTAATCAAGAGAAATAGAGGCAAGATGATTTCTAGGATTAAAGAGGCTTTGATTTATGTTGAGGGATCATTTGCTTTTTTGTTCATCTTTGAAGATGAGATCTATGTTTCATTGGACAAACAAGGTTTAAGGCCCTTATCAATAGGTAAAATCGGAAAACATGGTATTCTAATTTCTAGTGAAACCTGTGCAATAGAAGCGGTTGGAGGAAAATTTTTAAGAGATGTCAGGCCTGGAGAACTGCTTAAAATTGAGAGGAGTGGTATCGAATCGGATTTTTACTCAGAAGATACTAAAAATCAAATGTGTATGATGGAATATGTATATTTTGCAAGGCCGGATAGTCAAATTGAAGGTATTAATGTCTATCAAGCTAGAAAAAGGTGCGGGAAGGTTTTGGCTCAAGAAGCAAAAGTTGAAGCAGATATTGTTATCGGTGTTCCGGATTCTGGGATGAGTGCTGCAATTGGTTTTTCTGAAGAATCGAAGATACCATTAGAATTAGGCTTGATTAAAAATAAAAGTTCAGATAGAACCTTCATCGAACCAAATCAAGTTTTAAGAGAACAAGGAGTAGTTCTTAAGCTTTCTGCAGTTCGTTCTGTTATTAAAGGTAAGAGAGTGGTTTTAGTTGATGATTCGATTGTTAGAGGTACTACTATAAAGCAATTGATTGCTTTGATAAAAAAAGCTGGAGCTAAAGAAGTTCATGTGCGAATCAGTTCACCTGAAATTAAGTATCCTTGTTTTTATGGGGTTGATTTTTCTACTTATGAAGAGTTGATTTCTGCATCTTTATCTTCAGAAGAGATAAAAGATAGTATTGGAGCTACTTCCTTAGCTTTCATATCAATTGAGGGTTTGATTAAGGGTATAGGCAGAAAAAAGGGTCAGTATTGTACTGGTTGCTATAATAAGGATTATCCAACATATATTTATGAAGAATTATCAATGGCAAATAAAGATTTGAAGTGAGGTTGGTTTAATGAGTGAAAAATATAAATCAGCAGGTGTAGATGTTTCCAAAGGCTACTTAGCAGTTGATAGAATTAAGAAGCATGCAAAGATGACTCATAGAGCAGGTGTTATGGGTCAAATAGGAGCTTTTGCTGGATTGTTCGATTTTAGTGATTTCAAATATGAAGAACCAGTTTTTGTTTCTGGTACAGATGGAGTCGGAACAAAGTTATTGCTAGCGATTGAATTTGACAAGCATGACACAATCGGTATTGATTTAGTCGCAATGTGTGTTAATGATATAGTTGCTATGGGAGCAAAACCATTGTTCTTTTTGGATTATATAGCTGTTGATAGTCTCAATCCGTTAAAGATTGAAACAATTATTAAAGGAATATGTGAAGGGTTAAAAATAGCAGAATGTGCTTTGATTGGTGGCGAGACTGCGGAAATGCCAGATATGTATGCTAAAGGGCATTACGATTTAGCTGGTTTTGCAGTGGGCGTTGTTGAAAAAAGCAAGATAATTGATGGGAGTAGGATAAAAGAGTCAGATGTGATAATCGGGCTCCCTTCAAGCGGTCTTCATTCAAATGGGTATAGTTTGGTCAGAAAAATTCTTTTTAAAGACAATGATGTCAAAATAGATGAATCATTGTTAGATCAATTGTTGAAACCGACTAGAATCTATGTTAAAGCCATTTTAGGATTGATGAAAGAAGTTGATATCCTAGGTATCAGCCATATAACTGGCGGGGGTTTTTACGAGAATATTCCTAGGATTATTCCAAATAATCTTGGCGTTGAGATTTTTAAAGACAGTTTTGAGGTTACTGAAGTTTTCAAGTTGATTCAAAATCTAGGCAATATAGAACATCAAGAAATGTTTGAAGTCTTCAATATGGGGATTGGCATGATGGTTGTTGTTAGGGAAGATAATGCCAAAAAAGCAATAGAGATTCTAAATGAATTTGGGGAAGAAGCTAGATTGATAGGAAGAGTTAGCAATGAGGTAGGAGTCAAGTTAAAATGATTAATTTAGCTGTATTCGCTTCAGGAAACGGGTCGAATTTTGAACATTTGGTAAAGGGAGCTATAAATTATCGAGTTAATTGCTTGATAGTTGATAGAGAAGACGCTTATGCAATAAAGAGAGCAGAGAAACTTAATATAAGAGTATACTTGTTTTTAAGGAAGGATTATTTTTCTAAAAAGGATTTTGAAGATAATATTTTAAGAGTATTAAAAACAGAAAAGATAGATTTAATTGCGTTAGCTGGATATATGAGGATTCTAGGTAAAACTTTAATTTCTGCTTATCCAAAAAAGATTATTAATATCCACCCTTCATTATTGCCACATTTTCCTGGGAAGCAAGCTATTGTTGATGCTTACAATCAAAAAGCAAATAAAACAGGTGTGACAATATTCTATATCGATGAAGGAATCGACACCGGAGAGATAATTACTCAAAAGGAGATTGATATTCAAGCATATTGGTCAATCGATGATTTAGAACAAGCTATTCATAAAGTAGAACATGAATTGTTTTGTAAAACTATAAATGATTTGATAGGAGCTGAGTATGAAAAAAAGAGCATTGATTAGCGTAACTGATAAAACAAATCTTATCCCTTTTGTTAAGGGGTTGATTGAAAGAGGCTATGAGATAGTTTCGACAGGAGGAACATACAATGTTTTGAAATCTAGTGATATTTCATGCAAAAGAGTTGATGAACTAACAAGTTTTCCTGAAATTTTTGATGGCAGGGTTAAAACATTACATCCTTTGATTCATGGTGGATTATTAGGAATTCGTGATAACGAAAAACATATTTTAGAAGCAAAGAATAATCAAATTGAATGGTTTGATATCTTAGTGATAAATTTATATCGTTTTAAAGAAACGCTTGATGATGTCTTTGCTTCAGAAGATGATATTATCGAGAAGATAGATATCGGTGGACCGGCAATGATTCGCAGCGGAGCTAAGAATCATAAGTATGTAACAGTTGTTACCGAGCCTGCTGATTATGATGAAGTATTGAGAGTTATCGACGATTCTGGTGAAATCCCTTTGGATTTTAAAAAATCATTAGCCGCAAAAGCTTTTAGACTTACTGCTCAATATGATGCATGGATTGCTAAATATTTGACTAAGGAAGATTTTCCTAATCGCTTGACCTTGACTTATTCAAAGAAGCAGGAATTAAGATACGGTGAAAATCCTCATCAATCAGCTGCTTTTTATATTAATGATGATTCACTGCCTTACTCTTTAGCAACAAGCGTAAAACTTCATGGTAAAGAGTTGTCTTATAATAATATTCAAGATGCAAATTGTGCCTTAACTATCATCAGTGAGTTTGAGGATTCATGTTGTGTTGCTTTGAAACACATGAATCCTTGTGGTATAGGTTGTTCTGATGATATCTATAAAGCTTGGCAAAAAGCTTATGATTCTGATCCTGTTTCGATTTTTGGAGGTATTGTTGCTTTTAATAGAGAGTTAGATTTATCTATAGCTAAAGAATTGGCAGACTTGTTCATCGAACTTGTATTAGCTCCATCCTTTGAGAAATCAGCTTTAGAATTGTTGAGTAAAAAGAAAAATCTTCGTATTCTCACCTATGAGATTAGCCCAAGAGAATCAAATAAGCAAATTGTATCTGTTGAAGGAGGTATCTTGATACAAGATAAAGATGATTTATTGTATCAAGAACTTTATTGCGTTACAGAGACAAAGCCCAGTGAAGATGATATCAATAATTTGAAGTTTGCTTACAAAGCAGTTAAACATGTGAAATCTAATGCTATTGTTATTGCAGATGATTTTAAGACTTTAGGAATCGGCGCAGGACAAATGAATCGAGTTGGTGCATGTCAAATTGCTCTTGATCAAGCTAAGGAGAAAGCAAAAGGAGCTTATTTGGCTTCTGATGCATTTTTTCCAATGGCTGATTCTGTTTTGTTAGCAGCTAAAGCAGGTATTAAAGCCATCATTCAACCAGGAGGAAGCATTAAGGATCAAGAATCAATCGATGTTTGCAATGAGTATGGAATGATTATGGTTTATACAAAGATGAGGCATTTCAAACATTGATTAGGGTATTGATTATTGGTCAAGGCGGAAGGGAACATGCTTTGGCATGGAAGATTAAACAATCAAAATCAGTGGAAAAGATATTTGTTATTCCTGGAAATGACGGTATGAGAGACGTGGCTTCAATCATTAAGAAAAATCCTTTGGATTATAAAGGAATAGTTGATTTTGCAGTAAAAGAAAAAATCGATTTAACGATTATCGGAAATGAACAACCTCTTTGCGATGGTTTAGTCGATATGATGGAAGAAAAGAATTTAATGGTTTTCGGACCGAATAAAAAAGCAGCTAGAATTGAAGGATCAAAATTCTTTGCCAAGCAAATAATGGACAAGTACAATATTCCAACAGCCCAATATGCTCTTTGTGATAATGAGTCACAGGCAGTGAAATATCTTAGCGAATGTGATTATCCTGTTGTTTTAAAGGCTGATGGATTAGCTGCTGGTAAGGGGGTTTACATTGTAAAGGATTATAATGAAGCCATAGCAAATATTAAAATTTTATTTTCAAATCATAGCCAAATCTTGATTGAGGAGTATCTAGAAGGTTTTGAATTCTCTTTGATTGGTCTTGCTAACGGAGAAATCTTTAGTGCTTTTGAAATAGCTCAAGATTACAAAAGAATCTATGATGATAATATGGGACCAAATACTGGAGGTATGGGTTCATATAGTCCTGTGAATGAGATTAATAATCAAATCATCCAGGATTCCTTAGAAACGATAATTAAACCTATATTATTGGGGATGGTCAAGGAAAATTGTCCCTTCAAAGGTTTTTTGTATGCAGGGCTTATGCTGACAAAAAAAGGTGTAAAGGTTATTGAGTTTAATGCTAGATTAGGTGATCCGGAAACTGAGGTGATTCTTCCTAGAATGGAGAGCGATTTGGTTGATTGCATATTTAAGATTATGAAAAACGAGGAATTTAAAATTAATTTCAACAAGAAATCTTGTGTTGGAGTCGTAGTTGCTAGCAAGGGTTATCCAAATGAGTATGAAGTTGGCAGAATTATTGATGTTTTAAATCAAGAGGTATTGGTTTTTCATATGGGAACAAAACTAAAAGAAAATCAATATATCAGTAATGGAGGTAGAGTTTTGATTGCGGTTTGTTTGGCAGACTCAATAATGGCAGCACGAGAAAAAACATATGATTCTATCAAAGAAATAAATCGAGATGATTTCTATTATAGAAAAGATATAGCTTTAAAGAATTGATTATATTATTTTGGCGTTGAATTTTATATCTCAATCATAAAAAGATGACAGTTATAATTAATATGACTGTTATTTTTTTATAGATAATTTCTTACATAACTTTACTAAGGTGTTGATTAACTTGGTATAAAGATATAAAATAGAAATACTATAATTAGTTAAATATCAAAATAAGTATAACTTATCTGGTTTATTAAGAAAGATTTTTGATTTTTTCAAAAAGTTTTTATTAAACTAGATGTTAAAATTTAAAAGGCAATTATGGAGGGCAAATGAGAAAAATCAAAAAAATCAAGCGACATAATCTGTTAATTCGGTTCATTAAATTACTAATTAGGATTTTCAAGAAGAAACCGAAGATTGTCAATATAGAAAACCAAGAATTACCAGAGAAAGCTATTTATATCGCTAACCATGTAGGAGCAAAAGGTCCAATAATTTTCAGTGTTTTCTTCTCAGTTATTTTAGTGCCTTGGGGTGCTTTTCCAATGACTGGTAATTATATAGAAAGATGGAAGTATCTGTATTTTGTTTTTTATCGTCAAAAACTAAAATATGGCAAGATTAAATCAATTATATTAGCATCTCTCTTTGGTTTGATATCAAGGATTTTATATAATGGTGTTTATCTTATACCAACATATCCCGATTTAAGACTGAGGAAAACTATAGTACAGACACTTAATCATTTAGAATCCAATAACTCAATCTTAATTTTTCCTGAAGATAGTTCGATGGGTTATAAAGATGAAATTCAAGTCTTCCATGGAGGGTTTGTTTATTTAGCAAAGAAATATAGAGATAGATACCAAGAAGATATCCCAATAATTCCTTTGTTCTATAATAGATTTAATAACCAAATCATTGTTGGGAGAAAATACTATTTAAAAGACTTCTTAGATAAAATTGATTATTTAGTTATTGCAGAAAAGTTTAAGGAGATTCTAAATAATTTATCAGATAATGAATAAATAGAAAATGTTCTTGTATTTCTAGATTAGAGTAGTAAAATAAATCTAGAAATATGATTCGGGATGTGGCTCAGCTTGGTAGAGCGCTTGGTTCGGGACTAAGAGGTCGCAGGTTCAAATCCTGTCATCCCGACCAGAAGAGCGGTTGTGGCGAAATGGTAGACGCGCTGTCTTCAGGCGGCAGTGTTATTTGACGTGTGGGTTCAAGTCCCATCAACCGCACCATATAAGAAGAACAGGATTGATACAATTATCAGTCCTTTTTTTACGCCTTAATAAAGCCTTTTCTAGACTTTGACCATGCATAGAAAATAGAATTAGTCAGATAAAATAAGGATATAAATCTTTAAATGGACTTATGTTCTACACGATATGATTTGCAATTTACACGATTTGCTTGTGATTTTACACGATTTGAAATGAGATTTACACGATTACAGGAAAATTCTACACGATTACAGATTTGATCAAATTAGTGATGCGATAAATTATGTTTTAGAGTACTTCATAGTTCTGTTGACATTGATATGTATTACAGTCCATAGAAAAAAATTCATACGTATTGATATGGATATTTTTAAGTGCTATAATAAGAATAACATTATTCACTTTTGGAAGGTACCAATATCATTATATATTTCTTTAAGAAGTTGACTTGTATTCTTATGATCTTCTTTGTTGAAAACATATTCATTTGATTGAATACTATCATAGTTAATTGAATACCAGTTCAAGATTTTTGATATGCATTTTTTTGTCATTTCCGCATCTCGCAATCTGACATATTTTTCCAATGAATCAAGATATCCGATGACATATGGATTACGAGTGTATTGAGTGATGGTACCCCTTATTCCTCCGAGTTCGATTTCAAGATCCTGAAATTTCATGTTCTTTGCCTCCTGTCTAGAAATTTACGAATTCAGGTAAATCATCATCGTCATAATCAAGTTTTATTACCTGGTTTGTTGTATCAATTGAGTGTTGAGATGCATGATTGAACAACGGAATCAAAAGACCCAACATCAAAAGAACCAATAACAATTTTTTCATATGTATCCCTCCTTCTAATTTCAATATTAGAAAAAGAGACGATATTCCACCACGGCACATTTGTCATATATTGGAGAATTTTTATGGATAATGTGAAATTGATCAATTATATGGAAAACCTGAGATATGAAAGAAACCTGACTCAAGAAGAGTATCTTTTTGATGTTGTCTCGCAGAGACAATACTATCGGTATAGAAAAGGCGAATCCGAGATTCCCCTTGAGATTATTGACAAACTGGCAAATAAATTAAAGATTCCATACTCAAGACTGATCCAACAATATATGGAAGAGATTCAAAAAGGCAAGAAACTGGTACAGGAGTATTTCAATCTGGTCATCAATAAAAAGAGTAAAGAAGCAGAAACACTCTTCACTCGTATCAGTAATAAGAATCTGATTGATGATGACAGCAAAACTCTCGCAAAAATGGGTAAGATACTGTGTGATTACCATCGAGGATTCTATGCAAAAATCGAACTGGTTACTTTACTCAAGGAACATATGAAATATGATGAACTGATGAAATGCGAAGCTCTTCATGACTTTGAGATATACCTGCTTGGACTGGTGATGGAGTATAGTGAACCGGATAGAGAAAAAACTCTCGACAAACTCATTCATATTTTCGAACAGAATAAGGTTCTATCCGGAGGAAACATCGTCTTTAATCTCCAAGTATTGTTTTGGATTGTCAAGAATCTTGGCAAGATGAAGAAATACATTGATTTGATCAGAATGTCACAATATGCCATTGATTATGCAAACGATGGTTTTTCTGTCTACTGTTTGGAATACTTCCATTATTACAAAGCCTTGGCCCATTTTCGAACAGAAGATAAGATTTCTTTCTCAGAAGAGTTATATAAAGCTATAATTATCTGTATGTATCAAGCCGAAGATAGGAGAGATAAATTCTTTTCAACCATATTGAAAGATACAAATATAAATGCATATGAATTTTTAAAAACCAAATGCATTGAGTCTACAAAATAGCAGAAAAAACTGAAAAGTATGACAGATGTGCCGTGTTAATTCCTTCTTACGTATGATATTTTGAAGATATCTAATAAGGAGATAAAGAAAATGAAAAAAATATTCATTGGTTTACTAACAGCTATATTTTTTCTTAACTTAATCGCATTAAATTCAAATCAAGTAAATGCTTTATCAAAAACTGAGATTGAGTATACTAAGAAGGAATATTCAGAATTTGATCTAAGTAATGTAGACAAGTTTACTAAGTATTTAGAAGATATTAATATCGACATTTTTGAAGAAGAAGATGTAAAATATCTAGCTTCCAATTTTTTGTCTATATATTTTAATGCAGTATCATTACATAAAATCAAATTGATTCCAAAAGATATTCTATTAGGTGATTTTGAAGTTTCAGAATTGAGAGACTGTGTTATTTTACATTTTCCAAGTTTACTCGATGATTTTGATAAAGTATTCACCACAATCAGTGTAAAATGGGTATCTGACCAAACACTAGACTATTCAAATAATGGAACACATCAAGTAATAACTAGAGATGCTTTAGATGAAGTTTCAGTAATTTTTCCTGGGTTTTTTAACACAAATAACAATGGAGTTTATGAAACACAGTGTTATTCAGATTATCCAGATATGTATGAAACTGAGATGATTAATGAAGCACATTTTTATCATTATCAACGTGAAACTAACTATTTTGGAAATGTGTTTTCATCAAACACTGCAAAATCGATGTTTTTTGAACATTATTATAACGCAGTTGAAACATATATGTTTAACGAAAAGGTAGCACAAAGAGAGCTGGGTGCAGCTTTGCACTATCTTGAAGATTTGGGAACCCCAGTTCATGTAGGAGATGGATTTAGTGAAGGACTTGTAATATGGGCTTGTGGATTAGGATTAGCCCCTTTGGTGATAATAGCTATATATGGTGGTTCAATGGTATCTGATCACGTAGATTTTGAAGAGTATGTAGACAGTATTGATCAGATATCTGAAATGGATATTCCTACAAACATTGATTATGATTATTATTTAAATGTTGATTTAGAAGATTTAATTGATGATATAGTATCAAACGCATATCAATATTATGATGAAGCAAAGTCAAATGATAGCCAGAAATATATTGCTGCACAAAATACATTACCATATATTAAGGAAGTAGTTGCAGGTATTCTTTATAGGTTTGCATATAATATGTCAGACAATAGGCAATATGATTATGATGGTGTAATGATAAGAAATAGAGCGTCAGGATTGTACCTAACTGCTGATTCATCAACATTCTACAACGGCACAAATGTTATGCTAGATACCATAAAAGCTAATAATGCTCAATTATATTGGATGACTGAATATTATTATCCAAATGGAGCTAGCGGTCTTAATCGATCGACTTCTTTTAATATGGTTTACAACACTAATAAAAGGTTTGATATTGTCAACAGTTCGGGGTCTAATGGGGCTAATTTACAGATTTATGATTATGCTACTGTACCAGCTCAATATTACAAACCAGAGATTATTTCACACAACTACGGTTATTATAAAATCACCACTGAAGCATCTGATTTTATTAAGGTGTTGAGTGTGAATGATACTACTCCTGAGGTTGGAACAAACGTATATCAATGGAGTTATGCTAATTATAGTTATGATCAATGGTATTTCGATTTGTTGAAAACAGTAACGGTTGACTGGAAAACAAATAATATACAGGAATCATATATACATAAAGGGCAATACATATATTATAAGTTAATCATACCAAATTCTGGGAATTACTGCATTGAAACAAAGTCTTCATATGACACATACTTTAATTTGTACGATGACAATTTCATTGAAATAGGAAGTGGTTCAACATATGATGATGCTGGAGAAAATTATAATGCAAAAATATATAAATATTTTTCCTCAGGAACTTACTATGTTCGTATGAGAATGTATAACTCAAGTTCAGAGGGAAGAGTGAACTTTATTATATATAAGAGTAATCAGTCTAATGCATCCAATGTTTATATAAATGGTAATTATTCTTATTATATATCAAGCAGTTACATTAAGCCCCTCAAATTTACTGCTCCGTCGAATGGAACCTTTCACTTTTATACATCTGGTACATTAAATACATATCTTACAATATATGATGATAATATGATTTTAATAGGGTATAATGATAATGGGATTGGATTAAATGCATCATATTATATGTACTTGGAGCAAGGAGATGTCATTTATATTTTCTTGAGATATTATGATCCAACCACATATGGTACAACAACATTTCATGTTGAATGAGTTGTGGGGGGGAGAATCATGAATAAGATGTATAGTAAGAATCAATTAAGAGTAGTTTATATAGAATTAATTATTTCTATTCTAGCAATGGCAATATGCATTATTCCAGTAGTAGTATCTTCTCAATGGTATTTTCTGAATGAAATCAAATTGTTTGATTGGAGTGACTATTTAGCGACTTGGGCATTAGCGACCTATATGTTTACTCTATTCCTGTTGGTCGAGATTATATGTATGCTGCATCTATTTGGAATTATTAGAAAAAAAAGATCGCTTTCAAACGCTCTAATGGTTGCTTTGGTAGTAGTAATACATTTACTAATTATAGTAGCAAGTTTCCTTTCTTTAAAATATACATTAGGAGGAAATGGAATTGATGCAAGACCACTTTCCTTTTATGTTTTTTCCATATTATTTCTGTTCTTGGTTGGGTATTGTACTCATTTAGTTTTTTTAAGACGCAGTTTCTTACAAAATAAGTAATAGATAGTTTCTATAGTTAGCTTCATAGTAACTACTAGCGGTTTTACTCGGTAATAGATTCATCAAAATAGAGCATGTTTCATAATAATTATTAGTGATGGTTATGCATTTATGACATATTCTATTAACATTTACTAATTGATATATGTTCAAAAAACAAAGCTCCGTCCGAAAAAAAGCAAAACTCCGTAGGAAATAGAGTAAAACTCCGTCGAACGCGAACGATTTTAGAGTAAAACTCCGTAATGACAAGACATATTAAAAGCATTGGTTTGATACAAAAGTATCAAGCCTTTTTTTCCGCTAAATAGAGCCTTTTTGGATTTATCATTCTAAATTTATTAGTAAAAAGATATAAAAAAAATGATGAATTTAGTTTAGTGAAAGAGCTTCTACACGATTACTACCTAATTTACACGATTTGTCATCGATTTTACACGATTACAGTAAAATTCTAAACGTTTACCAAAGTATATGAGTTTTTTGAGATTCTTTAGTATATAATTATGATAGTGATTGTTTAATATTAGAATATAACATTTATCTGTTTCTATAAATAAGGGGAGGAGACAATGAGACGATTCAAATACCCATTTTTAAAGCGGATTAATAAATAATTACTTCGGAAACGAATTAATCTACTAGATTAAGATGAAAGACAAAAGTATATTTCCAATAGACGGTTTCGTTGGATATTCGGATCCTTATTTTGGGTTTCATTTAGTTTCTTCTTAGACATGATGATTTTTCTTGAACCAAAAATAGAACCTGTTATAGGAAAGACATGGTATACGATTTTGGTTATTTTTGTTAGCCTGATTTTACCGGCATTGTTATTGTATTTTCCATATCACAAACTTGAGAGATATTACCCACCTCAGTCACTAGAAACTATTTCTAGAGAAACTATCTCTGAAGTAAATATTAAGCTACTGAAATACTATAATGTTCCCGAGGACTATTTAGTTACCAAATGTTATGATTGTTCAAATCAGCTTCTAATTGATAAGGATGTCCTGCTATTTTTTCATAATGGGAAATTAAGAATTGTTAATGATTTTACATCAACAATCAAAGATTTTGGCTGCTATGAATTTGGACTAGATGAGCTTGATATGTCATACGGAAAAAAAGAGGATATTGTTACAACTGAGATAAAAGCAGAGAAGTCATATTTATCATTGGGAAAAAGAGCAAAACCATATATTACAAGCAAAGGAGCCGATGCTAATGAGTAAGTTAAAAGATATAGTAAAATTTGAAAAAGATAACATGCCAGATTATCAGAAGAAATTCAGCTATTATTTTCTGTTCCCATTTATTATTGTATGTATAGTTGGTCCAATTATTGCAGCATCGATTTCAATTCCTATGGGAATAGCCAATTCGGAATATTACTTATTGCCTGTTATCATATGGGCTATTATATTATTTAGTATGTTGTTGATATTAATCCCATACGGAAAATCTGTACTAAAAAGAGTTGTTGAAGATCAAGTTGAAAAAATTAACAAAATACTGATTACTATAGACTATGACTTCGCCATAAAGACACTAAATGATAAGGGAGTTTGCAATCAAGAAGGATTTTTCACAGTGGATAAAGATGTGATTCCATTTGAACAGTTAAGATACATGTTTGTCGCTCAATATTGGGGTGGAAAAACATTTCTGTCGTTGGTAATTCATTCTGATAGGTATCCAAACGATTCTTTTTTGGATATTGATAATAATGTATTCACTGTAATAAAATCTAAAAAGCTAAAAATTGAAAATCTGGAAATGATTAGGTTTATGGAAACTAACACCAAAGCTTTTATTAGTAAGTTAGTCAAGAGAAGTAGTACAATGCGATTCAAGAAGAATGATCTAATATAATCATTGAATCATATTTGATTGGTATGGTTTTTTCTTGGAACGAGATACCAAATAAGAAAAATGTAAGGGTGCCACCTTTTTGGGTGAGGGTGCTAAAAATTGTGATAGGGGTGCAAAATAAACAGCAGGGTGTCAATTTGTATCAAAATAGGTAGTGCAACCCATATAAGAAGAACAGGATTGATACAATTATCAGTCCTTTTTTTACGCCTTAATAAAGCCTTTTCTAGACTTTGACCATGCATAGAAAATAGAATTAGTCAGATAAAATAAGGATATAAATCTTTA
>Ga0334890_1003729_pt1 | contig 14995 bp, 13 predicted proteins | sample GraSluR1_MG_3_FD_207220 | JGI IMG/M metagenome (GOLD analysis project Ga0334890, IMG submission 207220) | Sludge microbial communities from methane-producing bioreactor in Wageningen University, Netherlands - Granular Sludge_31_08-R1 | ecosystem: Engineered > Bioreactor > Anaerobic >... | reverse complement strand
TCGATGATGAGGTTCGCGAAAGGCTCCTCGAGAACAATCGGTTCGCGGCCGTTGAGATTGCGGAACGGCTCTTCGAGGCCGAGAAGAGGGGATACTGGGACGCAAGCGAGGAGGAGATGGAGAAGCTGAGGGACGCATATCTCCAGATGGAGGGAGATATAGAGGAGAGCCTCGGCGAGAGGTGAAGCGATCTCTGCTAAGGCTGAGCCGATCGAATTTGAGGTCTCCTTTCCAAACCGAACAGCTTTAAGCGCACCGTCCCTGAGACGAGGGGGAGCTGCAACTCTTTTTATGAGCTTAATCCTCGCTCGATCGCGTTTTGTTGATCAGAAGGTTCATCCCCTTTGAATATCCAAATTTATGATGATATAGACATTCAATAACAAGATGATCGAAATAATTATAACTATGAAGGACATTTTAACTGAAAAACATGAATTGATACTAATTTAACTCTATTTAGTATTATTGAAGCTGGCATAGGTGATAAAAAATGGAGATGACGGCATCCAAGGCAGCACTGTTGGCGGTGTGCCTTTTCTTCGCAATGGGGCCCGCGGTAGCTGATGTTGGAACGATACCAGGGGACCTGGACGGGAACAAGGTGGTCTCCGATGAGGAGATGGAGGCAGCAGAGGGGAACGGGAGCATCACCTCTGAAGAGCTAGAGGAGATAAGACACATTCATGAGGAGTACCCCAGGACTATCATCGATACCAAGGGGCGGGAAGTGACCATCTATAAGCCGGTGGAGACCGTCGGCTGTACCATATCCCAGCATCTCGAAACTTTGAGGACGTTGCAGGTGCCCCTTGATTTGGTGGTCATAGCCGACCACACCTCAGGTCACTACTCATACTTCTCAGATTTCAGCGACATCCCCTCCCTGGGACACTTCCACGATCCTGATGCGGAGGCGATTGTACAGGCAAATCCTGATCTGCTCATAGTGCATCCCGGCTCAGGAGGCGGTCGTTTCGGCGCCTTTTACGAACCTTTCATGGAGAAGATGGAGGGAACTGGGATAACCGTCGCATGCCTTGCGTGCAGCAGACCGGATATCTACTCGGAAGAGGTGGAGAAGCTGGGGGTCCTCTTTGAGAGGGAGGAGGAGGCGGCGAAGTTCCTGGATTTCTATGAGGGCGTTTTAGGGACGGTGGAGGAGAGGACTGGGAACCTCACCGAGGAGGATAGGCCGAAGGTCTACTGCGAGTCGGACCGATACAAGACCTCGGACAACAACATCGATCCCATCGAGATGGCGGGAGGGCGTTTCATCTTCGACCTCGGTCAGACGGCGGAGATAGATCCAGAAGCTGTGGTTTCCGCAAATCCCGACGTGATCATCAGGCTCCTCTCGGAGGAGGATCCCGATGAGAAGATGGCGGAAGATACCGCGAATGCGGAAGCGATAATACAAGAGATCATGGACCGGCAAGAGCTTGCGAACGTGAACGCGGTGAAGAATGGGGAGGTCTACCTGGTGGCCTCGCCCCTATGGACTTACCTTCCCTACAGCGGATGTCGGCACTTCATAGGCGTCGCCTACGCGGCCAAGATACTTCACCCCGAGCTCTTCGAGGATTTCGATCCAAAAGCGATCCATCAGAGGTACCTCACCGAGTTCCAGGGTCTTGACTACGATCTGGAGGAGAAGGGAGTATTCGTATATCCGGAGCCGTAAGTAAGGCTTCGGTCCGATCTTTTTAGGCATTGGGGTTCAGCAAAAGAAAGCTTGAGCTCCCATCGATAATATGATCTCATCATCCTATAGTAGGGCACATCTTCTCCAGCCTTCGTGGTGATGCGGCCCAGGGGTTTCACCTCATTTTGATCTTCAGCGCCAGGATTGCTGGTCAGATAGAAATACCCGCTTTCCTTGTTAAAAAGATCGTCATCAGCGGCGGTTTCTTCTCTCACCGATCTATCGGTGACGTTAGCCCTGAACAGACCACCGGGTTTCAAGATTCTTCTGAACTCCCAGAGGGCGTGTTTGGGGTTTATGTCCTGGAAGGCGTTTATCATGATGATCTTATCTATAGTTCCGTCGGGAATCTCAGAAAGAGGGTCGCGGTCCAATTCGGCGTGGATGAAAACCAGCTCTGTTGAAGTATCCGCATTTTCCAGGCGGGCTTTCACCAAATCCTGCATTCTTTCTGACATGTCGACTGTGTAATATCTGCTGAGGCTGCCCCTCCTCGCTCCCGATTCGGCAAACTCACCCTTGCCAGGGCCAACCTCCATGGCTGTTTCTGCTTCTACAAACCAATCAACCGTCGGCTTCAGCCATTCAGGATCGTTTACCGGACTTGGGAAATGGTGAGGCTTTGTTGCTAATGCCACAGCATCGTAGTAATCCGGATAGACATTTTCTCAATTCTCAGACTTGACTTCATCATAGTTTTCAGTTATCCTTTTATTGCCACCTCTACTCCTCGTCGGTATCCTCGTAGCAGGGGGTAATGTCCTTGCTGCGACGTACTCACTCCCCCCAGGCTAGCTCGAAGAAGTTGCTAGCGCGATGTCAATTAATGATGGCTATTCTGGAGGAGTTCGTCTCGTCACCTCTACAGTGCTCTCAGGGTAATATCTCACCGAATCTCCTGCTGGTATCTGGGAAATCTGACTTATGAACTCGCTCACGGATCACATCTCCAGCACCTTTGACATCTTCTTTCTCCAGGCTTCAACATACCAGGAAGTGAAGATTGGAAAAGATCGCCATCAAGGATCTCAGCTTAAGCTACGGCAGTTGCTGGATCCCGGTCGAGCTGAGCTTCGTCGTCGGTGACTCAGAGGTTCTCAGCATCGTGGGCCCCAATGGCTCCGGCAAAACCACCCTCATCAAGGGCATCGACAGGATCCTCAAGCCCGAGGGTGCGATCCTTCTCGACGGCGGCCGGGTATCTGACGAGGATATCGATAAAGTCGTCGAGATGATGAAGCTCCTTCACGTCGAGGAGTTCGCCCTCAAGGACTTCTCGGAGCTCTCCGGCGGCGATAAGCAGAGGATCCTTATCGCCAGAGCCCTCTGCCAGGAGCCGGAGATCCTTCTCCTGGACGAGCCGACTTCGAACCAGGACGTCAAGCACCAGCTGAAGGTGATGGAGACGGTCAGATCCCTGGCGAAGAAGACCAGGATCTCGGCGGTGATGGGGATCCACGACCTGAACCCAGGGGCCAGGTACTCCGACAGCCTGGTGATGCTGAAGGAGGGAAAGGTATACGCCATCTGCGATCCTCTATGCCACCTCACCAAGGAGAACATCAGGATGATCTTCGGGGTAAAGGGGGTGGTTTTGAAGGATCTGGACCTGCCTTACATCATCCCGATAAAGCCTCTAAATGGCGATGCTGTCTGAACCATAAGGTCGGGCAGAAGAAAAGGGATGCCGGACCCTCCGGGGATAGATCTCTCACCCCGGCCGATCCAGCACCCTTGGGTCAGGAAGGCTGCTGTCGTCTTTGCCACCCATGGCGGCGAGCGCGGTTCTCTGAAAGGTCACGAAACGGATTTTCACGCACGCCAAATGGGCTACATCTTATTTAGTAATAAACTTTTCGCTTGAATTGCTACAAATTCTCGATCGCATCCTCCTAGAAGAGGCTGGAGGATCGAGCCGGACCCCGGCTCCGGAGGTCTCGATGGTCAGATAGTTATCCCATGAGGGAAATAGGGTGAGGGAGGCGAAGGCTATGACGGGCGGGAGAAGGGTCGACTTTTCTATCTGGCTCTTTGAGCAGCGGAAGAGGGACGACCGGGTAGGAAGGGCGGCCTTTGACGCCTTTCAAGAGCATCAGAGGGGGGAGTGGCCCGAGGCCGAGACCCTCCAGGACCGGCTGGACCTGATGAGGGGGATAGGGGTCCGAGGCGCTCCCCTCAGGGGGCTGGAGGAGGCCTGGTGGGAGTACATCGACGTCGTCACCAGAGACGTCGCCCAGAAGAACCTCCTCATGGAGATGGGAGGAGTGGTGGAGAGGGTCCTCTCCAAGGCCGAACCGGCCGAGGACTGCGACCGGTATGTCATCGACGGGGCCTCAGTCCAGCGGCTCAAAAGACTGCTCGCGAAGCTGAAAGAGATATGAAATCGGCCCGCTTCTTTCTCCAGGTATAAATGTGAGATTTTAAGGAAGATGCCCCTTGGGCGGAGGATCTGGGGGCTATCGGAGCCTCCCCAGAGGTCTGGAAAAAGTTTCATATAATCTCCCGCCGAATAAATATGGGATATTGAACTGAGGGGGTCCAGCTGGGATCCCTCCCCCGCCTCCTGAAGGCAGTAGATCGAGTCGAATCTAGTATTCCAGTCTTATCGGTCGGAGATGAACTTCATGCTCTTTGAGAGAGTAGAATCGGAGGGGCTCGCCCACTACTCCTACATCGTGGGCGACGGAAACGAGGCCGTGGTGATCGACCCCCGGAGGGACTGCGAGGTCTACCGGAGGATGGCGGAGAGGGAGGGGATGGGGATCGCCACCATCCTGGAGACCCACAGAAACGAGGACTACATCATCGGCTCCCTGGAGCTCGCGGCCCGGACCGGGGCCGAGGTCTTCCACGCCGACGGCCACCTCGACTACCGGTACGGCGATGCGGTAGAAGACGGGATGAGATGGAAGGTCGGAAGGCTCGAGATCGAGGCGATCTCCACCCCCGGCCACACCCTCGGCTCCATGAGCTACCTCCTCCGGGACGCCAGAGGCGATCCCTGGATCGTCTTCACCGGGGACGCCCTCTTCGCCGGAGACCTGGGGAGGGTGGACTTCATGGGGATGGACCGGGCCGAGGAGATGGCAGGCCTCCTGTACGAATCGATCTTCGACCGGCTCCTCCCCCTGGGGGACGGGGTGATCGCCTGCCCGGCCCACGGGGCCGGGTCGGCCTGTGCCGCCTCCATAGCCGATAGGAAGTGGACGACCCTGGGGATCGAGCGGAAGAGAAACCCCAAGCTTCAGGTCGGTGGTGTAGAGGAGTTCGTCGAGAAGATGGCGGTGGAGCTGGAGATGCCCCCCTACTTCCGGGAGATGGAGCGGCTGAACCTGGTGGGAGCCCCCCACCTCGCCACCCTCCCCGACCCCGCCACCATCTCGCCGGAGGAGTTCGAAGAATCGGCGGAGGAGGGGCTGGTCCTCGACACCCGGACGGAGCTCGCCTTCGGGGCGGCCCACGTCCCGGGGGCCCTCAGCATCTGGCTCGCGGGGGTTCCAAGCTTCGCCGGCTGGTTTTTGCCCTACGACAGGGATATCCTCCTGGTCGACGAGACCGGGGACCTGAGCATCGCGATCCGGCGGCTGCGGCGGATCGGCTACGACCGCCTCGCCGGCCACCTCGCCGGAGGGATGGTCGCCTGGCACATGGCTGGAAAGAAGAGCGATTCGATCGCCACCGCCACCGTCCCCCACCTCTGCGCGCGCCTCGACAGCGAAGAGAAGGAGAACGCCTGGATCCTGGACGTCCGGGGCGACGACGAGCTGAAGAGGTCCGGCAGGATCACCGGCTCCCACCAGATCCACATCACAAAGCTCCCCGAACGGATCCGCGAGGTGCCGAGGGACCGGCCGATCTACATCTTCTGCGGGAGCGGCCTGCGGTCGATGGTGGCCGCATCGATCCTCCGGCGGGAGGGGCTGGAGGAGATGACGGTGATCCTGGGGGGGCTTGCCGCCTGGTCCTCGGCGAAGTGCCCGGTGGTGAAGTAGGGGAGGAACATTTTTTTTTAATTTTATTATAATATCATTTTTACACCCCCTAAGTCGTTCGCCTCCTTAGACCCTCGAAAACTATTTGGAGCCCTGAGGAGCATATTATCCCATAAAGTTCTGGACTATCTCCGAGCCGATCGACCCGGAGCATGACCGGAGGCCGAAAGGTCGGAGGGTGAGGATAAATCGGGAGAGATGGTATGAGATTTAAGTTCCTTCTAGCCGCCTTATCTCTTTTAGTTTTCGCCGGCCCGGCATGGGGCGAAGAGGTCAACGTGGACTTCTGCATCGACGGTGACAAGGATGGCCTCTGCGATGAGGAGTTCACCGCCTATCTGGAGCTTGATGGGCTGACGGATATGGATCTATTGGAGATCGCCTTCGAGGATGAGCTCTTCATCGATAACTGGGACGATTACCTATGGGCCGTCTCCATCGAGGGGTACGATTACGACTTGCTACCCCAATTCGACGGGCCGGAATTTGTATACCTATCAGAGGGCGATGAGGTTTACATCTGGTTCACCGGATGGATCTGGTATTCATCCTGCGAGGAGGGCTCCCCATCTCAGGATCCGACGGAATCGGGTGGCGCCCAGGGCTCGGGCTCTGGCCCCAGCTGGGGCTCCGATTCCGGCAACGGCTCAGGTCCCGGCGCCGGCTCGGGGCCCGGGTGGAACTCTGGGTCCGGTTCCAGCGGTGGGACAGGGACGATCCCTGGCGGCAGCGCCGAGGTGACAACCGTCTCCAGCCAGTATAAGGGGTATACGGTGGTGGTTGACGGCGTTCAAATTGGGACCGAAGGGACCGGCTCGGACGTCCCTGATGGGAGGTACACCTTCAACGTCGCGGGAAACCAGCAGCATACCATAAGGCTGACTCATCCAGTATTTTATTATAAGAACTGGTACGGCTACACCTACTGGACCGGTAGCAGGTATATCATCAACGTCGACGTCCAAGGAGATCCCCGCCTGATGGGTTGAGACAGCCCGTTGGACCCTCTTTTATAATTTTTATATATTTTTTTAGTTTTTCTGTTTCTCTATTTCAGCCACCAACCCGGACCCATGCCATCCCTTTATATCCGATCCGCGTGATATTACCTGAGAGAGCGACCCGGAGCCGTGAATTAATGAAGATCATCGAAATTTTATCAGCCATCCTATTGGTGATCTGCCTAACGCCGGCCGGTTTACCTCCTGCAGATGCCCTCCCGATCCTTCCCAGCGGGAAGGAGAACCCGCTCCCCCTCCTCTACCCCGAGCTCGAATCCCTCCCCGCCCCTCCCTGGGTCGTAGAGGGGCTGAGGGCGACCTACTACGCCACCGTCGAAGGCGGGGCCGTCGGCGGGGGCCAGGCGGGGGAGGCCCTCATCCAGATCGACCTCGTAGCCCTGGAGGGGAAGACCGCCGTCACCTCCACCTCCGCATACGTCCGGGGCCCCCTGGGGAGCCTCCGCCCCCTGACGGGAGCTGGGCACGGATCGATCGTCCCCGCAGGCCTGGGCGACTTCTGGGCGAGCCCCGAGGTGCTGGAGGCGGCGGCGGAGGGGGCCGATGACCGGGTTACGATAATTCGCGGCCCGGTGGAGGTGGCGGGGACGAATTACCAGGGGATCAGGTTTGAGGTGAGCCACGGCGGAGTGAGGTACTCCATCACCTACGACGAGGAGACGGGCCTTCTCCTCCACCACCGCTACGACATCCTCGCGGCGGACGGCTCGGCCGTCGAGACGGGGATAATCGACTTCAGGAACACGCGACAGCTGGAGATCCCATGGGCCGGCGGATCTTCGCCGGGCTGGCTATCTCCCGGTCTGACCATGACGTATCAAGGCCAGACCGTCTACGAGATCCCCGGGACTGTGCCGTCGCCCTTTCCCGTGACCCTCAAGGCCGAGGTCATCTCCAAAGGTCCAAAATCCTCCATCGTCAGATGGTCGGCCGCAGGCGACTGCAGACTGCTGATCTCCGCCCGCTCCGCTGCTGGGGTATACCAGCTGATGGGATTCTGGCTCCCCAGCGCCGCCCTCGCCATCGACGATGGAGGTGACGTGGATTCAGATCCGGATACAGGCATGATGATAACCGTCATCCAGAACGATCAGAACGGCGTCGTCTTCGAGGAGACGAACGGTCAGGACTACCGGAGGCTTCTGACCTACGACAAGGCGACGGGAAAGCTCTTGACCAGCTACGAGGAGCAGCTGACAGAAGCGATGACTGGCACGGTCCAGAAGACCTGGCTTGAGCTGGCCGTCTAGTCGTGTCGGGGATCGACTCTTTTTTGGTGGTGATAAAATTGAACGAAAATTATCAGAGAGGGATAGAGGGGCATGAATTGAAGAAGGCCACCTTCGCTGCCGGCTGCTTCTGGGGGGTGGAGGCCGCCTTCCGGGATCTGGAGGGGGTCATCTCGACGGCCGTCGGCTACACCGGCGGGTCCACGACGAACCCGACCTATGAGGAGGTCTGCACCGACCGGACAGGCCACGCCGAGGCGGTGGAGGTGGTCTACGACCCAAAGGTCGTCTCCTTCGAGGAGCTCCTCGACCTCTTCTGGTCGATCCACGACCCCACCACGATGAACCGACAGGGGCCCGACGTGGGGAGCCAGTACCGATCGGCGATCTTCTTCCACGATCCCGAGCAGGAGGTGGCGGCCCGGGCGAAGATGGAGAGGCTCCAGAGCTCCGGCCTTTATAGGAGGGAGATCGTCACCGAGATCGTCCCCGCCTCCGAGTTTTATCGGGCCGAGGAGTACCACCAGCAGTACTTCGAGAAGCACGGAAGGAGGAGCTACAGGATCTGGTGACGAGCCCCGACGGGCTCTTATGGGGAGAGCAAGGCATCAGGGTTCAGTCTGGCGAATATATGGGGTTTGATTATAGGATGAAAGAAGAAGTCATCTCCGATCTGAGGCGCGAGCTTATAGAGAGAGCAGATGAGAAGACGAGGGAGAGCGGCCAGCGGTTCTTCAAAGAGGAGGCGAAGTTCCACGGGGTGAAGGCCGCCGCTGTGAGGGAGATAGCCAAGAGGCGGTATCGGGATGTCAAGGACCTGAATAAAAAAGAGCTCTTCTCCCTATGCGAGGAGCTTTTGAAGTCCGACTACGGCGAGGAGGCAGCCATAGCCTTCGAGTGGGCCTACTCCCTGAGGAAGAGGTACGAGCCCGCCGACTTTGCCGTCTTCGAGGGGTGGCTCTCCCAATACGTCAACAACTGGGCGAAGTGCGACACCCTCTGTAACCACGCCCTGGGCACCTTCCTCGAGATGTACCCCGAGTACGTGGCGAAGCTGAAGGGCTGGACTGGATCAGAGAACCGGTGGCTGAGGCGGGCGGCGGCGGTGACCCTCATCCTCCCGGCCCGGAAGGGGCTCTTCCTGGAGGACGTCTTCGAGATATCCGACCACCTCCTCCTGGACGGCGACGACTTAGTCCAGAAGGGGTACGGCTGGCTGCTGAAGGAGGCGAGCAAAAGCCACCAGCAGGAGGTCTTCGAGTACGTGTTGAAGAAGAAGGCCGTGATGCCCCGGACCGCCCTCCGATACGCCATCGAGAAGATGCCCGAGGACCTCCGGCGACAGGCGATGGAGAGGTGAGGGATGGTCCCGGCTTTCGGGCCCGATCATCCGATGGGATCATCCCCATTGGAGATGATATCTCCAAAGGGGCTACCACCTCCGGTAGGAGTCCCGAAACCTCTTCTTGAACTCGTAGACCTCCCGCTCCGAGGCGTTCATCCGCCAGCCCAGGTCGTAGAACTCCTTCTCCCGCTCCGTACCGGTCAGGATCGGCCGGAGGAAGCACTCGCACCGTCTCGCGTCTAGGCCTCGCTCGGTGCACCTCCAGCCGTCCCCCTCCTTGAGGTGGTTAGCGAGGAGGTGGCCGCAGACGCAGCAGGTCCCGCTTCTATAGTCGGGGCGGAGCGCCTCGTGCCGCCCCTTCGGAGATGATGGGTCCATCGTCTTCCACCCTTCTGCCTCCGCCTTCTTATAGCCCTTTTCCACCCTCATTCCCTCCTTCCCCGGAGGAATGCCCCGCCGGTGGTCCCCCCGAGGGAGATCTCCCTCGCCTCCCTCCTGAGCCGGTCGAGGTCGCCACCCTTCAGGCCCTGGTCGTAGATCTCGACGATCCGGCGGGCGTACTCCGCCGTCCTCCCCCGGGCGTCGATGGCGATGGAGGAGACGCCCAATCCGGCGAGCTTCGGCAGCTGGTCCAGGAGGGAGAGCTCCACGGCGTTCTGGACGTGAGTCCTGCCCTCCCCGTCGGCGCGGACGGGAAAGACCCTCCCGGTCTCGTCCTCGATCCCCCAGAAGGGGTCACCGGAGGCGGCCACCTCCTCGCACCCCGGGGCCGAGGAGAGGAGGCAGTTCTCGGCGACCATCGCCTCGACGTTCCCCTGGACGAGGACCTCCAGATCGGGGGGTTCTGAGGTCGACCGGGCCCTTCCGCATAACTCCTCCACCTCCCGGGCCGAGAGCTCCGGCGAGAGGGTCAGCCTGGATAGCTCCGGCGCCAGGAGCTCGACGGCGAGGCTGTTCCAGACGTTGAGGCCGACGGAGGCTGAGACCCTCATATCCGGGCTCCCTTCCTTGACAGCCCCGGCGAGCCCCACCCCCTCCACCATCACCTCCGCCACCTCCACCTCCTTCAGGAGGGGAAGGGCAGAGTCGAGGAACCTCCGCCTTGTGATCCTCGGCCACTTCCATACGAGGTCGGCCCCGGCGTCAGAAGTGACCTCCCCCGCCCGCCCCAGGATCTCCAGGACCTCGGCGGGGCCTGTATCTTTTGGGCTGCACCGCCTCCTTGTACCGATCCCCACCGGCGGCTCGAAGTAGATTCGACGGGATCCTCCTTCCGCCGCCCCGGCGACGGCGGCGAGGGAGTCGGCGTAGACGGAGATCGATAGCCCATTCTTGGAAGAGGAAGGCCTCCTCGGCGCGGCCCTTCGACCTCCAATGAACCGAGAAAGCCTCGCCCCGGCCATCACCGCCGCCCCTTCGGCCGGCCTATAGGAGGCTATCACCTCTCGCTCGGCCAGCTCCAGAAACTCCCGCCGGAGCCGGTTTATCTCCCCCAGGGGGGCGAAGAGGCGGCCGGGATAATCCATCTCCACAGTCCCGATGGCGAAGGGGGTTCCGCCCGTCTTCCGGAGCTGGGCCTCGATCTCCTCGGCCGAGAGGGGCCTCTCTCTCGCCAGCTCCATCGCGAAGTCCGCCTCAAGATGGGTGGCGACGACCTTCCCGTCCGGAAGATGGGCCTTTCCTTCCAGGACCGGCCTTCTCCCCTCCCATCGGACCGAGAGGTCGATGGGGATCTCCCTCCTGGACCGGGGCCCCGGCCGTCTTCCGAGAGAGGCCCTCCGGGTGAGGAAGACCTCTGCGCCCCCATCGACCCGCTCCCCCACGGCGAGGCTGAGGGTACCCCCCTGAGACGATTTGAGGGATCGGACCACCAGCCCCACCTCCCTTCCGCCGGATATAATGACAAGGCCGTCCCCCACCTCCGGGAGGACTGACCCCTCGACCCTCACCGACGCCCCGCTCCGCCGGTCCCAGGAGACGACCTCTCCGATCCGGAGCCCCCGGTGGTCGGGCCTCTCGGCGGAGACGAGGTCGCCGCGAGGGGCTCCGCCTATGCATCCAGGAGTGAAGGTCCGGTTGAAGGCGAGGGCGAGGTCCCTCTCGTCCTCCTCAGAAGGGGACCATCCGCCCTCGGATATGCCGTCCAGGGCCCGGCGGTAGATGGAGACGACGGTTCTTACGTACTCGGGAGACCTCATCCTCCCCTCGATCTTCAGTGCCGCGATGGAAGCCCGTGCCAGATCCTCGATATGGGGGTAGACGGAGAGGTCTCTCATGGAGAGGAGGTACCTACCTTCGGTGGGGATCTCCTCCAGCTGGAGGGGCCTTCCGAAGGCGTCCCGCCTCCGGGACCTCAGGAGTCGATAGGGCTTTCTGCAGGGCTGGGCGCAGGATCCGCGGTTTCCGCTTCTCCCGCCGATCACTGAGGAGAGGAGGCACTGGCCGGAGTAGGAGTAGCAGAGGGCGCCGTGGACGAAGACCTCGAGCTCGATAGGAGAGGCTCTGGCGATCTCCTCCACCTCGGAGAGGCTGAGCTCCCGGGCGAGGACGGCCCGCGAGAGGCCCATATCGGCGGCCCACCTCGCCCCTTCGATGGAAGTTATCGTCATCTGGGTCGAGGCGTGGAGCTCCAGCTCCGGGACGAGATCCCTCGCGAGGCTGACGACGCCGAGGTCCTGGACGAGGACGGCGTCGGCCCCGGCCTCATAGAGGGAGAGGAGGTGGGCGGCGACCTCCTCGAGCTCCGCCTCGGGGATGAGAGTATTGACGGCGACGTAAACCCTGACCGAGGAGAGGTGGGCGATGTCGATCGCCCTCGCCAGCTCGGAATCGTCGAAGTTCTCCGCCCCCCTCCTCGCCCCAAACCTCTTTCCGGCGAGGTAGACGGCGTCGGCCCCCGAATCCAACGCCGCCTCCAGGGCCCCCCAGGACCCGGCGGGGGCGAGGAGCTCCGGCATCCGGCTCTTCCGCTTCACGGAGGGATACCTGGGAGGGCGGGATATATCTTTATCCCATCACGGCATCCGTCGAAGGGTGGAGCTGATATTCGCCTTCAGCCTCGTGATCGCCGGAGTCGCCGCAGGCTTCGCCTCCGGGATGCTGGGGGTCGGAGGATGCTTCATCATGGTTCCGGTCCAGCTCTGGGTCCTCACCGCTTCGGGGATCGAGCCGACGATGGCGACCCGGATCGCCTTTGGGACCGCCCTGGCCGTCGCCCTCCCCACCGCCATCAACGCCGCCCTCGGCCACCATCGGAGGGGGGCGGTCGTACCCCGGGCAGCCCTCCTCCTCGGCCTCGCCGGCCTCGTCGGCGCCTTACTCGGGGGGGCGGTGACGGCTAAAGCCCCGGGAGACCTCCTACGAATCGCCTTCGGCCTCGTGGTGATCGCGGCGGCCCTGCGGATGGCGACCGCCCCCGACCTCACCGCCGGAGGGGACGAGGGCGACGGCACCATCCCGAGGAGCGACGGATGCTACCTCCTCCTGGGCCTCCCCCTCGGCTTCATATCCGGCCTCGTCGGGATCGGCGGCGGGGTGATGATGGTCCCGGTCCTCTCGACGGCGATGGGCCTCGGGATCCACAGGGCGGTGGGGACCTCCTCCGCCGCCATCATCCTCACCTCCTCGGGAGGGGTCCTCTCCTACGTCTACCACGGCCTCGGCGTCCCCGGCCTCCCCCCCTTCAGCCTGGGGTACCTCAACCTCCTCCAGGTGGCGCTCCTCGCCGGAGCCAGCATCCCCACCGCCCGGATCGGCGTCAGAGCCGCCCATCGGATCCCGGCCGACCGGCTGAGGAAGGTCTTCACCTTCCTGATGGTCTACATCGGCCTGGAGATGATGGGGGCGTTCGAGGTTCTCCGCGTCACCGTGTGATTTAGAGGAATCTGCCGGAGTCTTCCCTCGGATTATGACCAGACTTATAAATCAGGCCAGCCCCTAAACCAAGGGGACGATCTCCTGGTGGGGAGCTTTTCGGTCTTTTCCGGGGGTTCAAAGGCGAATATTCAAAAAAGTTCGATCTGAAGAGGATGTAGCCGAGGAGCCTATTGGATTTGATGTATCGGATTTCGAGATGAAGAGGGAGTTGGGGTGATATGGCCATCGAGATGAGCAGCCCATGGGTTGTGGCGCCAGTTTTCGGGGTTGCCGGCGCGGCCCTGGCGTGGATCGCGACCGAGTACAGGACGAGGAAGACCTACAGGGGCATTCTCTTGCTGCTGGCTAAGTGCGCCGACGACTTCGCCGGCATGGGGCAGGTGGAGAAGGCCCTATCCATCTACGACCAGATCCTGAAGGGCGTCCCGAGGCTTGAGCCCGCGGTAAGGGGGGAGATCCGGTTCAGGGAGGGGCTCTCCCGCTACGCCTCCTCCTTCGAGGGGGCGAGGGAGGAGAACCTGGCCCTGGCGGTGGAGGCCTTCCAGGAGGCGATCGGCCTCTTCAAGGCCGAGGCCCATCCAATCGAGCACGCCCAGGCTCAGAACGGCCTCGGGATCTCCCTGGTCCGGCAATCGGAGATCGAGGGGGATGGGGTCCCCGATCCCTCGGGGCGGAAAGGAGGGGCGGAGGAGGGGGCCAAAAACCTCCATCGAGCCATCCTCGCCTTCGAGGCTGCCCAGAAGATCTACGCCGCCGAGGGGAGGGGCCAGGAGGAGGCCCAGACGGAGAACAACATCGGCGACGCGTACCTCCTCCTCTCCCAGATAGGGGGGGCCAAGGCCGCAGAAGCCCTCGATAAGGGGATGGAGGCCTACGAGGCGGCCCTCAGGTTCAGGACGGCAGAGGCGTACCCGGAGGATTACGCCGAGACCAAGAACAGCCTGGGACGGGCGGAGATGGCCCTCGCCCAGCTCGCGGAGGGGGATCTCCGGGAGGTCCACCTGGAGAGGGCGATATCCTCCTTCAGGGCGGCCCTGGAGATCAGGACGAAGGAGGACCACCCCCAGGAGCGGGCCGAGACCCAGACCCTCTTCGGGAGGGCCCTGGTCCTGGAGGCGGAACCCCAGGCGGTCGAGGGCGAGATCCGGTGGTCGGACCGGGAGGGTCTGAAGAAGGCGATCGAGGCCTATGAGGAGGCCCTGGCCGTCCGGACCCGGGAGGACCACCCCCGGGAGTTCGCCGAGACGAAGAGCCTCCTCGGCGAGGCCCTGGTCATCCTCGCTGGCGCCGCCAACGGACCCGCCGACGGGGCGAACCTGAAGCGGGCGATCGGCGCCTTCGAGGAGGCCCTGGAGGTCCGGACCCTGGATGCCGACCCCGAAGGATACGCCGAGACCCAGAACAACCTCGGGGTCGCCTACCGGAAGCTCTCGAGGCTGGAGGACCGGGAGGATAACCTGGAGCGGTCGATCCTCGCCTACGAGGCGGCCCTCCGGGGGCGGTCCGCCGGGGCGAGGAAGAAGGTGGGGGAGAGAGAGGAGGGGAAAGGAGGGGAGGAGACCGGGGTGGAGAAGGCGGAGGATGAAGCTGGAGGGGCTTGAGGGGAAAGGAGGAGCGTCTGAGGCGATCCCTTATTTTGCCAGCCTCTCACGAACCTCTTTCAATACTTCTTCAAGGGAGATCTCACCAGACACCTGTCTTCAGCATCCTCGATCATCTCGAGACGGGCTTCAAGCTCCTTCACGCTCTCAGAATAAGCCTTCCACTCGATGAAGTCGTCCCAGCTCTCAAAGTCCTCTGGTGGCTGCTTAATCCTCTCCTCAAAGGCT
>Ga0334890_1003728_pt1 | contig 14998 bp, 12 predicted proteins | sample GraSluR1_MG_3_FD_207220 | JGI IMG/M metagenome (GOLD analysis project Ga0334890, IMG submission 207220) | Sludge microbial communities from methane-producing bioreactor in Wageningen University, Netherlands - Granular Sludge_31_08-R1 | ecosystem: Engineered > Bioreactor > Anaerobic >... | reverse complement strand
CTGTCGAGCGCGCGTATCCCGAACCATCTCAGGCACGGTATTATGGCCGCCTTGCCGGCTGAGTCCCTGCCATTCCTCCCGGGAGGGCCCGCGTCCACCAGCAGGGTCTCCCCGCAGGGGGTCATCACGAGAGCGGCATCCCCCTGCCCCACATCGACGAAAACGACCCTCAGGGAGGAGCAGTATCCACCGGAGGCATGGAGGAGCATGACGGACAGCGTCGCGAAAAGGACGACGGCCGCAACTCTCGCCCTGGCGCGACGGTCCGCCAGGCGCGCGGGAGGATACGCCCTGCACACCAGCCACAGCACCGCATAGTAAGCCAGCGACTCCGGAATCGAGGGCGGCCTGACGTCAAAGTACGACCCGGGCGCCCGCACCATCAGGGACGTGGCTGCGAGCACGAACCAGAGCATGAGCCTGTTGGGCATGTTTGCGAACAATCCGGCTACAGGGCAGATGGACCCCAAGAGCATGGCGGCCGAGCCGAGGGTGGTGCTGTAGCCCACCACCGGCACCACCACCGGGTTCGCCACCAGCGACGCGATCGAGACCTCCTGGAACTGGCGCATTACGACGGGGAGTATCGCCGCTTGCGCGGCCACAGTCATCGCGATGGGGCCGCGAACCACAGGGGGAAGGAACGCCAGCGCGGCCTCCACCCTGGGCGAAATGGATATGATCCCGCACGTCGCCCCAAAACTAAGATGAAAACCGGGGTCGAATAGTGACCCGGGCCACATCGCGACGACCAGCACCGACGCAAGGGCCAGCGAGGTGGGTGAATCGGCTCTTCTCTGGACGTACGGACCCAGGTGAGCGGGGACGGCCATGATCGTGGCGCGCATGACCGGTGGCTTCAGGCCGGTGAGCAAGGCGTAGGCCGGCAACGCCAAAATACCCGCGATGGTGGCGTTCCGCCTGGGCACGCCGGCGCGTTTCAACAGCGACATTATCGAACCGAAGATGAATCCAACGTGCAGACCCGAAACACTCAGGATGTGGAAGACGCCCGCGTGCCTGAAATCCTCCTCCACGCCTTCGGGCAGGGACGACTTCGACCCGAGCACGATGCCCTTCAGCAAAGCCGCTTGGTCCGGCGGCAGGCTGTCATCCGCCGCTTTTTCTAGGCGCTCCCTCAGACAGATGGCCGCGCGTACCAAGGGATTCCCTCGCCGGCCCGGGATGACCTCGACGCCACCCGCGTCTGACAACATCTCCATCTTGATGCCCTGAGTGGCGAGCCAGGCGGCTCGGTCGAATCCGCCCGGGTTGGTGGCGGGCTTGGGCTTGCGGCAGACCCCTCGAATCTTAATGGAATCCCCGTACCGGATTCGCGGAGGCGCCTCCCCGTCCCCGCATGTCACCCTGACCAAAACGAGGCCCCGCACCTCACGCGGTCCCGCACCGTCGCCGGCCGCCTGGCATACCGAGACCTTGAAACGGATCGAATTGCCCGTCGAGACGGGTGCGTCTACAACCGTTCCGCGCGCGCGCATCGACTCGCCGTGGAACTGGGACGTTCCGCCCTGGCAAGCCCGCTCCCACGCGGAATACCTCAGGTAGCCCGCCGCGAGGCTCATGGTCAGGCACGCAGCCAGGGCAAGGCGGAGTCCGGGTTGTCCGCGCCCTCCGGACCCCCGTTGCGCCCGCGACGGAAGCCGGGAAACGAGCCATGCGGCCCCGCCTCCGGCCGCCCAGAAAGCGAGCGGCGGAAGGCTATGCAAGGCCCTATGCGATCCCGCGTACCATGCGCCGGAGAGAAAGAAACACGCCAGTATACAGAGGTTTCTGTGCACGAAGGCTCCTCCGCACCGGCGCCTTTCCCATATTATACCATTAATCCGTCAGGCGGTGTCACTGTTAAGGTAATTCATTACGACTCTCGCGCAGACATCGATGGCTCGGCTCCAAGCCATTTTCAGTTGTGGAGACAGTCCCTCGACGGGTCCCGTGTAGGCCGGTTCAATCCCCACGATTGTCAGGGACCTCGTCTTTACCCCCGCCAGCCTTAACGACGCCAGGAGGTGCTCGGCCGAAAACGTATGCATGGATACGGGCGTATCCGGGCAGCCGCCGTCGCAACCCGCACCAATCCTAATCTCGTCGGCGGATACGATGGACACAGTCCCGGGGGGATCCCCCGCCTCCAGGGCATCCACGATGACCAGGTCGACGGCTCCACCCGGGCCTCCGGGAACCTCGGCAGGCGACCCTGCAAACACGCAGGGCAACACGTCCGGAGTACAGGTGGTAGCCCGCACGAATTCCACGCCGCCCGGCCAGGGCCGCGCCTCCAGTTCCTCCACTACAAGCAGGCCGACGGCGTCATCCCCCATGAGCGGGTGGCCTATCCCCACGACCAAAACCATCCCCGACCCCTCCCCCCGGCCGGCAACAGCGCGGCGCTGCGCAGCAGCGTAGTGGCAGTACGGCCCGGCGCCGCCCGGCGCGCGCATCGCGGGTATTGCAGGTATTGCATATTATGTAATAGTCGTTGAGACCGGAGGGTGCGTCCTTGGATGTGAATGAGTTCCTAGATCTCATGCGCACGCGTCCCCCTGACTGTATCAGGCTGGTGCTCACCGATCTCGATCGTTACCTGCGCCAGGCCGTGCAACCCAAGCCGCCCGTCGTATGGCTGGAGGCCAACGCTTGCTCGGGAGATTCCATATCCCTGATGAACGCTGTGGGCCCGGGCCTCGCTCAGATCCTATTCTCGATAATCGACCTCCGCTACGATAACGCCCTCATGGCGGCGCAGGGCCGGGACGCCGTCGAGGTCCTCCATCGCACCGCCCGCGCCAACGCGGGCGAGTTCGTGTTGATCGTCGAGGGGGCCATCTCAACCCGCGCGGAGGGCCGCTTCAGCATCATTTCCTGGGAGAACGGGCCGATATCCACCGAAGGTCGCCCGGTCACCGCGCTCGAGTTGCTCAGGTGGCTTGGACCCCAAGCGGGGACGATAATGGCGGTGGGAACATGCGCCACACATGGGGGCCCCTCGGCCGCCCGCCCCAATCCGAGCGGCAGCCTGGGCACATACGCCGTACTGAACGACCTGGTGCCACCGCGCAAGGTCATCAATGTAACGGGCTGCCCGGCCCATCCCGACTGGACTATGGGCACCCTCGCCCACATCCTGATGTACGGCCCTCCGGAAGTCGACGCGGCGGGGCGGCCGCTCTTCCTCTACGGGAACACCGTGCACCGCCATTGCCAGCGCCGCTCCTACTTCGATCGCAAGTCATTCGCCTCCCGGCTCGGGGATCCGGAGTGCATGTTCCAGCTCGGTTGCATGGGACCCGTAACCAATTCCGACTGCCCGTACAGACTGTGGAACACCTACGTCAACTGGCCGGTCAAGGCGAGCACGCCCTGCATAGGCTGCACGACCACGCAGTTTCCGGACGGTTCCACCCCATTCTTCGCGCCGCTGCCGGTCAAACGCCCGGAAGAAAGCGGCAATCGCGCCGCCACCAGGGAGGGAACACCATGACAAAACGGATTACGGTGGCCCCGATGACTCGTGTGAGCGGCCTCCTCAGTGTCGAGGTGATCGTGGACGGTAATGTAGTCGTCGACGCGAAGGCGAGCGGCGGGCAGTTCCGCGGCTTCGAAATGATGATGGTGGGGAGACACGCGACGGACGCACCCTACTTCACACAAAGGATATGCGGCATATGCTCTGCGGCCCACGGTTATGCCGGGGCGATGGTCAGTGATCGCGCTTACGGCAACGTTCTCCCGCCCAACGGGTGGATACTGAGGAATTTCATCGTTGGCTCCGAGATGCTCCAAAACCAGATACGCCACTTCTACCTCCTCGGCTTGCCCGACTATGTGGAGTTCCCCCCCGTGCCCCCGTTCCAGAGGCCGGAGGGCTCCGATTTCAGGCTTGGGGCGTCCGCGACCGGGCGGATGCTGGAGAACTACGTGCGCGCCGTGGATGCCTCGAGGAAGTGCCACGAAATGCTCTGCGTATTCGGCGGCAAGATCCCGCACCAGCATGGGATGGTCCCGGGCGGCGTATCCGTGCCGGTGACGGCGGACCGAGTCCTCAAATGCCTCTCCCTCCTGGAGGACGTGATCTCGTTCCTAGACGATTGTTATCTACCGGACACCGAGATCATTGCGTCGGCGTACGAGGACTACTTCCATATCGGCGGAAGACCCCCGAGGTTTTTTTCTTCTGGGCTGTTCCGCACCGGACCGCGGATGGACATACCGTTGACCGCTCCAGGCTCGCTGGCTGACGGCCGGCTGGAGCCTCTGGACACCACGTTCATACGCGAGCACCTGCGTCACTCATGGCTCACCGCCCGCACGCCGGATGGTCCACCGGAGCCGGATCCCGGCAAGCCGGGCGCATACACCTGGTGCGCGGCCCCTCGTTACCGCGGCCTGGCCTTCGAGGTGGGGCCTCTCGCGCGGCAATCGGTGAAAGCAGCGCACGAAAGGGCGCTGAACGGCGTGAAGGGCCTCCTCGTCGAGCGCGATCCCGCACCCTCCTGCGGGCCGGCCGGAGCGGCTTTCCCGCGGGGAGCAGCCACAATGGACAGGATCGCGGCCCGAACCGCCGAAGCGAGGGAGATCGCGTCGATATTATGGGATTTCCTCAAGGCGCTCGAGCCGGGCGGACCAACCATGAGCCATAACCCGTCTCCAGTGGAATCGTGTGTATCCGCGATGGTGGAGGCGCCCCGCGGGACTCTGAACCACACCATGCTCCTGGAGGGGGAGCAAGTGCTCAAGTACAACATAATCACGCCCACCGCCTGGAACTTCTCCCCCCACGACGACGCGGGGAATCCCGGCCCGGTGGAAGAGGCGCTGATATGGACGCGGCTCGCCGATCCACACCACCCCGTGGAGATCGGCCGGATCATCCGCGCATTCGATCCGTGCATGTCGTGCGCGACCCATGTCATCAGGCCGCGCGGGATGACGATGGGCGCGACCTTTCCTGCGCCGAATGAAGGGGGAAATTCCGATGCATGAGATATCCGCCGCTCACGGGGTCCTGCAGGCAATCCTGGGGGAAGCCTCCAGCCGGGGTCTGCTCAAGGTCACGCGGGCGGAGGTGAGTGTGAACACGAGCGACGGACTGTCGCCGGACAACCTCGCGCACTGGTTCCAGTCGATGAGCGAAGGGACATTGGCCGAAGGCGCGGCAGTGGTGGTCCATGCCCTCTGCGAGGCGGACGCGGATTGCCCCCGACCGGGAGACATACGGCTCGATATGCTGGAAGGCATCATTGAGGAACCGTAACCCGGGCTTCGCGGACACCCCCGCTAGGCCGGACCACACTGTGGCGGATCGGGCCGGTTCCGAATTCGACAGCCTCGCCTCCGCTTGGGATCAGCGCGCGCCGGTGCGAGCCGGCTTTCTCGAAAACGTGATCCAGGCCGCGCACCTCTCCCACGGCGATAGCGTTGTGGACGCCGGCGCAGGCACCGGCATCCTGTTGCCTCATCTGGCCAGAGCGGTGGGGGCCGGCGGCAGAATACTGGCTGTCGATCCGAGCAAGGCGATGCTCGAGCGGGCAAGGTTGAGAGCGAAATCCTGCTCGGGAAACGGTGCCGATGGCTTCCCGGACATCACCTTCTACTGCGGCTGCGCAGAATGCCTGCCGGCGCGCGACGGCGCCTTCGCCGCGATCGTATTCCTCCGATCCTACCCCCACTTGGTGGACAGGAGGCGGGCGCTTCTCGAGGCTCACCGCATCCTGGGGCGCGGGGGAAGATTGGTGATAGCCCACCCGGAGCCGCCGGATAAGGTAAACGCAGTCCACAGGACCATGGGTGGCGTGATGGCCGGCCACATCCTGCCCGAGCCGGCCGTTTTGCGCGGTGATGTTCTGGCGGCGGGCTTTGCGCGTGCGGATATCCTGATCTCCGGCGAAGGGTTCATACTTGCCGCTGACCTGGGGAGATGAAGCGCAGGCTCGACAATCGCGAGGGCTGCGGTTCCCCGCAGCCCTCGAGTTGTGGCAATTGAACGGCCGCCCGTCTAGTAGTCCATCTCTGGACCACCCGGCGGATACGGCGGCTTCTTCTCCTTCTCTGGAATCTCCGCGATGAGCGCCTCGGTGGTAAGCACCATCGCGGCCACGCTTGCGGCGTTCTCCAGGGCGGATCTGCATACCTTCGCGGGGTCGACGACGCCCGCCTTGGGCAGGTCGACATACTCCATCGTCAGGGCGTTCAGGCCGAAGCCCTTCTTGTTCTCGGCCTTGACCTTCTCCACCACGACCGAACCCTCGAGTCCGGCGTTGGACGCGATCTGGCGAAGCGGCTCTTCAAGGGCCCGGCGGATTATGTTCACGCCCACCCTCTCGTCGCCATCGGCCTGCACGCCGTCGAGCGACTTCATAGCGCTTATGAACGTGACCCCGCCGCCTGCGACGATTCCCTCTTCAACGGCGGCTCTGGTCGCGGACAGGGCGTCCTCGACGCGGTGCTTCTTCTCCTTGAGCTCGGTCTCGGTGGCCGCGCCCACCTTTATGACGGCCACGCCGCCGGCGAGCTTCGCGAGCCTCTCCTGGAGCTTCTCCTTGTCGTACTCGGAGTCGGTGTCCTCGATCTGCTTTCGAATCTGGGCTATGCGGTCCTCGATCGCCTTCTTCGACCCTTTCCCCTCGACTATCGTGGTCTTCTCCTTATTGATGCGGACCTTGTTGGCCTCGCCGAGCATACTCAGCTCGATATTCTCGAGCTTGATGCCGATGTCCTCGGATATGAACTGCCCGGCCGTGAGGATGGCTATGTCCTCCATCATGGCCTTGCGCCTGTCACCGAAGCCCGGCGCCTTCACGGCGGCGCATTGCAGCGTGCCGCGCAGCTTGTTGACGACGAGCGTCGCGAGCGCCTCTCCCTCGACGTCCTCGGCGATGACCAGCAAAGGCTTGCCAACCCTCGCCGTCTTCTCGAGCACGGGGAGCAGGTCGGCCACTGCGCTGATCTTCTTCTCGTACAGAAGGATGTACGGGTTCTCCAGGACTGTCTCCATCGCCTCCGCGTTGGTTACGAAGTACGCGGAGGTGTAGCCGCGGTCGAACTCCATTCCCTCGACCACTTCAACGGTCGTCGCGGTCCCCTTGGATTCCTCGACCGTGATGACGCCGTCCTTGCCGACCTTGTCCATCGCCTCGGCGACGAGCTTGCCGATCTCATCGTCGTTGGCCGAAATCGCAGCCACGTGCGAAATGTCCTGGCGGCCCTCGATGGGGGTGGACTGCTTCTTGATCTCTTCCACTACCGCAGCCACGGCCTTGTCGATACCCCTTTTGATGAACACGGGGTTCGCGCCGGCGGCAACGTTCTTGAGCCCCTCAGCCACGATCGACTGCGCAAGCACGGTGGCGGTGGTGGTGCCATCTCCGGCGACGTCGTTCGTCTTGGACGCGACCTCGCGGCATAGCTGGGCGCCCATGTTCTCATATGGGTCCTTGAGCTCGATCTCCTTGGCAACGGTCACGCCGTCCTTGGTGATGACCGGCGAGCCAAACTTCCTGTCCAACACTACGTTGCGGCCCTTTGGACCGAGCGTAACCTTCACGGCCGAGGCGACTGTGTTGACGCCCCGTTCCAGCGCTTTCCTGGCTTCGATATCGAATACCAGCATCTTTGCGGGCACAGGCATCTACCTCCTTAATTGGTAATGAGAGCGGCCATCCGCTATTTCACGGCAAGGATATCGCTCTCGCGAAGGATCAGGTACTCCTCGCCGTCGATCTTGACCTCGGTCCCGCTGTACTTGGAGAAGATCACGCGGTCACCCGCCTTGATCTCGGGAGAAAGCTTCGTACCATTGTCCAGAACGCGGCCGGGTCCCACAGCTATTACCTCGCCCTCGATGGGCTTTTCCTTCGCGGTATCCGGAAGCACGATGCCGCCCTTCGTCTTCTCCTCCTGAGTGATCGCCTTTACAACCACCCTATCGGCAAGAGGCTTAATCATTGAGTCGGTCCTCCTTTCGGATATGTATGCTGGCCTGTTAGCACTCACCACAGTCGAGTGCTACCAATTTCACATTATATCCAGGCAGTCCGGGCGTGTCAATAACGACTGGTGTGGGTTCGTGTAGGTGCAGGCGACCGGTATGGTCAGTCGCGGGCCGACATGGGCGACTCTCACGCGTCACCCCCCGGCATCCACCCGGGCAGCTTCTTCACGCGGTCCGCCGGCGGTGATCAGGGTGACGCCCGCGAGCACCGCAATGACCCCCGCCACCTCGGCCATACCCATCTTCTCTCCAAAGATGAGATAGCCGAGAATGGTGGCGGCCGCCGGCTCGATTGTGGCGACAATCGACGCGCGGCTGGCCTGCACCCTGCCTAGTCCCCAGGTGAACAGGATGAACGCGAGGAAGCCCGGACCCGCCCCATTGACCAGGATGAGGAGGTACGCTACGGGCGGAAGGTTTTCTGGGAAGATGGCGAGTTCGGGCCGGGCGTATGCGAGGACCAACGGCAGGCCGAACAGCATCGACCACCATTGGACGACAAGGGGTTCGCAATCTACGACGCTCCTCTTCAGTAGCATCACGTATATCCCGTAGCATAACCCCGACCCCACGCCAGTAACGAGCGCGGGCAACGATACGGGCGAATCCACGCTATACACCCCCGTCACGAGTACGAGGCCTAATATCGTGACAGTGAGGGCGACGATCTTCATCGCCGTTATGCGTTCATTGAGGAAGATCCGGCTGAGCGCCATCACAAACACCGGGCTGGTGTAGTTCAACACAGATGCCACCGCGACGGTCGTCAGCGTTACGCTCAGGATGTAAAGGGGCTGCGCCGCACCGGGGCCGACGATCGCCAGCAAGGCGAATAACAAGAGATCCCGCGCGCGTACGCGGAACAGTTGCCGGCGGGTGAGAAGCAGGAAGATCGTAGTAAACGCCCATGCCACAAAGAGCCGCAACAACGTGATCGTCATCGCATGGAAACCGTACGAGCTGAGATACCGAACGAGAATGCCGCCCACGGCCCACGTCAGCACTGCGCTCATTACCGCAACATATCCCATCGCTGTTTACCCTCAATTCCGGTCCGGTGACCGAGCTAGTCCATTGACTAGTCCGCTGAATAAACGCTCCAACGTCCGGGACCGCAGACACCTCTGTGCAATTCGCGCAGTCACGGCAAACACCTTCCGATCAATCGACCACCACCAGCGGCTTCAACCTGGCAAACGTCTTTGCCCCAATCCCTCCCACCTTCATGAGGTCTTCGGGGGCCTTGAACCCCCCGGCCCTGCTCCTATACTCGATGATCGCGGATGCCAGGCCGGGGCCGATGCCGGGCAGCGTATCCAGCTGCTCCCGTGTAGCCAGGTTCAAGTTCACCTTAGGAGGGGATCCCCATTGCGCGCCGGAAGAGCCGGCGCCAGCCGTGTTTCCCTGCTGGATGTCTTTCTTCGAGGGCACATGTATCTTCTGCCCGTCTTCCAGCCTCGACGCCAGGTTCAACGCGTCCACCACCGCGCCGTCGGCCGGTCCGCGCGCGGCCTCTATGGCGTCAACCACCCTGTCGCCCTTCTTTAGGCGGTACACGCCAGGAGACTTCACGGCTCCAGCTACGTGCACCACGATTACACCCGCGGCAGCGGAATCGGATTGGTCGCGAGCGACGGTCGAAGGCGCGGTGTCAGGCAGCCCGTTTATTCCCGAGCCGGGCACACCGGACTCGACCCCGGGCGAAGGAGATGTTGACGCAACCATCCCACCGGACGGCCCCAATCCGGTATTGGAGCGATCACCCGGCTTGAAGGCGGTGGAAATGGGCGCATGTGCCGCGCGGTGGTTCCACATCAGCATGGCGCTGCCGAGTATGAGCAGGCAGGCGAGGACGTAGACGCACAAAGCCTCTTCCCTGGAAATACCCACGGCACTACCATTCTATTCCAAATGACGTTATCCTCCCGCCCATCGGGGAATATCGACAGGACGGCGCCCGGCATCTGACACCGGGCGCCGTCGATTGCCGGCCGGTCAACTCCTCGCCGTATCACGCCGCAAGTCACCGTACGACTATGCTGACCAGCTTCCCCCCGACCACAACGACTCTGTCTACCGTCCTGCCCTCTATGAACCTCTTTACTCGCTCGCTCGCGAGCGCCGCTCTTTCGACCTCTTCCCGGGGGGCGTCCGCCTCGACCTCGATCCTGTCGCGGACCTTTCCGTTGACCTGTATCACAATCGTCACGCGCTCCGCCCTGTCGGCCGACTCATCGTACGTTGGCCACGGTTGCAGGTGAACGCTATCCTTGTGTCCCAATCTCATCCATAGCTCCTCGGCGATGTGGGGCGCGAACGGCGCGAGCATCAACACCAGGCTGTCGGCCGCTTCCTTCAATACCCTCTGATCCTGGACGCCGGCGGGGACTTCGTCCCTGTACCGGTACATGCCGTTGACCATCTCCATGAGCGCGCTTATCGCCGTATTGAAGTTGAACCTCCCGCGGATGTCGTGCGTCACCCTCTTGATCGTGACGTGCGTCAACCTGCGCACGTCTCCGGGGGCCACTCCCGCGGCGCCGCCATCGGGGGAGTCCGAGCCGGAAGTCGAACCTTCGACCATAGTCCCGGTCGTCGCGTCGTCCGCTTCCCCGGCCACCCATAGGATCAATCTCCAAACCCTGTTCAGGAAGCGATACGACCCCTCCACGCCCCTGTCGCTCCAGTCGAGTTCCTTCTCCGGAGGAGCGGCGAACAGGATGAACAGCCTCGCGGTATCCGCCCCGTACTTCTGAATGAGCGCGCGCGGCTCGACGATGTTACCCCTGGATTTCGACATCGCGGAGCCATCCTTGAGCACCATCCCCTGGGTGAGGAGGTTTGTGAACGGTTCAACTATGTCAACGAGGCCCTCGTCGTGAAGTACCTTCGTGAAAAAACGCGAATATAAAAGGTGCATTACGGCGTGCTCTATGCCGCCTATGTACTGGTCGACGGGGAGCCAGTATCGGACGGCCTCCGGATCGAAAGGCAGCCTGGTCTCTCTAGGTGACGCATATCTGTAGTAATACCAGGAGCTGCACATGAACGTGTCCATAGTGTCGGTCTCGCGCCTGGCGGGGCCGCCGCACGTCGGACACGTGGTGTTGACGAATTCCTTGAGCGACGAGAGCGGCGATATCCGTCCGTCCTCAAGGCCGACGTTCTCGGGCAGCAACACCGGGAGTTGATCCTCGGGCACGGGCACGATCCCGCATCGATCGCAGTATACGAGCGGGATGGGTGCGCCCCAATACCTTTGCCTGGATATGAGCCAGTCGCGTAGCCTGTAGTTCACGCGTCGCTCCCCGAGACCCCTCTCCTCCACGAAGCGGGCCACCTTCTCCTTACCTTCCTCGCTTTCAAGCCCACTGAACGGTCCAGAGTTCACCATCCGGCCCAGCCCCGAGTATGCTTCTCCGAGCGCCGCGCCGTCGAGCGGGCCGTCGCCGTCCTGGATGACGACCCTGACGGGCAGCCGGTACTTCCTGGCAAATTCCAGGTCTCGCTGGTCGTGCGCCGGGACCCCCATGACGGCGCCAGTGCCGTATTCCATCAAGACATAGTTCGCGATCCAGAGCGGAACTTTCTCGCCGTTCACCGGGTTAATGGCGTACCTCCCGATGAACATTCCCTCCTTCTCCGTCTCATCGGAGGTCCTGTCCATCTCAGGCTTCACCGCGACCTTCTTGACAAAATCCTTCACGGCCGCCTCGTATTTCGTGCCGGAAACCAATTCCCCGACAAGAGGGTGCTCGGCCGCAAGCACCATGAAGGTCACCCCGTAGATGGTGTCGGGGCGGGTCGTGAACACGGGAATCAGCTCGTCCGATCCCTCGATTGCGAAGTTGATCCGCAGGCCCTCGCTCCTGCCTATCCAATTCTCCTGCATCACCCTGACCCGCTCGGGCCAGCCGTCGAGGAGCTTCAAATCATCGAGCAGGCGATCGGCGTAGTCCGTTATTCGGAAGAACCATTGATCGAGCTCTTTCTTAGTGACCTGAGTGCCGCACCGCCAGCACTTTCCCGTTTCCGCCTGTTCGTTGGCTAGTACTGTCTCGCACGACGGGCACCAGTTGACGGCGGCCTTCTTCTTGTATGCCAGCCCCCTCTTGTACATGAGGAGGAACAGCCATTCGGTCCACTTGTAGTAGTCGGGCAGGCACGTGGCCACTTCCCTGTTCCAGTCGTAGCTGACCCCCATCATCTTGAGGTCTTCTTCCATAAGCCGGATGTTGTCCAGGGTCCACTTCGCGGGGTGGACGCCGTGCTTGATCGCGGCGTTCTCCGCGGGCAGTCCGAACGCGTCGAAGCCCATCGGATGCAGGACGTTGTAGCCGTTCATGCGGTAGAACCTGGCGACCACGTCCCCGATCGAGTAGTTGCGAACGTGACCCATGTGAAGGTTCCCGGATGGATAAGGGAACATCTCCAAACAGTAGAACTTGCGTTTGTTCGGGTCGGGCCCTGTCTCGTATAAACCGTGATCATGCCACACCTTCTGCCACTTTGCCTCGATGGCCGCGGCGACGTATTTCTCCAAGATGGACCCTCCTTATGGCGGCTGACACGCAAATCCGCCTAAATCACACAAAGCCCCCCGCCCCTTTGGGCGAGAGGCTTCTCTCGCGGTCATAACATTCTGCGGCAAGTCTCGAGATTATGGTGGAGCTGATGGGGATCGAACCCACGACCTCTTGAATGCCATTCAAGCGCTCTCCCAGCTGAGCTACAGCCCCACGAACGACCTACCTTCGCCCTGCTTAAGGGCAACACAATCATAACGTAACAGGGGCCGCCAAGTCAAGGGCGGGCAACCGCGCTTCGCCCCAGAGCCTTTCCAAGTTGTAAAACGCCCGTTCGTCGTCGTTGAAAACGTGGACGACCACGGACCCAAAATCCAGGAGTATCCACTTCGCCGGGCCCTTACCCTCGATGTGATGCACCCTGAGCCCGTTCTGCTCCAATTTGTCGGCTACGTGATCGGCGATCGCCTGGACGTGAGCCTTGCTGGACCCCCCGGCTATCACGAAGTAGTCCGCCACGGTGGTCAGGTCGCTCACGTCAAGAACCACGGCATCGTGTCCCTTCTTCTCCACCGCCGCTTCGAATGCCAGCCTCGCGAGGGCCTTGGGCTCCAATGAACCGCCTCCTCCAAAATCACTCGGGTTTACAGTCTGCTCCGAGTGTAATAGAAACATCCACCCCTTCCCCCGGCGGGCGGTTCTGCATAATTGCCTCCGGGGAGAATCTGAGCACTTGCCTGCAGACGGACTTCACCATCACAGCGTTGGCGGCCGACCCAGTCACCCTGGTGGGACCATTGCCCGTCTTCGGCGCATTGTTCACGCGGACGACCAGATATCCAAGATCCCTTAGCCTCTTGGCGACCTTCTCCGCCATTCCGGAGACGCCCGTACCATTGAGGATCTCGACCTTCACCTTCGAGTTGGCTTCGCGGTCCACTCCCCTGAGCAGGAGGTCCACCGATTTCTTCAGCTGTTGCTGATCGGCGACCCAGTAGCTTATGGACGTCCCCCCTGTCACGTCCGATATGTCCGCGGGTTGCCCCGGCACGAGATCCATCTGGATGTCCTCGCGTTTGATCTGCCGCGCGAGGTTCGCGATGGCGACCATCTGGGCCGGCTCAATGTTGGTGTCCACGTATTCAGCCGCCTCGCGCACCAGGGTGGGAATCTTCCAGAGTGTGTTCATGTCGAAAAACGATTTCACTAGGGCGGATATGAACTTCTGCTGGGCCTTCACCCGGCCGATGTCACCCTCGGGGTACTGCCTGTACCTAACGAAGTCGAGCGATTTCTTGCCATCTAGAACCTGCTTGCCCGCTTTCAAGTGAATATGAAGATCCTGGTATGGATCGTCGTAGTCCATGTTCCCCTCGATATTCATCTCGACGCCGCCGATCATATCCACCATCTTCGTGAATCCCTTGAAGTCAATACGCAGATAGTAGGGTATTTGCTCTCCCAGCAGCGACCCCGCGGACTCCATGGCGAGTTTTGGACCGCCATACGCGTGGGCGTGATTGATCTTGTCGAACCCGTTTCTGCCCGGGATCCTCACCCTGGTATCCCGCGGGATAGATATAATGCCCGCCGCCTTGAACTCCGGATCCAGGCTCAACACCATCATGGTGTCGGTGCGCGATGTGTGCACCGCCTCGGACGATTTTCCGGACCCGTTCACGCCCGCGTCCAATCCCATGACTAGTATGTTGATCCGCGGGGCCACCGCCTGATTCTGGTTCCCCGCCTCCGGCTTGATCGCCGGATTGTACACCCTGGAAAGGAATAGCCAGGCCCCCGCCGCGATTCCACCGGCGAAGAAGAACACCAGCAAGCCCGCCACCCAGGCTACGCGCTTACCATTGAGGCTCCTGCGCCTCTTCTTACGAAGAACATCGTTATCAACTATGCTCAATCCTCAGCCCTCGCCTCGAGCAGCCAGTTCCTCATTTCGATAGACAGCGGATGTATGGGATGGGCATTCTTCACGCACCGGAGAACCAAGCCGTCAACTTGGCCCAGCACAGCCGATCTCAGTTCAGACCTGCTCCTCACCTTAGACACAATCGCCTGTTTTCCGGGTTCCGTTTTGTCCGCAAGATAAACCACCTGCCCCACAATAGACATCCCCGCCCGGCCGGTGGTGTGGTACCTGATTGCATCCAGGACCTCTTCGTCCGTCACCCCAAAATTACGTCGGGCCATCTCGGCCCCAACCGGACCATGAAGAAGGACCGGCTTGTCCCTCTCCACATCACTAACGACTATACAGAATTCGACCGCAAGATTCAATAACCAGGGGTCCGAAAAATGCCTGCAACAATCGTGCAACAGCGCGGCTAATCCGCACTTCTCGGGGTCGACGTCGCACGGGATCGCGATCTCCACCGCTCTTACACGAGTCCTCGCGATATGCTCGTACAATTCGCGAGGCAGGTCAGCCCGCAGCCTCTCCTCTATATCT
>Ga0334890_1003724_pt1 | contig 15016 bp, 11 predicted proteins | sample GraSluR1_MG_3_FD_207220 | JGI IMG/M metagenome (GOLD analysis project Ga0334890, IMG submission 207220) | Sludge microbial communities from methane-producing bioreactor in Wageningen University, Netherlands - Granular Sludge_31_08-R1 | ecosystem: Engineered > Bioreactor > Anaerobic >... | reverse complement strand
ACTTCTTATCTCCTTTTCCCTGCCGACAAAACTGGTTGTTGAGATTGGAAGGTTGTGCATTTTGTTTTCCGGACCTTTTTCAATACCTAAGCGTTCTTCAATATCCGTCTGAGTAGCTCTGTTTGTTGGATTTTCATAAACCTCAGGGATCTTTATGCTATGTATTATATCTTTGATTGCCAGGGCAACTTTGTTTATCTGGTTGCGGTACCTTGTTTTATTTAAGTTTATCTTTTCATCATCATTAGGATTAAGAGGCCTGTTAACCCCGGGTTCCTTATAAATGAATTCAATGCCCCGGAGAACTCCTCCCAGAACCGCTTCATAAAGTTTCTCATCGTCGGCGTCAAGGTCGTGAATTTTCACAGGCAACACCCTGCCGGCAACATTGCCATTTGGCAGCTTAACCTTCAACCCGAACTGATCCTCCGATGCCTGTTTAACAAAAGCCCTGAACTCATGTTCCCAGGCAAAAGATCTCGGATCGCAATAAGTACGTGATATTATCGGGATAAAAACAAGACATTTAAGCTTTTCCTTCAAGGACTCATCCACATCATGAGTTTCAAGAAGTCCGTCATGAGTGTTATTGTCGAAATAAACTGAAATCTCTTCCTTGAAAGTTGATTCAAGTTCCATCTTTAGCGACTCAAAAAACTCACTTACCCATCGCTCACCTCTGTTATCTTTTTGGCGGTAGCTGATGAAGATGTCGTAATTGTATCCTTCAATTATGCCAGACATCTGTGTAATATTTGGTTCATTATCAAAGTTAAACCATTGCCAGACTAAATGCAAAATTTTCTTCGTATGGTAGAAAGTCATTATAAAACCTCTGCCGGTTCAACTAATTCCATTATGTCTCTGATTAAACTCAGGTTAGATATTTCAACGCTCTTATCTACTAATCCTTATAATGATACTCAAGCCATCTTGAAAGAAAAACATCATACACCCGCCACCTGTCCCGGTCATATACAATCATCTCCTTTTCAGCGAGCGCTTTTAATGAGGTCGATACGGAACTGGGGCTGGTGAGATCATGTTTCCTGATGAAGTCCCCTGAAGTTGGCTGAATAACACCATCCTCCACTCCTATAGCCTGTAACAGACGAAACTGATGGGGAGGCAGTAGATTCCTGTAATTCACAAACTGCGGCTCAAAATCAGTAATTATCTGATGAAATATGCTTTTAACCTCTCCTTCTCCAATTGTTCCCCCACCCTTCTCAAAGAGATGATTACACACATACTGGACATAATAAGTATGAAGCCTCGTCCAGTCAAATACTTTGCTTACTGATATATCATTTATTTCCCTGTTGCCATGGTCAAAGTTTTCTTTGATAAAAAAACTGTAATCATCTTCTCTTATCCGGTCGAGATACATAAGTTCAGAACTCTGATAAAATGGTCTTCCCGGAGACATAAACATATTTTCAAGCATGTGCTTGCTGCTGCCTGAGAATATAAAAGGGACAACCGGATAAGTCTGAATTACAGATCTTATCATTGGTTCCATATTTTTCTCGGGATAGTTACTTATCTGCTGAAACTCATCAAACATGAAGACAATATCCTGTTTAATTTCAGAAATCAACTTTAAAACCTGCTCCAGTCCCGATTGTATTCCTGCGGATGATTCCACCTTCAGCTCAATTGATGGTTCACCTGTCAAAGGATCCATTGTCAGCCTGGGATGAAGAGATGACATGAAACCGAGCATCTTCTCCAGAAAGTTCTTTTCACTTTTTCGAAGTCTGTACAGAGCGGAGGAGATTGAATTCAGCATTTCATTGCCATTCATTGTCGGCAGGAGATCTGCATATATTACAGCATGTGGCCTTTTTGAGTGTTCAAGCTGGTATTTTACATGCTTAAGAAGCCCGGTTTTACCCATCCTTCTTAATGAGATCAATGTTATATTTCTCCTGGATGAGATGGCATCCATTACTCTTTTAGTTTCTTCTGCCCTGTTGCAAAAGTACCGGGGACTCAGATAGCCACCTGTTATAAATGGATTAATGATCCTGTCTTTCATATTACGTAATTTACGTTACGCAATTTACGCAATAATCTTATAATACAAAACATTTATGTAAATATTTACCCATGTGTACAGGCTTTTTTCTATCATTCCGGTCCAGTTATGGTAGAAAATCATTATAAAACCTCTGCCAATTCAATTAATTCTACCATGTCTCTCATCAAGCTTAGGTTAGATATTTCAAACCTCTTGTCTGCAAGAAAAAGCCTTCCGAACAGAACACGGAGGGCTTTTTTTATACCTTAATTTTCCTGTTCCAGGAAAATCGCTCTAATAAATTAACTGCGTACAGAGGGAGATTGATGAAATTGTCCGATTGTATCAAATTCCTGGGAGATGTTCTGAAAACTTTGTCAGGGCTATATTTGGAAGCATAACTCTGAAGACTTTTAGTATTTCTGCTGGTTCCGCTCTTCACTTCCAAAGGGAATATTTTCTGATTGGATTCTAAAAGAAAATCAACTTCAGCATCACTTCTTGAGGTCCAGTAATACAACTGATTTTTGCCGGATGATGCCAATTCCTGAGCTATAAAATTTTCTATAAATGCACCGTTGAATTCCCTGAACAAGGCATCCGGCATTACAATCTGATCAGAAGAAATATTCAGTTTCGCCGCAAGCAATCCAACATCATGCATGTATACCTTGAATTTGGAAAAGTCTGCATATCCGGATAAAGGTATTTTGGGAGTTTCTACATTGTACGCTAAATGAACCAGTCCCGATTTTCTTAGCCATTCGATAGTTTGTTCATACATATTTGAGCGAGCAGTTTTTTTAATATCCTGGTATTTGAATTTTTTATTCTCCCTTGCCAATTGCCCGGGAATGGAGTTCCAAAATTCGGAGGTTTTTATTGCTTGATTTTTATCAGTATATTTTGAGAAATCTCTTTCGTAAGCATTCAATATATCTGTCTGAATACTCCTTACACTTTGTATGTCCCTGTTTTGTCCATATTCTTTTATCACTTCTGGCATTCCCCCAAGAAAAAGATACATTTTTAAATGAGACAGCATTTTATTATGAATGATATCAGGGAAAGGGGCTGGTTTTTCTAAAGAATTCAGGCTTTCTAAAAAAAGGTCTTCTCCGATATCAATAAGATATTCCTTAAAAGACATTGGAAAAAGAGTCATAAAATTAACCTTCCCCACCGGGAAACCACTTGCTTTTCCCATGCTAACCCCAAGCAAGGATCCAGCAGCTATTATATGATACTCCGGTGCTTGCTCCTGAAAGTACTTCAAACTAGTAATAACCCGCGGTGCAATTTGTACTTCATCAAAAAAAATCAATGCTCCTTCAGCGATAATTTTTACCCCAAAATAAAGGCTAATATTATTGATGATACTTTCCGGCGTCAGAGAGGAATCGAAAAGGGATGAAAGTTTAGCATCTTGTTCAAAATTTAAGTAATGAAGGTTTTTGTATTCCCGTTTACCAAATTCCCTAACCAGGTATGTTTTGCCAACCTGACGAGCTCCTTGAAGAACAAGTGGTTTGCGGTTTATATTGTTCTTCCAGGAAATCAAGTCATTATATGCAATTCTTTTCATAATTCTAATTGAATTAAGTGTCGTTTCGCTTTTATTATCTCCAAATAACCGTTGCAAACATACAAATTATTCTCCAATATAATGTAGTTATTAAGTTATTTATCTCCGATATATGTTGGTTTTAGTATCAGCAATGCTCCTGAAAAGTGTTATAGATTGTAGCATTTGACAATAATAGGTCGCCTTAAACCTCTAATAACCTGATTACCGCTACCAAATCCTTTACCAATTCAAGGTTAGATATTTCAAACCTCTTGTCTGCATGGAAAAAGATTCTTACTCAGACCTAAGAGAATCCGCAGGATTTGAGATTTCTGCATGATATATAATTGAAATTACAGTAGCCAATGCAATAGTTTCACTTAATTAAGCCCCGGCAATAAAGATCCCGGCTTCATCTTCACAAACAGGACAATACCCATGAATTAAGAGAATTTTGCGATGTACTGTCAGGATTAATTCTGTCATAAGTCTCAGATTATATTTTTCATGCTGAACTTAATGTGATAGCAAAAAGGCTACATTTATTAATATCTTAAACACAACACAAAATTTCTATTATATTTATCGCCTTAAAAAATAATCTAATTATAATTATTAATAAAAAAATATTGGAATGAACGAAATTAAATTCTATTCAGGGGTATCAATCCCTGTTGAATTACACAAAGTAAGAATTGTGCAGAAATTGCACCTAAATCCCATCGAAGAAAGATTTGAAGCAATTAAAGAAGCTGGATATAATACATTTCTGCTTAACACAAAAAACATATTTCTGGATATGTTAACAGATTCAGGAACAAACGCCATGAGTGATAATCAGGTATCCTCCATGTTAAGGGCTGATGATGCATATGCCGGCTCACAAAGTTTTTATAGAATGGAGGAGTCTTTAAGAGATGTGTTTGGCAAGCATTATGTTCTTCCGGTACACCAGGGAAGAGCGGCTGAGAATATTATATCCCAGGCATTCATTAAAAAGGGAGATGTCATTCCAATGAACTATCATTTTACTACCACCAAAGAGCATATGGAGATAAATGGTGGTAAAATTATTGAAATCTACACCGATGAAGCCCTGAAGATAAAAAGTGATCATCCTTTCAAAGGGAATATTGATATAGAAAAGTTAAGGCGAGTTATTGATGAGTATGGCGCAGACCATATTCCTTTTATCAGGATGGAAGCTTCCACAAACCTGATTGGTGGTCAGCCGTTTTCCATCCAGAATATGCGTGAAGTAAGAAGCATTGCAGATGAACATGGATTAATGGTTGTTCTCGATGCCAGTCTTATTGGCGAAAATGCATTTTTTATTAAACAACGTGAGGATGAATTTAAAAACACATCCATACTGGAACTATTAAGATTGATGTGCAGCTTCTCTGATATTGTTTATTTCTCAAGCCGGAAGGTTAGTTCCACCAGAGGTGGAGGTATCTGCACAAACAGCAAGGAGCTAATGTTAAAAATGCGTGACCTTGTTGTACTTTTTGAAGGGTTTATGACCTATGGTGGCATGTCAGTTCGTGAAATTGAGGCAATGGCTGTCGGTATAATGGAAACGGCAGATGAAACAGTAATAAGCCAGTCTCCTTCCTTTATTGAATATGCAGTGCAAGAATTGGACAAAAGCGGGATTCCGGTGATTACCCCGGCCGGTGCCCTGGGATGTCATATTGATGCTAAAGGATTCCTTCCACATGTTGTGCAGGAAGAATATCCTGCAGGTGCCCTTGCATCTGCACTATACATAATTTCAGGTTGTCGTGGTATGGAGAGGGGTACTATCTCCAGTGTCCGGGATGAAAATGGGAATGATATTCTTGCTGATGTTGAATTATTGCGCTTAGCTTTCCCAAGAAGAGTATTCACCTTGTCGCAGACGATGTTTGTAATCGATCGTGTAAAATGGTTATATGAGAACAGGGAATTAGTAGGTGGACTAAGATTTGTTGACGAACCCAGGGTGCTTCGTTTTTTCATGGGAAGACTAGAGCCGACTTCCGACTGGCCCGACAAGCTTATTGCTAAATTTAAAACAGATTTTAGTGAATCATTATAATATGTGATTTGTATGAAATAGTATGGGTTTAATCTGATACGGGGTGGCAGGTGATCCGGCAAGGGATATAAGGCGCAATAATAAGTCGTGAAGTTATTGCACCTGCATGAAGCTCATTAATACTTGTACTTTCTTTTAAAGAGCCATACTCCGATAAGGAAATAGATAATGGCTATTACTGTTATCCAAACAAGTTCAAAGAGAATTTCATTAAACTCATGCTCATAGGCAACTCAATCCCGGTTCTCAAGCCCAGATAGCTATATGTAGTATAATCGATAAATGAGGCAGCAGCAATATATTTCGCATTTGCCTGGTCTCCAAGAATCGTCAGGGGAGATATAAATCTGTTTTTCCTTAACGACCTCCAGAATATTGGCCAGCGCCTCTATCGGATATTTTACATTAAAAGATATCCTGTTTGAAGATTCTAACATGTTGTTTAAAAGGTCCTGATTAAGAGAAGAAATAAGCGCCTCGTGGAGATCATTTTTTACGTCGACCTCGATTACATCTTCATATCCGCTGGATTTCTTTATTTCAGATGGTGTGCCGGAAACCAGTAGTTTGCCATTGTCTATTATGCATATCCTGTCAGAGAGTTTTTCGGCCTCTTCCATGTCGTGAGTGGTAAGTACGATTGTAGTTTTTTCCCTGATTGACCGGATATAATCCCGCACAAGTATCCTGCTTTGCGGATCGAGGCCTGCCTGAGGCTCATCAAGGAAGAGGATCTGAGGAGAATGTATCAATGCCTTTTCTTCCTGCTTCGGCGGCAGACATATTATACATCTGTCCCATAAACAGAATTTGTTCCAGGCAGGTCAGGTTCTCCCAGATGACAATATGCTGAGGGCAAAGGCCGATTGATTTTCCGAAATCTCAAATGAAATATTGTTGACTGCAATAATGTTACCAAATCTTTTAAGGATAGAGTCTGCGGTCAAAACAGGTTTCATGTAAAATAACTCTGGTGTGTTATAATTATAAAATTAACACTTTAGAATGATTTTTTATACGGCAAATTTAATTACTGCATGACTTGTAAATCAACCGGTTTAATCTATGCATCGGGAAAATCTTAATAAGGAACAGCTTTGTTCTTCTATTTAATGTACTTAGTTTAGTATTAAATTCTCTTAGTATACAATAAATCAGCAGATTGTCAATTATAAGCTGTTACAAGTTATGAGATGTGTTTAAATAACTATAATGGGAGAGAGTTCAAAGATTTTGTTAACAAAAATCCCTCAAGTTTAATGATATTTCCTATTTTTCTGATTAATCTCAGGTTAGATATTTCAAACTTCTCCGTCCAACCTCCGCATAGCTACTGTGGGCAAAGTATGAATTCGGCCTGCTAAGCAAACCACCTGAAGGGGGCTTAATGAGCAACCAGAAAACTGGGCTAAAGCTCATTTCTGTTATTATTAGTATATTGCCTTTCATTCAAGAATGTATTAACGATGAGAATCTGTGTATTGACTTTAATGATTTCTCTCACTACTATATCCTGCAGCAGTGAGGATAAGAAACAAGCGATTACCACAAATACAGAAACCAGTGAAGAAATGGAACATGAGCAAGAGAGATTGAAATACCTTGCGCTGGGAGACTCATACACTATCGGTGAAGGCGTTGGCAGCAGCCTGCGCTATCCCGTTCAGATAGCAGATTCCCTGGAAAAGCGGGGTTACTTCATGGCAGCACCCGAGATTATTGCAGTTACCGGTTGGACAACATCAGATCTGAAGGCTGGCATAAAAGCCGCTGATCCACGGGGTCCCTATGACCTGGTCAGCCTGCTGATCGGGGTAAATAACCAGTACCCGGAGATCGTAAAAATGCTGGAGGAAGAATAATAATGGAAATGGAATCGGTGTATAAGGAGGCTATGGACCTGGATGAGCTGGATGAGCTTTCCGCGTACAGATCAAAGTTCATTTCAGGGGATGAAAAGCTGATCTATCTTGATGGGAATTCACTCGGTAAATTGCCTGCTGAAAGCAAAGCCATCGTTGAGCGTTCTGTTAATATTGAGTGGGGTGAGAGACTGATCCGGAGCTGGAACGAGGACTGGTACACAAAGAATACGGAACTGGGTGATAAAATTGCTCAGATTGCCGGAGCTTCCGCAGGCGAAATTGTTATAACTGATACCACTTCAGTCAACCTCTACAAACTGGCCCATGCAGCACTTAAGTATAAAAAGGGCAGGACCCGGGTAGTGACAGATGAATTGAACTTCCCTTCCGACCTTTATATTCTCCAGGGCCTGGTAAAGGAGCTTGGGGAGGGATATGAACTGATAGTTGTTCCTTCCGGGGATGGTATGACGATCGATACCGGGGATCTTAAGGAAATGATTGATGACAATACTGCGCTGGTATCACTCTCGCATGTGTCATTCAAATCCTCTTTCAGATACAGCATGAAGGAGATCACATCGCTTGTCAGGGAGAAAGGAGCGATGATATTATGGGACCTGAGTCACAGCATTGGTGCGGTCCCCGGTGAACTGAACGAATCAAATGCCGACCTTGCAGTGGGTTGCACTTACAAGTACCTCAACGGAGGTCCGGGCTCACCTGCTTTTCTGTATGTACGAAAGGATCTCCAGGATAAACTCTCTTCACCCATATGGGGGTGGTTTGGAGAAAAGAATCCCTTCGATTTTGAATTGAATTATCGTCCGGGTGAAGGCATAAGACGTTTTCTTACCGGCACGCCACCAATATTATCCTTGAAGGCAATAGAACCCACTCTCGATATGATGAACGAGATTGGTATGCACAGGATCCGTAAGAAAAGTGTTTCGCAGTCAGAGTTCCTTTTAAGACTTGCAGAGGAATTTCTCTATCCTCTGGGCTTTCGGTCCGGATCTCCCGTGGATCCTGAAATGCGTGGATCTCACCTGTCGCTGCGCCATCCGGAAGGATACCGCATCTGCAAAGCCCTGATCGATCCGGATTCCGGGAATGCTGTCGTTATCCCGGATTTCAGAGAGCCTGATAATATCCGCCTGGGGATTACTCCTTTATACACTACCTACACAGATTTATTTATGGCCGTCAGGGAGATCAGGAATATAGTTGAAGATAAGCTCTTCTTAAAGTATTCATCTGAAAGAGAGCAGGTAACTTAGCCGGGATTTTTCGATGTTTCTGCAAACTTACTCACCCATTCCAAGGCTTCGCGGGATTGCGTCGCCCAGGATGGGGCTCCTTGTCTTCCGCCTCTGCTGTCCTTTTGGTGACAGCCGTTGAAGGTGTTGCAATTGTAACCGGGGTAATGCTGACTATGATAAGTGTTTTTGATAAATAAATGTAATAGCAAATCAGGCTACTATTTCAGGTTTGTAAAAAATCTTCAGGTTCGATTCGTTATACTCCTCTGGTGACAGATTAATAATATCCATAGGAATTCTAAATTTTTTCAATGTTTCTGTTTCAGGTTTCATGGTTAACTTTGCACGTTCAAACAAATCAAGATTCTTAAAATCGGAAGATATTATAATTATATCTATATCACTGTCTTTTTCCATATTTCCTCTTAATGCTGAACCAAATAATGCAATGGAGTCAACATGAATTCCATATCTTATCAAAGATTGTTTTAAAAAAGCAATTATTTCGTCTATTGTTGCTTTATCCATAGTTGAACTTCTTTAGTCTGTTGTAAAATTGATTCCGTTCTTTCTTTTGTATATACAGTGAAAAGTTTCTTTAAATCGTCAGGGTATCTGGTGGGCACAGAAATATTATTTAAAGTATATATGAATTCATAATATGCTTCACTTAATTCAAGTCCTGTTTTATCGACAAAGTATATCAGACTGTGAGATTTTGTTGGAAACTCACCTGTTCTTTTTAATAATAATCCTTTCAAGGCTTTCTCTAAAGACAAATGACACATAAAAATGCAATATACAGTCCTGCCGGATTTTAGCATATCAATCGCCGTTTCCAAATCATAATCCGATTGAAAATACCATTCTTCATATTTGGACTTAATATCCATAAGGCAAATTTATCAAAAAATCTGTCTTACAGCTAATTTGAGGATTTGTTTTTTATTGCTGCCTCAACATGAAGATATACCTCGTGGTCATAAACAGGTCTGGCCTCCCAGCTATTTTGAATTAAATCCAGCGCCTCTTTGTACTTCCCCTGTTTGAAAAATCCCCAGCCCTTACAGTCTGCATAATAGAATTCATCAGACCCAATCCTGATGCCTTTTCGATCAGCTCTATGCCTTCGGTTACATTTCGATCTTTATCAATCAGGAACTTCGCAAGGTTGTAATAACGGTATGGATTTTCAGGTTGTAATACCAGTGCCTGCCTGTAATACTCCTCTGCCCTGTCAGGAAGATCTGCCTGGTTATATATTGAAGCTAAGCTGATCCTTCGAAGCCATTTCCACGAATGCCCTGAACTCATGCTCCCAGGCAAATGATTTTGGGTCGCAATAGGTTCGTGATATTATGGGGATAAATACTAGACATTTCAGTTTCTCCTTCAGGGATTCATCAACATTGTGTGTTTCCAGCAGCCCGTCATGGGGATTGATATCAAAATTAAACCTTTATCAGGCTAATTGCAAAATTTTCTTCTTATGGCAGAACATCATTATAAAACCTCTGCCAGTTACACAAGTTTCGCCATGTCTCTGATTAAACTCAGGTAAAAGTCAAAACAAAAAAGCCCCCTTGCGGGGGCTATTGTTTTGTTCTTATGGTTCATTGATTATCACAGTCTCAAAAGGTTTGCTCTGAATCTCAAAAGAAAAGAGAGGCCGTTTCCGGCCTCCTTTCTTCGTTCCTCAGACTATGCTCTTCTTTACTTTAATTTAATATGAATCTTATTATCCGCCGGCGGCAGGTCCGTCCACAGGCTCCTCACAATACTCACAAGGGGAGCAAAAGCAGCGGGCAGTGCATCAAGCTTTGCACTCTCTTCATCTGAAATTTGCTCATCTCCTGCAAAATAGGCTTTATAGCCACTTGTGCCATAAGGAGCAAAAAAAGTTGCGGCTGCCTCAGAGAGCCCGAACATTCTCGGCAGATAGTAAATGAAGAAACCATTGACCCTTGCAGTGATCTGAATATCAGAATATTCAAGAAAGCTCACCCCTCCGGGTAGTTGTTCGTCAATGTCTGTTACCCGTCTGGAGTCGATATTGATAAAATTATCATCGAGCCTCATTATCCTGTAAGAGTATGGTGGCGTAACAAGGGAACCTGTCTGTATATCATACAGTGTTTTGCCGTTATATTCATATGAAACAATGTCATTTGCATGATAATGTCCTGTGAAGACCATGCTTACGCCTGCATCCATAAGAGCTTCTGCATTTGCCTTTGAGCCCGAGATTAGAGGTTCAATGCTTTTCTGACCGGTATAGTGCTCAAGTATTCCATAATGCATCATGGCCAGGACCTTGATCTTGTTCTCACGGGCTTCTGTCATTTTTTCCTGTATCCAGGCCATTGTTTCTGGTTTTATGGCACCGCTGACTTTTAAACCTGCGGTTGCAAAAGTGTAATTGATATTGTCAATCCCGAGGATCCACAGGTTACTATGGGGCTGACAGATATAGCTCAGGGAATTCGGGTCCCTGTAAAGGAGGGACTCGTCGTTATAACCGAAATCTCCGTATATTTCTGCGAACTGGTCTGCAGTAATATTGTCAACAGCTGTGGGGGGCTCAGTCTCAAATGAGAATGCATCCGGATTTATTATATCATTATTGCCCGGAACAACAAACACCCTGATCCCGGCATTTTCAAGATCCTGCAGGAGGCCCTGCACGACCTGGTGACTCATCAGTTCACCGTCCTTGGCCAGATCGCCCGGTATAAGCAGAATATCAGGCTTTTCAGCCAAGAGTTCCGAGACGGCTTTCCTGAAAATTGGATCACTCAGCTCCAGTATCTTACGATCCCGCAGGAGATACTCCATCAAGGACGGACTCTCTTCGATATTATCGGGTAAGAGGTCGGGATGAGTGTAATGCATATCAGATATCACCGCGATTTTGATTTGCGGACAAATCAGATTGCACGGACTGTTATTATTGCCCGGGCCTTGGGGAGGAGCATCAAACCACTGATCTTTTGCACAGGATATGCATATAAAAATCAGCATTAACAGATAGAAGAACTTAAACTTTTTCATAACTCTGCATTTTTGGTTAAACATTAACAACGGCTGGGTATTTTTACAGGATACATAAACCAAATCTCCTTAAAGAACTTATCTTTAATCTGATAATGTTATATTCATATCAAAATTAGACCAATAGATCGTAACGAGCTTTGCTGTAAGTCTCCAATATTTTACTGTAAATCTCAGATTTGTTTTTAAGTTCATCAATTACTTTCGTATACCTCTCTCTTGCATTTCTGACATACTATTACAAATAGTGCGGGGTTATTTAGCCAAAGTTATGGTTCCCCGGCCACTAACAGGAATATAGCCGGTTCCGGGATTAACTCCGGACAATGTAAGCTGGCCGGTAGCACCTTCAAAGCTGCCAGTCCGAAAAGTTAACTCTCAGTCTAAAAAGTTAACTCTCAGTCTCAAATGAGATTTGAGTTTGTTTTAAAGGTCTCAGAAAACAGTTTAAGAATCCAATGAAGAGACTTAACTCCTGTATCTCCTGGGATTTGTTCCGAATTCACGGGTAAATTCACGACTGAAATAGGCCAGACTTTTAAATCCAACACTAAATGTTATCTCTGTTACATTCAGGTCGGTTGTTGAAAGTAACTCTTTTGCCCTGTGCAGTCTCAGGGTCTTAAAATAATCAGCTATTGTTTTATTACTCACAGATTTGAATTTCCTGTATAACTGGGCATGACTGACTCCCAGTATGTTACAAAGTTTTATAATGCCGAATTCATCATCCTGAAGATTGGTCTCCAGAACCTGCCTTACCTTAATCATGAATTCGTCCTCCTTTTTTATGCTTGCATCGGATGTCTCCGGGAATTTCTCAAGTGATGCATACCGTTCATGGAGCCTTTTCCTGAGTTCAACCAGGTTTTTAAGCTGGATGTGCAATTCTCTTTCATCAACCGGTTTGGCCAGATAGGCATCAGCACCTCTTTCCAGCCCTTCAAGCCGGGAATCAATGTCGGCCTTGGCCGTGAGCATCACCACGGGAATATGGCTGGTACCGATATCATTCTTTACCTTTTCGAGCAATTCGATCCCGTCCATGACCGGCATCATCACATCGCTCAGGATAATATCCGGGATGAGTTCAAGTGCCTTTTGCACGCCGGTCTGCCCATTCTCCGCAACCTCTGTCCTGTATTCGTATTTAAGGACAGCCTGCAGGTACAGGACCACATCCGGGTTATCTTCCACGATCAGCAGCAGTGGCAATTTTGAAAGAGTAACTTTATCAACGGGTAATAAATCTTTGTGGTATTGCCCCGGATAAAGAGGTTCTTCGGCAGGGCTGACGTTTTCATACTGATCATCTGTGACTTTGACCAGATCTGTTGATTCCGGTGTATCTGATAACGGGGCATTGCGGGTAACCGGCAGGATAACTGTAAATGCCGAACCCTCACCAGGGGCGCTCGTCACAGATATCGATCCGTTAAGGAGTTGTACTATCTCTTTTGTCAGGGCAAGACCAATACCTGTTCCTCCTGCGGACAACTGGTGATCTACTTTGTAAAAACGGTCAAACAGGCGATCCAGATGTTCTTTTTCAATACCGATGCCTGTGTCCCTTATCCGGATTGAGTACATTCCCCCGTTATCCACAACTTCTGTAGAAACTTCAATCAATCCACCCTCAGGTGTATATTTCAGGGCATTGGAAACAAGGTTGGTTATGATGTGCATCAGTTTCTCGGGATCAAAATCCAGCTCGAGGATTATTTCTGCTGATAAAAATCTCAGGTTTATCTTCTTCCTGGCAGCTTCCGACTGGAATTGCTCAACCAGATAGGCCAGGTATTTATTAACATCTCTGCGGACTAAATTCACGGATACAGAACCTGCTTCAACCTTTGCAAGATTGAGCATCTGGTTCACCAGCCGCAGGAGTATCCTGCTGTTGGTTTTTATCTTCTTCAAACCGGTTCCCGTCCACTCTTCGGGTTTCGCATCGATCAGGTCGGTCATACCATCTATGATAGTCAGCGGTGTACGGAATTCATGGGTGATATTTGTAAAAAACCGGTCCTTGAATTCATGTATCTCTCTCAGATGCAAGGTCTCAATTTCCTCGATCTTCCTTTGCTGCCTGATGAACTGGAGTACAAAAACAAGCGCTGCTCCGGTCAGAAATATCGACTGGATCATCCACAGTATTGAGTTTAAAGCAGGAGTTACCTGATCAGGAACATGCAGCCAGGGTTTCAGGACCACCAGTAGAATGACCAGAACACAAAAAAGAATAAACATGGAAATCGGCAACCAGGTCCTTTGCCGCGGGATGGTGGCAAGAACATTTGAAATGCCTGAGAAAATAAGGCCTCCTGAAGTGGGTATCCCTCCCAGCCTGATTATGAAGTAAAAGGTGAGCAGGTGCATCGTCGAACTGATAAAAGTATGTATGAACAGGTGACGTCTGGGAAGAATTAGCTGCATTGCCAGTGAAAAGGCATATAAAGAACTGAATGCAAAAGCGTATTTGATATATATGGTAGCCTGAGGGGCGAAAACCATTAATGATATACCAATAGACAGAGAGTACATCGTAAGAAAGATATGGTTCTCAAAAACAGTAATGTTACCTTTAAGTTGTTTCTTTGTGCAACCAGGATAAGAGAGTCTCTTCTCCAGCCATAAATTCCCCTTATGCAGCAGTTTGCTTTGCATTGATGATCACCTTAAACTCCGGGATAAAACAGATAACGTATAAAATACTCGATAACATTAAGATCCTCATCTGAGAATTAGTGATTCGTAACCAAAGTTAAGATATTAGGAAACTATATGCAAAATATTCATCAGGTACGGGGTTTTTCAGGAGAAATAATATTATACTTACGTATAAGCTTTTGTTATTCTATAATCAACCATAAATTCATGAGACAGATATTGTTGCTTCTGATTCTTCTTCCGGGATTATTTTCGGGTTGCTGCAACCAGATCCATTATTCCGGCAATCCGGTTTTCCCGGGATGGTATGCCGATCCTGAGGGTACGATTTATAATAATAAATACTGGATCTTCCCGACTTATTCTGCTCCTTATAAAGACCAGGTCTTTATGGATGCCTTCTCCTCGAAGGACCTTACAAACTGGGAAAAGCACGAAAGGATAATTGACACTGTTGCCGTTAAATGGGCAAACAAGGCAATGTGGGCTCCTTCC
>Ga0334890_1003708_pt1 | contig 15075 bp, 12 predicted proteins | sample GraSluR1_MG_3_FD_207220 | JGI IMG/M metagenome (GOLD analysis project Ga0334890, IMG submission 207220) | Sludge microbial communities from methane-producing bioreactor in Wageningen University, Netherlands - Granular Sludge_31_08-R1 | ecosystem: Engineered > Bioreactor > Anaerobic >... | reverse complement strand
CTGCTGCATCCGGAATGGCAGGCGCACATTAAGGAATTGATTACTGGCACAATTGCAGCCGGAGCAGACGGTATTTTCTTCGACAATTTGTGGGATGGCGCTATGCCGATCTCTTTGGGTGGGGCCTGGCTGGGTGAGGCCGGCAGTTTTGACGATATTTCAAAAGAAGCGTATCGTCATTTCGGCGGGAAGGACATTCCAGCGGATATTCATGAAGACACACCACCAGTACGGCGCTATTTGGCCTGGCGAATGCACAAGGTGACGGATGTGGTGGGTAATTTCTGCGCCCAGGCAAGGCAGCTGAAACCTGACGTGGTCATCGGGGCGAATGATTTCGACATGATCATGCGCAATGCGCCGTTGGTGTACGGTATCTCGCTGGCACAGCAAGCGCAAGTGCAGGATGTGACCATGATCGAGAATTTCGCCATGCCGAAATGGCAGGCTGGCAAACAGGTGCTGGTCAACAATGCCCAGACCATCCGCGCAGCGAGAGAGCAGGTGGGAGATGATGCTCATCTGAGCGTGTTGTCGTATGACGGCGGGATCGGGTTTGACGGCATGTATGCCGCACGCCGATTTCAACAGACGATCGCGGAGGCAGCTGCTTGCGGTGTAAGCAACACCATCAAAGGCACCGAATATTACCATCAGGGGCAGCATACCATGTTGACTGCCGATGAATTCGAAGAACAGCAGACAGCCATTGGACGGTATCAACGCTGGCTGGAAACGAATAAGGGATTGTTTGAGGGGCATCGCTTGAATGAGGCGGAGGTAGTACTGGTCTATCCAGAAGAATCTTTGTTATTTGATTGGCATCACACCGCTCCACGTTATTTTGCAGCCGGGCAGACACTGCTGAAAGCCGGTATTGCCTGGCGGGCTGTGTTGAACCGAGAAGCCGCTAAAGAGGCTGGAACCGTGCTGGTCTTTGATGACCACGGCAGGCAGATGATGGCGGGTTACAAAGCCGGTAAGGTGTTGGATGTGAGGGTTTTACCAGGCTGGGAAGTGTTGGGGAAAACGAGATGGCTTGATCGCAGCCTGCAAATGCGTAAAGTATTGCATGCGCTGGTGGAGCCATTGTGGCGCAGTTATTTTTCTTCACGCCTTGTCAGGCGGGTGATCGATGGACTGCGATTATTTACCCTGTTCACCGGGACTGACCTGTTCAATCTGCCCTCTGAAGCACTGCAAACCACATTACTGGCGCAGGTGGCGCCGCAAAAAGTGAATGTGGTCGCAGAAGAGCCTGTCCTTTTGGAAATCTGGGAAACGGAAACAGATAGGCAATATCATCTGGTCAATTATGCACCTTCTGGCCAGCAAGTTGAGGTAATCTTTCCAGAGGCTGGAAAGGGTTGTGTGGTAAGCCCAGACACAGAGGTGATGAAGGAATTCACCGGAAGCAGGTTGTCGATTGACCTGGAGATATATGCGATTGTAAAGGTGGAAAAACATGCCTGACCTGGTGAAAAAGAACACGCTTTATATTGTAGCAACCCCGATCGGCCATCCAGACGACATTACCCTGCGGGCGGTCGAGGTTTTGAAGCGGGTGGATGTTATCATCTGCGAAGAGTACAAACCTGCGCGGCGGTTGCTGAAACGGCTGGACCTGCTGGACAAAGAACTGGTCAGCATCAATGAACACAATGAGCAGGAAGAAACCGAGTCGATTCTGCTGCGCCTGCTGCAAAAAGGAGAAAGCATGGCCTTGATCTCTGACTGCGGCACACCGGTTTTTTCAGACCCGGGGCATTTCATGGTGAAAACGGCGGTGGAATTCGGCATTGCGGTGGTGGCTATTCCCGGGGTGTCGTCGCTGATGACGGCCTTGAGCCTGCTTGATTTTCATTTGCAGGAATTTGTATTTGGCGGATTCTTACCGCGCTCAGGTGGTGATAGACTGAAGGCAATGACCCGGCTGAGAAATATGAATATGCCGGTGGTGTTGATGGATACTCCTTACCGGTTGACAGCGGTCGTGGAAGATGCTGCCAAAGTGTTTGGCAAAGGGCGGCGGGCAACGCTGGCCTGTGATTTGACCAAAAAAACCGAACACATTTACCGCGACACACTGGGAACGATAAAGAACAAAATCAATGGCAAAAAGGCGGAATTTATCTTAATCATTCACGCCTGAGAGAATTCACTAACGAGAACATAAGGAGCTTGACATGACAACAGAATTTAACGGATTGGATATGGGTCTGGGCAACCTGGCGCGTTTGTCGAATGCAAAAACCCGTTCAATCAGCGCCGAAAATCCTACGGGCGACAAAGGTAAAGGCGGAATGGCGGTGACTGGCACCGGCGCGAATGCCTCAAGAGAACTGGGGCTGGGATGGAAGGTCAACCCCTGTCTGACGCTGCCCAAAGAAGAAACCACAGTGCTGGCCGAAATCGAGGGTTCAGGCGCCATTCAGCACATCTGGATCACCGTGCATCCCAAAGCATGGCGCGCCATCATCCTGCGCATGTATTGGGATGGCGAGGAGACCCCCAGTGTGGAGGTGCCGGTGGGTGATTTCTTCTGCATGGGTTGGTGCAAACGCGATAACTTGAACTCACTGCCGGTGGCGGTAAACCCAGCCGGTGGTTTTAATTGCTACTGGGAAATGCCTTTCCATAAGAGCGCCAGGATCACGGTTGAAAACCTGCATAATGAGGAGATCTCGGGATTTTTCTTCCAAATTGATTACTCACTAACTGACGTGCCAGCAGACAAAGGCACCTTTCATGCCCAGTGGCGACGCACCAACCCGCTCCCCTATGGCGATGTTTATACCATTGTGGATGGGATCAAGGGCAAAGGCCAGTATGTCGGCACTTACATGGCATGGGGTTCCAACAACAACGGCTGGTGGGGAGAGGGGGAGATCAAGTTCTTCATGGATGGCGACAGTGAGTTTCCGACCATCTGCGGTACCGGCACCGAAGACTACTTTGGCGGTGCATGGTGCTTTGAATTTCCTGAAGGAGAATATGGGGTTTACAGTGGCAACTATTGCGGGATGCCACAGGTGATCAAGGGCGATGGCTTGTATAATTCGCAGCAGCGATTTGGCCTGTATCGCTGGCATATCATGGACCCGGTGCGTTTTGACCAGGACTTGCGTGTAACCATGCAGGCGCTGGGTTGGCGGCACGGTGGGCGCTATTTGCTGCTGCAGGATGATATTGCCTCTACCTGTTTCTGGTATCAAACTGAGCCGCACCAGGCATTTCCTGCGCTGCCTCCGCTGAATGATCTTGAGGTGATCTAATCCCGTAGCAGCCATACCGGTATCTGTGTTATACTGGACCCGTCAGTAAGAACCCGTATATTCCAAAGAAGGAGGGGTTGCGGCTGCCTGCCCAACCTGCTACCCGATTATCCATAAGATGAGGAGTCCTATGAAAAAAGATTTCTTAGCTATTGCTGATTTCAGCACTGAAGAGTTGCAAGACATGCTTGAGAACGCCATCGCGATGAAAAAAGAATGGTGCGAACAAGGCAATGCATCCACGTTGAAAGACAAATCGCTGGCGATGGTGTTCCAAAAACCCAGTTTGCGCACGCGGGTCAGTTTTGAGCGCGGGATGGAGCAATTGGGCGGCAGCGCCCTGTATCTGTCACCGCAGGAGATCGGTTTGGGGCAGCGTGAATCTATTGCCGATGTGGCGCGGGTGCTGTCAGGGTATGTGGATGCCATCATGGCGCGGGTTTTCTCTCATGATCATATTCTCGAACTGGCGAAATGGAGCTCAGTGCCGGTGATCAATGGGTTGAGTGACTACAACCACCCCTGCCAGGCGATGGCGGATGCCATGACGATTTTTGAAGAATTCGGCACGTTGAAAGATATCAAGGTTGCATTCTTGGGTGACGGTAACAATGTTGCCATCAGCCTGATGTATATCTGCGCGAAACTAGGCGCTCATTTCATTTTCTCCGGGCCCGAAGGTTATCAATTGCCGCAGGCTGATGTTGAAAAAGCAAGCCAGATCGCCAAGGCAAGTGGCGGCAGTGTATCCATTATTCCTGGTCCCAAACAGGCAGTAGCGGGCGTCGATGTCATCTACACTGATACCTGGACCAGCATGGGGCAGGAAGAAGAGGCCAAACGGCGCGAAGCTGTATTCCCGGCATACCAGGTTAATGAGGAAATTGTAGATCTGGCCCATGAGCATGTGATCGTTTTACACTGTCTGCCCGCACACCGCGGTCAGGAGATCACCGATCCAGTGGCGGATGGCCCGTATTCACGCCTGTTCCCGCAGGCCCATAACCGTATGCACGCCCAAAAAGCCATTCTGGCTTACTTGATGGCGGATTAAGTCAGGAGTGAAAGGAACAGTATGGATTCACAGTATTATATAGAACTTGAAGATGCCTATGGCGCTCATAATTACAAACCGCTGAATGTGGTGCTCTCACACGGGGATGGCGTGTGGGTATATGACGTTGAAGGCAATCGCTACCTGGATTGCCTGAGCGCTTACAGCGCGGTCAGCCAGGGTCATGTGCACCCCAAAATTCTGCAAACCTTGAAAGAACAGGCTGAACGTCTGACGTTGACCTCACGAGCCTTTCGCAATGACCAGTTTCCTTTGCTGCTTAAAGAGATCACCGAGATGAGCGGGTATGAGATGGCGTTGATGATGAATAGCGGCGCTGAAGCAGTAGAGACCGCTATCAAAGTGGCAAGAAAATGGGCGTATCAGGTCAAGGGAGTGCCGCGAGAGCAAGCTGAGATCATCGTAGCAGAAGGCAATTTCCACGGCCGCACGACCACAATCGTCGGTTTCTCAACAGAGGAATTGTACAAAGAAGATTTCGGGCCTTTTACACCGGGCTTTACTGTGGTTACTTATGGCGACGCTTCTGCCATCGAAAAAGCGATCACACCCAATACGGCAGCGGTGATGATCGAGCCTATCCAGGGTGAGGCAGGCGTGCGCATGCCGCCTGAAGGTTATTTGCGCCAGGTGGCGGATATCTGCCAGAGGAATAATGTGTTGTTGATTGCTGATGAAATCCAAACCGGCTTCGGGCGGACGGGAAGGCTGTTCGCCTGTGAACATGAAGGTGTAAAGCCTGACATCACTGTGGTGGGCAAAGCCTTGTCTGGCGGATTTTACCCGGTGTCAGGGGTGTTGGCATCAAGTGAAATCCTGGGCTTATTCCGGCCGGGTGAACACGGCTCAACCTTTGGCGGCAATCCGTTGGGTTCTGCGGTGGCACGTACTGCATTGCAAGTGATTGTGGATGAAGGCATGGTAGAAAATTCGCGGGTGCTGGGAGAGTACTTCCTGGGGCGCTTGCAGCGGATTGAATCAGCACATGTGAAGACAGTGCGCGGGCGCGGGTTGTTTATCGCGGTCGAGTTGAAAGATACGGCTGGCGGGGCACGGCGTTTCTGCGAAGCGCTGCAAGAACGCGGCATCCTTGCCAAAGAAACCCATGACACCGTGATCCGATTTGCACCGCCTCTGATCATTGACAAAGAAACCATTGATTGGGCCTTGCCCAAAATTGAAGAAGTACTGCAGATGTCGTAAAAGGGGTTGCAATCAAGCAAAGAGGCTGTTTTGTCACAATAAAACAGCCTCTTTGTGTTCATATACAAGCCTTTATTGTCAGAAAAAAGGTATACTTTAACCTATCAACAGACCAGAGCGAGGATTGTTCTATGCAACGCAAGGTAAAGATTGTCGCGACAATTGGGCCGGCCAGTGAATCTGAGGAGATGCTGCGGGCATTGATTCAGGCAGGGGTGGATGTGGCGCGGTTGAACTTTTCGCATGGCACCCATGAGGTGCATGCGGAGAAGATCCGTCTGTTGCGCGGACTGAGCGATGAATTGCACAAGCCTGTCAGTATTTTGCAGGACTTGCAGGGGCCAAAACTGCGCGTAGGCAAGCTATCGGGAGAAGGCGTCCTGTTAACACCGGATCAAAAATTGGTCCTGACATCGGTATCTGCGGATTCTGAGGAAGGGTTTCTGATGCAAGATGACCGGTTAATCATTCCGCTGACTGTACCCGACCTTGCCAAAGCAGTTAAGGTCGGCAGCCGTATCCTGTTGGACGATGGCAACCTGGAGCTGGTGGTGGAAGAAACAATCGGCGAAGATGTGGTCACCAAGGTGGTGCTGGGTGGATTGTTGAAGTCAAACAAAGGGGTCAATCTGCCAGGGGCCAAATTAGGTATTCCCAGTCTGACGGACAAAGACAAAGAAGACCTGGCTTTTGGGCTGGCACAGGGGGTTGATATGGTCGCCATTTCCTTTGTCAGCACGGCTGAAGATGTCTTGCTGGTGAGGGAAGAAATGCACCGACTGGCACCTAAAAAAGCGGATACCCCCATTGTTGCGAAATTGGAACGCCCGGAGGCGATCGATAACCTGGAAGCGATCATAGCGGTGTCAGATGGCGTGATGGTAGCGCGCGGTGATCTGGGGGTGGAAACTTCGGCTGCCAAGGTGCCGGTAATGCAGAAAAAGATTATCGAAAAGGCGGACAACTACAACCGTTTTGTGATCACGGCTACACAGATGTTGGATTCAATGATCAACCTGCCACGGCCGACACGTGCGGAGGCTTCGGACGTCGCCAATGCAGTCTTTGATGGCACGGATGCGATCATGTTGAGTGGCGAGACGGCTGCAGGCAAATACCCCCTTGATAGCGTTCGCTACATGCATGAAATTGTGATGGAAGCAGAGCGCAACTATGATCGCTGGGGGTATCAGCCGGTGACCAGCCCAGATTCTGACCAGGATGCGATCGCAGTATCGCGGGCTGCGCTTGCATTGGCGCATGACACGGATGTTGCGGCGATTTGCGTGTTTACAAGATCAGGCAAAACAGCGTTGATCATGTCGAAAACCCGCCCTCAAGTGCCTATTCTGGCATTTACGCCGGATGTCCGTACCTACCGCCGTTTGGGGGTGTATTGGGGGGTGAAACCATTTTTGATTCCGCATGCCAGTTCGGTGAAGTCGATGGTGTCGTATGTAGAAACCAGCGTGATCTCACAAACTGACGTCCGTGCAGGACAGCAAATCGTCATCATCAGTGGCTACCCGGTAGGGGCGTTCAAACCCGCTAACCTGGCCTTGCTGCATACGATCGGCGAAGAGCTATAGGATTATTTTCAGCCCTGAGTATCTCTCTGGCTGGCTTTCACTGCCAGTATGTGCCTGGCAGCGTTTGCTATGGCAGCTGCGCCCATGGGCAGGACATCTTCATCGATATCAAACATAGGATGATGATGGGGGGCATTCAACCCCTTCTCCTCGTTGGCTGAGCCGATGAAGAAGAAACAGCCGGGCACAGCATCCAGCCAGATGGACATATCTTCAGACCCCATGGTCTGATAGGTTTCGTTAACCTTCATAAAGGGCAAGATTTCTCGTACCGCCTGTTTGGTCAGGGCGGCGATCTCCTCATCATTGGTGGTGGCACCGATGGCTTCTTCCATGTTTATTTCTGCTTGACAACCGAAGGCAGCCGCCGTTTGTTCGACGATCTGGTAAAAGCGGTCGTTAAGCACCTGCCAGACGTCATCGGTGAAGGCGCGCATGGTACCGCCGAACGTGGCGGTTGCCGGGATAACGTTTTTGGCGGTGCCGGCATGCAAGGTACAGACACTGATCACACCTGATTGCAAAGGACTGATATTGCGCGAAACCACGCTTTGTAAACTGGTAACACACTGCGCCGCAGCCAGCAGCGGGTCGATGGCCAGATCCGGCACTGCGCCATGGCCACCCTTGCCGGTGATCTTGACTTCAAACATACGCGCGCCTGCCATGATCGGTCCGCCGTGAATGGTGATTGTGCCGATCTGGTCCTGGTTCCAGACATGCAGCCCCAGGCTGTAATCAGGCTTGTGCCAGTTCAAAGCGCCGGCGTCCAACATACGCTGAGCGCCAAAACCACCTTCTTCTGCTGGTTGGAACAGAAAGAGGACATTGCCCTTTAGTTCTGATTTGTGTTCACTCAGCATACGCGCTGCGGTGATCAACATAGCGGTGTGGCCGTCATGCCCGCAGGCATGCATTTTTCCGGGCACCTGGCTGGCGTAAGGCACATCGTTGGCCTCTGACATAGTGAGGGCATCCATGTCAGCGCGAATCATGACTGTGGGGGCGTGCGGGTCTGTTTCTAAATACCCCAATATGCCGGTGCTGGCAACATTGGTTTTTACTTCCAGCCCAAAGGAAGTCAATTGCTCAGCGACGAGTTGGGCAGTGCGAACTTCTTCATGGGCGGTTTCGGGGTGCTGGTGGATGGTGCGCCGCATATCGCGTGTGTAATCAAATAGTTGCCGGGCAAGCTGGTAGAAATCACTCATAAAAATCTTCTTTTTGGTTTTCTGGTGGGATTACTGGGTGTTGTTATCCCTGCGGTTGTTCTTTTGTTGATTTTTGGGCGGTCTGCGTTTTTTGTTGAATTTACGATTGCCTTTATTTGGTTTGGGTTTGGGGGTCTGGGCATCAATATTGATGTTTTCTGCATCCAAGCTTTCCAATTCATCCTGTGAAATTTCTTCGACCGGTTGGCTTCTTCCTGATGATGCTTGGGGTGTAGGGCGTGGAGAACGTTGGTAAGTAGGCGTGCTCTCTGACCGTTGGGGGCGCTGGGCAGGTTTCACCTGGTCGCCTTCGTACTCTTTCATACCACTGTCAGGGATATAGACAAGCACCGAGGACCGCAGCGGCAAGACAACATTGACCCTGCCAATACCATCGGGTGTCTCCACCCATTTGTTCTTTTTCGGTAAACCGCGGCGTCCTTCACGATATTGTTCATATTCATATTCAAGACAGCAGCGCAGCCTTCCGCACATACCTGTAATTTCCTCCGGCGTCAGTGAGATCTCCTGCTCCTTTGCCATGCGGATAGATATTGAGTTGAAGGAGTTGATGAATTGTGAGCAGCATCTTTCGGTCAGGCCGCAGGCACCGATACCGCCATACAATTTGGCGACATCGCGCGGTCCTACCTGGCGCACATTGATCTGTGTGTTGGGGAAAGTATGTTGAAGCATGGAAATAATGGGGGTTAAATTGACCTTTTGATCATTCACGGAAGTGACCAGAACGCTGAGGCTTTCGCCCATATATCCGTATTCGGTATGGACAACCTTGACACCCTTCTGTCCTTTTTCTGAAAGGATTTTGCGGGCTTTCTTCAGGGCAATTTGTTCTTCTTCCATCCAGTATTGCTGGGCGCGGACATCTTCTTCGTTAGCTTTGCGGATGATGGATTTGACGTTAGGGTAGGTCAACTGCGAAAGATCAGTTACGATCTGCACGACCTCTCCCAACTGGTAACCGCGGCTGGTTTCGACCAAAACTATGTCGCCAATGATAGTGTCAGTATCATTGTTGGCTTTGAAGTGATAAATTTTTCCCAGTCTTGTAAAGCGTATCCCGATTATAAAATCGGTGAGTTCATCCATATTCATTTACTCCTTGACGACTTCGGCGTTTTGCAGCGCACGAATACTGAGTGAGGCTGCCATTTGTTCTGCGATCGCTTGCAGGGCTTTGGCGGCAGGGGTTTCAGGCTGCGCAATCACGATTGGTTGTCCGTTGTCACCGCCAATACGGACCTGTGGATCCATGGGAATTTCCCCAAGGAAAGGAACACCGGCCTCGTCTGCCAGTTGTTTGCCGCCACCGCTGCCGAAGACATCGATGCGTACACCCTCTGCGGTTTCGAGGTAGCTCATATTCTCGATGACACCCAGAACGGGCACTTCCAATTTTTCCAGCATATACAAGCCGCGGCGAGCATCTTCCAAAGAAACTTGCTGTGGTAAAGTGACAATGATGCCACCGGAGAGCGGCAGATGTTGTGTCAAACTTAGCTGCACGTCACCGGTGCCAGGGGGCAGGTCTACGATCAGGTAATCGAGGTCACCCCATTCTACGTCCATGACAAACTGGCGGATGGCATTGTGCAGCATGGGCCCGCGCCAGATAAGCGGCTGGTCTGCCGGCACAAAGAACCCGATTGAAATCACTTTCACGCCAAAGGACGTGGGGGGGGTGATCCTTTCGCCATCTGAAGACGGCGGTTCTGTGACACCCATCATCGTGGGTAAATTTGGCCCATAGATATCGGCATCCATAATGCCTACACGGGCACCGCTGCGTTGGAGGGCGACTGCCAGGTTCACGGCAATGGTGGATTTTCCCACCCCGCCTTTGCCTGAAGAAACCGCCACGATGTTTTTGATGGGCAGGTCTACCTGTCGTTTCAGACCATCGCTGCGTACGCGAGCGCTCATCTCAATATCGACACCGCTGACACCCTCGATCGCCATGATAGCATCAGTGACATCTGCTTTAATTTTGTTTTTTAACGGACAGGCCGGGGTGGTCAGCATAATGGTCAGAGTGACCCGGTTGTCTTCGCCAACGACCACGTTCTGCACCATGTTGAGCGAAACGATATCTTTGTGAAGCTCAGGGTCAATCACTTGACGAAGAGCGTCGATGACCTGTTCGGAGTTAACGGTTGGGGACATTATTAATTACCTTTCTGATTGTTCAGCAGATGCCACAAGCGGTACTTCTTTGTAGACCCGCGACATACGTTTGCTGGCTGACTTCACTTTTTTGACCAAAACAGCATCGTCCTCCCGAAACCGGCTGATGGCGCTGCAAGCACAGGTGGTGCAGCCACGCATTGCGCGGTAGGAGTAGGAATTGCAGGTGCTGCAACTGCACAAATCCACCATCATGAGGACAAAACCCAATTGTTCTTCGATGGGGGTATCTTCGTGAAGGATGTGATCAATAAGGTCGCGCCAAATCGGACCGCGCAATTCCCTCAGTCTGGGAATGACCCGCATTGGGAATATTAGTTCTGTATCGATATGCATAGGCTTCCACTACTGTCTGACCAGTAGATTGTATTAGTTAATAAACACTATCAAGTATTGTATCATCGCAAAAGGAGAAGTCAAGTTGACAAAGCGCAGGCTTAATGATCTCTTCTTTTTATAAATATCAGTCCGTTTCAATTTCGGCGATCGACTTACATATCTTATCAGGGCGGTACGGATAAAGAGAGACATCTTCACGCTTGCTGATACCGGTGAGCACCAAAATGGTGTGCATACCGCTTTCGATGCCGGCGATGATGTCAGTATCCATGCGATCACCGATCATGGTGGTGGTTTCGCTGTGCACCCCCAGGTAGTTCAGGGCAGAGCGCATCATCAAGGGATTGGGCTTACCGGTGAAGAAAGGTTTTTTACCGGTGGCGGTTTCTATCAAAGAAGCCATTGCGCCGCAAGCCGGCACCACGCCTTGTTCTGTCGGGCCGGTGGGGTCAGGGTTGGAGGCTACGAAGATTGCGCCTTCTATGATCAATTGGATGGCTTTGGTGATACGCGGGAAACTGTAGTTTTCTGTTTCTCCCAACACCACATAATCGGGATCGATGTCTGTGAGGATATATCCTTTGCGGTGGATGGCGTCGGTGAGCCCGGATTCGCCGATCACAAACGCTTTGCCGTTCGGTTTTTGCGAGGCGATGAAATTGGCGGTCGCCATGGCGGAGGTAAAGATTTGATCGGCTTCGATGTGTAAACCAATCGATTGCAGACGATGGGCGAGGTCACCGGCGGTATAGATGGAGTTATTGGTGGTGACCAGATAGGGAATTTTGCGCGTTTTCAGCCGTTCGATGAATTCATTGGCGCCGGGGATTAACTGTTTGCCGTGAACAAGAACACCATCCATATCAATCAGATAGCTTTTTGTCATGTGTTTCCTCTCCTTGACTGATGATAAGTATTCGTATACTTAATAATTAGATAATAAAAATTTAAAGAATCATAGGTATGGACAATATATGGTATGATTTATTTACCTGATCCAAGCATCATTATACTGGAATCATGGGAAAGTTATGTATGGCAAAGATGAATCGGCGTGATTTTTTGAAGATTGGTTTGCTGGGGCTGGCTGGCGCTGCCTTTGTGCCTTTTTCCAACCAGGGGGATGAGTATCTTGAGAAGAACCTGGGCAGGATCACGACCACCAGCGTATCGGTGTATGCGCGTCCCGCAGACACCAGCCGAATTTTATTTCAACGATTTCGCGATGAATTGGTGCACCTGTATGATGAGGTCATCTCTGAGGATGGGCCTGGTTACAATCCGTTGTGGTACCGGGTGTGGGGAGGTTATATCCATAGCGCCCATGTGCAACCGGTAAAGGTCTGTTTTCATCCGGTGCTGAGTATCCCTGAAAAAGGCCAACTGGTGGAAGTGACTGTGCCATATTCACAAAGCATGTTCTTCAATGAGCGGCAAAAAACATGGCGCAATGTTTATCGTCTGTATTACGGTTCGAATCATTGGGTGATCGGTGTGGAAGAAGGGCCAGATGGTGAAGCCTGGTATCGCATTCAGGATGACCTGACCAAAGATGAATACCATGCGCCTGCCAAACACCTGCGCCCGGTCATGGCGAATGAATTGCAGCCTATCTCAGCGGACGTGCCACTGGAAGACAAGCGTTTGGAGGTTTCCATCGCTCAGCAGCAGGTGACTGCGTATGAGAAAGGACAAATCATCAGGCAAATGAAGGTGTCAACTGGCTTGATCAAATCTACCCCGCCAGGTGAGATTCCTACTGCCACGCCCAGGGGTGAATTCCGTATTACATCGAAAATGCCATCCAAGCACATGGGCGGCGGCACTCTGACCGATGACCTTGAAGCGTATGTCTTGCCGGGCGTTCCCTGGGTTTCGTTCTTTGAACTGGAGACCGGCGTGGCGTTTCATGGCACCTACTGGCACCAAAACTACGGGATCACCATGAGCAGCGGTTGTGTTAATATGCGCAATGAAGATGCCAAATGGTTGTATCTCTGGTCGCTGCCAGAAGTCAATGACGAAAATTGGCATCACAAAGGGTTTGGTACAAAAGTAGTGGTGTATTAATCGCGGTCAAACAAGAATTGCACCAATACCTGGTTGGCGACAAAGAATAGCTCCGGCGCCAGCCGCAAGGAACAAGAGGTTTCATCCCAGATCAATTGCTGTTTAGCCAGCAATTGCCTGATGGTATCTCCATAATAGACATCCCAATCATTGCCAAAGCGTTTGGTGAATTCATCTCGGTTGACACCATGCTGCAATAAACGCAGCCCAAGGATCATGTGTTCTTCAATCTGGCTTAGATGATCTCGTGTGTGGTTCTCGATCGAGGCTGGTCCAATTGGGAAAGAGATTGCTTGCGACTCCCGGCAAAGGCTTATGTATCGGGTTGGCAGCGGTTCGTTGACGGTTCGAACTTCATCTACCAACCCATGCGCGCCTGCCCCGAAGCCGAAATAGGGTTGGTTCAACCAGTATTGCAGGTTGTGGCGGCTGGTGTAATCCGTTTGTGCATCAGCCTTTGCCCAGTTTGACACCTCATAATGAATGAATCCATTGGCTGGCAACAATTCGGCTGCCATATCCATCATAGCTGCAGCGGTGTCATCCTCCGGAGTTGCGAACTCTCCATCCTCTACCTGCCGATGGAGCGGTGTGCCTTCTTCGAGTGACAGGGCATACAGAGATAGATGGGTGGGCTGCAATGATAAAGCGGCGCCGAGTGATTTCTGCCAATCTTCGAGGGTTTGGCCGGGCAGGTTGAAAATCAGATCGAGGTTGATGTTGCTAAAGCCGGCCTGCCGTGCGCTTTCAACACTGCGTTGGGTGGCCTGGTGATCGTGAAGGCGGCCCAACAGTGCCAATTCGTGCGGCAGGGCTGACTGCATACCGATGGAGAGGCGGTTGATGCCCAGTTGGCGGTATTCAATCAGTTTCTCGAGGGTTAATGAATCAGGGTTGGCTTCGAGGGTGTATTCGTACTCTTTTTGTAAAGTAAAACACCGGTTAATGGTTGAAAAAATGGTTGTACACTGCTCTGGAGAGAGCAAAGAGGGGGTTCCGCCCCCCAGAAAGATGGTGTGAACGGGATATTTTCGGCTGGTACACGATGCAACCTTGACGATTTCCTGACAAAGCGCATCTATGTAGGCCGGCAGCAATGATGTGACGCCGGCGTATGTGTTAAAATCGCAATAAGAACAGCGCTTGCTGCAAAATGGAATATGCAGGTAAAGGCTGTGATTCATCTGCCCAGAAGTTTGATCTGAAATCATCATGGTATAATTTTATCTTGCTTTTGATGGGCACCCAACTATTAAACGAGAGGTTATTGCACGAAAAACCAACCAATGACAACACAAGAGAATAATCGTAAAACGTGCCCAACCTGCGGTACCCGGTTGGAACTGAATGCGCCGCGCTGCACAGTGTGCGGACGTGTTTTCCATAGCGAACAAGAAACCCCCACCAAAAAGAAACAGAAAAGCAGTGAAACTTCCTCCGATGTGCGCGCTGCGCGTATGCCGGAAGTGACCTTGAGCCTGCCGGTGGCAATCGCGTTGGTGTTGCTGGTCTTTCTTGTGGGTGCAGGAATGCTTTATTTGTTGTTGAGAGAGCAAGATGTTATCGTGGAACCAACGGTGACGGTGACCCCTTCGATGACAATGACCATCACACTGACACCGACAAACACCTTGACGCCGACGATTGAGCCGACCTGGACACCTCTGCCGCCTGTTGAATATACAGTACAGAGTCTCGATACCTGTACTTCTATTGCGATCTTCTTTGGTGTGTCTGTGCAATCTATTGTGTTAGAAAATAATCTGTCAGCACAATGCACCAACCTTGTGGTTGGACAAACCCTTTTAATCCCGCAACCAACACCCACCGGCACACCAATGCCGACCAGCACGCTGAGTCCGGCAGAAGCAACACTCGCCGCCTGTCAGACGGTCAGCTATACGGTTGTATCAGGCGACACCCTCAGTACGATTGCCAGCAATTACAATGTGTCCATGGAATCGATCAAGGAGTTCAATGGGTTGACTTCTGATGTGGTATTCCAGGGCCGTGTGCTGGAAATTCCGTTGTGTGAACGACTGCCAGCAGCCAATGTTACGGCCACACCCACAGTGCCGCCGCCTTATTATGCCCCGCAGCTGTTGCTG
>Ga0334890_1003705_pt1 | contig 15086 bp, 11 predicted proteins | sample GraSluR1_MG_3_FD_207220 | JGI IMG/M metagenome (GOLD analysis project Ga0334890, IMG submission 207220) | Sludge microbial communities from methane-producing bioreactor in Wageningen University, Netherlands - Granular Sludge_31_08-R1 | ecosystem: Engineered > Bioreactor > Anaerobic >... | reverse complement strand
CGAGCGACAATCGCAGCCCCTTGTTTCGTATGCCACGCCTGCAACCTCGGCCTCGGAACGCTCCGATCGGATCGACCGTTACGGCAGTTGCGACCTGAAGGTATAGCTCCCGGAGCCGACCTCAAACCCGGCAGACAGGCGCCGGTTGCGGTGGCGGATATCGCCGACGAGGTGCTCGACATAGTGCCGGTCGCATCGCAACGAGGGCTATCGCTTGGGGCCTGTGCGCAGCCAAGTGGCGGCGAGGAAGCCGTAAATGATCAGCATCTGTCCGAGCCCGTAGGTGATCCAGCACAAATCGCCGAGGCCGCGCCAGTTGTCCTGGAAGAGGCGGACCGCCAGAAAGCCGTCGCTGAGCAGAAAAAGCAGGCCGCCGATGCCGACCGCGAGGAATCGCCGGTCGAAACAGGCCAGGGCCGCCATCACCGCCGCGGCCGTCGCGAGGAAGACCGTGTACACCGCCGTCGGAAGGTGCATGGCGGGCAGCGCGTCCGAGGGGCGCACCAGTGTCACCCAGAGGGCCAGGCCGACCAGGTTGTAGAGGGCCACGGCGCCCGCCAGCGTCCGGCGCCATCCGGGCCGGGCGGTGAGCCCCAAGCGGCTCGCGGCCATCCGGCTGCCGGCGACATAGCCAACGTGCCCCAGCGCGAACAGCGGGATGATCATCGTCAGCGGCTCGGTGAAGCGCAAGGCCCGGCACGCACCGTAGAGGTCGGCCAGCATACCCAGGGTGATCCCGCAGGCGATCAGGGCGCACGCCGGTCCCAACCGGTCCCGCCGCTGCCCGAACCAGTGGACCCACGCGGCGGCCACCAGCACCGCCGACGACATCCACCAAAACCGGCTCCAGCGACCCTGCCCCGTCACCAGTACCGCCACGAACGTCCCGGGCAGCAGACCCAGCCACGCCAGCCACAGCGCCGACACCACCACAGATCGAAACGATACCTTCATGCCATCCACACTACCACAAACGCCCGTCGCCCGCTTGACGTCGAGCTCTTCACAGATGCCACACACATCGGTCAAGCCCACGGGACGCTTTGGAGGGCCTTGGTCTTTTCGGGGAGGTGGAAGATGCGGCGGGCGTTCTGGTGCATGATGAGGTCGGCCAGCTCCAGCGCATCGGGCACCGAGACCCAGCCCTCTTCGACCAGTTCGGACAGCGCCAGGGCGATGCCCTGTCGCCCGATGGTCGCGTGGCCGAGGACGGGCTCGACGGGGATGTAGTCGCCGCCGAAGGTCAGGACCTTGTTGGCGGGCGCGGTCACGAGAAACTTCTTGAGGAACTCCTTGGCTGAGACGGGATTGATGATCCACGACCAGCACATGTCGATGTGCGCGTTGGCGTAGTGCTTGGCCACCGAAATCAACTCTTCGTAATAGGGATAGCAGATGTGCATGAAGACAAACGGCGTATCGGGCGCCGCCCGGCACAGGTCGCTGGCCGAGCCGGGATTGTGGAGCAGGCGGCCCTGCGGCATGTAGCCCTGGCCGGCATAGTAACCCGTGTGCAGCTTGACCGGCAGCTTGTGCTCCGTCGCCTTGCCGGCCGCGTACCAGAATAGATGGTCCTCCATCGCCTTTCTCTCCTGGCCGGAGAGTGGCTCGTTGGCCAGTCGCTTCTTGAAGATCGCTTCGACCTTCTCGGCGGGCACTTGCTCGTAGTCGATCTCGCGGCTGTAGGCGTTCTGCGACTTGACCGCGACAGCGTACTTGCCGTATTTCTCGAACCACCAGTCGATCACGCGGTGCCAGTCGGCCAGCGAGGCGACCTCGATCCCCGTCGGTTTGCCGAACGCGTTGAGATTCGGGCCGGCGAACATGCCGACGATACTGATGTCCTGCATCAACAGCGTGGGCATGTCCGACTCGCCGAACGGCGCGCCCAGACAGTTCACCTGGCACGACTCGATCTTGCCCATCTCGCACAGGATGCGTCGGTAGAAGCCGGGCCGCCGTGTCTTTTCGTAGCCGGCCTGCACCCGCCGGACAGTTGCGGATGAGAGATCGTTCACGTCATAGAGCCGCCGCACCGCGATGCGAACCGCCTGCCCGTAGCCGGTGTTCTTGACGGCCGGCCAGTACGGCTCCAGCAAGCGCCACTTGTCCACCGGATCGGTCTGGGCCGAGAAGAACCGGTCATGTACATCGCCCGACATGCCGGCGACCGCCAGATCAGAATCGAGGTAGTGGCTCAGCAGCAGCGACCAGTCGTCGGCCCCGACCCTCGGATGATCGGTCCCGGCCAGCCGGTCCTTCTCCTCGATCAAGTGCTCGTGCGTGTCGATCAAGGGCGCGGCGAACACCTTCTCGGCAATCGCCGGATGGATTCGGCCGGGAAGATCGGAGTCCCCCGCTTCTGCCGCCTTCGATCCGAGGATGGTCGTAGCACCCAGCGCACCCATGCCGGCCAGCGTGTCCCGTCTGGAAATGCGATTGCCCCGTGTCATGGCAAGGTCCTTTCAATCACCGATGATGGCGTTGGCGGAAATCGGAGATCCTCATATGGAGGCTCTCCACGTATCGCACGCAAGTCACATCACATCCCGCCGTCGGAGGGCAGGAGATTGCGGTCGTCGCCTCCGATCAGGTGAGGCAGGCCCTCTTCGAGCTCCATCTGCTCGGTCAATTCCCGGCTCAGCTCAGTGAGGAAGCGGCTGGGCTTCATCATAACGAGGTTGCCGCCGCGATTGCGATAGATCTCGGGGACAATCAAGTACAGCTCATCCCGCGCCCGCGTGACCGCCACGTGGAAGACCCGCCGCTCTTCCTCCAGCTCCTCCTTGCGGTTCATCGCCATATCCGATGGAAACCGCCCGTCGGAGAGCCAGGGAATGAAGACGATGGGCCATTCGAGCCCTTTGGCCTGGTGCACGGTACTGAGGATCACAAACTCCTGCTCGTCCGGCCCGGCTACCACGTTCTCGCCGCTGAACTCCCCCGCCAGCGCCACGTCGGCCAGAAACGCCTCGACGTTCTTGTACTGCGATGCGAAGTTCGCCAGTCCGTTGATGTCCTCCTTGCGCAGCGACGCGCCGTCGTAGTGGGAGACCAGATAGTCTTCATACGAGCGTTTGAGCACGAGGTCGATGATCTCAGCGGGCGAATCGATCTCGCGGGCGTCTTTGATCAGGGCGGCGAAATCCTCATAAAACGGCCGCGCGCCGGCAGGCAGCAGACTGGCCGTCTCAACGGTGAAGACCTCCTTGACCGGGTCGGACGAGTCGCTGATGTGCCGCCAGACCCGACGCGACAGCGCGCTGCCGACGCGGGGCAGCATCTTGAGCAGCCGCAGCCAGGCGAGTTCGTCCGTCGGGTTCTGCATGACGCGCAGGTAGCAGAGGATGTCCTTCATGTGGGCCTGCTCGAAGAAACGCAGGCCGCCCCGAATGTGGAACGGGATGTTGCGCCGCTGGAATTCGAGCTGGATCTCCAGCGAGTGCCAGTGGCTGCGGTACAGCACTGCGATATCGGCAAGGGTGCGCCCCTCGTCGAGCAGGTGCAACACGTACTCGGCGATGAATCGCGACTGCGTGTAATGGTCGTGACACGGCACGATCGCCGGCTTGAGGCCCGAAGACCGAATCGCCTGCAGATTCTTCGGCAGCCGGCGCACGTTCCGGGCGATGCTCGCGTTGGCCAGAGTCAGAATCTCGGGCACCGAGCGGTAATTCGTTTCGAGCTTGCACTCGCGGGCGCCGGGGTAGCGGTCCTTGAACGTGATGATGTTCTCGAAATTGGCCCCGCGAAAACTGTAGATCGACTGCGAATCGTCCCCGACCACGGTCAGGTTGCGATGCCGGGCAGCCAGCAAATCGATGATCGCGCCCTGGATCTTGTTGGTGTCCTGGTACTCGTCGACGAGGATGTGCAGGAACTGGCCGGCGAGCTGATCGCGCACGTCCTCGTGCTCGGCCATCAGCCGCAGCCAGGCGCTGAGAAGGTCGTCGAAGTCCAGCAGTTGCCGCAGACGCTTCTTCTCGGTGTACAGCACCAGCACCTTCTCGATGCCGGCGATCTCCTCGACGAACATCGGATAGCGTTTGCTCAGGACCTCGTCGAGCGATTCGAGCGTATTCTGGAGAAACGACGAGATCGCCGCCAGCACCGCCTTCTGCGGGAAGCGCCGCTGGCGGATGTCGATGCCCGCCTCGTCGACGCACGAGGCCAGCAAGTCGCGGGCGTCCTCCCGGTCGAGGATGGTGAAATCGGGCGAAATCCCCAGTAGCTTGCCGTGGATGCGCAGGATGCGATTGGCGATGTGGTGGAAGGTGCCTCCCCAGATCTCGCGGGTCTTCTGCTTGACGAGCACCTCGACCCGGCCGAGCATCTCCCGAGCCGCCCGGTTGGTGAAGGTCACCAGCAAGATGCGGGAGGGATCGATTCCGTGGTGGACCAACCAGGCCAGCCGGTACGTCAGCGCACGGGTCTTGCCGCTGCCGGCGCCGGCGACCACGAGCATGGGCCCGCCCGGAGCCGTCGCCACCGCCAGTTGCTCGCGATTCAGGTCGGCGGAGAAATCGATGTCCCCTGCCGCCGTCCGGGACTGCAATGTGAATCTCCTGGCCATCCTTCTCCAAACACACGTCCATAAGGCACCCCCTCCCCTGCCCACTCGCCTCAGTCTACCACAGAATTGCGAAGCTGTCATCTTCGATCGCACGGGGCGTGCCGAGGGGCTGGATACCGTTTTTTCGTGACCGGTGGGCGGGCAAGTGCCTCTATGCCAGTAGGAGATGTCCGGTGCGTCGATCAACAAGGTCGATGGAAACATTTGACAGCATACGGCGTATGGCTTAGAGAATAGGGGCGAAAGCCTGGATTGATCGTTCTGTCTATGCGAGAGGTGAACGCAATGAAGGTTGTGTGTCTGTTGGCTTTAATGAGCGTTTCGCTCGTGGCTGGTTGCGCGTCGAGCAAAGGCGAAAGCTATGCACTGGCCGGTTATGATTTCACCAGTCTCAATCGGGTGGCGATCGTGGAGGTCACCGGTCGCGTCTACGGCGAGGTGGTCAAGAACCAGATCAGCGACTTCTTTGTCATGGAACTGATGAAGCGGGGCTATGGCGTGGTCGAGCGCAGGGATGTCCAGGCCCTGCTGAGAGAGCAGGAATTCCAGGCCTCGGACCTGACGGCGAACACGGACGCCGCCCGGGCCGGGCGAATCCTCAACGTGCCGGCGGTCCTGGTCATCAACATTCCCAAGTACGAAGACAAAATGGAGATGACGGCCAAGTTGGTTGACGTCGAGGACGCGTCGATCCTCTGGATCGGCAGCGGCTCGGGCAGCACAGGTCGAGGGCTGGCCACGTTTGTCGGCGCGGCGGCCGGGGCGGCGGCCGGGGCGGTGCTGGCCGGCGGCGATACCAGCGATCGCGTGATCGGCGGCGTCGCGGGCGGCGCGGTCGGCGGCGTGGCCGGACATGCCCTCTCGCCCGAACAGAGCGAGCAGGTCAAGAAGGTCATTGCGAAGGTCTGCGACACCATGCCGTCGAGAATTCCACAGGCGCAAAAGAGATAGAAGCAAACGTGAGTTGGCCCGACGACGCGGGCCATTAGAAGGCTGGGCCAGGGCTGAGGCGAATCGTCGTTCTCAGCCCTGTTTGTGCGCGGGGGTGTCGGCTAAACCATCCGGGATTCCAGTTCGTCGGCCGAATCGGTCTCGAAGCCGGTCTGCTGCTCGCCCGGACGGAACGGCAGCGGCTCCGCGAAATGCATCGCGATCCGGCGCAGCGCGCTGTTGACGGCGTCCACGCGACAGACGTGACCACAACGGACGAAATCCACCATGTCGAACGAGCCGTCCTGTCCATATCGGGGAACGCTGAACCGGGCCGCAACCTGTTGGCCCGGATAGGGGCAGTTCGGGTCGGCATAACACGTGAAAGCCGCGCCCCGGCTCGAAATGTCCGACATCTGTCCCTGGGCCAGTTCGCCGTCGGCATGCTCGGCAAACCAGATCGGCCAATGGTAATGCAGCCGCTCTTCCGCTCGTCTCTCATTCGTGGCGTTCATGTCCGTGTGTCCTTTGAATCATCTCCAAACCGTTGCGCTGTCGTCTGAAGGGACCATCGGCCCCAGACGGCATCGACTTAACGCGATACAACCGAGAAGACACCCAATGATTGCACTGCCACGAAGGGCGCCTTGGTTTCGAGCGAAAATACACGAGACGGAGAGGGGGATTTTTTCGTTGAAGCAGCCGGTGTGCCGGGAACTTCCTATAACTCGGCGGCCAGCCCGCGTGCCAGTTCGGTGAACCGGCGGCCCCGCTGCTGGTAGTTCTCGAACATGTCGTAGCTGGCGCAGGCGGGGCTCAGCAGCACCACGTCGCCACGGCAGGCCAGTTGATGCGCTGTGCAGACAGCCTGGTCCAGCGAATCGGCGAACTCGATGTGCACCTCAGAACCACCGTCCGACCCCGCTCGAATCGCCTCGGCAATCTGCGGGGCCGTCTGACCGATCAGGATGGCGGCCTTGGCCTTCTGGGCGATCTTCCTGCCGAATTCGTCGAACGGCAGATGCTTGTCGTAGCCGCCGGCGATGAGGATCTGGGGCCGGTCGAAAGCCTCGAGCGCCACAATGCCGCTCCGAGGCGTGGTTGCCTTGGAATCGTTGTACCAGCTCACACCGTTGGATTCGGCGACGAGCTCGAGTCGGTGCGGCAGGGCCTTGAATTCCGCAAGTGCGGCCTGAATCGCATCGTCGTCCAGACCAAGGCATCGCGCAATCGCCATCGCCCCGGCCAGATTCGATCGGTACGCCCAGCCGGGCAGCCGGTAGACCTCGCGGAACTGAACGGGTACGTCGTCGGCCGAGAACTTCGCACAGACGCGACCGACCTGCCCCTTGTAGCGGTCGAACCATTGCGAGGCGACCTCGTCGTCGGCATTGAACAGCGAGATCGATGGAGCGGCCGGGTCGCACGGCTGGTGTTTGAACAGCCCCTCCTTGGCATCGCAGTAGGCCTCGAACGTACCGTAGCGGTCGAGATGGTTCGGCGTCAGGTTCGTCAGAAGGGCAACTTGCGGGGCCTCGCGCAGCTCGGCCAGTTGCTCGATTTGAAAGCTCGACAGTTCCAGGACCACAACATCGTTCGGCGCGATACGATCGAGGATTGTCAGCAGAGGCTGATCGCCGATGTTGCCGCTGAGCCGGACGTTGCCGTAGGGTCTTTCGCTCTGGGCGCGCTCAAGCAAATGGGCGGTCAAGGTGGCCGTGGTGCTCTTGCCGTTGGCGCCCGTGATGCCGACGATGCGGGCCGGACATAACTGGAAGAACAAGCCCACCTGCGAGGTGACGACCTTGCCGTACTGCCGAGCCACCTGAAGAAAGCGGTTGTCCGGCTTGACCGCCGGGTTCGCCACTACGAGATCGGCCGAGGCAAAATCCTCAGGGTCGTGCCGGCCCAGCCGGAACACGATGCCGGGACATGAACCCAACTGTCGGACGGAGTCAGCGAGTTGCTCCTCCGTAGCCAGGTCGGTGACGGTGACGTGAGCCCCGGCTTCGGCGGCGAACCGGGCCACATCCACGCCTCCGCCAAAACGGCCCAGCCCCATCACCAGAACTCTCTTGCCTGCCAGATCGGATGCCTTCATACCTCACTCAACACCTTGGAGCCTTTGTAGATCGAGGCGACGCCTCCCGTCAGCGGCGTCACTGAGACGTCGCGGAAGCCGGCCCGTTCCATCAACGTGCGAAATGCGGCCGGGCGGTGAAAGTCTTCGATCGACCGGTTGAGATACCGATACGCACGCCGGTCTCCAGACACGATCGCGCCAATCAGGGGAACGACAAAGCGCAGATAGGCCAGATATCCCCATCGCATGATCGGGCTCTCCGGAAGCGAGAATTCGAGGATCACCACCGTGCCTCCGGGTCGTAGAAGCCTGTGAATCTCATCGAGCGTCGTTCGCACATCCGGCGTATTGCGAATTCCGAACGCCATGGCCACCGCGTCGAAGCTCGCATCGGGAAACAACGTGCTCGTCGCATCGCCTTGCACGAGCCGCGCCCGATGGGACAGACCCCATCGGTCCATCTTCCGGCGGCCCAGCCGCAGCATCTCGTCGGAGCAATCCAGTCCTATGGCATCGACAATCCGGGGACGCTCCCGCAACAGTGCGATCAGCAGATCGGCCGTCCCCGTCGCCAGATCGACGACCCGAACCGGGCCGCGATCTTCAACACATCGTGCCGCCCTGCGGCGCCAGGAAACGTCGCGTCCGAAAGACAGCAGGCGATTCAGCAGGTCGTAGGTCGGCGCGATGTGATCGAACATCCGGTCCACGCAGAATCGGTCCGGACACGAAGCGTCGCTCGTCGTGGAAACCCTGTTTTGCATGCACCGCACCCGAGAACGACCGCGCCCTCGGCCGGCTCCAGAGAAGACGGCAGAGCACGACTACAACTTGGTCTCCATCGCCGTCGCCAACTCCACCTTCGCGTCGATGACCGCCTGCTCGATGCACTTCTTCCAGTCGTCGCCGAACTGGTCACGGTACTTCGGCTTCTCGTAGGCGTAGATGATCGCACGCGAGGCGTTGATCAGCGCCCCGGTCCCGTCGGTCTTGCAGAACCGCAGACAGTCGGCGGCCGTTGCGCCCTGCGAGCCGTAACCGGGCACCAGGAACCAGATCTTATCGTACTTCGTTCGCAGCGCCGCCGTCACCTCGGGAGCGGTCCCGCCGACGACCATTCCGACGTTGCTGTATCCGCTGCTTCCGACGCGACCGGGCTCGTTGGCGATTCCGTTGACGATCTCGGCCATTCTCTCGTAGAGCGCCTGGCCCTGGGCGTCGGCGAAATCCTGGATCGCCGCCGCGGAAGCGTTGCTTGTCCGAACCAGCACGAAGACCCCCTTGCCCTGCGAATCGGCCATCTGGGCGAAGGGCTCGATGCCGTCGAGACCGGGATAGCCGTTGATGGTGATCGCGTCCGGCGCCAACGTATCTTCCAGGCCGGCCAGCTCCGGATTCTGAAGATGGGCCGAGGCATAGACCTCGGCGGTATGGCCGACGTCCCCACGCTTGACATCGCCGATGATCTCCAGGCCGAGATCGTTGGCCTCGTTGACCAGGGCGTAGTACGTCTCCATGCCTTCCCAGAGATACTTCTCGAAGAACGCAATGTTGATCTTGATCGCAGGCACCATCGGCGCCACGATTCGCATCGTTTGCGTACAGAAGTCGAAGATCGCATCCACGGCGGCGGCCGCATCGAATTCGTCATTCATCTGACGATGACTGGTAATCGCTGCCGGCAGGCGGTTGTACACGGGATCCAATCCGACGATCAGAGAGGTCTTCTTCGCCTGCACGGCCTCGTATAACCGGTCCGCAAAATGGCTCGCCATAGTTTGAGAAACCTTTCTTTGCAAAAATGCCAGAGGTCACCATCATTCGTCCGGAGGTGCGCCGTGATCCCTTCGCACCGCACGACGGCGCCCGGCCAGACGCAAATCCGGCAACAAAAAACCCCTTTTTCGTAACCGTTTGAACCACTATAATCACGCCGATACAATCGAGCAAGACCGAATTCGGCATGCGGGCTCATTTGTGGGAAACTATTTCCCGTGGCCCGACATCCTCAGATAGAGAACGATACGATCTCCGGGTCGACAGGTGTCTGGTGTGCGGCCTTCCTTGGTTTGCACCCGGTTGACGGTTTCACAGGATCGCACAAACATGACGCTGGCCAAAGACAACGTCGGGCCCGGAACGCCCCCCCCGGCGCCGACCTCCGAGAAGGAGAAGGGCAAGGGCTCGAGACGCAGACGGCTGTTCTACTGGCTGCTGATCGACTTGACCGTCGCCGTGGTCGTGCTGGCGTTGTTGCTGTACAAGCCGGCCCGGTACAGCCCGATGATCCAGGCGCCGACCGGCACCAACGGCGAGCGCGTTCACCCGTATCTGTCTCACGAACTGGGTCCTCAACTGTACAACGGGGCACAGAGCCAGCGTCCCTTCCACCTGCATGTCTCCGATCGGGCCCTCAACGAGGCCATCACCCAGTTTCGATGGCCACGAGAGACCGGGGGCGTTGTGTTCTCGGCGCCCAAGGTGCTGTTTCACCCCGACCGCATCGTCGTGATGGGAACGGCCGATATCGAGAGGGCCGAACTGGTCATCACCGTCGAACTGGAGCCCCACCTCAATGACGAGGGGCGGCTCGATCTGAACGTCGCAAAGGTCAAGATCGGGGCCATGAACATCACGCCGCTGGCGAGGATGATGGCCAGGCGAATGTACCAGGAACGGCTCGAAACCGTGCCCGTCGACACCGACGACATCCGCACCAAGGTCGCTGGCTCGCTGCTGGCCGGCGAATCGTTCGAGCCGGTTTTCAAGGTGGAAGACAAGTGGGTGCGCCTCACCGACCTGAGCATCTCAGAAGGCACACTGCAGGCCGAGATGGTCCCCGCCAGATAGAGACGTCCTCGCCCAACACTTCCACCAAGGCCGCCCGTCGGCCGGCGCCGTTCCCAGAAGCAAGCGAGCCCGGAAACCGACTGTCCCGGGCTCGCATCACACCATCGCCATGGGTCCCTTATGACGCCGGGGCCGCTTTCTTGTCGGCGCGAGCGTAGCGCACGACCACGACTACAACGATGAAGACCACCAGCAGGATGATCCCCATCCATTGCAGCCTCGACCACAGGCTCCAGACGCTGCCGAACGCCGCGGCGCCGGCCGCAAGGGCCATCAGCACATTCCACAACACGCGCTTGCCACCTCCCGGCCTGTACTTGCCCAGATAGCTCTCCTGGTTCATCAGGAAGAAGAACGCGAAATACGCGATGGGCAGCAGCACCATCGCGAAGACCGACGTCGGCACCGCCAGATAGGGCGCCGCATCGGTCCAGAAGAACGGGCCCAGCGCCCCGACACACACCATCAGACTGCCGAACCGCTGTGGCCAGCCGCGAGCCGGCTTGTTGAGCAACTCGCAGAAGCACAGCCCGTTGATCGTCATGAGCATCGTCGCGGCGCTAAGCGCCATACCGATCACGCCGATCCCGAAGACATACTGAGCGACCACCGGACCGGTCAGAGGCGTGAGCGTCTCGGCGAGATTGAACGCGTCGCGCTTGACGAGGATGGCGGCCATGCGCTTGTCGGCCCAGGGCAGCGCCTCGGAAGCGGCCGCGATCTGTTCCGGCGTCAGCTCGCCGAACGCCTCATCCCCCATCTCATGCCTGACTCGGTCGGCCAGAAGCCCCTTGTAAGGCCCGACGAGATTCGCGGCGGGCTCCTCAGTCACCACGCCGCCCGGCGCATCCGCGACGAGGCCCTGCGCCGGCTGGCCGTGAAACTGGCTGCTCGATGCGATGACCACGCAAGCCGTCGCCAGCATGAAGGGGATGAACAATCCCGTGGACAGATCAAAGATGGCCAACCCGCGAAAGTCCTTGTCCCAACCCTTTCGGAGCATCGAATACGGCAAGAGGAACGTCATGTTGATGCCGACGGCCGTAGCAGCGGCGCTGATCATCACGTCGCGCTGCTGGCCGACGATCATATCGATCCAGAACGACCGGAAGCCCTCGGCAACAAGCTCGATGTGCGGCATAATCTTGTCGGTCGGCTTCATAAACAGACTCAGATCGGGGATCAAGCCGCCGACCACCTCGCCCCAGTTGAGCTTGCCGTCCATACTGACTTTGACCACCACCCCGATGAAACTGAGCACGATCAGACTGACGATGCTCTTGATCATGATCTCGAAGATCTTGACCCCCCTGCCGCCGGCGCTGTACGTCAACGTGGCACTCAGTGCAATCACGAGGAAGATCGCCCCGGCGATCATCTTGCCCTGGATCTCGCCCATCACTCCGGGACCGATAAACCCGGGCAGCAGGTTCTGTCGAATAGCGGCCGTACCCAGGGCAAACTGGGGCAGCGACCAGACGAGGTTGGCCATCATTGAAGCCAGCAGCCAGCCCCACCCGAGAACCGGGCTGACGTGCTCGTTGATCCCGCGAAGCGGCCGTTCCCCGGTCGAGAGCGTGACGTAGGCAATGGCGCTGAGCATGATGACGCCGAGGATCATGGCCAGCGGCTGGAGCCACATGAAGCTGAAGCCTACCAGGACGCCAAGATAAAGGCTCGACGACAGTGAGCCGCCGCCCAGCGTGATGCCGCTCTGAAGCCAGCCGGGACCGGAAAGCCTGACGAACACCTTCAGGAGCGGCCCTCGCCCCTTGGCCCTCGCATCGAGAATCATCTGCCGATCATTCTCGATCCGGGGATTCATGTGCATCACGGGTTGCTTCGGTGTGGGAGCCACACGGCCGCCGTTCTTGGACGCCATATCTTGCCTCCTGTTCACAGAGTTTGGCTGCGGGACAGGACCATCTTCCTCATCATGAGAACGATCCCGACCGTCGAAGACGGAACGCCTGTCCACCGGCACACGCGTCGCCTATTCTGGGCCCGTCCCATACGGGTGTCAACTTCCTTTTCGAGGCCGCCCGGAGTTTGTGCGCACCCCATTGATGAAGCGACAGGCCTCCGCATCCCATCGCCACCATCACCGACGTCCATGCGAACAACACACGCTCGCATACCGCCGAAGCGAAAAATGCGACACCGATAACTCCTTAGTTTGATAATATTTACGACAGAATCATGGAGGCACTGGACGAAAATCTGTGCAGGAATCCGTTGACACTCCGGCGTAGATTGTTAGTCTGTCTTGGCTCATCGGGTCGAGTATACTACAGGTGCGGTCGCAGGTAGACGATGACACTGCGATCCGTGCGAGGATCCCTCAGAGCCACACAGCAGAACCGTTTGTGCAAGCGGGCGATCCCCGATTCGCACGTACCATAGCAGAACGTCAGCGCCACAACCCGACACGCACTTTCGTGGTTGCGGCTCACAGGAACTGCAAGAAGGAGAATCAATGGACAACCAAGCGACGCTGAAGAGCAAGATGGACGAGGTCAGCCTGAACAGGCTCCTGGCGTTGAAGAACGACGAGGCAAACGCTTTCATCGCCCGCGCCATCGAGTTGTGCGAGCCGGACAAGGTCTGGATCGGCACGGACCGCGACGAAGACATCGCGTATTGCCGTCAGTTGGCCATCGACAACAAAGAGGAACTGCCCCTGGCGATCTCCGGTCATACCGTCCACTTCGACAGTTATTACGACCAGGCCCGCCGCAAGGAAGTGACCAAGTACCTCGTGCCCAAGGGTGCAACCCTCGACCCCAAACTCAATCAGGTCGAGCGCGAGCAGGGGCTCAAGGAGATCGAAGACCTCCAGCGCGGCGCCTACAAGGGCCGAACCATGCTCGTGCGATTCTTCTGTCTGGGGCCCGTCGACTCGATTTTCGCGATTCCCTGTCTGCAGATCACCGACTCGGCCTATGTCGTCCATAGCGAGGACATGCTGTACCGGCCCGGGTATGAGGAATTCAAACGGCAGAGTGCTTGCGGACCGTTCGAGTTCTTCCGGTTCCGCCACTGCACCGGCGAGATCACCGAGCGGATGACCTCCAAGAACCACGAGCTCAATCGCGTGTATATGGACCAGGGCCAAAACACCGTCTACTCCGTCAACACGCAGTACGCCGGCAATACGGTCGGGCTCAAGAAGCTCTCGCTGCGTCTGGCGATCTGCAAGGCCGACCGCGAAGGCTGGCTGGCCGAACACATGTTTATCATGGGCGCGCACGGTCCCGGCGGACGCAAGACCTATCTCGCCGGCGCCTATCCGTCGGCCTGCGGCAAGACCGCCACGGCCATGATTCCGGGCGAGACCATCGTCGGCGACGACCTGGCCTACTTCCGCGTCATCGACGGCGAGTTCCGCGCCGTCAACATCGAGGCCGGCATCTTCGGCATCATCCAGGACGTCAACGCCGACGGCGATCCGGTGATCTGGGACGTGCTGCACAAACCGGGCGAGGTCATCTTCGGCAATGTGCTCGTCAAAGACGGCAAGCCCTACTGGCTCGGCATGGGTGAAGCGATCCCCAAGGAGGGCATGAACCACGTCAGCACCGAATGGACCGAGGGCATGAAGGGCCCGGACGGCAAGCCCACCACGCCCAGCCACAAGAACGCCCGCTACACGGTGCGCATGCAGGACCTCGAGAACAAGGACCCCGATTGGGACAAGCCCAAGGGACTGCCCATCGGCGGGATCATCTACGGCGGCCGCGACAGCGACACCAACGTCCCGGTGCGCGAGGCCTATAGCTGGGAGCACGGCATCTGCACCATGGGCGCCATGCTCGAATCGGAGACCACCGCCGCCACCATCGGCGCTGAGGGCGAGCGGAAGTGGAACGTGATGAGCAATATGGATTTTCTGTCGATGTCCGTCGGCAAGTACATCCAGAACAACCTGGAGTTCGCCGCCGGACTCAAGCGGCCCAAGGTCTTCGGCACCAACTACTTCCTCAAGAAGGACGACAAGTACCTCAACGGCATGCTCGACAAGGCCGTCTGGATCAAGTGGATGGAGCGTCGAGTCCACGGCGACGCCGAGGCCCTCGACGCCGGCTACGGACTGATCCCCAAGTACGATGACCTCAAGCAGCTCTTCAAGGAGGTCCGTAACCAGGAGTACGCCGAGCAGGCTTACGTCGAGCAGTTCACCATCCGCATCCCCAAGCTGCTGGCCACGCTCGACCGCATGGCGAAGATCTACGACACGGTCGCCGATACGCCGAAGGTGATGCTCGACGAGATGGCCGCCCAGCGCAAACGCCTCGAAGCCCTCAAGGCCGCCAAGGGTGAATATGTTTCGCCCCTGGATCTTTAGAATCAGATCGCGAACCAGCAGAAGAAGCCGGGGCACGGTTGAGTCCCAGCTTCTTCGTTTTCGTCTGGAGGAACACCTCCAAGCGCAGACAGAAGGCATATTGGCAGACGGGGGCCGAAGTCGAACCAGACGACATCCCAAAGACGGGCTTCGCTTGCTGGCACAGACGTAGAAAGCCGCAGTTCCGGCCGGAATTGTAGTGTGTGTGAAGGTTTCCGGGCGAGGGGACGGTCGCTTGTGGTGGTGGCGCCTGAGGCTCCGTTGCGCATTTGTGGTGACGTGCCTGCGGCGGGTTGTCCTGTTTG
>Ga0334890_1003700_pt1 | contig 15093 bp, 8 predicted proteins | sample GraSluR1_MG_3_FD_207220 | JGI IMG/M metagenome (GOLD analysis project Ga0334890, IMG submission 207220) | Sludge microbial communities from methane-producing bioreactor in Wageningen University, Netherlands - Granular Sludge_31_08-R1 | ecosystem: Engineered > Bioreactor > Anaerobic > Unclassified... | reverse complement strand
ATAGAAAAAGTCTCTTGGCAATGAACTACTCTCCCAGGGGGCTACCCCCCAAGTACCATCGTCGCTGACAGCCTTAACTACTGGGTTCGGGATGTGACCAGGTGTACCACTGCCGCTTTCGTCACCAAGAGACTTTATTCACATTGTTAATCCTTACCAGAAAAGCTTTCAAAATAGTATTGTAGTTTTGTTTTTTCCTGCACATAGAAGAGAACCCAATTCTCCATATCACACGGGAAGCCCTCGACCATTAGTACAGCTTAGCTCAACGCATTGCTGCGCTTACACACGCTGCCTATCAAGCAGGTAGTCTTCCTGCGGTCTTACTCCCTTACGGGATCACAGGGATCTTATCTTGAGGCGAGTTTCCCACTTAGATGCTTTCAGCGGTTATCTCTGCCAGACGTGGCTACTCAGCGATGCCGTTGGCACGACAACTGACACACCAGAGGTCTGTCCGCCCCGGTCCTCTCGTACTAGGGGTAGCTCCTCTCAAATCCCTTACGCCCACAGCGGATAGAGACCGACCTGTCTCACGACGGTCTGAACCCAGCTCGCGTACCGCTTTAACGGGCGAACAGCCCGACCCTTGGGACCTTATCCAGCCCCAGGATGCGATGAGCCGACATCGAGGTGCCGAGCGAGGTCGTCGATGTGAACTCTTGGACCTCACCAGCCTGTTATCCCCGGGGTAGCTTTTATCCGGTAAGCCACGGCCCTTCCACTCGGTACCGTGGGATCACTAAACCCGACTTTCGTCTCTGCTCGACGCGTTGGTCTTGCAGTCAAGCTCCCTTATGCTTTTGCACTCTTCGACTGGTTTCCATTCAGTCTGAGGGAACCTTTGGGCGCCTCCGTTACTCTTTAGGAGGCGACCGCCCCAGTCAAACTGCCCACCAGACACGGTCCCGTACCCGGTTTACGGCGTACGGTTAGGGTCTAAACATGATTAGGGTGGTATTTCACGGTTGGCTCCACCAAGGCTGGCGCCCTAGCTTCCTAGCCTCCCACCTATGCTACACAAATCATGCCCAAACTCAATGTCAAGCTGCAGTAAAGCTCCACGGGGTCTTTTTGTCCTGCTGCGGGTAGGCCGCATCTTCACAGCCATTTCAATTTCACCGGGTCCTTCGTTGAGACAGTGCTCCAGTTGTTACACCATTCGTGCGGGTCGGAACTTACCCGACAAGGAATTTCGCTACCTTAGGACCGTTATAGTTACGGCCGCCGTTCACCGGGGCTTCAGTTCAGAGCTTCGCTTGCGCTAACCCCTCCCTTTAACCTTCCGGCACCGGGCAGGTGTCAGCCCCTATACATCGTCTTACGACTTTGCAGAGACCTGTGGTTTTGTTAACCAGTCACTAGAGCCTGTTCACTGCAACCCTCTATCGCTACGTATTGCTACTCACGACGAAGGGCACCCCTTCTCCCGAAGTTACGGGGCTAATTTGCCGAGTTCCTTAACGAAGGTTCTCCCGATCGCCTTAGTATTCTCTACTCGTCTACCAGTGTCGGTTTGCGGTACGGGCACCTAAACTTCATCACTTAGAGGCTTTTCTTGGCAGCAAGGCTCAACTCACTTACGCCTCATGGGCTCGCCACACAACCTCAACTCAGTCCGCGGATTTCCCTACGGTCCTCATCGTCTGACGTTGCATGCACCTGAATCCATTCACAGGCTGGCCTACCTCGCTGCGTCCCCCCTTCGCTCCATTTAGGTGGTTCCGGAATGTTGACCGGATGTCCATCGTCTACGCCTCTCGGCCTCGACTTAGGGCCCGACTAACCCGACGCGGAACAACCTGGCGTCGGAAACCTTAGACTTACGGCGAACATGATTCTCACATGTTTTACGCTACTCATGCCTGCATTCTCACTTCTGCCCGCTCCAGTACTCCTCACGGTATACCTTCTCTGCTGACAGAACGCTCCCCTACCGCCACAACTTGCGTTATGGCCCATGGCTTCGGTACTAAACTTAGCCCCGTTAAATTTTCCGCGCAAGATCGCTTGACCAGTGAGCTGTTACGCACTCTTTAAAGGATGGCTGCTTCTAAGCAAACCTCCTGGTTGTTTCAGCAACCTCACATCGTTTCCCACTTAGTTTAGATTTGGGGACCTTAGCCGATGGTCTGGGCTCTTTCCCTTTTGACCACGAAACTCATCTCCCGTAGTCCGACTGCCATGCTCTGGAGTACCGGCATTCGGAGTTTGATTGGGTTTGGTAAGCTCTAAGCCCCCTAGCCCATTCAGTGCTCTACCTCCGGTACTAAACGCATGACGCTAGCCCTAAAGCTATTTCGGGGAGAACAAGCTATCTCCAAGTTCGTTTGGCATATCACCTCTAACCACAGTTCATCCCCTAACTTTGTAACGTTAGTAGGTTCGGGCCTCCGCGAGCGTTTAGACTCGTTTCACCCTGACCATGGTTAGCTCACCTGGTTTCGTGTCTAATCCCTGCAACTAATTCGCCCTATTCAGACTCGCTTTCGCTCCGGCTCCGGATGTCTCTTCCTTAACCTTGCTACAAAGATTAACTCGCAGGCTCATTCTCCAAGAGGCACGCCGTCAGGCTTAGCAGCGCGTAAACGGATCTCTCCGCAACACCGTCCTGCCATTAGCCCTTCGACTGCTTGTAGGTTTACGGTTTCAGGTTCTATTTCACTCCCCTCAACGGGGTACTTTTCACCTTTCCCTCACGGTACTTGTTCACTATCGGTCGCCAAGTGTATTTAGCCTTGGGGAGTGGACTCCCCTGCTTCCCACCGGATTAGCGTGCCCGGCGGTACTCAGGATACCCGACGGAGTTGTCTGTCTTTCACTTACGGGACTCTTACCCTCTCTGGTTGGCTTTCCCACACCATTCTGTTAGACAAACAGTTTGTAACTCCATATGTCAGGTCCTACAACCCCAACACAACTAGTATGCTGGTTTGGGCTTTTCTCCGTTCGCTCGCCACTACTAGGAGAATATTCTCTTTTCCTCTGGGTACTTAGATGTTTCAGTTCCCCAGGTTCCCTTCACTACCCTATATATTCAGATAGTGATACTGTTGGTTCGCAACAGTGGGTTATCCCATTCGGAAATCCCCGACTCAATCGCCTGTTCGCGGCTCATCGAGGCTTATCGCAACGTCCTGCGTCCTTCTTCGGCACTTGGCGCCTAGGCATCCACCGTAAACCCTTAGTAGCTTCCGCATGTGATACAGAGAATTTGATCCTCTTCCATGCTTTCTTCTTCTAATGTTTTTACTGTTTCTTCTTTTGATGCTTTGGCCTACAATACTATTCTGTTGGTAAGGTTCTGGTGCGCTTTCTCTCGCGCTGTCTGCCTCTCACGTTCCCGTCAGTGTCAGACAGCACCAGACAAATCTGCTTCCTTCTCTTCTCTTTTTAATCCAATCAGCGGCCTGAGCTTACCGCCAGGTCGCTGTTTCTCTTCCCGGTCCGGTCTTGCTCTCTTTCCCTACTCCGCTGTTTTTCCCAAATACTGCTCCTCCTCCTGCCTGTTTCCACCACCTTGCTTCTGGTGGAGATGAGGGGACTCGAACCCCTGGCCCCCGCCTTGCAAAGGCGATGCTCTCCCAACTGAGCTACATCCCCATTTGTCTCTGTGTGGGCCTGAAAGGACTCGAACCTTTGACCCCTGCGTTATCAGCACAGTGCTCTAACCAGCTGAGCTACAGGCCCTTTCCCTCAACAACTGAAGAGTGATAAGAAGTTACTTTATGCCAGCGCTTCGCGCACCGCGCGCAAAACTTCTTTGTGTTTCCACAGAGCTTCAAACTCGCACCCTCAGGCGCTCATTCTTGTCTCCCTAGAAAGGAGGTGATCCAGGCGCACCTTCCGGTACACCTACCTTGTTACGACTTCGTCCCAGTTACCGACCCTGCCTTTGACGGCTCCCTCCCTTGCGGGTTAGAATACCGGCTTCAGGCATTGCCAGCTCCCATGACGTGACGGGCGGTGTGTACAAGACCCGGGAACGTATTCACCGCAGTATTGCTGACCTGCGGTTACTAGCAACTCCATCTTTATGCAGGCGAGTTGCAGCCTACAATCTGAACTGGGGCCAGCTTTTACGGATTGGCTCCGCCTCGCGACTTCGCTACCAATTGTACTGGCCATTGTAGCGTGTGTGTAGCCCAGGACATAAAGGCCATGCTGACTTGACGTCATCCCCACCTTCCTCCGGTTTATGACCGGCGGTCTCGCGTGACACTTGTAACACACGACGAGGGTTGCGCTCGTTAGCGGACTTAACCGAACATCTCACGACACGAGCTGACGACAGCCATGCAGCACCTGTGCAAGCTCCCCGAAGGGTCGTTCTGCTTTCGCTTCACTACCACTTGCATGTCAAACCCTGGTAAGGTTCTTCGTGTAACATCGAATTAAACCACACGCTCCGCTGCTTGTGCGGGTCCCCGTCAATTCCTTTGAGTTTTAACCTTGCGGCCGTAGTCCCCAGGCGGTAGACTTAATGCGTTAGCTCCGGCACTGATGGGTTTGACCCCACCAACGCCAAGTCTACATCGTTTACAGCTAGGACTACCGGGGTCTCTAATCCCGTTTGCTCCCCTAGCTTTCGCGTCTGAGCGTCAGTCATGTGCCAGGAAGCCGCCTTCGCCTCTGGTGTTCCTCCGGATATCTACGCATTTCACCACTACACCCGGAATTCCACTTCCCTCTCACATACTCTAGACTGACAGTATTAACCGACGTCTCCCAGTTAAGCCGGGAGCTTTCACAGCTAACTTATCAATCCGCCTACACGCGCTTTACGCCCAGTAAATCCGGATAACGCTCGCCTCCTACGTTTTACCGCGGCTGCTGGCACGTAGTTAGCCGAGGCTTATTCTGCAGGTACTGTCCTTCCTCTTCCCTGCAAAAAGTACTTTACAACCCGAAGGCCTTCATCGTACACGCGGCGTTGCTGCTTCAGGCTTTCGCCCATTAAGCAATATTCCCTACTGCTGCCACCCGTAGGTGTATGGACCGTGTTTCAGTTCCATTGTGGGGGGCCACCCTCTCAGGTCCCCTACCCGTCATCGCCTTGGTAGGCTTTTACCCTGCCAACTAGCTGATGGGACGCAGGCCCCTCCCAAAGCGGATTTCTCCTTTTCTCACCAGTTCTCTAACACTCGTGAGCTCATGAGGTATTAGCGGTTCTTTCGAACTGTTATCCCTCTCTTCGGGGCAGGTCACCAACGCGTTACTCACCCGTTCGCCACTAGAATTTCATAAATCCGAAGATCCAATCGTTCTCGTTCGACTTGCATGTATTAGGCACGCCGCCAGCGTTCATCCTGAGCCAGGATCAAACTCTCCGTATAATTTATCGCTCCCTTGCGGAAGCGTTCATTACGGCTCTTTTTACTGACATGTTTCCCTTCTTACCACTCTTCAATTGTTAAGGTCCCGCCAGCCTGCTCTGTCTCTTCCCGATTAAAAAGCCCCGATGTCTTTTATCCTCTCAGGACCTCCATCGGCGCTCTCTCAGCGATCTCTACAGTATAACGACTGGATTTTTCAGCGATTTGCCTGACGCGCAGGCGAAATCTTGCCCGCTTTTTAAGCGCGGGTTATTATTGTATCCGCATTTATTTTTCGTGTCAAGCGATTGGTCAATTCAATTTGGTTTTTTCTCAAATTTCGTTGTTCTTCACTGCATCGCCTGAAGCGGATCAATTTTTATCGATTTGCCCTCTCGGGCGAAACCCATCATCTCTCAATGACTTGACGATTTTACCGCAATTCAAAGAGATGTCAAGTGATTCCAGAAAATTGGTCGGGCTAACTTTTTGATTCGCAGTCTGCTTCTTTTTTATTCCCCGGATGTGACCTTCACCACACGGCTGGATGCCCGCCGCAGACGATCCAGGATCGCCAGCCCCAGCCCCTCTTCACCAAAATCATGCGCCAGAATCACATCCATTCCAGCTTCGTCCAGATCACGCAAACCGGCATACAAATGCCGCGCAATCTGCAGCGCGTCCGCTTCCGAGCCAATCGTTCTCACGGTTAGCTCCACCCCGGCAAATACAGGCAAATCTTCCTGTGCTGCCAACAAACCCACCCGCTGGCCTTGCCGCACATACGTCGCCGCTTCCTCACGCATTCGCCAGAGCACAGCCTGCGTATTTGTTCCCTGAAACAGGATCATTGGCGTTCGCGGTGCATAGTGGCGCGACATCATCCCCGGTGATGGCAGCGGCTGCTCTGCTTCGGCGGCTGCTCCATCAAACACTTCCACCGTGCCCAGCATTTCTTCCAATGCCTCGCGTGAGACCCCTCCCGGACGCAGGATGCGTGCCGGCTGCACAGACACGTCCAGCACGGTCGATTCCACCCCGATCGTGGGGCTGCCGCCATCCAGGATCATCTCAATCCGTCCATTCAGATCGGCATACACATGCTGCGCAGAGGTTGGGCTGGTGAAACCAAAGCGATTGGCCGAAGGTGCCGCAATCGGCACACCCGCCGCCTGCAGCAACGCCCGTGCCACCGGATGGGACGGCACGCGCACTGCCACCGTATCCAGTCCGGCTGAAACCCCGCGCGGCAAATCATCGTGTCGAGGCATGATGATCGTCAGCGGCCCCGGCCAAAAAGCCTCCGCCAGGCGGCGGGCAATTTCGGAGATATCGCCTACCACCTGCGGCAGGTCCGCAACCGAAGCCAGATGCACGATCAATGGATCCTGACTGGGGCGGTCTTTGGCTGTAAAAATACCGGCCACCGCCTCCGCATTCAGGGCATTGGCCCCCAGTCCATACACCGTCTCCGTCGGGAAAGCCACCAGCCCGCCCGCGCGGATCACCCCCGCCGCTTCGGCAATCAACTCAGGCTCAGGCGCCTGTGGATTTACAATTAAAATACGCGTCATTGGATCATTAATCCTGTCACCCTTCATAGTCTCTAAAACACGTCTAGCATACCACAACTGAAATGGGCGGATGGGGACGATTTCTGCCCGGAAATCCCCTCATGACGATGGCACACAGCATTCAATCGTTTGCTGTACCATCGTCTTTGCAGAATCCCCCCTCCGCAACCTTCCCCCGCCCGCCGGGAGAGGACGATAACAACGCAAAGTGTCGTTATCAGGTGAGGGCAAAATGATATAATCTCATCATGACCTACACAACCCGCAAGATTAAAACCACCGCTGCCCCCACCGTCGAACAGGCTGTCCTCGCGGCAGCCCTCGGCCTGGGTATCGCCGTTCTCCTGGCCGCAGCAGCTTTTCTCGGCTTCCAGCTATTCCATAGCACGCACATCTACCCCGGCGTTTCCGTCGGCGGCGTAGACCTGGGCGGAATGACCCAGGCCCAGGCCGCGGCTGCTCTCTCCACCCAACTAAACTATATCGATGAAGGCCGCATCGTACTCACCGACCAAAACAACACCTGGGCCGCCAGCCCGGAACAACTGGGGCTTTTCCTTGACCCGCAGACCTCAGTCCGGCAAGCCTACCAGATCGGGCGCACCGGCACCCTCACGCAGCGCCTCACCGACAAACTCAACGGCCTGCGCCAGGGGCACGAAATCGCACCCTCTTTCATCTTTGACCAGCGCCTGGCCTTTCATTATCTATCCACTCTCGCCAGCGAATATATCAATCGCCCCGTGGTTGAACCGCGTTTGAGCATAGAAGGCACCGAAGTCATCATTCACCCCGGCCAGTCTGGCCGCCAGCTGGACAATAACGCTGCCCTGGCCGCGATCGGCGACTTAATGGAAACCCGCGAGAACGGCCTCATCTCCCTGCCGGTAGTTGAACCAGACCCCGTCATTCTGGACGTGGAACAGCAAGCCGAACTGGCCCGCGGCATCCTCAGCCAGCCGCTAACGCTCAGCATGCCCCCCGGCGAAACCGGCGAGCTTGGCCCGTGGGCGTTCTCCCCGGAAGAGCTGGCCGCCATGCTCATTTTCCGTCGCGTGGACGACCACGACAGTTCCTACTACCAGGTCAATCTCAATTACCGCATGTTGAACGACTACCTCGTCCGCCTGGCGCCCGCCCTGCAGAAAGAAGAACAAAACACGCGCTTTATCTTTAACGACGACACCCGCCAGCTCGACATCATCCAGCCAGCCGTCATCGGGCGCACTCTCGATCTGCAAAAGTCGATCGAGGCCATTCAGCAGGGTGCGGCAGCCTTGCAGCATGACATCCCGCTTGTCTTTGTCTATACGAAACCGCCTGTCACCGATGAAGCCACCGGCGAAAGCCTGGGGATCACCGAACTGGTGCAGGCGCAGACCTCCTATTTCTACGGTTCCAGTGGGGCGCGTATCTTCAACATCTCCCTTTCTTCCAGCAAAATGCATGGCGTACTCATCGCCCCCGGCCAAACCTTCTCCACCGGCCACCAGTTGGGCGAGGTCAGCGAAAAAACCGGCTATAAAGAAGGCCTGATCATTTTTGGTGACAGCACCATTGAAGGTGTAGGCGGCGGCGTCTGCCAGGTCAGCACGACCCTCTTCCGCACAGCCTTCTTCGCCGGCTTTCCCATCACGGAACGCCACTCACACGCTTACCGCGTTTCCTATTATGAGAAAGACGCCGGCAACAATATTGACACCTCCCTGGCCGGCCTGGACGCGACCGTCTTCGTGCCGGTCATTGACCTCAAATTCACCAATAACACCCCCTACTGGCTGCTGATGGAAACCTACGTAGACGAAGCCGCCCGCCGGCTCACCTGGAAATTCTATTCCACCAAAGACGGACGCAGTGTCGAATGGCAGACCACTGGCCCCATCAATATCGTTGAAGCCCCCAAACCACGCTACCAGGAAAACCCGGAACTTGAGAAAGGCAAGATCGAGCAGATCGACTGGGCAGCCGATGGCGCCGATGTGACCGTGGAGCGTACCGTTTACAAGGATGGCGACATCCTCTTCCAGGACAGTTTCTACACGCATTACAATCCCTGGCGCGCAGTGTATGAATACGGCCCCGGTACAGAGGGTATGCCCCCCAAAGACGCAGAAAAGGACGAAGAACAGGAATAAGCGTCGATCGCATGGACACGAAAAAAACAGATCCTGGATCCCCGGAAAAGGAATGGTGCTTCAGCCTGCCAGACGTAGAGGTGAGGCTGCGCCCCGCCGGCAAACCGGATGCGCACGTCAAAATCCGCATTGAGGTACAGTCTGACGAAAACATTCTTCCCCAAGAGCGCATATTCATCTTCACCGGCGGTGCATGGCGCGAGCAGCTCCCCCTGCGTCCGCGCTTGCAGCAGGCCTGGGAAAAATTCCGCGCATGGCTCACCTGGGAAAAAGCCTTCCTCGGTCTGGCGATCTTTGTTTATCTTCTCACCCGCCTGATCCGCATCACCGACTTCCCGATCTACTTCTTCACCGACGAAGCCATCCAGACCCTGCTGGCAAGCGACTTCGTACGCGATGGCTTCAAAGGCTATGACGGCGTTTTCCTGCCCACTTATTTCTCCAACTATGGCAAATACAGCCTCGGCACCACCGTCTACCTTCAGCTGGTGCCCTGCCTGCTGTTCGGGCGCAGCATCTGGGTCACCCGCACCACGGCCGCCCTGGCGACCCTGCTCGCCGCCGGCAGCCTGTACCTGATCCTCAAAAAAGTCTTTCATATAAAAGCCCCCTGGCTGGGCATCCTCGTCCTCGCCGCCACACCCACCTGGTTCCTGCATTCGCGAACAGCCTTTGAAGCCTGTCTGGCCGCCAGTTTTTATGCCGCCTTTCTGTATTTTTACATGCGCTACCGCGAAGACAATCCCCGCCACCTGTATATGGCAGTGGTCATGGCCGCCCTCGCTTTTTACAGCTATAACCCCACCCGCGTCGTGGTGGGCGTTACTGCCATCCTGCTGTTGGTCAGCGATTTTCGCTATCACTGGCAGCAGCGCAAGACCATCCTGATCGCCCTCGGCGTAACTGCGGTCTGTGCCCTGCCCTACCTGCGCTTCACCCTGGCTCACGAAGGCGAAAGCCTCAAACACTTGCAAATGATCGGCTCTTACTGGTTTCAACCGATCGGCCTGGACGAGAAACTGGCGCGCCTTGCGGCTGAATATTTCAAAGGCATTAACCCCATCTACTGGTACTTCCCTTCGGACAGAGACCTCAACCGCCACGTGATGAAGGGCTACGGCCACTTATTGTGGGCCAGTCTGCCCCTGATGATTGCCGGTCTGGTCATCACCCTGCGCAACTTTAAATCCTCCGCCCACCGTGTGCTGCTGATCGCCGTACTGGCCGCCCCCAGCGGCGCGGCCCTGGTCGGCCTGGGCATCACCCGCAGCATGACCATCGTCATTCCGCATGTTCTCTTCTGTGCCCTCGCCCTGTCTGCCGGTCTGGACTGGCTGGCCGCCCGCAAATGGCCGCGGCTGGCGCTCAACCTGTCCGTCTTCGCCATCCTCTCTGTTTTCAGCTTGTGGATGATGAATGATGCCCTGGTCAACGGCCCGCTGTGGTACGAGGATTACAGCCTGACCGGCATGCAGTACGGCGCGCGCCAGCTCTTCAGCGCCGTGCAGGAGACCCTGGACGACAACCCCGATATCAAAATGTCTGTCTCGCCTTCCTGGGCCAATGCCAGCGACATCCTCGCCCGCTTCACCCTCGGTGACCCGCTGCCTGTCACCATGGAAAGCATCTACGGCTATATGGACGAACCCAAAGACCTCTCCCCTGAACAGGTTTTTGTGATGATCCCTGAAGAATATCAGACCGCCCTTGAGAGCGACAAATTCACCGGCATGGAAGTGCTGCGTACCCTGCCCTATCCCAACGGCAAACCGGGCTTTTACTTCGTCCATCTGCGCTATGTGGACGACATCGAACGCGTTTTTGATGAAGAGCAGCAAGCTTTGTATGACCTGCGATCCGGGCGGATCACCTGGCAGGGGCAGAAAGTGGCCGTGCGCTTCCAGGCCCTCGACATGGGTGAACTCGCCCACCTGTTTGACGATAACCCCAACACCTTTATTCGTTCGGCTGCCGCCAACCCCCTCCAACTCCAGTTTGATTTTCCGCAGCCGGTCACGGTCAGTGCTGTGGATGTGTACCTCGGCGGCGCGCCCACCCACATAATCGTCCGGGCCTACGACGCCGAAGGGAATTTCCTCGAAGAACTGACCGAATCCTGCCCTGCCGTTCCTGACCCGCGCGAGGTCAACCTGCACTTCAGTGCCCCCCTTCAGGCCGCCGCCCTGCACTTCTCCATCAAAAACACGAACGAGGGGCAGCCCTCCCATGTCCACGTGTGGGAAATAGGTCTGGATTAACTTTGCAGGGATGATTTAGATTTTTTCCAGTATAATATCCGTATATCAGACTTTATTTATCCGTATTACTGTAAAGGCCCGCCCATGAACACAATCACCATTGTCTTCCTCGCCAATTTCCGTGAAGTAACCGGCATCAAACAGCTTGAGATGCAAATACCAGCCAGCGCCACCGTCGGGGATGTCAAGCAGGAACTCCTCAAGCGCTACCCCCGCCTGCGCACCCACTTCGCCAATATGTCCACCGTGGTCAACAAACACACCATCATCCTGGACACCGAAACCCTGCCGGAAAATGCCGAACTGATGCTCATGCCCCCCCTCGGCGGCGGGTAACCTGAACCATTGTCGTAACGACTTCAGTTGTTACAAACTCGCACTAACGCTCTCTAACGAAAGATTTCGTTACATCATCAGCATTCGCTCCTCTTTAAAGAATACATTTTGCTTTGCGGCCTCGCTCCGCGGCAAGAAAAAGATTACAATAAAACAATGACCCCGCCCAAACCCACCCAAAAACCCAAACGCAGTTTTGCCCTCTATCTGCTGATCCTCGCCAGCCTGCTCATCGCCTGGTTTGGCGTACTGCGCGTGCAGCAAACCCTGACCAACACCAGGTTGATCAACGCCGTCGACCTGCAAGCCTACACCCCTTTCCTGATCGCCAGCGGCATCGCCTACGCCCTGCTGGGACTATCCGCCGCACTGGCCCTTTTTTTGCGCTGGGCATGGGCGCCCTGGGTTGCCCCGCTGGTCTGGTTCCTTACCACCCTGCTGTACTGGATCGAGCACCTGCTGCTGACCCAATCCCCCGCCGCCAGCGTCAATATCGCCTTTGAAATCTTCCTGGACGTTTTCATGTTCCTGGCTGCGCTCTTTATTTTGGCCCTCCCCCAACAACAGCGCTTTTTCAATGTAACCCTCACCAATCCCTTCAAAAAGAAAGGCTGACATGCAAAAAAATCAGGAAATTGAAGTCAAATTCTATTTGAATGATCTGCCCCAATTCGAAAAAAATCTGCAAGGTCTGGGCGCCGCGCTGATCCAGCCCCGCACGCACGAACGCAACCTGCGTTTTGATACACCCGATAGAGCGCTCACCCGCACCAGGCAGGTGCTGCGCCTGCGCCAGGACGAGCACGCCCGCTTCACCTACAAGCGCCCTGAATCAGGCGGGAACGGCTCCGTCAGCAGCCGCACCGAGATTGAATTTGAGGTCAGCAGTTTTGAAAATGCGCGCCTCTTTCTGGAGGCCCTCGGTTATCAGGTCTACGTCAGCTACGAAAAATACCGCCGCACCTATCAACTTCCCGGCGTTGAGATCATGCTCGATGAAACGCCCCTCGGCGACTTCATCGAAATCGAAGGCAGCGACCCGCAAAGCATCGAAACCATTGCCGCTGCCCTGCACCTCAACTGGGGAGCGCGCACCCTGGAAAGCTACATCATGCTCCTCGACAAGGTGAAGGCCCTCCACAGTCAAATCCAAAACATGACCTTTGACGAATTTACCGACCTTACCATCACCCCCGCCGAACTCGGCCTGACCCCCGCGGACGCCTGACCGTTTTTCGCAGGGACAGGTTTTTAACCTGTCCGCTCCCTTTGAGGAAAACCTGCCCGCCCCGCCAATCCAAAAATCTACTTTGTATGAAAAAATACCCTCTATAACTTTGATAACGGAGCCCCCCCATGACCATCAAATTTGTTACCGACAGCGCCTGTGACCTGCCCAAAACCATCGTCGAGCAGTATGACATCCGCGTCGTCCCCCTGTTCATCAACATTGGCAACGTCAGTTATCAGGACGGCGTTGACCTGTCCAGGGAAGAATTTTACCGCAACCTGCCAGACTACTACCCCGCGCCAAAAACAGCCGCCCCCGGCCCGGCCCAATTTCAGGCCGTCTACGACAAGCTGGCCGATGAAGGCGCAAGCGCGATCATCTCCATTCACGTCTCGGAATCATTGAGCAACACCGTTGAAGCTGCCCGCATTGGCGCAAAAGACTATACCCGCGTACCGGTCACCGTGGTAGATTCCAACCAGCTCAGCCTCGGCGCTGGCCTGCTGGTCGTCACCGCCGCCCAGGCGGCTGCCGAAGGCAAAACTGTTGAGGAAATCGTCGCCATCATCGAAGAAAAATCCCGGCGCACCTACACCTTTGCCGCCCTGGATACCCTGGAATATCTGCGCCGCGGCGGACGGATGAGCATGGCCGTGGCGAAATTCGGCGAAATCCTGCATATCAAGCCCGTATTAAAAATGAACCAGGGCACCCCCACCGCTGAGCGGGTGCGCACTACCCGCCGCGCCATCGAGCGCCTGATGGAACTGATCACACAGTGCCAGCCATTGGAAGAAGTCTATCTGGTGCACACCTCCGCCCCGGACAAATTGGAAATTTTGCGTGAAAAGGCCAAACCGATTTTCCCCGGCGAAGAGGAACTGCTTGCAGTGCCGGTTACCCCCGTATTGGGCGCGCACCTCGGACCAGGCGCATACGGCTTTTCTTTTGTCGCTTGCGGCGCCGATTCCTGCCAGCCGCATTCCATGACAGAAGAATTCATGCGCCTCGCCAAAAACATCCGCGGTTAAGAGCTGTTCGAATCAAAACCCCGCCCTGATTGTGATCCGGAGGCGGGGTTTTTCATTATATATTCTAAATTGGTAACTACTCAGGTATGTCATTGCGAGGAGGCCGGCACTGTACCTCGCTGCGGTAGCAGTGTAGGTAAGGCCGACGCGGCCGCGAAGTGTCACAGACGATCTGGAACGCTCCGCGGCCACGTCGCAAAAGCATGCTCCTTAATTATGCCCCGAAGGGGTACGCAGTGACATCATCGAGGTGCCTGAGTAGTTACCTAAATTGTAAATTTTACATTGCCTTCTTTCCCAGGCTCGCCACATACACCGCAAACATCTCCTTGCCGTCCAAACCAAGCGCATCATTCAACAGATCATCATCAAACGCCGCTATCGCGCACGTCCCGCAGCCTATTGACTCTCCGGTCAGATACAGATTCTGGCACACGTGCCCCGCATCCAGATGCAGGTAGCGATAACCGCGCTCGTCATAGCGCCAGAACATGCGATCCATGACCGCTGTCCAGAAAAAACTCACCGTTGCCGTGCCGACCATTTTCTGACGGAAGCAGGCATTCACCAGCACATCGGCAACATCCTCAGCGCCACTGACCAGGATCAGGGCGTGCTCCCCTGCCAGAAAACGGTACAAGCCCGGCGCCAGGCCTTCCACGCGGTTGACCAGCACAAACGTCTCCAAAGCATGCCGCGCGCCGGCAGATGGCACCGTGCGCAGCGTGATAGGCCGGCCGGTCACTTCCTGAACGCCCTGCGTCATCCACAACAGATAGGAAAGCTCCGCCAGGCTCAACGCGTCCTCACTATATTTCCGCACCGATCGCCGCTGCTCAACAACAGTCCGAAAATCTGCGGATGGCATTTGCAGGTTCTTCGGGTCAGGCAGCGCAAAGCGCACCGCATCGGCCGGCGCAGCCCATTCCAGCGGCGGCTGCGGCTCTCCCCGCTGCTGCGCGCTCAGGCTGACATGTTTGCCCGTCTTCTGCATAAATTCATACCCGATTTTCTTTTCCATTATCCTCTCCTTTTTATCATCAGACCACCCCGGGTGATCACGAAACAGTTATTCCCCTTCTTATGATAACTGATGTTACGCAAAAGAGGCAAAAATCGGGTAATCTTAAGGCATGGACAAAGAAAACTTGGAACTGTACACAGATTATTTGATAAGCACCTTTGGATACGCAACAGCAACAGGGTTATCGAA
>Ga0334890_1003699_pt1 | contig 15097 bp, 10 predicted proteins | sample GraSluR1_MG_3_FD_207220 | JGI IMG/M metagenome (GOLD analysis project Ga0334890, IMG submission 207220) | Sludge microbial communities from methane-producing bioreactor in Wageningen University, Netherlands - Granular Sludge_31_08-R1 | ecosystem: Engineered > Bioreactor > Anaerobic >... | reverse complement strand
TTGATACGGTTTATGCCAAAGTTCTGGACACTTATAAAAGAAAGGAAGAGACTATCTCGCAGCAGGCTTATCCGGTTATAAAGGATGTTCACGACAGAATGTCTCATATTTACGAGAATGTTGTTGTCCCCATTTCTGACGGAGTAAAGGTTTTCCAGGTAGTAACGAATCTTAAACAGACCGTTGAGTCGGAAGGGCGGGAACTGGCCAAATCGTATGAAAAGACAGTTGTTCTGGCAACCATAGATGATGCATGGAAGGAGCATCTCCGCGAGATGGATGATCTTAAACAGTCCGTACAGAATGCCACTTATGAACAAAAGGATCCCCTCCTGATATATAAATTCGAATCCTTCCAGCTCTTCAAGTCAATGGTAATGAAGGTTAACAAGGATGTTGTCAGTACACTCATGAAGGGTCATATACCGGTTCAGGATGCTGATCAGGTTAAGGAGGCCCAGCGGAGGCGGCAGCTTGATATGAGCAAGTATCGTGAATCCAAGAGCGATTTTTCACAGTACAGCAGTACCGGGGGAGGTGCTGACAGAAACCAGAAGGCTGAACCTGTGAGGGTCGAAAAGAAAGTAGGGAGGAATGACCCGTGTCCCTGTGGTAGTGGAAAAAAATTCAAGCACTGCCATGGGAAGCACCAGGAGATGCCGGCAGGCGCCAGACCAAATGCCTGATCAATTATTGCCCAGGATCTCAACGGTTTTCTGTATTCTCAACCAGGTGGAGCGGCTAACCGGTACAAGAGGAAGCCTGAGGTAATTCTGGCAGAGGTTCAGTGAACTGAGAACAGCTTTTATTCCCGCGGGATTACCTTCAACGAAAAGCATTTCGATCATTTCGACAAATCTGTACTGAATCTCGCGTGCAGACCTGAAATTGGATTTCAGTGCCTGGTTCACCATCTCTGAGCACTCTGAGGGAAACGCATTTGCCAGTACCGAAATCACACCTGATCCGCCGGCCGCTATTACAGGCAGAGTCATCATGTCATCTCCGGAAATGAGGTGGAAATTTTCCGGCTTGTCTTTTAAAATATTCATTATCTGGGCTATATCGCCAGACGCCTCTTTTACGGCAACAATGTTCTCACATTCATGGGCCAGCTGAAGACATGTTTCTGCAGATATATTGCTGCAGGTCCTTCCAGGGACATTATATAGTATGACAGGGAGAGCTGTTGATGCGGCTATTGCTTTGAAATGCTGAAAAAGACCGCGCTGACCGGGTTTGTTGTAATAGGGGGCAACAGACAAGATAGCGTCAACTCCTTTCATGCCGGTGTTCCTTATATAACTGACCACTTCCTGTGTGTTATTGCCACCTATGCCGACTATCACAGGCAACCTGCCGTCTGTTACTTCAAGTACATATGATATAAGTGCTTTCTTCTCATCTTTTGTGAGTGTTACTGACTCACCGGTTGTGCCCATCAGCACAATATAATTTACACCACCTGCAATATTATGTTCAATAATGCGACCGAGGGCTGCAAAATCAATACTGAAATCATTTTTAAAAGGTGTTACAACAGCTACACCTGTTCCTTTGAGCTTCTTCATGTTTACAATTTACTTATTAACCGTTTCCGTTGTTCCCGAGTTTATCATTTCAAGATAATGGAGTACCTGTTTAAGATATTCATCCGTTCTGACCGGCGGTTTGAAATCCATCATAAGGTCAAATGGTGAATCGCCGGGGGTCCTTCCGGGCAATCCTACCTTAAAACCGGCTGCCGATAATGATGAAATATAGTGAAGCGGGAACAAACTGTCGAAATTAATCTCTATCAACACATCATAGGGTGTGTCTATGAACTTCTCAGCCTCCGGCAGTGAGGGGATGTAAAATCTGTTGAGTTCATTCCTTCTAATGCAGGTCAGATATCTTATAGCAGTGTACTGGTCAGGCAGAGTATCCCCAGGATAATAGGCCACAATATCTGTCTTTATCCCTCTTTCCTGCATCCTGTTGTAAAATTCTGTGAGCGCCGGAAATTCAAGAGGCCTTGATGCATCCCATACTATCAGAAGCTTTTTTACCTGTTCAATACTGTTATAGAATGCTTTCCTGGAAGCCTTTACCCTGCGCCTGGAAAGGATATAATTACCGACCTTCAGCCTTATTTCTCTGAACAATTCCATTTTGCAAACGTAACAGTTTTTTAATTATATCAGTAAGGCAAATCCCTTATTCTTCACCAATAATATGAAGGAAAACATCTTCATTTATTATCCTTATTCCGAGAGCTGCAGCTTTTTCTTTTTTTGAAGGCCCCATATTCTCACCTGCGAGTATGAATGAGGTGCCGGATGAGATTGACGAACTGTTTTTTCCTCCATGTTTCTCTATCAGATCTTTATATTCATCGCGACTATGTCTGGTGAATATGCCTGAAATCACGATTGTTTTTCCCTCGAGGGCTGTGCCTGATTCTCCCGGCTTTTCCTCTCCGCTCAGCTTGATCCCTGCCAGCCGCAACCTGTTGATAATTTCAATGTTCTCCTCGTCTGAAAAATATGATACGATACTGGCGGCTATCCTGGGGCCTATCTCGTTTACAGCCGTTAGTTGTTCAGTATTGGCTTTCAGAAGATCGTCAATTGATCTGAATCTGCCGGCAATCACTTTCGCCATCGTTTCACCGACATGCCTTATTCCCAGTGCATATAGTACCCGATGATATGGTGTATCTACAGAACCGTTTATGCTTTTCATAATTCTGGAGGCTGACTTTTCGCCCTGGCGTTCGAGCTCAACAAGCTGATCTGCTTTAAGATCATACAGGTCGGCAATATTCCTTATGATTCCCCTGTTGTATAGCAGGTCAACTGTTTCTTCACCAAGTCCGTCAATATCCATTGCCTTTCTGCTTATGAAATGCTCTATCCTTCCCTTGATCTGAGGAGGACAATGGAGGTAGTTGGGGCAGAAGTGATTAGCTTCTCCCTCATTTCTGACGAGTCTGGTGCCGCATTCGGGGCAATTTTCGATAAAGCTGATCTCGCGGCTTCCCGGGTCACGTGATGTTGTGTCAACCGCAACTATCTTGGGAATAATTTCTCCTCCCTTTTCAACATATACCGTATCATTCAGGTGCAGGTCAAGCAGTGCGATCTGATCAGCATTATGAAGGGAAGCTCTTTTCACAGTGGTACCGGCAAGCCTTACCGGCTCGAGATTTGCCACAGGCGTAACAGTTCCTGTCCTTCCGACCTGGAAAGCCACGGAATGAAGCCTTGTAAGTACCTGTTCTGCTTTATACTTGTAGGCTATGGCCCATCTTGGTGATTTGGCCGTAAAACCCAGTTCCTTCTGCAGTCCGAGAGAATTTACCTTTATTACAACCCCGTCGATATCGTAGGGAAGGTTTTTCCGTTCCATCTCCCAGTGACCTATAAACTGCTGTACTTCATCAATACTTCTGCAAAGCCTTATGCTTTCATGAACCATGAATCCCCATTCCGAGGCCGCTTTCAGATTATTAAAATGATCGGTGAAAGGGAGATTTTCTCCAAGTAAAAAATAGAAGAGGCAATCGAGCTTTCTGGATGCCACTATTCCGGGATCAAGCATCTTGAGTGTGCCGGCTGCAGCATTACGGGGATTGGCGAAAGGGGGCAGCCCTTCCTTTATTCTTGTTTCATTAAGGTCGTTGAATATTTCCCTTGAAAGGAGTATTTCGCCTCTTATAACGAATCTCTCCGGAACATTTTTTCCGGTCACCTTTACCGGTATGCTTCTGATAGTCCGGATATTGCGAGTAACATCATCTCCTCTTGTTCCGTCGCCTCTTGTCAGGGCTCTTGCAAGCCCGCCATTGATGTAGGTCAGGCTTATCGAAGCTCCGTCAAATTTAAGTTCGCAAACGTATTCCGCATCTTCTCCTCCTGCCTTGTTTACCCTGTTGTTAAAGTCACGCAGCTCTTCATCAGTATATGTGTTGCTCAGTGATAGCATAGGGTAGGAATGATCGTACTGACTGAAACCATTTATCAGGTCGCTTCCCACCTTCCTGGTTGGCGAGTCATCCGTTGCCAGTTCAGGAAATTTCTTTTCAAGAGTATCAAGTTCATGCAGTAGCAGGTCATATTCAAAATCGGTAATAACAGGTTGATTTAGTTTATAATACCTGTGATTGTGCTCAAGGATCTCCTTCCTCAGCTTGTTAATACGGTCGGCGGCCTCAGACTGCTTCATATTACTGGGATAATATTTTCTGTTATCCGGGTTTGGTCTCAGGCCCAGATCCCCTGTATAGTGTTGCTGCATTTCGGGCACCTGCCCTCAATAAGTATATTTGAAGAAATGCGGTATCCCTGCCTTTTTATTATAGTTGTGCCACATGAAGGGCATCTGGTATCAGCCAGCTGGTTTCCTGGCACATTGCCTGTATAAATAAAATCCAATCCTTCTTCAGATGCAATCCTTGCTGCCCTCTCAAGGGTGTCAAGGGGTGTGGGAGGCAGCTGCTGGAGCTTATGCGTTGGATGGAACCTGCTGAAATGTATGGGAGTACTGCGGAAACCATTATCGCTTAACCACCTGCACATCTGTCTGATCTCATTGAGGTTGTCTGTCCATGATGGAACGATCAGATACGTTATTTCAAGCCATATCCCCATTTCTTTATATATAAGCATGGCATCGAGGACGGGTTGAAGCTTTCCGCCTGTAAGCTTAATATATGTATTGTTATTGAAGGATTTCAGGTCGATGTTGGCAGCATCAATAACACTGCAAAGTTGCCTGAGAGGCTCTTCATTGATATAACCGTTCGTCTTAAGAATATTTTTTATACCTGTCTTTCTGGCCATTATAGCCGTCTCGTAGGTGTATTCGTAGAACGACACAGGCTCGGTATAAGTATAAGCTATAGACCTGCAGTCATTTGCGATGCATTCCTCTACAACTTTAGCGGGAGGCAGATTAAAATTCCTTGTTTTCTCAGGACTTACCTGCGATATGGTCCAGTTCTGGCAGTTAAGGCAGGCCATGTTGCAGCCTGCGGTAGCGATTGAGTAAGCCCTTGAGCCGGGCAAAAAATGATAGAAAGGCTTCTTTTCCATCGGATCAACATTTGCTGAACACGGGTTCCCATATGCAAGTGTGTAGAGCCTCGATCTGATTACTTTCCGGTTGTTGCACTGGCTGAGTTCTCCCTCTTTGAGGACGCATTCGTTGGGGCAGATCCTGCACATTATTCCCCTGGGTGTCTCCTCCTGAAACATTGCCAGTTTCCTGCCGGATACCTGTTCTTCCTCCGTCAATAATTCAGAGGCACCCTTTGCAGGTAAACATAACATGCCCGACGAAAGGGACAAACACCTCTTCACGAATTCCCGTTTGCTGATACCAGGTCGCTCTTTATTCATCGGTAATGCTTATGCCGCAAAATTAACAAAACTAACGTTGGTTTCCTGGCAGACCGGCAAGAAATCCTGTTAAAACCATGGCTGAGATTATCAGTATTGAAACAGTAATACCGAATGCAGGCACTATCAGGCCGGATATCAGTATGAATCCCAGTGCCGATCCTGCCAGATCGGCACTGTAGACCGCCGAAGTGTTATGATCTGCGTCCGGTCCCCGGAGTGTGGTAAGTGACCGGAAAAGATGGCCGGTGATAAGTGATGGTATGAAAATCAGCAAGACCAGCAGGGAGGATACTAAAAAGACAGATCGTATTGCTGTTATTTGCGGGATCATTAATGCGGCAAGAAGGTAAAATATCAGAAGAATCAGGCTGTTCAGAATGAGCGAAAGGCTGGCGAGAGGCTTGAGGTTAAATCCTGCCCCGAAGGCGAGACCAGCCATGAGCCCTGCAATGATAAGACCGGTAAGCTGGTACATATTGCCGGCTGTCAGTTGCAATACAAGCAATATAACTATCTCAAATCCTGCAAGGGCTGAAGCGGCTGAGTACATAATCAGATTCTTTTTCCGGATCATGAACAGGGGCGGTATGAAAACTGTCACTATAAGAATAATTGCCGGGATCCTTTCATTTATGTTCCGGCTCAGATTATACGACTGATAATAGAAACAGGCGATGGGAAGCATTGTCCGGTTAATCTTTACATTTCTGTCTATCAGCGATATAAGCTCATCTGTCCTCGCTTCGATAAGGTCGTCTGCAAGGTAATCGGGTGAAACATATACGTTATTGATGTTATGCTCCGCTGCAAGATCACAGATTGCTGCCGAGAGGACACCGTCCGAGGCCAGCAGATAGAGTTTATGACCTTCAACGGGCAGAACGTTTCCGAATACTTCCGAAAGTGTATTGAAAACACACGAATAGAGCATCAGCGACTCTTCGTTATAATAGGTCTTCGAGACTCCGGGCGAACACATGAAGATGCCACCCGGATTAAGCCTTTCTCTTATTGAACTAAAAAACTCAAGAGTGTAATACTTGTTCAGAAGAAGGGAGGAGGGTGGAGGAAGAAGCAGGATGACCACATCAAACTTTTTTCCGTGATCCCTGATGTAACTGTATGCATCATCATTCTCTATCCGGAGCAAAACGGATTCTCCCACAGCAGGTTGCTCTTCGAACAGCATCAGTGCAGGGTCCCTTTCTACATATACAACCTCTTTAACAGGATATTTTAATATTTCTTCAATATGTGCGTTAATTGATCCCGATACCAGAAGAATATTATCATGCGTCCTGCTCTGCAGCATTGCATAATGAATGTTCTCTTCAATTTCAACTGTATTACCGTGATATTTAATCAGGCGCTGATTGTAATATATACTCTCCTCGCCACCATATTCGCCTCTCACAATGTTGCCGTAAGGTGTGTCGCGCGATTCAGATATATTGATGCCCTTGAGCAGCAGCGATCTGAAGAGGTTGTCGGGATCAAGAACAATTACAGAAGTCAGAATAACCATTGCAGCTGTTTTAAGTAGCACAACTCCGGTTCTTCTCCTGATAAAGAATGATAGAAGGACAAAGGTAAATCCCGAAACGATCAGAATAAGTATCATCTGCCAGGTATGAAGTATTCCGGCACTAAAGAGTGCTACAGCAATTCCTGATACTATTCCACCAACTGTCTCGACAGCGAATGACCTTCCGGGAGTATATCTGTTTGAAATTCCTGCCGCCGATATCAGCTTGACAAAGGTAAATCCTGACATTAAGCAGAACGGTATAAGAACGAGGAATGTGAATATTAAACCTCCCAGGAATGAAGGTATTTCTCCCGTACTCAGAAAGAGTCGTGACAGCAGGATCAACATAAGGACAGATACCAGGGGACTGAATGAAAAGATAATATTGATCTTCTTAAGGTTGTACAATTGTGATTTTCCGGCAATTACAGCCCCAAGAGCTGAAGTGATAAGCCACGAGGCAAGAAAAGTACCTGTAATCAGTTCGTAGCCTCCTGTAATATTCATCATCTCCCTTATAAGCAGAAGCTGGAAAGAGGAGCTGATAAAACCGACCACGAAAAGATTGAGAGGAATAACGGCTGATCCTATTTCAGGGTAGGTCTTAACTACTGGTACCTTTTCCTCCTTTTTAAACATGCCGGTATAGTAAGATAAATGCCATAGGAAATGAAATATTCCTGTGACACCCATTGCAATCCCCGTTTCGACATGCCACTTGAGGATTGAACCGATGAACCGGATTTCCCATTTGTAGTTAATCTGGAGGGCAAGAAAAACTCCTGCCAGCACTGTAAAAAGGAAGGTTAAGGCAAGAATTGTATTCCAGATCTTCCTGTGAGTATAACGTGAATAAAAACCGTTACGGTAAAGGAAATAACTTATACTGTATAAGATAAAGTGCAGTTAATGATGTTCCTGCTACATGGTACATGGTTAATTCTTATTTTTCAGCAAGGACAATCCCCTCATAAACGAATATCTCTGCATTTTTCCATCCATCCCATCCAAGTCCTGCCTTATCACGCGATGTATAGCCAAGGAACTCTTCAAGGCTCCATCCGTTTTCTGTGGCTACCTGGGGCAGCATAGTTCCTGAATGATAATCCTTTTTGATGTATATCCCATGTCTGCCCAGTACTATCTCGCTGATATTATTGATCTTCCTCAAAGGTCCGAGGACAGTTATCTCTATTTCGGTCTTTTCAAACTCTTTGCTTGTGAGCGGAAAAAAGCGAAAATCCTCAAATGCTGATGAACATGCAGAAGCAGAAACTGCTTCATACAGGGGGTCTGCCGAGACAAATCTTCCGATGCATCCCCTGAGCTTTCCATCTATTTTCAGGGTAACGAAAGCCCCGTAAGGTCTTTTAAGCAATTCCGGAAGCTTTTTCTCGTCGGGAAGAATATTTTTTTTGTTTTCAAACTTTGCCTGAATAGTGTTACGGGCAATTGAAAAAAGTTCTTTTGTTTCCTGTTCGCTGAACGATATTTCACCGGTCATTGAGTTGCCCGGTATTATTGCCTTTTTTTTTTCAACAACTGCAATTGCATGATATCCTACTACTTCATCCTTGCTTCCATAGTTTGTATCGCCCGAATTGCAGTAATCGATATGTAGATACTCAAGCTGTTCGTTGCCCTCTGTAAGATACATCAGGAGCAGGCCCGAAGTCCATCCGCACATGCTTGTGGCAAGTCCGGGAATATTCCCGGAGGAGTTCTTTTTCAGCACATTCAGTAATTCTTCAGGTTTCCCTGTTATAATTGCATCAGCCGTTTTTCTGTCGACCTCTCTGGCATCGTCATATGAAGGGTAGTGAGAGAAATCACTGCTTATTACGAACAGGTTCTCATCTGTAAACCATTGTTTAAGCGTTTCGGCCATTTTCCTGATGCTGTTGGTATTGGTGGTTCCGATTATAATGGGAATAATCGGAGGCATGGTGGTGAAATAGTGCTGGATGAAAGGGATCTGGACCTCAAGGCTGTGTTCCTGCTGATGAGCTGTGACTGATGTATTGAACAGTCTGTTCTCTTTTCGCATTTGTTCTCCGATCTCCCTGTTCACTACGGCTTTACCGAGCGGAGTGATGTAATCGCCGCTCACATAAACAGAAGCTCCTTCAAAGGCCATTATGTGGCTGGAACCTATCAGGAAAATGTTTTTTATCTCTCTGTTACTGCTTACGGATGAGAATGCGGAAGCAGCAATTTTACCTGAAAAGAGATAACCGGCATGAGGACTGATAATGGCTCTGACCTCCTGTTCCAGAGCAGGTTTGACACAGTTATCGAAGTGCTGTGAAAGATCTCTGGCGAGCGTCCCGCTGTTTGCTGCATAATACCTTCCGGCAGCAACAGGCTGTCTGTCAACGGATCTGGTCTGAGAATGATTTTCCATCGCGAACAAGATAAATATCAGAATAATAAACACCCTTTGCATGATACAAATCATTAAAATGGCGTAATAAAGTTAGCCGAAAAAATCAAAACATACCAGAAGAAAGCTGAGAAAAGAGGGGATGGTCCCTAAATGAATATCATTGATTCCTTAACGATTTTCCCTTGCTCGTCGGTGCCATATATTTTAAGACCTACACTTACTGTGGCATTGCCGACAATATCAATTACAGGGCTCAGATCATCCTTAATATCTTCAATATCCTCGAAATCCTCTATCGGGAAATAGATATGCAGGAACAATACACAGTCATTATTCTTTATACCTGAGAGGGTTTTAACTATTTTGGCAAGCCAGATTGAGGATGCAGTATTGAAATATTCAAGGTTGAGCCTCAGGTTAGTTGTATGTCGCGGTTTCTTAACATACTCTACGATCCATTCATAAACAGGCTCAAAAATCTTGATGGCATTTACCGGGATTGATTTACCTGAAATGATGAGTTCTCCCGTAAACTGGTTAAGATCAATCATGGGAGTTTTTTCTGTAGCATCAACAAAAAGATTCTTCAGATCTTTTGTTTCGGGTGGCTCCTTCATTTTTTTTTTCTCTTCTGAATTTTAATACCATTATCAAAAATAAAACATCTTTTCTATTAAACCCGAATCCTTAATCAAAAAGAAACAGCCGATAGTCAAATAAATCTGGCTGTTTGTATAAACCTTTAACCGCAATCATCTAATATGAAGCTTGTGCAATCGAGTAATTACCGGCTTATACGGCAATATTTTTAAAATGTTATATTTGCAGGCGTAAAATTTACCGTTAAAAATGGAAATTGCTATCAGGGATGGAATCAGGGAGGCAATCCGTAACCTTTATAACAGCGATGCGGCAGACGATCTGATACAGATTCAGGAGACCAGGAGAGATTTCAGGGGTGATTTTACACTTGTGGTATTTCCTCTTCTGCGATTCTCCAAAAATACACCTGAACAGACCGGGAAAGAGATTGGTAATTTTCTGATTAAGAAACATCCGCTGATCTCGGGCTTCAATGTTATCAAAGGGTTCCTGAACATTGAGGTATCCGACAGATGGTGGGTTGAATATTTCAGGGATCTTTCAATAGAGAATGATGTTTTCAGAGACTGCAGGCTGGCCGATAGTGAAACCATACTTGTTGAATACTCATCTCCAAACACCAATAAGCCTCTCCATCTCGGACATATCCGCAATAATCTACTGGGCTATTCTCTCTACAGGATCCTTACAGCAGCAGGTCAGAAAGTGATTAAAACCAACATCGTAAACGACAGAGGAATACATATCTGCAAGTCGATGCTGGCATGGCTCAGGTATGGTAACGGAGAAACCCCGGTATCTTCGGATATAAAGGGCGACCATCTCGTGGGCAGGTACTATGTGATTTTTGAAAAGGAATACAAAACCCAGGTTGAATTACTTAAGGCCCGGGGTATGAGTGAGACGGAAGCAAGAAACTCGGCTCCCCTGATGCAGGAAGCCCGGAAGATGCTCGTCAGGTGGGAAGAAGGGGACGAAGAGACCGTGGCAGTATGGCAGATGATGAATAGCTGGGTTTATGAGGGATTTGAGGAAACATATAAAGCCCTGGGAGTCGATTTTGACAAGATTTACTACGAATCAGACACTTATAAGAAAGGGAAAGAGATAGTCCTTGCTGCATTAAAGGATAAGCACCTTTATAGCCACGATGATAATTCAGTATGGGCTGACCTTACTTCTGCCGGACTTGACCATAAAGTTTTGCTGCGTTCTGACGGTACGGCTGTCTATATAACACAGGATCTGGGGACAGCAGTAGCCCGGTTCGATGACTACAGATTCGATAAAACCATTTATGTAGTTGGTAATGAGCAGAATTATCATTTCCAGGTGCTCAGGGCAATCATGAAGAAGATCGGTTATGAGTGGGCTGACGGTCTGATCCATTTCTCATACGGAATGGTTGAACTGCCGGATGGCAGGATGAAATCTCGTGAAGGTACCACAGTCGATGCCGATGATATCATAAAGGAAATGAAAGAGACTGCCAGGGAGGTATCCCTTCAGCTTGGTAAACTGACTGATTTCAACGATGAGGAGAAGGAGGAGGTCTTCAGGAAGATAGGTCTTGGAGCACTTAAATACTTTATGCTTAAGGTTGACCCTCATAAGAACATGACTTTTAACCCCGAGGAGTCGATCGATTTCAATGGTAACACCGGCTCATTTATTCAATACACCTACGCGAGGATAAGATCGGTTTACCGAAAGGCTGAAGAGATTAATGTTAAGCCAGATACCTCATTGATAACCATTGCTGAACCGGGGGCTAAAGAGATTGAGCTGATAAAACTGCTCAGGAGGTTCAGTGCCGTAGTGAGAGAAGCAGCAACAGTTTACAGCCCTGCCATGATCGCAAATTATTGTTATGAGCTTTCAAAAGCCTACAATCAGTTTTATCACGATTTTACCATACTGGGTGAGGAAGATCCGGTTCTCAGGAATTTCAGACTGCTCCTTTCAGGAATGACAGGACGGATATTATTTTCAGGAATGTGGCTGCTGGGTATTGAGATGCCTGACAGAATGTAGTATTTTTGCATTAAAATTGGCTTTAAGATATGTTTGAGAATCTGAGTGATCGCCTTGAGAAATCCTTTAAAATCCTTAAGGGACAGGGCCGTATTTCTGAAATAAATATAGCGGAGACACTTAAAGAGGTAAGGAGAGCATTGCTCGATGCTGACGTTAATTTCAAGATAGCCAAACAGTTTACTGACACTGTAAAAACAAAGGCACTCGGACAGGAGGTTCTGAAATCGGTTAACCCTTCCCAGATGATGGTAAAACTGGTTCATGATGAACTGGCATCCCTTATGGGAGGTGATAAGAGCGACATTGACATTAAGGTTAATCCATCGGTTATTCTTATAGCCGGCCTCCAGGGCTCGGGTAAGACAACATTCAGCGGAAAGCTGGCCCAATGGGTGAAGAGTAAAAGGGGCAAGCACCCCCTTCTGGTCGCAGGCGACGTTTACAGGCCCGCAGCTATAGAGCAGCTTAGGATATTAGCAGACCAGATAGAAGTACCTGTTTACACTGAAGAGGGTAATCTGAATCCGGTTCAGATAGCTAAGAACTCGGTTAAAGAGGCCAGGATCAAAGGGCATGACGTGGTTATAATTGATACTGCCGGCCGTCTGGCAATTGACGAGGCAATGATGACAGAAATAGCTTCTGTAAGAGACGCTGTCAATCCTCATGAAATCCTCTTTGTTGTTGATTCAATGACGGGTCAGGATGCAGTAAATACCGCCAGGGAATTCAATGAGAGGCTCGACTTCAACGGAGTGGTTCTTACGAAACTCGATGGCGATACAAGGGGCGGAGCTGCATTGTCAATAAAATCTGTTGTCAACAAGCCTGTCAAGTTCATCAGCACCGGCGAGAAGATGGATGCAATAGACATCTTCTACCCGGAACGAATGGCTGACAGAATACTTGGAATGGGTGACATCGTATCTCTTGTTGAGAAAGCACAGGAGCAGTACGACACAGAGGAGGCCAGGAAGCTCCAGAAAAAGATTGCAAAAAACCAGTTTGACTTCAACGATTTCATTTCCCAGATACAGCAGATTAAGAAAATGGGTAATGTCAAGGATCTTATGTCGATGATACCCGGTGTGGGCAAAGCAGTCAAAGATCTTGATATTGATGATGATGCCTTTAAGAGCATAGAAGCAATAATACGAAGCATGACGCCTGCCGAACGGGTTAATCCGGTGATTCTGAACGGAAGCAGGCGCAAAAGGATAGCTATTGGTAGCGGTACATCAGTGCAGGAAGTAAATAAACTTCTCAGGCAGTTCGATGAGACACGCAAGATGATGAAGATGATGACAACTAAAGGAGGCAATGTGTCGCGAATGATGGCCGGGAAAAGATAGGTATATGGGAATTATAATCGACGGCAATAAAACGGCTTCCGAAATCAGGAATGAGATCTCCTTAGAGGTGTTGAAGATGCGTAAAGAGGGCAAAAGAGCCCCTCATCTGGCTGCTATTCTCGTGGGGAATGATCCTTCGAGCGAAACTTACGTGGCCAATAAGGTGAAAGATTGCAGGGAGGTGGGATTTGAATCGACTCTTATCAGACTGAAGGCTGAAACCGATGAAAAGACATTACTGGGGAATATTTCAGGTTTAAACGAAAGCAGGGAAACAGACGGATTTATTGTACAACTTCCCCTGCCTCTCCACATAAGCGAGCAGAAGGTCATCGAGGCAATCGATCCTTCAAAGGATGCAGATGGATTCCATCCCGTTAACCTTGGCAGGATGGTCATCGGTCTTCCCTGTTTTCTGCCGGCAACCCCTTACGGTATCGTTGAACTCATAAGGCGATACGGCATCGAAACAGCGGGAAAGCAGTGTGTGGTTCTCGGACGTAGCAATATAGTCGGCAGACCCGTGAGCATACTTCTTTCAAGGAAAGGAATCGATGCAACCGTAACAGTGGCGCACAGCCGGACACCCGACCCGGGAAATATACTCCGGCAGGCAGATATTATCATAGCAGCCATAGGGACCCCCTCCTTTGTTAAAGCTGACATGGTTAAAGAGGGTGCCGTGGTTATCGATGTGGGAACAACACGCGTTCCGGATCCATCAAAAAAATCAGGCTTCAGGCTTGCAGGCGATGTGGATTTTGAAAACGTTGCACCTAAATGTTCTTACATAACACCTGTCCCGGGAGGTGTGGGACCTATGACGAGGGTTGCGCTCCTGCTCAATACGCTCAGAGCTGCAAATGATAGAGTGTGACAGGTATCTCTTACTCTGGCAGATTGAATCCTGTGAAATAAAGGTCGAATCCTCCTTTCCCGCCCGGACGGTCGGATGAAAAGATCATGTAACTATTGCTGAAATCCTGGTGAGAACCCAAAACAGGTCTGTATTCATTGAATGGTGTGTTTATTTCAGGTCCCAGGTTGACAGGAGAGCTCCATTTACCTTTTCTGAACAGTGAATAGTAGAGATCAGTTCCACCCATCCCTCCTTCACGGTCGGATGCAAAGACCATCATATTCCTGTACACAAAGGGACATTTGTCGTTACCCGCACTGTTTATGCTGTCAGCTTTAACAGCAGCAGAAAAGTCAAGATCAAGCCATGTGCCGATACTCATACCCGAAGGTCTTTGCTTAAGATAGATATTGAATTTGCCTTCACGGTCCGAAGAGAAATAAGCCGTATCCCTGTTGGTGTCGAAACAGATGTAAACATCTTCAGATGAGCTGTTAAGAAGAGTGGCCGGGAAAGGTCCCTCAATCGCTGGCAGGACCGATCCGAAATAGGGCTGATGCTTCATATAGAAATAATCAAGATCCCCTCCATCGTTTTCAGAGGACCAGAGAAAGTATTCAAAACCATCGAGGGGGCTGAAGAAGGCGTAAGGACCAAGTTCATCAGCTGAAGTGACCGTTTTGGAAATAATCGAACTATAGAATGGATTACTGGTCATTTGACCTGTACAGCAGAAACCCGCGTCAGTCTGATCAAATATGAAAGATATTATCCCCTGAACAAGGTCAAACTGTTCGCCGGAGCTTCCCCTGTTGCTTGAAAAAATAACCGGGATATCTCCGTTCAGCATGAATAGAGCCATGTTATAATCGTCGAACGGAGAATTGATATCCGAAAGCGCTATGATAGTGTCAGGAAAAATGCCTTTTGGAAATTTTATCGGAT
>Ga0334890_1003697_pt1 | contig 15104 bp, 10 predicted proteins | sample GraSluR1_MG_3_FD_207220 | JGI IMG/M metagenome (GOLD analysis project Ga0334890, IMG submission 207220) | Sludge microbial communities from methane-producing bioreactor in Wageningen University, Netherlands - Granular Sludge_31_08-R1 | ecosystem: Engineered > Bioreactor > Anaerobic >... | reverse complement strand
GAGGAGCGCATCGTCGGCATCGTGGACGAGGCCAAGAACGCGCCGGACGTGATCCTGTTCATTGACGAGATTCACACCATCGTCGGCGCGGGCGACACCATAGACAGCAACCTGGACGCGGCCAACATTCTCAAGCCGGCCCTGGCGCGCGGCGAGATCACCTGCATCGGCGCGACAACCTTCGAGGAATACCGCAAGGCCATCGCCAAAGACCCCGCGCTCGACCGCCGCTTCCGCACCATTGACATCCGCGAGCAGAGCGTGGCCGAGACGCTGGTCGTCGTCGAGCACGTCTACCAGCGTTACGAGGCGCATCACAAGGTGACCATCCTGCCCGAAGCGCGCGAGGCCGCCGTGCGCCTATCCGACCGCTACATCCGCGACCGGCGGCTGCCGGACAAGGCGCTCGACCTGCTCGACGAGGCGTGCGCGCGCCTGACCATCCAAACCAACGCGCCGGACGCCGCCGACGATGAGGACGCTCCGCTGCTTGAAGTCACTGCCGAGATGGTCACCCAGGTGCTCAGCGAATGGACGGGCATCCCGGTCAGCGAGTTGACCGCCAACGAGCGCCAGCGCTTCGCGCAGATGGCCGAGACGTTGGCCCGGCGCGTCGTCGGCCAGGAGCACGCCATCCTGATTGTCTCCGACGCGATCAAGACCAACCGCGCCGGCCTGGGCGATCCCCGGCGGCCTATCGGCGTTTTCCTGTTCCTGGGGCCGAGCGGCGTCGGCAAGACGGAGCTTGCTAAGGCGCTGGCCGCCTTCCTGTTCAACGACGAAGACGCCATCATCCGCCTGGACATGTCCGAGTTCCACGACGAGCACACCGTCGCCCGGCTGATCGGCGCGCCGCCCGGCTATAAGGGCATGGAGCAGGGCGGGCAGCTCACCGAGGCGCTGCGCCGCCGCCCGTATAGCGTCGTGCTGCTCGACGAGGTGGAGAAAGCCGCGCCGGAAGTGTTCGACACCTTCCTGCAAGTGTTCGACGAGGGCCGCCTGACCGACTCGCAGGGCGCGACGATGGACGGGCGTCACGCCGTCTGGATCATGACCAGCAACATTGGCACCGGCGACGTGGGCAAAGGGCTGGGCTTCACCGCCCAGCCGGATCAGCTTCCTGACTACGACTTCCACCTCAAGAAGCACTTCCGCCCGGAGTTTCTCAACCGGCTGGATGAGGTGGTCGTTTTCAAGCCGCTCTCGCCGGAGACGCTCGACGCCATCCTCGACCTGCAAATCGAGGAAGTGACCGCCCGCCTGACCGACCAGCGGCTCAAGCTGGCGCTGGATCAGAGCGCGCGAACGTTGCTGCTGCGCGAGGGCTACGACCCGGCCTACGGCGCGCGCCCGCTGCGCCGCGCCATCCAACGCCTGCTGACCCGCCCGCTGAGCAACGCCATCCTGGAGGAGCGCTTCCAGCCCGGCGACACTGTGCGCATCACCGTGCAGGGCGACACGCTGCTGCTCAAGAAGGCGCGCGGGGATCGTCCAGCCGCAGCCGACGGCGATCCGGCTGCCCAGGCCGAGGGCGTTGAGCCGCCCCAAGACGCGCCGTCCAGGGCCGCCGGCCATGTGGAGTAGCGCTCTACGCAGACAGACAGCAGAGACCGATCATGAGCGTGTCGGCTTCCCGGCCTGACGACCCCGCGTGCGGCGCTTTGCTCTCCGACCACCCGCACCCCCGGCCCGCGCTGCGCCGGATTACGGCGGTGCTCGTCGCGCTGGGAATCGCTGGCGCGCTGCTGGGGATGATGGGACTGCTGGTGCTGGGCTTCGGCTACGGGCTGCCGTTGCTGGTGCTCAGCGTCCCCTTCCTGGCCGCGCTGATCGTCCCCCTGCTGCAACTCGCCGTGCTGCACCCGCGCGTCACCGTCTACGAGCGCGGGGTGTGGCTTCAACCGCTGCTGGGGCATGGCGTGTGGATTGCCTGGGAAGACATCACCCGCATCGCCGAGCACGCGCTGATCCGGCGCGGGCAGGCGCGGGGCCGCGACCGCGAGCACTTCGGCCAGTTGATCGTGGTCGAGCGGGGGCTGCCGCCCGTGTTTATGGTCGTCGGGCTGATGGCGGGGCTTGGCTGGCGGACGCGCGCCTTCGGCATCTCCACGCACAGTCACGTCGAGTACGAGGCGCTGCGGCAGGCCATCGTGCGCGGCGCGCGGCGGTGAGGGCTACGAGGCGCTCAAGAAGCAGGCCTATCTTCCCCCTCTGAGTCGAGCTTCTCGCGCACCCGCGCAGCAAGCTGCTGGCGTTGGCGAGCGGTCATGGCCGGGGTCGGGTCTTCGTGACCGATCAGCTTGTCGTAGGCGTCGCGCAGCAGGGCCGCGCTGCGCGCCCAGGCGTGCTGGTTGATCACCCACTCACGCCCCTGCCGCCCCAGCGCCGCGCCGAGCGCCGGGTCTTCCAGCAGGGCGATCACCGCGTCGGCGAAGTGCTGCGGCGTATCGCGCAGCAGCATGTGCTCGCCGTCGACCGCGCCCAATCCCTCCGCGCCCACCGTCGTGCTGACGACCGGACAGCCGCAGGCCAGCGCCTCCAGCAGCTTGAAGCGCGTCCCGCTGCCGCTGCGCAGCGGGCAGACGAAGACGGCGCTGCCCTGCAGGTAGGGGCGCGTGTCGGGCACCAGCCCGGCGACCGTCAGTGGCATGGCCGGGTCGTCGTGCAGGGCCAGCAGCTCCGGCGGGGCGTCCTTACCCAGCAGCACCAGCCGGAAGTCGGGGCGGCGCTGCAGCACGCGCGGCAGAATCTCGTCGGCGAAGTAGAGCACGGCGTCGGTGTTGGGGAAGTACTTATAGTCGCCCATGTAGACGGCGGTGCAGGAATCGCGCGGGACGGACTCGTCCGGCTGGAAGTAGTCCACATCCACGCCGTTGGGCGTGTGCACGGTGCGCACGCCGGGCGTCGCCCGCTTGACGATGGCCCGATCCACGTCCGACATCACCCCGACGACGGTTGCATCGGCCCAGGCGCGCGGCTCCCACACGCGCATCTTCTGCGCCTCCAGCCAGATGGCGGGCCGCGTGAACCAGGGCTTGGCGACGCGGGCGTGCCGTCCCCAGGCGACGTACTCAATCGCCGGCTCGGAGAGCAGCACAGGTGCGTCGAGGTGGGCGGGCAGGTTGGCCAGCATATAGAACGACTCGACATGCACCAGCGCGACCGGCTTCTCGGCCAGCACGCGCGCCACCGTCTGGGCCATCGCCGGCGTGTGGTAGAGGCGCATGGTGACCGGCCTGGGCGACGTGACACTGAGCCAGGCCGCCTGGAGCGCCCCAGGGCTGGGCGCGCGATCCACGACGATCAACTCCTCACATAGCTCGCGCAGCGGAGTCAGGTCGAAGGCTTGTTCCTCCGGGCGACCGAAACAGACCAGGGTGAGGTGATAATCGTCGCGCAGATGCCTGACCAGGTTGTAGGTGCGGCTGCGCCCGCCGCTGTTGGGCGGGTAGGGCAGGTACGGGGTGAGCATCAGGACATGGGGCTTGCGCATGGCGGTCTCTCCCGTGTGTTGTCCGCCGCAGAGTGTACAGGCGGGCGGGCGGCGCGTCAAATGGGGGGTAGGGCGGGCGAAAGTCGCCGGTAGGGGCGCTGCTCTGCTGCGCCCCGGTTTGCCTCACCCTTGCGGGGCGCGCCAGCGCCGGGCGGGGGAGAGGTTGATGGCTCAGCGTCAGGCAATCGCCTCTCGTTGATTCGGCCCACCTGTTGTACACTAGCGCCCGGCGCTGGCGGGCCACAGTCCCCGCCTGATCACTCCGTCCGAACGACGAAGGAGGCGCATTCCGCCATGATTCGCCGCACAGAATCCGATGCCCTCTGGCTCATTCACCAGGCAACGCACGCAGTCGTCGCCGGGCAGATCGCCGCCCAGTGGAACGGGATCGCGCACAGGCCGAGCGCCCCCCGCGAAGACCTGCTGATTGCCGCCGCCTGTCACGATGCGGGCTGGCACGCCGCCGAAGGCCAGCCGCGCGTCAACGCGCAGGGGCTGCCGCGTACCTTCACCGAGATGGACCTCGACGAGCATTTCGCCATCTGGCGGGCGAGCATAGACGCCGTGTTCGCCATGAGCCGCTACGCCGCCCTGCTGACCAGCCTGCACTGCGCGGCCCTGTACACGCTGCGCCTGCGCTATATTGACGACCCTCCCGCCGACAAAGCGCGCATCGGGGCCTTCCTCGACGAGCGCACCGCCTGGCAGGACGCGCTGATCGCGGCGCTGCGCGATCACCCGCGCTATGCGCTGGCCGCTGCGCCGGACGCGCTTGACGAGAACCTGCGCCTGCTCCAGGTGTGGGACTACCTGTCGCTGCTGTTGTGCATGGGACCGGTGCACGAGCAGGTGCTCGAAGATGTGCCACTTGGCGCGGGCCGGCGGGCGATGCTGCGCATCGCCGGCAACGGAGCGCGCGGCATGGCGCTTGCTCCCTTTCCGCTGGCGGCCCCGCTCACCGTCTGGATTGACGCACGGCCCGTGACCGGCGCACCGTTTGCCAGTGATGACGCGCTGCAAGCTGCGCTGGATGGGGTGCCCTACAAGCCGCTGGTGTTCGAGATCGTCCCGTTGTAGTCCGGGCATGGCCCTCATCCCCTGACCTCGCCTGGCGTCAAGCGGTCACTGACAACCTTTGCCCACACCGCGCGAAAATTGCACAAAGCGCCGCTCTTCTGTACATTCCAGGATAGCGGCGACTCCGATCTGCCCGCCGCACTCCTAACTAGACGCGCGTATTTTTACAGGAGCAACCCCATGCGTAGATTGGCGATTCACCTGGTTCGGTTCGTGGAATGCGTGCTGTTGATCGCCGCGCTCATGCCCGTCCACGGCCTGCTCGCCCAGGAGGGCGCGGAAGGCGGACTCAGCCGTGCGGCGCTGCTGCACGACAGCCGCGACGACCTCTACCGCACGCCGACCGGCCCTGTGCCCACCGAAAGCGCGGTGACGCTGCGCTTGCGCACGGCGGCGCGCGAAGCGGACTCGGTCACCGTGCGCGTGTGGGACGACCGCGCCCAGACGCAAATGCTGCTGCCGATGAGCGTGATCGCCACCACGCCGGACGGCTATGACCTGTGGGAAGCGACGCTGAGCACGGGCAAGACGCCGACCATCTACTGGTACCGCTTCCTGGTCAGCCGGGGCGACCAGACGGTGTACTACGAGGACGACACGCGCCCCGGTGCGGACGGCCTCTACTTCCCGGCCAACGAGGGCGGCCCTGGCGTCGTCTACGACGAAAGCCCCGACCTCAGCTACCAGCTTACCGTCTACGACCCGGCCTTCTACACGCCCGAATGGATGCGCAACGCGGTCGTCTACCAGATCTTCCCGGACCGCTTCCGCAACGGCGACCCGTCCAACGACCCCGCCGATGACGAATTGGAGTTCTACGACGGGCTGCGCTCCATCTTCCACGAGACGTGGAACGAGCCGCCCGTTGACCCGCGCCAGCCGGGTGAGTACGCGGGGCGCTGGAACGTGGACTTCTTCGGCGGCGACCTGGCCGGGATCATCGAGAAGCTCGACTACCTGCAAGACCTGGGCGTGACGGCCCTTTACCTGAACCCGATCTTCGCCGCCCGCTCCAACCACCGCTACGACACCGCCGACTTCAAGGCCCTTGACCCGCTGTTGGGCGACCTGGAGACGTTCCAGACGCTCGTGGCCGAGGCGGAGGCGCGTGGCATGGCGCTCATCCTCGACGGCGTGTTCAACCACATGTCGTCGGACAGCCCCTTCTTCGACCGCTACGGGCGCTATGAGGAACTCGGCGCGTGCGAAAGCGTGGAGTCTCCCTACCGCAACTGGTTCTTCTTCGTGCCGCCGAAAGGCGAGCAGCCCTCGCCGTGCGTGGACAATCCGCAGGGCGCGACCTACTACGTCTCCTGGGCCGGCTTCGATACCATTCCCAAGCTCAACAGCGACAACCCCGGCGTGCGCCTGTACGTTTACACCGGGCGCAACAGCGTAGTCGCCACGTGGGGGCGGGAAGGCATCGGCGGCTGGCGGCTGGACGTGGGCGGCGACATTGACGCCGGCGGCCCGGCCAGCGACTACTGGGAGGGCTTCCGCAACGCCGTGCGCAACGCCAACTCGGAGGGCGTGATCATCGGCGAGGAATGGGGCAACGCCACGCGCTGGCTGCTGGGCAATGAGTGGGACTCGGTGATGAACTACCAGTTGCGGCGCGGCATCCTGGGCTTCGTGCGCGAGGAGGACTTCACCGACAACGACGCCAACGGCGACCGCATCCTGCACGCCCTGACGCCGAGCCAGCTTGACGGGATCATCCAGGACATCGCCTCGGACTACCCCCCGATGGCCAACCAGGCCATGATGAACCTGCTGGGCAGCCACGACACGTCGCGCCTGCTCTTCGTGGTTGGCGACACGGAACGCCAGAAGCTGGCCGCCCTGCTGCAATTCGCCCTGCCCGGCGCGCCGACCATCTACTACGGCGACGAGATCGCCCTCGACGCGCCCAGCGTCAGCGACAGCAGCACCCTGCAGGACGACCCCTACAACCGCGCGCCGTACCCCTGGCCGGACACTGAGGGGGACCACTACGGCCCGCCCGATGAAGACATGCTTGCCTTCTACCAGGCGTTGGCTGCGCTGCGCCACGCCAACCCTGCCCTGCGTGAAGGTGCGATGATCACCCTGCTGGCCGACGACGCGACGGGCGTCTACGCCTTCCTGCGCACGGACGCGGCGGCGGGCAACGCCGCCCTGGTCGTCGCCAACAACGGCGACGCCGCGCAGACGGTGACGCTCGACGTGAGCGGGCTGCTACCCGAAGGATTCGCCCTCGACCCGGCCTTCGCTCAGGTGGGCGAGGCACGCACTGTCCCGATTGACGTGGGGGGCATCCTCAGCGGCGAGCTGCGCCTGATTCAGCCGGTGGAACCGGCGGTCGTCACCGACGGCGCGCTGACGGTGACGGTCGGCGCGCTCAGTGGCAACATCTGGGCCGGGACGCGCCATGCTTCGTTCCGCGCGCCCAGGCCGCCCGCGAACGTGACCGCCGAAGGCGTCAGCGGGCGCGTGACCGTGACCTGGGACGCCGTTCCTGGCGCAGCGGGCTATCGCGTCTATCGCAGCCCGGTGGCGACGGGCGGTTTCGCCCCGGTGAGCGACGTGCTGGCGGAGGCGAACAGCTTCGCCGACGAGACGACGACGGACGGCTACCGCTACTTCTATGCCGTCGCCAGCGTCAGCGCGGAGGGGTTGATCGGGCCACTGAGCGCCAGCGTCTCTGCCGTGCCCAGCGCAGCTATCAGCGAGGCTTACTTCCTGGCGGAGGACATGCCGGACGAGATCACCCTGGCCTATAGCGCGACGACCACCGTGCGCGCGGCGGTGCGCATCCCCGGCGCGACGGAAGCAGACGGCCCGGCGGTGGGTGTGCGCGCTGAAGCGGCGTTGCTCCCCGCCCAGGCCGATGTGACAGCCGTGCCCGCCTGGACGCCAATGCAGTACACCGCAGACGAGGACGGCGCGGATGTCTATGAGGCCGCGCTGCCGCTGAGCGCCGCCGGGGACTTTGTGCACATGGCCCGCTTCAGCAGCGACGCGGGCGAGACGTGGACGGTCGTCATCCTGCCGGATGGGACGTACCCGCCGCTGACGGTGCTCGCGCCCGAAGACACCGAAGCACCCGCGCCGCCCGCCTCGGCGGAGATTCTGCAGGCGTCGCTGGCGGGGGTGATCGTCACCTGGGAGGACTCGCCCGCCGAAGACGTGGCCGCCTATCGCGTCTACCGCACCTTTGAGGGCGAGACAGCCCTGGCCGGTGAAGTGCTGGCGGGCACCGAAAATCGCTTCGCTGACCGGGCCGTGAGCGCGGGCAACACCTACGCTTACGCGGTGTCCGCTGTGGACACGGCGCTCAACGAATCCGAGACCGTCGCCGCTGGTGAGGCGAAAGTGCAGCGGCGCGGCATCCCGGTGACCTTCATCGTCACCGTGCCCGACTACACCAACGAGGGCAAAGGCGACGTGTACATCGCCGGTGACTTCGGCACCAAAGACCTGCCCAACTGGGACCCGGCGGGGATTGTCATGACGCAGGTGGACGACCAGCACTGGACGATCACGCTCGAACTGCCGGAGAGCGCCGCCATCCAGTATAAGTACGTGCGCGGGACGTGGGACGCCGTTGAGAAGGGGGTGGAGTGTGAGGAGATCGCCAACCGTACCCTGACCGTGACCGTCCCCGAAGGCGCGTCCGAACTCATCGTGGACAGCGACATCGTGGCCAAGTGGCGCGACCTGGACAAGTGCGGGTAGGGGCAGCCGGACCACCCACCGATTCTGAAAAAGGGACAGGGACAGAAAACCTGTCCCTTTGTGCCTGTAACTGGATAGGATTCTTATGTTCTCTCGTTTGAAAGGCCCCTGTGCCGCTTATAGCCTGGCTATCATAGTGAGTGCCGTCTTTACCCTCAGCAATTACACCTATGGTCGGTTCAATCAAGCCGATCATCTGCTTCTGGTGAATCGCCTGCTGGACCCCCACTATCTGAGTCAGGATTTCTTCCTCAACGAAACCCTCGTCTTTGATCCACGTGCCAACTATGCGGCCCTGCTCGCACTAATGGCACACGTGATCCCCCTATCTGCGGTAGTGTGGGTTTTGTCCCTGGGGACAAGCTGCCTCACTGCAGTTCTCACGGTAGCGATTGCCCGCGACCTCTTTGGTGGATATGTAACGGGAATGCTGTCCGTACTACTGATGGGGGCGTTGGGGTCTTCGCTTCCAGGCGGAGTCTTGGGCTTCTACACCACCGAGTTGGTTCCGCGCTGGCTGGCCCAACCACTGATCTTGCTCTCTGTATGGGCAAGCCTGCGCAGCCAACCGGTCTATGTGGCGGCACTGTGCGGTCTGGCTGCGATCATCCACCCCCAAGAAGGGTTAGTGTCTGGCGGGACTATGCTGCTGGCACTAACCCTAGCCAAAGGGAGATTCCGGCGCGAGGTGTGCGCAGCCTGGCTGGTCTATATGGTTGTGGCGCTGGCAATTCTCGTCCCCTACACAACCCAATCCCGCATCAGCAATGACGTGTTCATTGAACTGGTCGCCCACATCCGCAACCCGCATCACCTTCTCGTGAGCACATTCTCGCGCCAGAGTCTGGTGATCATGGGAGCGCTGGTGATCGCTTTTTTCATTAGTTGGTTGCGCTGGCAGCCCCCTCAGCCGGTCCGCAAGAAATGGCTGCTATGGATGGGGATAGGATATGTGAGCCTGATGATCATTGCCTATCTCTTCGTAGAAGTTATTCCAACGCGGCTGGGAGTAACGTTGCAGGGCTTTCGCTACCAATGGCTTCTAGCCTGGTTCAGCATCCTGTTCATCGCTAGAGAGTTCAGCCGTGATCGTTGGTTAGCCCGCGTGGGAGCGGCAGTCTTTGCCATCGCCTTCGCGAACACCTTGTATGGTCCGCCATCACCTTCCCCAGATCGAGTTTCAGTCAGTGCCTGGGTACGGGAGAACACACCGCCTGATACCATCTTCGTTATTCCACCGGACTGGCCAGAATTTCGGCTCGATGCTGGGCGCGCCGTGGTCGAGCAGTTCAAGACATTCCCCTACCAGGACGAGAATATGTTGCGCTGGTACGAGCGGATCATTGATGTTTATGGAGACTCCAGCACAGTCATGGACACGCGCTACCATGGGATTGACGATGCGCGGTTGTGCTTCCTGGCCGAGAAGTACAATGCGGCCTACGCCGTGCTCTATCACGACACATCTTCAAGCCTGCCTATCCTCTATGAAAACAGTGAGTACCGGGTTGTACCATTGAATGGGTGTGTCTCAGAATCATGAACTGGCGTTCGGTAACGCTTCGTGCCCAGTCCGTCGGGGCGCAGCGTGTGACGCCGGGTGCATTTCAGTTTAGTTCACAATACACGACAAGCCGCAACGGGATCGTTGCGTTATCAGCCGACCGTGAACTTTCATGAAATGCACCCGTGACGCCCCACGTGTTGGCACCACGCCCGTCGCCTTCGTAGAATTGACTCTGTGGGGCCTGTGAGGGGCCTGGCTGCAACGCTGACACTTCGCCGACACACGGAGACCTGGCCCATGCGACCCTCTGCCATTTGCCCGCTGAGCGCCCTGTGCGCGCTGATCATCCTGCTGGCACTCGCCGCGCCAACCGGGGCGCAGACTCCCCCGCCGATCACCCTCACGCCGACGCCCGACCCTTATGCCGGCCTGTCCATTGACGAGCTGGCCGCGCGCTATTACGGGCGCGGGGCCGTCACCATCGTCTCGACGATGGGCACCTACCCGGAGTTTACCCGCTACCTGATCAGCTATCCCAGCGACGACCTGACCATCTACGGCTTCATGAACGTGCCGGTCGGCGAAGGGCCGTTCCCGGTGATCATTGCTCTGCACGGCTACATTAACCCGGCGATCTACGGCACGCTCGACTACACCACGCGCTACGCCGACGACTTGGCCCGCGCCGGATTCCTGGTGCTGCACCCCAACCTGCGCGGCTACTACCCGTCGAGCAGCGGGCCGAATCTGTTCCGCGTGGGCATGGCCCTTGATGTCCTGCACCTGGTCGGGCTGGTGCGGCAGACAGGCGGCCTGCCCGGCGCGCTGGCCGCCGCCGACCCGGACGCCATCGGGCTGTGGGGGCACAGCATGGGCGGGGGCATCTCGCTGCGGACGATCACCGTCAGCGCAGATGTGCGCGCCGCCGTGCTCTACGCGGCGATGAGCGGGGACGAGACGTGGAACTACACCAAGATTCAGGAATGGTCGGGCGGGACGCGCGGGTGGGAAGAACTGAGAGCGCCTGAGGACGTGATTCGCCGCGTCTCGCCCATCGAGCATCTGGAGCGCATCCAAGCGGCGGTGAGCATCCATCACGGCACAGCGGACGATCAGGTGCCGCTGGAGTGGTCGGCAGACCTGTGCCAGCGACTCAACGCGCTGGGAAAATCCGTCGAGTGTTTCGCTTACGAGGGCCAACCGCACACCTTCACCGGTGAGGGGGACCGGCTCTTTGTGCAGCGCACCATTGACTTCTTCAACCGCTGGCTGCGCGGGGTGTAGGCGATCTCAGCCGCCCTTTGCCGCGACGCGCGCCTCAAAGCGCGCCTTATCCACGACGAAGCGCTCGTGCGTCCCCGCGCCGATCTGCTCCGCGTCGTCGTGCGCTTCGACGGCGAAGACCAGCCGCCGCCCGTCCACTTCGGTCAGCGTGGCGGTTGCGCGCACGGTCATGCCGACCGGCGTCGCCGCCAGATGGCGCACGTCCAGCCGCGTCCCGACGGAGGTCTGCCCGTCGGGCAGGCGTCCTTCCAGCGCGGCGACCGCCGCCCCTTCCATCAGCGCGATCAGCGCCGGCGTGGAGAAGGCGCTGACGTTGCCGCTACCCAGCGCCGCCGCGGTCAGCTCGGCGCTCACGGTGACGGACGCCTGCCCGGTCAGGCCGGGCGCGAGCGGAGAAACGGGATTGTCGGGCATGGTCTCTCCTCGCCTAAGTGAAGAGTCTTCCAGGAGCGATGTCTACTGCTACCGTATGGCTGTTGCCGGATCGACGATCCATCCCTCGAGCGGATCGACGACGGACGGCATGGCGTAGTTGGGTTGCCCACTCGCCCACGCCGCCTGCACCGAACATAGTACGGCATCGAGCAGATCACCAGAATGGTCTTCCACCATCGCTACGGCTAGATCATCAGCCAAGTCGAGCGCGAAGCCGTAGTGATCGCGGCATGTCGTCCGCAGCCCGGCGATCAGATCGCGGCGAGCATCACCCAGTGCTCCGGTCTGCTTGGCCCTCGTGTCGTTCTTGTAGGGGCGCGCGTCGATCCACTTGCGCGCGACCAGCGCGGGATATGCTTCCAGCGCGACCCGCGCGTCACCCGTCGGGTGGCAGGGAACGACGGACACGCCCGCCGCCAGCAGGCGCGGCACACCAGCCCAGAACATCCGCCCCACTGGAACGCCATAGACCATCATGGGGCTGCGCGACCCGGCCGGCACGTCGGTACGGCGCAGGTGATGTTTGTCGCCGGGCGGACGGGCGTCGCGGTAAGCCTTGAGCGCGGCCAGGAATTCGCCCTTGCTCATGCGTCCCACGCGCGCCGCGACTTCCGCCCAGCTTTCACCCCAGCGCAGCGCACGCACCAGCCTCGCCGGCTGCCCGAACGGGAAATCGAAACCGGCGATCCAGGGGCCGGGCCGCCGCAGAAACGCCTCAAACGCGGCAAAGTCGGCCAGCGACTCCACATATTGCACACGCAGAACACCAGCGGACAACTCACACACGGCGCGGGTGACCGGCTTGCGCGGGCGCGGCGCGCTGGTGAAATCAACGCCGAAGATGAGCATAGAGCGTACAGCCCTCAGCTATCAGCCATCAGCGATAACAGGATACTAACACCTCCGTCTGTGTCACGGCCTGAAAACTGATCACTGACCACTGAAAACTGAAAACTGACGGCTGACGGCTATAAGCTGACCGCTCCCCTCACAGATTGGGCACCAGATACGTCTCCAGCGCGTACAGGGCGAACAGGGCCAGCGCCCCGACCGCCGCCAGCGGCAGCCAGTCCGCCAGCGCGCGCCGCCCGAAGACCAGCCCCGCCCAGCCGCGCAGCCCCATCGCGACGATCAGCGCCAGCGAGATCAGCGCCGGATAGAGATAGCGCCCCTGGAACTGCACGAACTCGCGGTTGTAGAGGAGGAAGGCAGCAGCGACCAGGACGATCACGGCAGCGAAGACGATCAGCGCGTCGCGACCCGGCCCGTCGAGGGCACGCGGCAATCGCTCGCGCCAGGCGTAGATCGCCGCGCCGGCCAGCAGCCCCAGCGTGATCAGCCACAGGAGGCGGTACACGGTTCCGGGCAGCGGCACCGCCATCCAGCCGAACTGCCCCCAGAAGCTGTGAAAGGTCGTCCTGACCAGGTTCTCGACGTATTGCCGTTCGTCCCCGCCGAGCACACCCTCGATGTACTCGTCCGTGCGCACCTGGCCCACCGTCACCGCGTCGTGGCGGGCCAGCCCGGTGAAGTCCGTCCCGCCATAGACGTGCAGGTTGCGCGCCCACCACACGCCGCCGATCAGCAGCGCGGGCAGGATCGCCGCCGCCAGATGCGCAGCAGTGGTGCGTGGCGGCCAGCGCTCGCGCCGCCCGCGCAGGAGCACGGACAGCACGACGATGCCCACCAGGAAGTAGATCGTCGTCTTGCTGATCAGGGCGATTCCGGCCAGGACGCCGAGCGCCAGCGGACGGGCACGCTGCGCCCCGCGCAGGTAGGCGACTGCCGCCCACAGCGTCAGCGCGACGACCAGATCGGCCAGGGCATCGTTGTTCACGCTGGCCAGGATGCTGAGATGCTGCGGCAAAAAGGCGACAAACCCCGCCCCGGCCAGGGCCAGGCTCGTCCGGCCTGGCAGCGCCGCGCGAATGACCGCCCAGGCCCCAATCACCGCGCCCGCGCCGAGCAGCGCCGAAACCAACCGCAGCGCCAGCAGGTCTCCGCCGGACAGCGCGTAGACCGGCGCTTGCAGCAGGTAGTAGAGCGGCGGCTGGTGATCCTCGTATTGGATCGTGTCCAACCGATCCAGCAGCGCCGGGTCGAAGCTGCTCGCCTTCAGTTGTTCCTGGTAGTCCTGCTGCCAGTCGCCGGGGGAGATGACCGGCAGGCGGCCCTCGTCGGCGATCTGGCGCACGTAGTTGTAGTGCGCCGGTTCGTCGGGGGCCTGCCAGTCGGGGGTGCGGGCGGCGTATAGCCCGGCCAGGGCCAGGTACACTGCCACGAGCACGCCAAGCGCAACCCTCTCCACATAACATATGGTGGGATGTCTACGTATGTCTCCCGACTCACGAATGTTCATGTTGACGGAGAGCCTCATCTAGTGCATAATATATATGCAGGACCGAACCCATCTACAGTGGTGGATGTAGGCCCTGCTCGGAACCCCTTTACGGGGTTTCGCTGTTTTATGGCCGAATGATGCCGTCCGGATCCTTCCTGGTTGCCTCTCGCACAAGGATAGGGGCCAGGCTGTCAAAAGCCGTATCTAAACCATATTTGGTCTTGGAGGGAATGGGTCGTTCCCGTCGCAGTAATGCATACGCGCTGAAATCAACCAACTGCACGAAGTAGGATTGAGCAGAATCTTTGAAGAAAGGGTCTTCCACGACACGCTCTAGAGGAATGTTCTTCCACGTTGCTTCTGTATCTTGCCACATACCATACTGGCTGGGGATTGGATTATAAACATACATCCTGCGCACGAGACGGGTGTAGGCTACCTCTTTGCCTTCGTCACATACCAGAACCGCATAGCTGCCCCACGCTTCAAGCGTCCGGTTGATGCGGTTGAGCATTCGCTCAAAGGCTCTCTCGTCTTGGTTCAGGGGGAATACTGCGTTGAAAAGCCTGGCCCCAGGGAAAGCGGCCATCATCGCCAGCGTTCCTTTGAAGATTGTAGCCCTCTCCCCTTTAGTGACAATTCGATCTGAAGGTCTGCCTCGCCCTGAGACGAACTTCCAGGCGTGAAGTTCTTGGTGCACATAGATACCATACGTGCGCCGTAACTCCCGGCGAAAGTCACGGACTATCTGGAAGGTTGGATGCCATTGATCAACGGGAATCGCGAGAGCAGAAAACACACACAATACTTCATCGCGCGAGTCGTCAATATAGATGAGGTGCATGACTTTCGCCTTCTCGTACTGCTCTCAAAAGTGAGACGTAAGATAGTTGCGCCGGGGCACTGCGATTTCGCTCTGCCAGGGGAGCCAATGAGATGCAGAGAACCCTTAAAAGGGTTCTCTGCGGCCTCTGTGCCTCGGCGGTGAATTCCCCTCTCACCATGCCAGCACCCGTTACGATCCCTGCCCCGGCTGAGTCTCCGCTTCGCGCGGCTGGCCCAGGCGAGCGCGCTCCTCGTCAACCAGCGTCGGCTCCAGCTTGCGGAAGAGTGGTTGCGGCTCGCGCAGCGCCTGCCCAACCGGTAGGCGGCTCGGCTCCCAGCGCCCGACGACGCGCTCATCGGCGTGGTAAGTCAGTGCCTCGTGGGGGCGCTCGCTCTCCTGGAAGGTCTCGATGCACTGCTCGCCA
>Ga0334890_1003696_pt1 | contig 15109 bp, 16 predicted proteins | sample GraSluR1_MG_3_FD_207220 | JGI IMG/M metagenome (GOLD analysis project Ga0334890, IMG submission 207220) | Sludge microbial communities from methane-producing bioreactor in Wageningen University, Netherlands - Granular Sludge_31_08-R1 | ecosystem: Engineered > Bioreactor > Anaerobic >... | reverse complement strand
CGGCCTACGCCAAACAAGCCCTTCGCGACAAACTTCTGGAACACCGGCAGTACATCGACAAGCAAGGCCAAGATATGCCGGAAATCCGGAACTGGAAATGGGATCTGCCCCATGAATAAATTCAAGCAAATCTGGAGCAATCTGCGGTCGCGTTTGTGGTTCATACCTGCGCTGGTTGTCGTGGTCAGCATTGCCTTCGCGATTGCGTTGATCGAAACAGATTCCGCCGGGAGCGATCGATGGCTGGCCCGGTGGCCGCGCCTGTTTGGGGTCGGGGCGGAAGGCGCGCGCGGGATGATGTCCACGATTGCCGGTTCGATGATGACCGTGGTGGGCGTCACGTTCTCCATGATCCTGGTGGTGCTGGCGCTGGCTTCGAGCCAATACACCTCGCGCATTCTGCGGAACTTCATGCGCAGCCGCGTCACGCAGGTCGTGCTCGGGATCTTCGCCGGCATTTTCACTTATAGCCTGATCGTGTTGCGCACCATTCGCGGCGGCGACGAGGGCGCATTTGTCCCCCGCCTGGCGGTGTTCTTCGGTTTCGTGCTGGCACTCGGAGGTGTTGGCGCCCTCATGTACTTCATTCATCACATCGCCTCTTCGATCCAGGCTTCCAGCATCATCGCCTCGGTCGCTCAGGAAACCATCGCGGCTATTGACCGGCTGTTTCCGGAACAACTTGGACGAGGGCCGAGCGAAGACGATGATGAGCAACCGCTAAGCCCTCTAACCGAGCGGAATTGGCGAGCCATCCCGGCCAGGGAGAGCGGCTACATCCAGAGCGTGAATAACGCAGCTCTCCTACGCTTGGCGCGGGACAGGAAAACCATCGTATGGATGCAGCATGGTATCGGCGACTTCGTTGTCCAGAACGCCACGCTGGCCTCACTCGCTCTGGAAACCCCGCCGGATCGGGAGACGATTGCCGCCCTGCAGGCGACTTTCAGCATCAGCCGCCACCGCACGGTGGAACAGGACGCGGCCTTCGGCATCAGGCAGATCGTGGATGTGGCGTTGAAAGCACTCTCCACCGGCATCAACGACACAACGACGGCCGTGATGTGCGTGGATTATTTGACTGCGATTCTGGCGAGGCTGGTCTCCCGGCCAACCCCCTCATCGCGCTGCGACGAGGACGGGGACCTGCGAGTGATCGCGAAAGGCCTGAGCTTTGAAAGCTTGCTGGCCGAATCGTTCGACCAAATTCGACGAAACGCCAAAGGCGATGTCGCCGTCATGTCGCGGATGCTCGACGCCCTTCAAACCATTGCCACTCTGACGGCCAGCCCACACCGCCGGCGGGCGATTGGCGAACACGTGCGATGGATCGCCGAGCTGGCCGAGCGTACCGTCGAGTCCGCCCATGACCGCGCAACGATCGACGCTCGGCTGGCGCGCGTCCGTGAAGCGCTCGAAGCCGAGCCTGCGCTGTGCCCAGGGGAGGAGCGGGAATAGACGGGAGGCAATATGGGCAACACAACCAGTCTGTCGAATCTCGGCCAGGTCGTCTCGGTGCGCGGCAGCGTCGTGGATCTTCGGTTCGAAGAACATCTGCCGCCAATCTACTCAGTGCTGCGTGCTGGAGATGAAGGGCGAATCGTCATTGAAGTGCTGGCGCAACTGGATGCGCATCGTGTGCGCGGGATTGCATTGACCCCCACCCAGGGCCTCGCTCGCGGCATGGCGGTAAAGGACACGGGTGGGCCGCTAAAGGCGCCAGTGGGCAAAGGGGTGCTCTCGCGCATGTTCGACGTGTTTGGCAACGCCATCGACCGCGGAGCGGCGTTGTCCGATGTCCAATGGCGTTCCGTGCATCGGGCTCCGCCGCCGCTAACACGACGTTCCACCAGGTCCGAGATCTTTGAAACGGGCATTAAGGTCATCGATGTGCTCGTGCCGCTGGAGCGCGGCGGCAAGGCGGGACTGTTCGGCGGCGCGGGCGTTGGCAAGACAGTATTGCTCACGGAAATGATCCACAACATGATCGGCCACCACGAAGGGATCAGCCTGTTTTGCGGCATCGGCGAACGCTGTCGCGAAGGCGAGGAGCTCTACCGCGAGATGAAGGAAGCCGGCGTGCTGCCGAACATGGTGATGGTGTTCGGCCAGATGAACGAACCCCCCGGCAGCCGCTTCCGCGTGGGCCACGCGGCGCTGACGATGGCCGAATACTTCCGGGACGACGAGCGGCGCGACGTGCTGTTGCTCATCGACAACATCTTCCGTTTCATCCAGGCCGGTTCCGAGGTGTCCGGCTTGATGGGGCAGATGCCGTCCCGCCTCGGCTATCAACCGACGATGGGCACCGAGTTGTCGCGGCTGGAGGAGCGCATCGCTAACACCGATACCGGAGCCATCACGTCCATCCAGGCGGTGTATGTGCCGGCGGACGATTTCACCGATCCGGCGGCGGTGCACACTTTCGGGCATCTGTCGGCGTCCATCGTGCTCTCGCGCAAACGGGCAAGCGAGGGGCTCTATCCGGCCATTGACCCGTTGCAGTCCAGTTCCAAAATGGCCACGCCGGGCATCGTCGGTGAACGGCACTATCGCCTCGCACAGGAAATCCGCCGGACGCTCGCGCAATACGCGGAACTAAAGGACATTATCGCGATGCTCGGCCTGGAGCAACTGTCGCCGGAGGACCGCAACGTGGTGGCCCGCGCCCGTCGCTTGGAGCGTTTCCTTACCCAGCCGTTTTTCACGACCGAGCAGTTTACCGGGCTCCAGGGCAGGCTCGTCAGCCTCGAAGACGCGCTGGACGGCAGTGAGCGCATCCTGCGCGATGAATTCAGAGACTACCCGGAGAGCGCGCTCTACATGATCGGGGCGGTCGACGAGGCGAAAGAGAAGGCACTGTCCGGCAAACGCGCAGGCAAGGACTCATCCCAGCCCGAGTTCAAGGCCGAAGCGAAGGGCGACCCGATGCGGGCCCCCGAACCGAAAGCCAGACCGGAGGTCGAACATGCACAAACCGACACCCATGAAGCTTAAGGTTCTCCTGCCGTTCCGAATCTTCACCGAGAAGACCGGCGTGACCCGCATCGTCGCGGAAACCCGGCAAGGTTCGTTCGGACTTCTGCGGCATCGGCTCGACTGTGTGGCCGCGCTGGCGCCGGGGATTCTGATCTATGAAGTCGAAGCCGAGGGCGAGGTCTACGTGGCCGTGGATGAAGGGGTGCTGGTCAAGACCGGCCCGGACGTGCTTGTCTCCGTACGGAATGCCATCGCCGGAACGGACCTCGGCCGATTGCGAGAGGTGGTGGAGCGGGAATTTCTGAACCTCGACGAACGGGAGCAGGCCGTGCGGTCGGTGCTGGTGAGAATGGAGAGCGGTCTCATTCGCCGCCTAGCGGAATTCCATCATGAGTGACGAACCCAAGAACAAACCTCTGAAGCCCAAACGGCTGCTTGGTCAGGAAGTCGGCGCGAAGGCGGCGCGCAAACTCCGTGCGCAACGCCATGTGAATCGAACGGTCTGGTTCGGCCTGGGAATGATGGGATTGATCGGTTGGTCGGTGGCGATTCCGACGCTCCTTGGCGCGCTGCTGGGTCTCTGGCTGGACCGGCGCTATCCGGGTGGCCGCTCCTGGACGCTGGCCCTGCTAATTGTCGGACTCGTGATCGGGTGTGTGAATGCGTGGTATTGGGTGTCCAAGGAAGACAAGGCCATGCGGCACGAGCAGGAGGACCTCGATGAATGAAGACGTGATGCTGGTGCTGGCCGGGGGCGCGGGGCTGGTCCTCGGAGCGGTCTTCTTCGGCAGCCTTTGGTGGACGATTCGCAAAGGCATTTCGTCGACACGGCCGGCGCTTTGGTTTCTCGGCAGTCTCGTGCTGCGAACGGCCATCGTCCTGGCCGGATTCTATGTCGTCTCGGGCAGGCATTGGGAGCGGTTGCTGGCGTGTCTCCTCGGGTTTGTCATTGCGCGCTTCCTCGTGACGCGGCTTGCCCGGCCGCCGGTCGAAGCCCACAACGTAGCCGCGAAGGAGGCCGGTCATGCGCCTTAGCCCCGACGAAATCGTCTTCTGGCAACACGGGGTTCTCAAACTCAACGCCACCATCGCATTTACGTGGGGACTCATGCTCTTGCTGGTGGTGGGCGCGATGCTCATCACACGCCCACTTTCCATCGGCCTGAGACGTTCCCGCTGGCAGAACATTCTGGAAATCATCGTCACCACCATCGCGAACCAAATCGAAGAAGTCGGCCTCAACCGCCCGAAGAAGTATCTCCCCTTCTTGGGCACGCTCTTCCTGTTCGTCGCCCTGGCCGCGCTCTGCACCATCCTCCCCGGCTACGAGCCGCCGACCGGATCGCTCTCGACCACGACGGCACTGGCGCTGTGCGTGTTTGTGGCCGTTCCGCTTTTCGGCATCGAGGAGCGGGGGCTGGGCGGCTACCTCATGTCCTATGTGAAACCGACGTTCATCATGCTGCCGTTTAACATCATCAGCGAAATTTCCCGCACGCTGGCCCTGGCCGTTCGTCTGTTCGGCAACATGATGAGCGGGGCCATGATTATCGCCATCCTGCTCACCATCACACCCTTCATTTTCCCGATCGTCATGACGGCGCTCGGTCTGCTCACTGGCGTGGTGCAGGCCTACATTTTCTTTATCTTGGCCACGGTTTATATCGCGGCCGCGACGCGCAGGCGCCAGCCTGAATCCGAAGCCGCAGAAAGGCCCGACCGTTGAAGCAACAACACCAACAGTCAAAGGAGATCCTATGGACATCATGACAGTCATTGCCGTGGCATCCATTGTCACCGCAGGCATCACCACCGGTTTCGGCACGATGGCCCCGGCGCTGGGCGAAGGGAAAGCGGTCGCGACCGCGCTGAGCTCACTGGCCCAGCAGCCCGACGCCTCCGCCACCATCACCCGCACCCTGTTCGTCGGCCTGGCGATGATCGAGTCTACGGCCATCTATTGTTTTGTGGTCTCGATGATTCTCATCTTCGCCAATCCGTTCTGGAATCACGTCATGGCCCAAAGTGCAGGAAAGTAAGCTTATGCCCATTGACTGGTTCACCGTCGGCGCGCAAGTGCTCAACTTCCTCATTTTGGTGTGGTTGTTGAAGCGATTCTTGTACAGGCCCATCCTCAATGCCATTGACGCGCGGGAGCAACGGATCGCCAAAGAGCTCGCAGACGCCGAGAGGAGAAAGACCGAAGCCGAAAAGGAACGCGAAACGTTCAGAAACAAGAACGAGGAGTTCGACCGGCAGCGCCACGAGTTTCTGAGCAGGGCGAAGGACGAGGCAGAAGTCGAACGTCAACGCCTCCTCGATGGAGCGCGGCAGGCGGCCGACGACCTCCGTGCCAAACGACAGGACGCATTGAAACGCGAGCAGGAGAACCTGCACAACGAGATCGCCCTCCGAACGCGGGAGGAAGTGTTTGCCATCGCGCGAAAGACCCTGACGGACCTCGCCGGGACAAGCCTGGAAGAGCGTATGAGCGAGGTGTTCACGCGCCGCGTGCGGGAACTGAACGATGAGGCGAAGGAAGGTCTCGCCAAGGCCCTGAAAGCATCTTCCGATCCGGTGCTTGTGCGCAGCGCCTTCGATCTGCCGTCGGAGCAACGAGCCGCGATACAACAAGCGCTCGACGAGACCCTCTCGACTGAAATCCAGTTCCGTTTCGAGAGCGCGCCGGACGTGATCAGCGGCATCGAACTCACCGTGAATGGATGGAAGGTCGCCTGGAGCATTGCGGATTATCTGGCGTCACTGGAAAAGAGCGTCGGCGAACTGCTGAAAGAACAGGCCAAGGCCCAGGCTCAACCGGAGGCCGGACCGGGGCCCAAGCGGAGGTCCGGGACGAAGCCTGCAGCCCCCGAGGAGGCCAAATGAGCGCGCTGCCCGATTCTTTAGCGAGTGGTTTCGACCGTGCCTTCGCTGGGCTAAGCCAGGGGCGCAAGACCTTCACGCCGCAAATGACGCCGCGCGAGGTGGGCACGATCACGAGCGTCTCCACGGGCATTGCCCGGGTCTCCGGCCTTCCCGGGGCGGGCTTCGACGAACTGGTGAAATTTCCCGGCGGCGTGTTCGGCATCGCGTTCAACGTGGACGAGGATGAAATCGGCGTGGTCCTGCTCGGCGAATACTGGCATTTGCACGCCGGCGATGAAGCCGAGCGCACGGGCCGGGTCATGGACGTAGTGGTGGGCGACGGATTGCTGGGACGCGTCCTCGACCCGCTCGGCCGGCCCCTCGACGGCAACGGGCCGGTGGCCGCCAGCGAGCGCCTGCCCATCGAACGCCCCGCCTCCTCCATCATGGATCGCGCGCCCGTCACCGTGCCGCTCCAAACCGGACTGAAAGTCATTGACGCGCTGATTCCCATCGGGCGCGGCCAGCGTGAGTTGATTCTGGGGGACCGGCAGACAGGCAAAACCGCCATTGCGATCGACACCATCCTCAACCAGCGCGGCCAGAACGTCCTTTGCGTCTATTGTGCCATCGGTCAGCGCGCTTCCGCCGTGGCGAAGGCCGTGGCCATCTTGCGGGAGAAGGGCGCAATGGATTACACCGTCGTGGTCGTGACCGAGGGCAACGACCCGCCAGGCCTCGCCTACATCGCTCCTTACGCCGCGACCAGCATCGCGGAGTCTTTCCTGGAAGCGGGTCGCGACGTGCTGATCGTTTACGACGATCTCACCCATCACGCCCGCGCCTATCGCGAACTCTCTCTCTTGCTGCGCCGTCCGCCCGGTCGCGAAGCGTTCCCCGGCGACATTTTCTATATCCACTCGCGGCTGCTGGAGCGCGCAACGCACTTGCGCAAGGAACTCGGCGGCGGCTCGCTCACCGCGCTGCCCATCATCGAAACGGAAGCGCAGAACATTTCCGCCTACATTCCGACCAACCTGATTTCCATCACGGACGGGCAGATCTACCTCTCGCCGTCGCTGTTCGAATTGGGCGTGCTGCCCGCGGTCGATGTCGGCAAATCCGTTTCGCGCGTTGGCGGTAAAGCGCAACGCGCGGCCTACCGCGCCGTGGCTGGCGACCTCAAGCTTGCCTATGCCCAATTCGAGGAACTCGAGACCTTTTCCCGGTTCGGAGCTCGGCTGGATGAGGACACCCGCAAGAGCATCGAGCACGGACGGCGAATTCGCGCTTGCCTCAAACAGCCGGAGTTCGCCCCGGTGTCCGTACCCGCGCAGATTGCCGTGCTGCTGGCCTTGACCGCGGACCTCTTCGACCCGGTGCCGATTGACCAGATGACGGACGCCGAGCACGCCGTGCGTGAGGCGGCGGCGGACATCCCGGCGGAGGTGCGCGAGCGATTGGATACCGCCGACAAGTTGAGCGACGCGGATCGCGAAGCGATCCTCCAAATCGCCCGTAAAACACTCGCTCGCTTCCAGCCCAAGCCGGAACCCAAACCCGAAGTCAAAGCCAAGCCCAAGATTGAACTCGAGGAGAAGTCATGAGCAATACCACGGCGAGTCTGCGTCGAAAGATCAACAGTGCCGGAAATCTTCAATCTGTCGTTCAGACCATGAAGGCCCTGGCCGCATCGAGTATCGGACAATATGAGCAATCGGTGCGTGCATTGGGTGACTACTATCGCGCCGTAGAACTGGGGTTGGGCATCTGTTTTCGGGGCACCGGTTCAGCCGCATGGACGACTGAAGAGACCAGGAAAACGGACGCGGGGGCGATTGGCGCAATCGTGTTTGGTTCCGACCAGGGATTGGTGGGCCAGTTCAATGATGTGGTGGCCGATCATGCGGTCGAGACGCTGGCGGCTTTTCCGACCAGACCCGAGGTCTGGGCCGTCGGTGAGCGCGTTCATGCTCGCCTGGCGGATGCGGGCCTGCTGCCGGTGGGACTCTTCACCGTGCCGAATTCCGTCAAGGCCATCACTCCACTTGTCGGGCAGATTCTCATGGAGAGCGAAACGCGCCACGGCCGCGGTGAACTCACCCAACTCCACCTCTTCTACAACCGCCCCAAGTCCGGTGCGGTCTACGCGGCCGTCCGTCAGCGACTGCTACCGCTGGACGAAGAATGGCGACGGAAGCTGGTCGAGGTTCCCTGGCCAACGAGGACTTTGCCCGAGGTCATGGGTAGCGGCACCGCAACCTTGCGGGCACTCATCCGCGAATACCTTTTCGTCTCGCTCTTCCGGGCGTGCGCCGAATCCCTCGCGAGCGAGAACGCAAGCCGCCTGGCGGCAATGCAACGGGCCGACAAGAACATCGACGAATTGCTGGAGGATCTCAACGGGACATTCCATCGTTTGCGCCAAAGTGGCATCAACGAAGAACTGTTCGACGTCGTCTCCGGCTTCGAAGCGCTGAGCGTAAAAAAGAAATGATGCACGTGCTCTGTGTCTTCTCGTGTTTCTGGGAAGTGTTGGCAGCGCGGGGCCTGGTTTCCGGGCGAGGCGAGGAGGGGTTAATCTGGCTCAGTTTGCCCCCGGAGGAAGCCTGTTGACGGTCGGAGGTCGCGACGCCGGGACGGAGCAGTTGGGTGACCATGGCTGCCCGAGGGCTGGCGGGCGGAGCGCGACGGCAGCATCCGCCCGACGGTGGCCAGGCTCACGGCCGGTCCGTCGTTTCGAGTCAGGCCTTGGGTGGTTCTGCCTTGTGTTCACCCGTCCCGTCAACGGCTCCGCGCACAGGTGCGTCCGCTTCACCGTTCTGCATTGGGTAGAGATTCATGATGCCGAGGTTCCCGCGGCGGAACGCCTCGGCGACGGCCAGCGGGACCTTGGCCTCATTCTCGACGACCTTCGCCCGGTTTTCCTCCACCAGCGCCTGCATCTCCGCCTCGCGTGCCCGGGCCATCGCCGCTCGCTTCTCCGCCTCGGCCTGAAACCGCTGCTTGTCGGCCTCGGCCTGCTCGGTCTGCAACTGCGCACCCACGTTCGCCTTGTCGGGCACGGCGGCCACGCTGATGTCGACGATGTCCACCGAGAGAATCGAGAACGCCGTCCCGGAGCTGAGCCCGCTATCCAAAGCCTTGCGAGCAATCCGCGCCGGGCTCTCCAGGACCGCTTTGTAAGACTCTGCCGACCCAATCGCGCTCACGATGGCCTGCCCTACACGGGCAATGACGGTCTCCTCCGTCGCTCCACCGATCAGCGCCTGGAGGTTTGTCTTGACCGTCACCCGTGCCTTGACGAGCAAACGAATGCCGTCCTTGGATACCGCGTCGAGCCGGGCGCTCTGCTGACCATCGTCTCCCCGAGGGCAATCGATGACTCTCGGGTTCACCGAAGTCCGGACCGCGTCCAGAATATCCCGTCCGGCCAGGTCGATCGCACAGGCGACGCTCCAACCCAAACCCAGCTGGGCCCGGTCCGCCGCGATCATCGCTCGGCAGACGTTGTGGACGTTGCCGCCGGCCAGGTAGTGCGCTTCGAGGTCGTTCGCCGACACGTCGTGGATGCCCGCCTTGACGAGGGCGATCTTGTTCACGACGATCGTCCCGGAATTGACCTTCCGCAAAGGCATCGTGATCAGTTCGAGCAAACCCACGCCGGCCCGGGTCAGGACGATCTGGACGTAAAGACCGAACACCCGTGCGGCCAAAACGACGACAACGAGCACAATGAGAATGAACACGATGGCCAGGAGAAGCCACCCGTCGCTCATACCGGTGAGAAAACCTGCCCCAACACGCATGAAACCCGCCTCTCAAACCGACGGCGAAACCTTCCAGCCCCAACAGGCTGCGGACCGCTCAAGCACCTGGCTCTTCCGGAGCATGCGCTTCTGACCACCCGGACCGCCGGGCAACGAGCGGTCTCATCCCATTCACTCGTTGTCGTGGTCTATGGCCGACAGTCGCGGCGACAATCCATGCCATGCTTGCCTGGTGCGGTTCGCTCTCTCATACCGAAGCTCTTCAGATGCGGAAGCTTTCCTCGCTTCGTTGCCTGGACGGTTTTCCTGCGGCAGACCGTGAGATGCCATGAAGGCATGCCACCCGGCGCGACCCAGATGGATGTTGTTTCGATACGAAAGGTTGGCAACGAGTGCAAGGAGGGGCCTGCCCCCGCGGCGCGCGCTACGCCATACCCGGCGTACGATAGACCTCAGGGAATAGAAAACCCGATCACAAATCTCCATCTCCTGAACGATGTCCGCGCAGGAGAAGTGTCGGTAGCGGGCCACGGGGAACGTCAGCGTGTAGTGCTGCCAGTCCTCCGGAAAGCGATCGGCGGCGATCCGACCCTGCGCCAGGAGGTCGTCCCACAACCGCGTGCCGGGCAGCGGTGTCAGGAACAAGGTGTTGAGGACGTCCACCCCGTATCGCCCGGCCGCTTCCGCAATCTGCCGGCCGATGCCGGGTTCGTCCGTGTCCAGTCCCATGATGAACGAGCCGGCCACGAGAATCCGGTGCCGCTGAATGCGGCGGACGGACGCGGCGAAGTCGCGGCCGTTGACCAGGTTGAACTTCTTGCCAACTTCCTTCAGGCCGGCGGCCGTCGGCGATTCGAAGCCGATGAAGACGCCGGCGCAGCCGGCCTTCGCAGCCAGGGCCAGCAGTTCCTCGTCGTCGGCCATGTTGATCGTCGCCTGGGCGATCCATCGCTTTCGCAGCCGGGCCCGTATCATGGCGCGGAACAGGTCCTTTGCGCGGGCGATATGCTCACGGCTGGTGCCGATCAGGTTGTCGTCGACGATAAGAACGAGCTTTTCCCGAATCCTGCCGAACTCGCGCACGACGTCGGCAACAGGCCGTTGACGATAGCGATAGCCGTTGAACGACGTTACGCTGCAGAAGCTGCAATTCAGCGGACAGCCCCGCGTGGTCTGAATCGATCCGAACGCGTAGTCGCCGTTCAGCAAGTCGTGCCGGGCGGGCGGCATCTGATCCAGCGAGTCGTGCGTCCCCTCATACCGGGGCTGCAGCGCGCCCCGCCGGGCATCGGTCAGAACCTGTGCCCAGACGGACTCGGCCTCGCCCGTTACGACCGAGTCCACGCGTGCCATGGCTTCCTGGGAGCGCATGGTGGCATGAATGCCGCCCATCACAACCGGTACGCCGCGGCCACGGAAGTCGGCTGCCACCTCATAGGCGCGGTTCGCTTGCGAAGTAAACGCTGTGATCCCGACAAGATCCGGGCGGGGCAGGGCCGCGTAGTCCGGCGCATGTACGTTCTCATCGAAGATGGAGATCTCCCACTCCGGCGGGGTCAGGGCCGCGATCGTAGCCAGTCCCAGCGGCTTCCAGACGCGGTAGTGATTCCAGCGACTCTCCCGGACGTGCGTCAGGCACGCCAAGGGATTTCGCGGATTGATCAGATACAGGCGCATAGCGGCCGTCCTCTCAGGTTTGGCGAACCTCGAACCGGGCGATTCGCGGCGTCTCGGACATTCGCGTCAGCGTCTGCCTGAAGCCACCGGACCCACGAACGGAACTTGGGGGCGATCGCCGGCCGAAACCTCCGATACCGGTTGCCGGCGCCTCGGACGCCAGACTGGCCGGGACTCTGACCGGCAGGGAAGGCCATGACGGTTGCCTCTTTCGACACCCTCATCCGGTTCCACCTTCCTCCTGCGCGAAGGATCGCTGGAGCAACGCACGTTCCTTCCGGCCATGGATCCTCAGGGCGTCGAGGAAGCGCTCCAGATCCGCACACAATTGCCCGAATCCACCGGCATCATCCCGCGAGATGCGGTCCAGTCGTATGAGGATGCTCTCCAGGCCGGCGTGCAGACGGGCGCGTTCATCACGTAACGCTTCCACCTCGTCGGCCAGATGTGGCTGGGCGTCCGTGATCAGGTGCAGGTAGCCACCGTGATCCGCCAGAACCTGTATGCGGGTCAGGTGGCGTTCAAAGGACCACGCGTGGAAACGCAGCGTGGAGAGCTTGTGGGCGTTTCCACGGCCTCGCGTCATCCACTGCAGCGCAATGCGCAGCGCTTCCTCGATGCCCAGGAGGATCGCGATCTCGACCTCGGCCTGCCGGGCGATTTCCCGTGCTTCGGTTGTGTCAGCGGGTGTCGGCTCACTGTTCGTCATCGGGGCACCTTGCCATTCCAGGATACCGGGAGCACCTTCGATCCCGGCACGGCCGGGAAGAAACGGACGGAGCGACTGATCTCCGAACGGCAGCCTGCGGGTCCAGTGGTCAAACGCGCACGCGATCATGCTCGTCAGGTCATGCCGTCGGGTGACGTATCGCGCTCAACGACGCAACCCGGCCGGCTCGCCCGTCCGCAGAAGCTCGTCGCCTCGCGTGCGACGAAGGACTTCCATGCAGCCGGTGGAGGCGTCCGCAGGGTCCATCCTCCAACTGCGCAACATCGCGACCGAAGCGCGGCGGATCACCCTGTTCTGACAGGGCGCCCCGCCGGCCGCGGTGCTTCTTTCCAACCTCCGAAAAGCACATCACGGACGCTTGTGCCCTTCATTTGCCGGTCTCACGCCTTCGCGGCCTCCGAAAAGCCCCGTGCCGTGTGATGCCCGGCGCGTCATCGCCCAAAAAACAACGCGGCCGACCGAAGCCGGTGCCCGGTTGCCTCCGGTTCGAATGTTTCGGCCGTTCGGGCAACCTGTTGCGCCATTCGCGAACGGGGCCTGTCCATCGAATGCCCTCCGGGGCGCCACCTGGGTCCGCGAAGGAGACGCCACAAGAAAAAGCCGATGCGGACGAACACGCAGAGGTATTCGACCACATCGGCTTACTCGTTAACGGGCCCCCCGGCTTGGCCGAGTTGCCCTCTAAATCGTCATCCGACGTACTCGCGTCAAACCGCGAATGGAGCCTGCGCTGAACCTTCGCGCCAACTCCGTCCCAGTATTATGCCGACCGACCCGGGAAAAGCAAGAGCGCCTTCTCGCGTGAGCAGCGGACGCGCACGGAGCCAACGCCCGGAGGCGCTCCTGTATGCACTTCTGATTGGGCGTCCCTTCACCTGCGTTTCCAGTAGAGGTTGAAGTCGCCATGCGGACGCAGGAACAGGTCGAGCCCGACATCCGCACACTGACCCGGCGAAGAAGTCGTACGGTTCACCCTGGCGGCCGAGCCTGGGTTCCGCGAGATGAAACGCAGATGGCCCCCAACCGTAAGCATGTCACAAGCTCTCCGCGTGATCAGGGCGGCCGTACGGCCGCTACGTGGTCCTGGCGAAGACGGGCTTAGTCACGCCCACTGCCGCCGACCCGGGCGGCGCGCGGCTTGGCTTCATTTACCTTGATCGCACGGCCGCCCAGTTCCTTTCCATCCAGCGCCGCAATCGCGGCCTCGGCTTCCGTGTTCGAACTCATCTCAACGAACCCAAAACCCTTGCTCTGACCGGTGTCGCGATCGTTGATCACGGTCACGTTAGCCACCGTTCCGTGACCGACAAACAGTTGCTGAAGGTCACTGCTCGTGACGTCATAGCCAAGGTTTCCGACATACAGTTTCCGACCCATCGAACATCTCCATTCGGCTCCGTTTCCTTGTTTCCGTTCTTTTCCGCACTGCGTCCGGCTCGCCACCGGCAACTCCGCGGCGGCCCGTAGCCACCTCGTGCGTCAGCCAGCGTTGGCCACCGGCCGGGGTCTACTCCCCCGGAAGGGTCGGTCCGCTATCGAACCGACAGCGCTGATACGGGCGTAACATCGGATCATCGAGCCCTGCAAGTTACCTGCGGCAACCGCCGCAATTCGCTGCCCGACGACGCGCAACACAGACAGGGGAAATCTTCGGCGCCGCGCGGCGTCAGGCCATCCATCGAGCCTCAGTGATCGGTCCGTATCGGGAGAAAGCGCCCGCGAGCGCGGGAAGATCCTCGAGACGAGGAGGGACCAGAGAAGATCGCAACTGAATAGACTCTATCCGGACCGGACCCAAATGGCAACCGCGATTCGCGATTCTTCGAGGCCGCGGAGCGGAACCACCTGAATTCCCAGGCCCGCGTGCCGTAGCAGGATCGCCCTTTTCAACAGAATTGCGGACAACTCGGAAATGAGGTCCCGCTGCCATAAAAGAGGCCAGAGTGTGTCAGAATGCGACAATTCGGGAAAACCAGCCAAATGGTCAAACGACGGGTGGTGGAGAGCGTAAGGGCCCATGGGCCAGGATGGGGGTGATCTTTCCTTGGCTGGACGTCGTCGGTTCGTATTCGGTCACCCTGAATGCCCCGGGAAAACGGGTGTCGCGATCGTCGGCGGCCCGTGGCCATCGTTATGCACGAGTGTGGTGATCAACCCATGACAGGGCTGACGAGGATGGCGGACTCGGGTATAATACAGCAGGGCGTCCAGCCAACCGGCAATCGCGGATCGGGGCGTTAGGGATGCCGCCTGGCTGGAAGGACGATGCGGCGGATTGTCGCGTGGTCGTGAACTTCCCCGGATTCCGCGGACGGGGTGCTCGGAAGGGCCGCGATGGGCTCGGTGGTGCGCACGTCTTCATTCCACACCGCCTCGGAGCCGAGTGATGAATGCGAAGCAACGCGATGCGGTTTCCTCTCACTGGCGGTCGGTGATCCAACGCGAGGCGCGGGATCCCGCCTCGCTGGAACAGATTGGCGCGCGCGCCATGCATGACTCGGACGTGCGAGACGATCCGACGCTGCAGAGCCTGATTCGCTCCGATCTTGAGCGGCGCCGTGCCGAACTGGAGCGGGAGCAGCAAAGCCAAACGGCCCCGACCGCTCCCCGCGCAACCCGGCCTGAAGTGCGATTCGTGTCGTCGATCTCGATCCCAGTGCCGCGACAGGAGCCCGTTTGGACCGCTTTCGAGGGACTCGCCCGAGCCTTCAGCGGAGTCCTGGAACACCACGACGAGGGTGAGGCCCTGGTCCTTTGGGGACAGATGAGGGCCCTCCAGGCCGAAAACCCCGGAGTGATTCCCGCTTCCGCGCTGCAGCCGTACGGGCAACAACTGGGCAGGCTGCGGACGCTCCTGGAGCGACTCAGGGACCAGATCGCCGCACTGACGCAGCAGGTCGTCGCGGCGTCTCGGCAGGGAGATGAGCAGGCTGTCGGCAAATTGATGCGTCGGCTTTCCGCCATCTGCGTGACGCACCCGCGTCTGCTCGACGAAGCCCGATTGGAGGAGATCCGCGCCGACATCGTCCGTGCGAATGAGGAGCGTGAAGACGGCCTGACGGCCCGCAAGCTGGTCGATCGGGAGCGG
>Ga0334890_1003693_pt1 | contig 15119 bp, 20 predicted proteins | sample GraSluR1_MG_3_FD_207220 | JGI IMG/M metagenome (GOLD analysis project Ga0334890, IMG submission 207220) | Sludge microbial communities from methane-producing bioreactor in Wageningen University, Netherlands - Granular Sludge_31_08-R1 | ecosystem: Engineered > Bioreactor > Anaerobic >... | reverse complement strand
ACGCATGTTGGCTTCCTTATCTCTCGCTTTCATACCCGAGCGAATAACCTCGTTTTGAAAACCCGCATGGAGAAGATGGAGGGGACGGCTCTGAAAAAAAATATGCGCACATCGACATTCTTCTGGCTGCTTTTTGGACTTGCAACGTTCCTCTTCATTCTTTCGAATGCGGAAGCGATCGGAGACAACATACGGCTACTTCTTGACGGTGATTTCTGGCGTCAGGCTCCCCATCGCATTCCGGAGAAGGTAATGAACTTCCTCAAGGAATATTCACTGAGTTTTCTATGGGCATACGGCATCTTCATTGCGGGCATTATCTTTCTCGAAGAGCGTAATCCCGACAGAACGATCGCCTGGCTGCTCGTCCTCCTCCTGCTGCCTGTCATAGGCTTTCTCATCTATTTTTTCTTCGGTCCGGACCTGAGGGAGCGAGAAAATTTCCGGATTTTAAAGAAAAAAAGAAGAAAAAATAGAAAAGGCCCCCTCTTGCTTTCCCATGAACCCAACGAGCCTTGTTCTCTCTTAGGTGAACACATGAGAAAAACTGCCTCTTTACTGCAAAAAAGCGCCAAGGCGCGCGTTTCAATTCATAACTCCGTCGAAATGCTGGTGAACGGCGAAGCCACTTTCTCCTCGATCAAAAAGGCGCTCAGGGAGGCGAAAAGATACATTCATCTTGAGTATTACTCTATCGCCAACGACGCAACAGGCGCCGAAATCAGGGATATTCTCTTGGAAAAGGCCGCTGAAGGCGTCGAGGTGCGCTTGATTTATGACAGCGTCGGCAGCTGGAAGCTTGGAAAGAAATTCATCGACAGCCTCAAACGAGGCGGCGTACGAGTCCATTCGTTTCTTTCGGTTTCTTTCCCCATGCTCCGCCGCGATCTCAATTTCCGAAACCACAGGAAGATCATTGTCGTCGACGGGATTACCGGCTATCTGGGCGGCCTGAACATAGGGGATTCTTATATTCATGGAGAACCCGGACTGGGAATCTGGCGGGATACTCATCTGAAGATCGAAGGTGAAGCGGTGGCTTGCCTTGATGACATTTTCGCCGCGGACTGGGCCTTCTGCGATTCAAAAGCGCCTCCGGCGCATGAGATACCGCACGCTGTGCATAACGAAGTCACTCCTGTGCAGATCGTGTCCAGCGGGCCTGATTCCAACTGGAAATCTATCCTGCACGGCTACTTCTCCATGATATCCAACGCCAGGAAATCGCTCTGGCTCTGCACACCGTATCTTGTCCCAGGGAAAACCCTTGCGACCTCTCTGACAGTCGCATCCATGAGCGGCGTCGACGTACGGGTAATCATTCCTCACGCCGCCGACCACGCGATGGTGCATTGGGCGTCTCTCTCTTCCGTAGAAGAACTTCTGAGGGCCGGCGTTAAAGTGTACAGCTACAAAAAAGGTTTCCATCACGCCAAGATTATGATTGCCGACGAACACACCGTTTCCGTGGGATCCGCAAATTTCGACGCGAGAAGTCTCGAAATCAACTTCGAGGTCCAAGCCTTTCTGTATGATAAAAATATAGCGAAACAATTCCGGAGGGAGTTTCTGAACGACCTTGAGGAATGTACCCAGTTTCGGTTGCACGACTGGCTTCGCCGCCCGTTGAGAAACCGAGTTCTGGAATCTGCGGGGCGTCTTTGGTCCTCGCAGTTATAAAGTTGTACGGTTCTTTGTACGGCCGCGCATCGGTTTCTATCAAATTCAGTCGTATTTCATCGGAGGCAGAACAACAAAAAAACCCGCTGTGGGCGGGCTTTTTTGCTGTTCTGCGGCTTTCACCGATTGAATTCATGGTGGACTGTGAGGGAGCATCTAGCTCCTCGCGAGCGAACATATTTTACCAGTGATACCAACGGTTTGCAAGCGCAATCGAACGGCCGGCGTGTACCGTTTGTGTACCACTCGGAGAGCGGGGCCGTCCTCCGGTAGAAAGGCCGGAAACCCTCCTCCTTTCCCTGGCCTACGGGGTCCCCCCTACGGCTGCGGGACGTCGTCGGCGGCCTCTCTCCCGGCGGACGCACTCGGATGGGGAGGCCGACGGCCTCCCCTGGAAAATAATAAAATGGAGGAAGTGAACGGCGGCCGTTCCTCTCCCCCTCCTCTTCTCCTCTTCCTCTTCTTCTTTCCTCCTCGGCGGCGGTCTAAGGAAAAAGCTTATTCCTAAGCTTATTCCTTAGCAAATACCTGACTATACTAAGCTGTATACATTCAGGAATATAGAATCTAAGGAAAAAGATTGTTCCTTAGATTGCTCCCTTCCTCCCACCTTTCATGTATACATTCCAGAAAAAAGATTCTAAGGAAAAAGCTTATTCCTTAGCAGATTCCTAAGCTTATTCCTTAGCAAATACCTGACTATACTAAGCTGTATACATTCAGGAATATAGAATCTAAGGAAAAAGATTGTTCCTTAGCAGATTCCTAAGCTTATTCCTTAGATTGCGTTCTCCCCTCCCCTAGCGCCTGTTACCCCATTTTCCCATGTATACTATTTAGACTAGCAAGTCTTAGATTAGGGGGTTTACCTGCGATCCTATACTTCCGAGACCCTGAATAGGGTCTGACCAATATTGACCATTTGCATATTTCAGAGAGGATGGTACGTTTGAAGCCGACGACACCGACGAAAAGCGAGCTGTACGAAAAACTTTCTGCGGAGCAAAGGAGGACCGCCGAGCGCCGCCGAAAGAGCGCTCTGTACGTGAAGACGCACGAGGAAAAAATGCGGGCGGCCGGTATGAAAAAAATCGCTGTTTGGACGGCCCTGACCGCCGACGACGTCAGGGCCTTGGTAGCTGCGGAGGAGACGGCCAGAGGGATGCGGACGGAAGCCGAGTACATTCTATTAACTGAAAACTCCCAAGATATAAACTTTCTCTAATCTGCATGGTATACTTGTTTTTCCTCTTCCCTTCAAGTATACTACATACACAATAAGAAAGTTTAATGCGGTTCCCACTACCCACACTATTTAGGAGGCGATACAATGCAGGCAGTTTCAGCAACGGAAGCCGAACGGCGTTTCGGCGGAAAATGGAGCGAAGCGGAGCGGGAAATGTTCGGACGACTGACGGCGCCGGCGAATGTCGAAAAGACCGTCGCCAGCATCCGGCGGCAGTTGGGAGGGAGGCCGGAGACTGAAATTTATTCGGCTTTGCGGGAAATAGAGATGGACGGAGGGCTCTCCCCCGTCGACGAGCTGCTCGGCCTCGGCCTGTACGCCATTTTCCCGGCGTACACCGAGGGGACGCACATAGTAGTGCGGTCGCCGCTGAGCCCGGCGCTCCTCATGGGAGAGAAAAAGAAAATTCGCGGCGGCGACTTGCCCGGCGGCGTTCGGCTGACCAGCAGCAGAATGCGGGACTACGTCTACCACTGGCGGCTTACCCCGACATTCGAACCGGTTTGCCTCGACGAGAAAGCGAAGGGGAAAACAGCGGTCGTAGCGGCGGCCATCGCAATAGTGGAAGCGGCACAAGCCGCCGAGAGAGGAGGAAATATTACTGCGGTGGCGGGGGTCGGAGGAAGAGGGGCCGCCGAAGGATGGAGTAAGGTTGACAGGTGGATATTTTCGCTGCTGATGACCGACGAAAAATTACGGCCTATCCTCAAAGCAGACCCGGATTTCGACGGTCTCAGGGAAGCGGTAAGGTAAAAGGAAAGGGAGGGAAACGAAATGAAAAAAAGATTCTATATAGAGGCGGCTAGCAGAAATCTGACTATTCCAGACTACATTTATTTCGACGACGCCGACGCCGACGCCGACGGTTTGCCTGACCAGAATTTGGTATTGGCAGCCATAGCAAGAAAAAACGGTTGTAACGACTGGCGGATGGGAAGTTCGGAATTCAACTGCTGCGGGCAGGCGGTAACGAACATATCATTCGGAACAAAGCAGGGACGACGCGGTATGCACGTAGCGGGCGAGCTGTTCCTTACCTGGGGGAAAGAGGAAAAATAAAAACCGGTTTGGTTCCCCGCGTTGCAAGTGTCGGAAGCAACGCGGGGAGCGCCGACGAAAAAAACTTTCTTCGAAAAATTGTTTTTCTTCCTGTCAGCACGTATACTACCTATCAGTTGAACAATATACACAATAAGGGGGTAACAACATGCGAAAGTTGACGCCGAACGAAGCTACGGCCAAGGAAATTGAAAGTATGTTCAGTCTGCGGGGTCAGCCGCCGACGCCGGCGACGGACGAGGAAGCCGAAATGATTCAGAGAGTGAAAGAGGAATTTTCTCTGCGGGGGCGTCCCATCCCCGACGAAAAGACCCTCGAACGGGGAATCGCCTACTATCTTCGTCAAGTCGCCTACAGGAAGGAATATTATGAGAAGAAGAGAGCCTCCGGAAGGAGACGGCTTCTCATTTGGACTCCGCAGGAAATAGCCGACGAGGTCAGGGCGTTCGTTCAAAACCGGGTCGCCGCATATGAGAAAAGCGGCGAGTTGACTTGGACGGACGGACCGGCTGCTTAAGACGACGCCCCGGGGAGAAGATCCCCGGGGGAGACCGGGAGGCGATCCAGTCATGACCGACGCTGAAATGACCAGACAGCTCGATTACATTCTTTCCATACTGAAAAATTTACCGTTCGAAGAGGAAGAAGCGATCAGATCAAGTGATAGCCTCGATCTGATCATAGTAAGAAGGACGACTCATAGCAGCGATCTGATCACGGAAGTTACGGAAGGGAGAGATTCTACGCCGACGAACGACGGCGCACACACTACGAGGTGATACCATGACCAGTACGACGACGACCATTTTCATGGCCGGCCTGAAAAAATTGTTTTTCCCCAAGCTCGCTACCACCGAGATCCCCGTTCTAAGAACCGAGCCCGTTCCTCTTCCCCCGGAAGCCGCAAGGATAGTTGATGCCATCGACGAAATCCTCGGCGGGGACGACCGGCCCTCCTCTCCGGAGGCCTTCGCCAAAACCCTCTACCACCAGCACGGTATTCAAGTTTTCTACTACCTACACCCGACCGAACGCCACATTTGCGGTATCACATTTTTCCACCGGGGGACAAAGATCACCGGGAAATCAATCGGCTACGCCTATACCCGGCTGCGGAAATTGTTCAGATGGGAGGGGATCCAATCATGAATTTTCCTACCTACGACCAGTGGCTAGACGAATTCTACCGGACGACCCCCCTCCCCCCGGACGAGGGCGAAAACTATTTCGACAACAGCTTGAAAATTTTCAGCGCAAGCCTGGCGGAGATGGATCGACGAATAAAAATTAAGAACGAGAGGAGGAATAGACATGTTTGATCCGGAGAGCGAAATTAGGGTTGCGAGCGCCGGCGTCCGATTCGAAGACGAACTCCTCTGCGGCTGGGCGGTCATGACCTGCGGCGAGTACGACGATGTGTTCGGATGGCCCCCCGATCGGATCGCCTACGCAGAAAAAATCCTGTCGGCGAACGAATATGTGATCTTCGGCGATCCCGACACCGTCGGCGACAAGACGGCTTTTCAAACGATCCGGTCGGCCGACTAAATGAAGAAATTTCTAGCAGCCGCAACGATTCTATCGACGATATTCCTGGGGGAGAGCTCAGCTCTCCCCTTTTCGGTAACCGTTCCCCGGGTGCTTCCCCGTTCGCCGGTAGAACGAGCTATAGACGAATGGGCGTCCGACCGGGGCCCGTATGACCTCCGCAAAGAAAAAGAACTTTCCATCCTGCTTCAGCAGGAGAGAGCCGAGACCAACCTGGAGGGCCGAGGGAGTACGCCTTCCGACCACACGGCTATCGCCCTAAAATATCACTGGAAAATAACCAGGGGCGTCCTCTTCGGCAACGTAAATTTCGACGCCGTGCTCGGTAAGCTTCGGACGCAGGACGCCATGGCGGAAACATTCAAAACTCTGCAATATGAACTCTCTATCCACGTAGCGACATTCGGGCCGTTCAACGGGACGACCGGCGACGGCCGGATTGAACTAGGCTGGAATTTATTCCCCTACGTATGGCATCTTCAACAATATTCCAGCGTAGATTGGAAACACCCCCATGTGAAGGAACTTCTCGCCAAATTCCGAGCCGACCTCGCCGGCAAGGAAAAAATAATCGCCGACAAGATAAAATTTATAGACAGCCAGCTCGGGGACCGTCCTCTCTTCGACACTCTTCGTTTTCTCATCCTCCTTCTTCTTCCCATCGTTTGGATGCTGGAGACGGTCAAAGCGGCTTGGGAGCTGCTTCAATCGCCGACGAAGTTCGACAGCCGCCGATGGTTCCGGCAAACATTCAGGATGCTATTGATTTTACTTTTCCTCTATATGTCGAAAAATTTCATCGTCTTCGGAATAACCCTATCGGACGCGGTGAAGGATCATATCTCCGATCTTGCCCAGCCGAGGGACACCGTCGATAATTTTTTCAAGGAGATCGACGAGGGGAGGGCCGTTTCCCCGGTGCCGGGGTTCGCCCCCGTTCCGGAATACGACGCCGCGAAGTGCGACTGGACGAAGGGCTCTTTCGTCGACATTAGCCCGGTGTTGGACGGACCCCGCTATATTACTTCCCCCTTCGGCGTACATCGGTATATTCCCGGCATCACCAACGGCATGCACAAGGGGATCGATTTCGGCGGCAAGACGGGCGACCCGGTCCGCTCCCCGGTAGACGGAACGCTCGTTCTGAAACTTGCCCCCGGCGGGGAGGCCAAAGGCCACGGCTACTATGCTCAGATCCACGGCGACGACGGCTCCGTTCATGCCCTAGCCCACCTTTCCAGTTTTCAGCCGCATATGTCGCTGACTGAATTTAAGGAGCGCTTCGGCAGCGCCGAAGCGGCTAAAGGAAAACAAGTCGGTATGGGGAGGATACGACGAGGGGAGCAAGTCGGGGAGATGGGCTCGACGGGGAGTTCGACCGGACCCCACCTTCACTGGGACGTCTACGTAGGCGGCTGCTTGGTTTCACCGGAAAGTTGGTGGAAAAAAGAGTTGCCGGCGACCCTTCATAATTCGGAGGTCCCCGGCTCCAACCGACAGATGACGAACGAATGGGCGGTCACCTCTTCCCTGACCAGCGTCGGCGGCTCGGTGACGGACCTGCTCTACCAGAAAAAAATCAAACACTTGGGCTACCAGCCTGCTTGGTGGTGGCAGCCGAAAGCGTTCCTGTTACATATATTCGGAAACATTATGATAACTCTGACAGAGGCCTCCATATATGTGCTCGTCATATTCACCGACCTCATGATGGCCTTCACTGCGGCCCTGCTACCGCTGACAATTTTCCTCTTTTACTGGCCGTACAACGAGGAAGCGCTCATAAAATGGGTGAAGAGTTATATCACCTTACTTTTCTACGGCCCCCTGACGGCGGTGTATACGATCCTCCTGGTAGCGCTACAAGTTTACCTACTGTCTGACACCAGCGCCGTGGTGTTCATCCTCCTTTGCATAGCCATGGTCGGCGGAGCGGCGCAGATACCGAAACTTGCCGCGGGGCTGACGGGGGTCGTCCTTGGACCGCTTGCGCTCGGGATGGCCGCCATGCACGAACAGGCGGGCATAGGGGCGGCGGGAGGGCTTGCCAGACAGGGGAAGAACGCTTTCGGTCAGTGGAGGAAAGAGAAGTTCGCGGCGAAAAAATGAAGAGAGCCCCCGGAAGGGGGCTCTCTATTATGCCGGCGTTAGCCATAAATCTGCGTCTTCCGGGGGTTCGTATGACCAAGTTCGGCCGCCAACTCTCCATATGCCATCTTCATATATTTGTCGTTATTTTCCCCTCTCCAATCCCCGAACAACTTTTCCCGCCAGTCCGAGCCATGCTCGGCGGCGAGACGGCTATTTATCTCCTTTTTTCTCTCTCCGGCGTAAAGATGCCGCAAAGCATGAATAGAATACTGTTGCGTACGAGTCAACCCCTCCTCCCTTCGTATACGATCCCAAGTATCCCGGACGGCCTCCGGGGAGATCTCCGCCAGAGGCCGGTTTCCCCTATGTTGATAGGCTTCCATAATCAGATCGTAACTCGGGGCTCCCTTGCGGAAAGAGAGCGTCCTTGTCTCCGGAGCGGCGGTCGTCGGGCGTCTGCAGCCGGTTTTCGAAGTAGCAATTTGAACCTTCACCTCCTCCGCTCCTGGTAAAATTTTTATAGAGGGAGCCTCCCCTATTCGGCAGCCGGTAGCGCGGAGAAGTTGTACATACAACTTCTCCTCCGGCTTCTGGACGGCTTCGATCATTCGGCGAAGAACGCCGTCATCCCGGAGCTGACGGCGTTCGGCGGTAATGCCGGCGGAACGCTTCGTCGGGGAGGCCATGACCCGGCAAAGTTCGCCGTATTCCGGCATCGCCTTGACCAACTTTTCCAGTTCGCCGGCTCCCCCCCTCTTCCTCTCCAGATGAATGACGGCGGCTCTATGAAGATTGTACGTCGCAAGGCTCTTTGTCTGCGCAATTCCTGCCAAATATGCGACGAAGTCGGTCGGCGACTGAATCCCCCCTGCAGAAATCTTTTCTTCGACGGCGGCCATTATTCGGGAATATTTTTCCCGGCTGCGCTCCCCGAGCGCTTCGAACGGCCGCACGGGGGGAAGACGAAAATGTTTATTCGTCGTCGGACGGAGCTCCGGATTCTGATAATATGCGACGGTCAAGTCGACGGCGGCTGCGATCGGAGCCGAATAACGAACCTCTTCCTTCCTCTCTAGGTAACCATTGACGACGGCGGCCTTACCCTCTCCGAGAAGAAGCTTTTCGGCGGTCACGGCGGCGACGGCGGCCGCCTTGACCTCCCTCTTCTCCTCTCTCCCCTTCCGTTCCTTCACATACGAAAGAAGCTCGTCGTAAATTGCTTCCGGCGCATGATGCCGACGCCTTAACCACCACTCCGGTTTCATAGACGCGGCTACTTCCCTCAGTTGAACCCCCATCCGAACGCCGACGCCGCCGCTCTTGACCACTTCAAAATCTTGCATCTTAATAACGGTTCCAAGGTTATCTTTCACCTTGGCGATAGCATCTGTGTCAAATTTCTGAATCATTTCTTCGATAGACGCGACCAGACGACGGGGACGCTCTTCCAAGGGAACATTTTCTTTCTCCATTGCGCGCAACTGGAACGACATCCACTCCGGGGAAGCTTTGGCAAGAGCCTTCCCCATTCGGGTATCGGCTCCGGCCAACTCGACGGCGGCCGTTCGAACGGGGGAAATGACGGAGTCCGGCAGAACGAATTTTTCCCGGAAGACTGCTTTCAGACCGTCCTTCCCCATTTTTGCGAGCGTCATACCGACATGGGAGACGATAGCGGCGCCGGCGGCTTCGTCCAGCTCCTCCTGCCAACCTTCACGACTACGGTTCAATTCTTCTAATGTAGGTTGATTAAATTCTAAATCCATCTATCTCTCCTCCCTTGTAGATTGGCAGAGCGGTAAAACCGCTTCTCCCACCATTCAGACGCCCCAATCAAACCAAACGTTAAGAAGCACCCGGCGACGACGCCGACGACGACATGAGCCGCTATTTCAGACCACGGAATGCTATACATGTACATTTTCAATCCCTTACTCCGGCAACCGCCGAGCTTCGACGTCGACTATTTCGACATCAAGAACTATTTTGGTTACCACCTTGATCCTTTCTTCTTCTTCCCTTCGTCGCCGATGAAGCTCTTCGACGAGGACAAGCCCGGCCGCCACGAGAAAAATTCCGGCTCCGAGACCGGCGGCGTACGCCTGGACGATGTCGATGTTTGTAGAAAGTAGATACTCCATCTCCCTATTTCCTCTTCATCCAGCCGTAAACGGAAATCCCGGCGTCGAGCCATTGCAGGAGACAAAATGCGATTCCGACGCCGCCGAGGATCAGAATTTTGGCGGCCTCCCAACCCCCCATCTCGGCCGGAGAGAGGAACGTCTTCCCCGGCATTTCAAGCAGCAATTCAACCATGTCGTACACCTCCCAGTGTATACATTTCTATTTGTGAGTAGTATATCTGCCAGAGAGGAAAAAAACCGGTCGAATAGAAAAGTTTTTCGGAAGAAGAAGAGGAAGAGGAGCGGACGGCGACGACGCCGGAACCGACGCCGAAGACCTGTTTCGAGGAAGAGGAAATCGGAGCCGTCCCGGCTCCGAACGGAGGAAGAGGCTCCGCCTCATCCTCCTTTTCCCAAATCCCCTCCCCATATAGTAAGGGAGCCTTTCCGACGGCAGAAAGCGCCGTCGAAAAGGCCGAAGTGAAAACTCTGCGGAAGAGCCTTTCTACTAGTCTTTCCACACTTTTCACCTCCCCGGAAAGCTATGGAAAGGCTATGGAAAGATGCCGCTTACAGCCTCTTTCATTCCCTATCTTTCCAGCATAAGAACCATGCCATCTTATTATATATAAGCGGCTTCCAAGGGGGGGAGCGTTCACTAGAGAACATTTTTCTCTAGAGAGGGGGTCAAAATCTCATGGACAAGCCTTTCTACTGTGATCAGATCGACATTGGCGGCTTGGAAAGGCTCTGCGGGGGACAAGGCGACTACGGCAACGGCGGCCCCCTATTCTTCCGGAGGACGCAGAATTCGCACGGACAAGCCTTTCTACTGTGATCAGATCGATGTCGGCGGCTTGGAAAGGCTCTGCGGGGGACAAGGCGACTACGGCAACGGCGGCCCCCTATCCTTCCGGAGGACGCAGAATTCGCACGGACAAGCCTTTCTACTGTGATCAGATCGACGTAAGCAGGGGGAAACGAAGCTTGCACCCCTGCAAAAGCCGCAGGGGACGTCATTCTTCCCCATTCGAGAGCAGACGACGAATAAGCCTTTCACCAGCCGCCGAAGTATCTCTCCTCCAAAGGAATTTTCCTCTTTTTCTTATTATCACATTACCCAATCAGAGCTTGAACGACGCCGGCGCTTTTGAACGGCCTCCGGGAGAGGGGCCGGGAACACTCCTCCTTTCCCTGATGCCTTCGGCATCCCCCTTCCGACAGAAAGCCGTCGGAAGGAGGGCCCCGGCCGACTGCGGGACGTCGTCAACGGCCTCCGGAAACGGAGCCGAGTACCCGACGTCTTTTCCTTGTCCTCGGGGTTCCCCCTCGGTCTACGGAACGACGCCGGCGGCTCCTCTTCCTCCGGCCCCACCGTTCGGCGGGGAGCCTAACGGCTCCCCGAGAGAATTAAAAAAATGAAGGGGAAGGAAGAATCTCGGCGGCCGCCGTTTCTCTCCTCTCTTCTTCTTCTTCTTCGAACGACGAACGACGACGGCCGTTCCTCTCTTCTTCTTCGAACGACGAACGACGTTCCTTCCCCCATTTTTCCATTCTCCAGCAGGGGGGGTGAAACGTCGCTACTTGACGTTTCACCGGGGGGCGCAGCCCCCCTCGAAGGAGAGGGGACGACGGCGGCCGACGCCGGCGTCGCCGTTCCGCAGTCAGCCGGGGGAACCCCGGCTGCAAGGAAAAGGCGTCGCCTCTCGGCGTCGACCGGAGGAGTCCGTCTTTCATAAAAATGTCGCCATGCGACAAGTTCGATTTTGAGGGCGTTCGGCTGGCCGCCGTCGACGCCGATACCAGCGCAGACGACATATCCACTTGAAGACTTAATTGTATACATAGGAAATTTATCGACCGCAGCTATACTTCCTTAAACGAAAGAGGGGGGTGTACTAGATGGAATTTTCTTACCTTCAATTGGACGGCGTCGACGCCGAAGACCTGCCGACGATTACGGCGGCTCCGTATTCGGGAGCGGCGGCGATCGGCGGTCAGAACGAAGCCGGCCGCTTTACGGTGTTCTTCGGCTTCCCTACGCAAGAGCTGCACCCGGCATGTGTAGACCGGTTACGGAGGAAATTTCTCTGGGGGTTCGCAGAAAGCGACGTCGAATACATCCGGACGGAGAATGAGGCAATTTTAGAGACAAATAGAAAAATTATCGATCGGCTCCCCCCCATTCTGGAAGCTTCCCCGGAGCCGAGCGAATACCTGGCAGCCATGATTGGACGCTACAACTATGCCCGGGGCTCCGTTCTGAAGGACGACTCCGAAGCCGACTCCGGGGCGTCCTCCGCTTCACCGGCGACGCCGGGCAAGCTACAGACGAAAGCCGAGCGGACTCCCTCGGAGACCGCTCCTAAGAGCGCCGCAGCGGCGCTCGTTCAGACCCTCGGCGGCACATTGGCACAAATCAAAGACTTGGACGAAACGGAGAAAATGTTAGTAAAGGAAGGAGCAGTTCTCCGGGAGGATTTGAGAGCGACCGCCGAAGAAGCGATGGCGGACTTACTGGACGCCTTGATTGACGAATAACGGAATAAAAAAGGGGAGCCGCAAGGCTCCCCGTGAAACGAGATACGAGAGGTGTACATGTACGACAGTTTGAAAAAAGTTTTCCCTTAGCGGTCCCCACCATCTAAGGAAGCAGCAGCAGCGGTAACGAAAAACAGCGGCGTTCGATGAACGAACGGCGGCCGGTGCGGTGCGCTGCGTCTATTTAGTATATCGGCAGTCGGCGTAAAAAGCCGCACCCTAAAAAAAACTTTTCCCGAAGAAGAAAAAAATTTTATTGTATGGAGGTGAACGCAATGATAGACGGCCATCGAATTGAAGCCGGCATCGACACTGTTGCGTTCACCCTTCCATATTGTTATCTGAAAAATGCTAGAACGTATACGGTTAATGGGAAGGAAAGAACGACGGTCGGCGGCGACGGCTGGCATGGGGAGCTTTATTCCTACAGTCGGGGGCAGATCAAGCGGCGTTGGTGGCGGTTTACTCTACATACGCCGAAAGACGGCTCAGTCTCCCTCTTCTCCTCTTCGACGCTGACTCCAGCGGTCAAAGCGGTATTGATTGCCGCCGGCGCTCCTGTTTGGATCACCGGCCAGATGGACGCAATAAAATTTTGTAGAGTGGACGTAGCATATGACTTGCTCGGATACGACGGCGTAGTTCCCCTGGACGACGACGACCAGCGCACGGCGAAAATCAGACAGCTAACCGAATACAAATTTGTCGACATCGAGCAGCCGGGGGAACCTACCCTCTACCTATGCTCCGGGAAGAAGCCGGAGAATGGAAAAATTCCTCTTCATATGGCGGCGTTCGTCCAGTGCCGCTATGACAAGCGGCGGCAGATGAAAGAAGTTTACGGGGTCGACATCTCCCCCAGAAGCCGCATAGAGAACCGGTACCAGACCCGGCGCATGTGCGTTCGACATGGGCTCGGCAGCTTGCCGGAAATTGTTTCGTTCCTGACCGGACTAGAGGAGGAGACGGAGAGGAGGAACAACGGTCTATATAGTAATGCGGACACCCCCCCCTCCGAGAAAAAGCCGACCCCGACGCCGCAACAGTCGCCGACGACACCGGAGACGACCCCGACTCCGCACCAGACCCCGACGCCGCAACAGTCCCCGACGACACCGACGACGACCCCGACACCGATGACGACCCCGACGCCGCCGGAGACTACGCCCCCGAGCGGAATCCTCTCTCCGCTCGGAAAGGGAACAGCCAGTTTCGCAATCAGGGCTCCTCCCATTGGAAACGCACCTTTTCCAGTACTGGCCGCATGACCGACGGAGGGACGTCTTCGGTAACATAGTGCTTCCACATGACCGACGACGTCGCCTTCTTAATACCGACGGCGGAAAGATCGATCTCCCTGCCTGTCAGCCGGCAGCCGGCGGTCTTTTCATCCATGGACGTAGCATGAAACAACCGAGTTTCGAACGTATGCCGGGTATCCGACAGGGAATACCCGGCTGCAAGCATGCCCGCATCTTCCAGCTCCTTGAACGCCGTTTCACGGAAATAGCGGCCGGCCGACTGCGTATACCCGTTTTTAGGATGCCGACCAAGTTCGAACAATTTCTCTTTCCCCATCTTCCGGCGGCTTTCGACGTACGACAGGAAGCCGTCTGCGAGCAGAGCCGAGTGGATGGGGATCAACCTTTTAGACGACTTATTTTTTACTCTCTTATCATCCGGAGACGAATCTATCAGGATGCAAGGAATTTCTTCCCCGGTAGCCGGGTCCGTCCAACTGACGATGTCGGCCGTATCCAGTTGACAGACTTCCCCGGCTCTCATCCCCTGCCAGAGACCGACGAAAAATGTCCAGTACCGCCACCGCAAATCAAAATTCTGGGAGCCGGAGGCTCCCACATTTTGACGCTCCGGGAAAAGACGCCGACGAATAACCCTGATGTCGGCGTCGGAAAAAGACCTATTCTCCTCGGTCGACGCCGAGTTCGCCTCGGTAATGCGAATGCCTTTCAACGCCGCAGCCAGCGTTACGGCGGTATGACCGCAGCCGAACGCCCATTCGAAAAATGTCCGGACCTGGACTAATTTATTCATCTTCGTTCCCTTTGCCAGCGCCGTATTCATGGAGACCATATTCCTATACGGGAGGACGTCCGACAGTTGGAGACGACCGAATTCCCTATCCTCCCCGACGACGGCCGCCATCTCTCCCAAAATGCTCCTGTATGCGCCGAGCCCTGACGGAGAGATTCCGGACGCCGATCGCTCCTCTAGAAACATTTCTATCACCTCTCGGAGAGACGGACCCCTCGTCTCTCCGGCGGAAAAATACCCGGAAATCGCATCGGCGACGGCAGCCAACGCCGGGGAAGCTCCCTCCGGCCTATCCTCATGCAGAGTCCGAAGGATGCTTTCCCAAGAGCCGCTCATCATCTCGGAATCTATTTTACGACGCACTTTCCTTATCTCCCCTTCCGACAGCCGCGACAAAGTTATCAGCTCCGGTAGAAGTTCGCTGAAACGGTGGACGGAGGCGAGAGCGAATTTTATTTCCCCCCCACCCCGAGCACGGCGGCGGTAATATATGGTACTTCCTCTGCGTACAATGTAGGGCAATTCAACCCGCATATAGAAAAATCTCCCCCCGCGTGTACCAAGTGTGTACCGCGAGGAGAGATTTCCTTCAATCCTACAAACTTGCTAAACCTAGTGATACCAAGGCTTTAGAAGGTTGTATACAAAATTGGTGGACTGTGAGGGACTCGAACCCACGACCCGCTGATTAAGAGTCAGCTGCTCTACCAACTGAGCTAACAGTCCAAAACAAACCTTTATGTGGCGCGCCCGGCAGGATTCGAACCCGCGACCAA
>Ga0334890_1003686_pt1 | contig 15139 bp, 11 predicted proteins | sample GraSluR1_MG_3_FD_207220 | JGI IMG/M metagenome (GOLD analysis project Ga0334890, IMG submission 207220) | Sludge microbial communities from methane-producing bioreactor in Wageningen University, Netherlands - Granular Sludge_31_08-R1 | ecosystem: Engineered > Bioreactor > Anaerobic >... | reverse complement strand
TCGTGGCGGGGTCATACAGAAAGCTGCCCCGCAGCACCTCGGTCTCGTCCTCCAGCACCTCGAACCACTCCACCACGTAGGCTTCTGCGCCGGGATAGGCCGTCCAGGTCCAGGTCACTTCGCGCGTTTCCGGATCGGCGATCTCGCTGGTGACGGTGAACTCGTCGCAGACCGGCTCGCCGCCATCTGGCGGCGGAACCTCGAACTCCTGGCTGGTCTCCTCGATGCATACAACGTCGTCGCCGATGTAGACGCGCAACACGAAGCGGAAGGCAACATAGTCCTCCGGCAGGAACCAGGTGAACCAGGTAGGATCGCCGGAAGTCCACTCGCCGTGCGTCAGGTACACCTCGCCGCCATCGGCCATGCGACCGTAGACGTACACCGCATAGCCGGTCGCGCCCTCCATAACATTCCAGTTGACGGTCACCCGCAGGGGATCGCGCTCGACCATTACCACCTCGAAGTCGAGGTCGGGGCAACCGCCACTGTCTGGCGGATCGCCGGGAACGAAGCACGACGGGCATTCCTGCGGACCGGTGCCCGTCACGCCGGAGATACCCGCCTGCCCCGGCAGGCAGCCAGGCACGTCCGCCGAGCACGTCACCAGCAGGCGCACATTTCCCGCCTCCAGCAAATGGTCGGAGGACACTTCGACTTCGTAGCGCCCGCTGCGCGGCGTGACCGTCACCCAGTCTTCGAGTTCCTCGCCGCCGCGCAGCAAGGCAACAGTCTGCCCGCGCTGGTCGTAGACCCTGACCACGAACGGGTAGGTAAAGGGCTGCCCTTCGCTCAGATTGGTCACAACGAGCGAGGTGGGGCAGTCCTCAGCCTCGAACCAGAAGAGTAGTGGGTCGGCGGTAGGGATCAGGGTCACCTCCACCGCCTGCCCGAAAATCAACTCTGTGCTGTCCGGCGCGCTCCGCCCCAGCAGGGTCAGCGCGAAGTCGCCGGTTGTGGCGTTCTCGCTGGTGATCCACAGCAGGTAGATGCCGTCGCCCGGCAGCACCGCCGAGAGGTACGCGCCCTGCATGTTGTCGTCGAGCGTGTTCTGAGTACTACTGGCGAGGATCACTCCATTGGGAGCGATCAATTCGGCGCGCAGGTCGAGCGTCCCCGTCCAGTTGTCGGCGATGACAGTGATCACATCGCCCACGCCGCCCTCAAAGCTGTAGGTGACGCGCGGCGCATCTTCCGCGATGGTGCCGAACACCTTCGCGCCGTAGCTGATCGTGCCGCCGCCCTGGGCCTGAGTGGCCGTCGGCGTATGGGACAGTGATCCGATGACCACGAGGATGGCGATCAGCAGGGCGGCGCGCAGCCAGTGGGTGTGTTTGTGTGTCATGGTGCGCCCTCCTTATAGCCCTTCCCAGGGGTTGGCCGCTGGAACGAACTCAACATCAGCGCCGCCGCCGCACAGGAAGCCCTGCGGCATATCGCCGAAGGCTCCGCCGCCAGTAGCTTCGCTGTAGGCATCAACCTCGATCCGGAAGCGGGCATAGTCAGCGGGGAACAACCCGAAACCTGCCAGATGGTAGCTGGTGTGAGTGCCGGGCACGGTGAGGACGCGAATTCCGATCAGCCCGCCATCATCCGCGTAGGCATAGACATGGATCAGATAGGCAGCAGCGCCCGGCGCTGCGGTCCAACTCGCTACAGCGCGGCGCTCCTCGCCCGGCACGATGTCCACGCGCACGTCAATCGAGCACTCTGGAACCAGCCCGTCGAAGGAGAACTGAACCTCGTCCACGCAGATGAGTTCACCAATTTCCAAGCCACTGCCCGCGCGCACGTAGGCCGTGAAAGGCCCCCGTCCCAGGTCAGCGAGGGGGATGGCGTACAGGTGGCTGGTTTCGCCCTCCAGCATTACGGGCGAGTCGGCGAGCATGACGCCCCAGGCATCCAGGATGTAGAAGATGTACCACTCGGCGCCCTCGACGGCGGGCCAGGTGAAGGAGAACGTACTGTCTCCTTCGTGAGTGGCCGTCACCTCGAAGTCGTCGCATAGCTCGCCGCCGAAGTCTTCGCTGAAGCACGGCGGGCACTCCGCCGCCACACCTGTGACCCCCGCAGCCCCGCTCACGCCCCCGCCGACGCAGCCGGGAGCCTGATCCGCGCAACTGATCAGCAGATGAATCGTTCCCTGCTGTTGCGGGTCTTCGGAGAGCACTTCTACTTCATAGCGGCCACTGCGCGCGGGCAGTATCAGGCGATCTTCCACCGCGTCCCCGCCATACAACAGGGCGATCAGGGTGCCCTGCGCGTTGCGCACCTTGACCATGAAGGGGAAGGTAAACGGCTGCCCTTCGCTCAGGTTGGCGACAGTGAAGACGGTCGGGCAGTCCTCAGTTTCAAAGGCGAAGTACTGCGGCTGCGGGTTCAAGGGGACGGTGACATCAAGCCCCTGCCCGTAGAGCAGCGGCGTGGCGATGACCACGCCCCGCCCCTGCAGAGTGAGCAGAAACTGGCCGCTCGTCCCGCTCTCCGCGCTGACCAGCAGCATGTAGACGCCGGTCTGCGGCAAAAAAAGCGCCAGGGTCGCGTCCTGGCTCTCGACGACAAACGGACTGCGCGTGCTACTGCCGGCGTTCTGCCCGTCGGGGGCCAGCAGCGTCACCTGAGGATCGAGCGTGCCGACCCAGTTCCTGACGTGCACCTGAACCAGGTCGCCCGCTGTACCATTGAAGCTGTACATCACTTCGGGGAGATCGGCAGAGACCCTGCCGAGAACCTTCGAGCCGTAGCTGATGCTCCCCCCGCCCTGGGCGTCTGCCACCGGACGTTGGGCCAGCACGGCCCCCGCGATAATCCCGATCAGCAGCACCGTGAGGGCTGCTCTACCCCAACCAGGCCACTGGCGCATGGGCTAGCCTCCTCAAAGCAACTAACTGGCTTTGCACCTCCCCAGTCCAGCCTTTCAACTGGACAGCGGTCGTTTGCGAAATCTGGTACAAATTCATCATACGCTGATCGGCTATCTTGAATCAACAAAGAAGTCGTAAGAGACTTGTAGAGATTGACGCTGCCCCTCCCACCGTTGACGGGGCGCGGCACATAGGGCATGATTGGGGCGCGATCCCATTCCTAGCGAGCGGCCCATGCGTGTCCTGATGCTGTCGAAGGCGTGCGTCGTCGGCACCTACCAGCGTAAGCTCGAAGAGATGGCGGCGCTGCCGGAGGTGACGCTGCGCGTGCTCGTCCCACCGGCCTGGCGCGACGCTGCGCGCGGCGCGTTGCGCCTGGAACGGGCGCACGTCACCGGCTATGATCTGCGCGTCACGCCGATCCGCTTCAACGGCAGCTTTCACCTGCACCATTACCCGCAGTTCGGGCGCGAAGTGCGCGCCTTCCAGCCGGACATCGTGCACATTGACGAGGAGCCGTACAACCTCGCCACCTGGCACGCGCTGTGGCACGCTCGGCGGGCCGGGGCGCGAACCCTGTTCTTCTCGTGGCAGAACATCGCCCGCCGCTACCCCCTGCCCTTCCGCCTGGGCGAGCGTTGGGTGCTGCGCACGGTGAACTATGCCATCGTTGGCACGAAGAGCGCGGCGGAGATCTGGCGGGCGAAGGGCTACACCGGGCCACTGGCGATCATCCCGCAGTTCGGCGTAGACCCGGACGTGTTCGCTCCAGCGGAACGCCCGCGCAATGATGAGACGTTCGTCGTGGGCTTCGTGGGGCGGCTGGTTGAGGAGAAGGGCGGCGCGATCCTGCTGGATGCGCTGGCCCGGTTGAATGGCGCGTGGCGGCTCGACGTGATCGGCGAGGGGCCCCAGCGCGCGGCGCTGGCCGAGCAGGCGCGGCGGCTGGGTATCGCCGACCGCGTGACCTTCGCCGCGCTGCCCTCGACGCAGATGCCGGACTTCTACCGGCGCGTTGACACGCTGGCCGTGCCTTCCCTGACGCGACCCAACTGGAAGGAGCAGTTTGGTCGTGTCATCGTCGAGGCGATGGCCTGCGGTGTGCCGGTTGTCGGCTCGTCGAGCGGGGCGATCCCGGACGTGACCGGCGAGGGCGGGCTGATCGTCCCCGAAGGCGACAGCGCGGCCCTGGCCGACGCGCTGCGCCGCCTGCAAGCAGCACCCGACCTGCGCCGTACTTTGGGAGAGCGAGGGCGGACGCGCGTCCTGGCGCACTACACGCAGGCGCAGGTCGCCGCGCAGACGGTCGCCGTCTACCGCGCGCTGCTGGCGCGCTAGCCGCTGAGTGTGCTTTACTCTAAAGAGCGTAACCGCAGAATGTCTCTGCGCTCTCTGCGTCTCTACGGTTCAGAACCCCCCCGAACCTGACATGCAGCCCTGGCCAGCAGACGCATTGCGCATTGCGCACGGGGAAACGCCGTGTTAGAGTCTCGCTCGATACCGGCAACGCAGGACAGGATCATCATGCTCAAAGCAGTGCTCTTCGACCTGGACCAGACCCTTATGGACTGGAGCCAGGTCGAGCCGTGGGAAGACTACCAGTGGCAGCGTATCACGGCGCTGCTCGACTACGCGCGCCAGACGCTCGACGCTCCGCCAGAGCTAACGCCGGAGACGCTGCTCGCGGCCTTTCACCAGGCGAGCAGCGTGGCCTGGCAGCGCGCGCGTCTCACCCTGCAAGCGCCCAGCGTCAGCGCGGTGCTCGTGGAAGCGCTGGCGGCGGTGGGCGTGTCCGTGCACGAGGCCGACTCGACCGCAGTGCTGCGCGCCTACAGCGGGCGTCCGCCGGCGGGCGAGCGGGCCTATCCCGACGTGCTCGACGTGCTGCCGCAAATTCAGGCGTGCGGCGTCGCGCTGGGCCTGATCACCAACTCCGCGCACCCCATGTACCTGCGCGATTACGAATTGCGCGCGACGGGGATGCTCGACCTCTTTCCGATGTGCCGCCTGTCGGCGGTGGATGTGGGCGTGATCAAGCCGCACCCGGACATCTTCAAATACGGGCTGGACTTGCTGGGCGTCGAGCCGCACGAAGCGGTCTTCGTCGGCGACAGCCTGGAAGCAGATGTCGCCGGAGCGCAGGGAGCGGGCATCTACAGCGTGTGGATCGCTCGCGAGGGCGAGGCAGTGGAGGCCAACGACGAGATCGTGCCGGACGCCGCCATCACCACGCTGCACGAGTTACTGCCGGTGTTGGATCGCTGGTTTCCGGGATGGCGTAACGGGCACGGGCCATGAGCGCGGTCTTTGAGGCAGCGCCCTACCAAAACCTGACTCTCACCGGGCCGATGGGCGTGGGCAAGACGACGGTGGGCCGGGCGGTGGCCCAACGCCTGGGCGCGGAGTTCTTCGACCTGGAGAACGAGATTCTGGCGCGTGAGAGCCAGTCCACCGACGCGATCCGCGAGCTATTCGGCGAGGCGCGCCTGAAGGCGCTGGAGATGACGGCCATCCGCGACCTGACGTTGCGCCGCCACGCAGTGATCGTCGTCGGCGGGCCGGCGGTGCTCGACGAAACGAACCGCGCGCGCCTGGCCGAGGCCGGGCCGATCCTGTGCCTTACCTGCCGCCTCGACGAGATTCTGCGGCGGATGCACGCTGCGCGCGGGGCGTGGTTTCACAACCCGGCCAATCGCGGGGTGCTGCTCAGCCGCCTGAAGCGTGAGATGCGCGTGACGGCGCTCGACCTGCCCAAGCTGGACACGTCGCGGCTGTCCATCGAAGAGACGACGGCGGCGGTCGCGGCCTATTGGCTGGAGCACGCCCGGCTGTAGAATGGTGATCAGTCGTTAGTGATCAGTTGTCAGTTGTCAGCCGTCAGTGATCAGTGGTCGGTTTTCAGTGATCGTTGTCCGCAGTCCGTTGTGGGCGGATGATCAGTTACCGACCGTCAGTGACCATCAGAGGCCGTTTGAAAAGGCCTGCAACCCCACCCTAGATCCCTCCCCGCAGGCGGGGAGGGACTTCAAGAGCAGTTCTTTCTCCCTTCCCTCGCTTGCGGGGGAAGGGCCGGGGAGGGGGTAAAGATACCTCTCAAACGGCCTCTCAGTAGTCAGTGTGTGTATGGAAGCCCCCTTACCCCTGCACCTCTCTCCCTCAACGGGGCGAGGGGAACCCTGTGCCTGGCTCCCCTTCTCCCCCTGGAGGGAGAAGGGGGCGGGGGATGAGGGGAACAATAACGGCTTGCCAAAACTGACCACCGACCACTGAAAAAATGATCACTGATACCCGATCACTGACCACTGACAACAGATTTACAACAAACTTGCGGAAAGGATCGCGATGGCTACCTTAACCGTGTCACTGGTTCAGATGAACGTGCGCAAGGGCGCGCCGCGCACCAACTGGACGACCATGCAGCAGTACACCGTCCAGGCTGCGCAACAGGGCGCGCAGCTTGTCGTCTTCCCGGAGCTGTGGGATGCCGGCGGCGCGTTCGACAAGGGGCGCGAGATCGCCAGCTCGCTCAGCGGCGGGCTGTTCGCCCAGGTGGTCGCCCTGGCCCGCCAGCACAACATCCACATCCTCGGCTCTCTCTACGAGAAGCGCGGCACCGGCGTCTGTAACACGATGGCCGTCATCTCGCCGCGCAACGGCGTGATGGGCGCTTACCGTAAGATTCACCTGTTCCCGCTCATGCAGGAAGATCGCTGGCTGCTGCCCGGCGAGGCCCCGCTGACCATTGACCTGCCCTGGGGCCGCACGGGGTTCGCCATCTGTTACGACCTGCGCTTCCCGGAGCTATTCCGCCGGTACGCGGCGGAGCGCGCCGAGATCGTGGTCATGCCGATGGCCTGGCCGCACCCGCGCCTGGCCCATTACCGCACGCTGCTGCGCGCGCGGGCCATCGAGAACCAGTGCTTCATGGTCGCGGTCAACCGGGTGGGGCTGGAGGAAGACAGCGGCCTGCAGTTCTTCGGGCACTCGTCGGTGATCGATCCCTGGGGCGAGACAGTGCTGGAAGCGGGCGAAGTGGAGGGTCTCTTCACCGTCACGGTGGACATTGGCCAGGCAGCGCGTGTGCGCCGCGAACTGCCCGCGCTCGACGGGATGCGCCTGTAGCAGCGTGCGCTCAAGGGGCCAGCGGGCCGGAATGACGCCCTTCGGCGGTGAACAGGGCGTAGGCCGTCCCGCCAATCGAGAACATCGCCCCCCGCTCGAAGTCCTGCCAGAAACCGGCGGCTGACGCTTCTGACTGCGTGCCCCAACCCAGCGCGTCGCGGATGGCCGCATTGCTCCGCCAGACCAGCCCGAAGCCGCGCACCGGCTGGAGCACACCGGGCGGCGCGCTGAACGCCGGGTCATCGGCGGGCATTCCCTCGCTCCAGCTATCGGCCACCTGCCAGAACTGCCCGCTGGTCGCCAGCGCGTAAATCTGACGCACGTCTCCGCGCCAGACCATGATCCCGCGCTCGAACGGCTGCGTCGCCATCGCCGCGATGGACGCGCCGCCGCTCACCGGGCAGCCGAGCCGGTCGCGCAGGGCGGGGTCGCGGTTGTAGGCGTTGGCGACGACGGCGCTCACCGCAAAACCGCACGTGCCGCCATCGCCCCCCGCGCCGACCACGCCGCTGGCGATGACGGCGCTGCCGCCGGGCGCGCCGCTGAAGACGTAAGGGACCAGGGTGGGCGCTGGCTCGCCGCTCTCCGAGGTTGGCTCGCCCAGGAACACGCCCACGTAAGGCGTCAGCGTGGCGGTGGGCTGTGGCGGGCCAGGGGTGGGCGAAGGGACGGTGATCGCCACCGTCTCGCCGCCGACCAGCACCGGCGTCGGTGTGGCCGTCAGCACGACGGTGGCAAGCTGTTTGGGCAGCGCGTCGAAGCCAGTCAGGATCGGCGGATCGCCAGACGGGGCGGGCGTTTCGTCGCTGCACGCCGCCAGCACCATCAGCGCCACCAGCATCGCCAGACACAGGTTCGCGCGCCGCATCATGGCAGCCACTCCGGGCAATGCGCTCGCAGCGCCGGCTCGCACAGCAGCAGGGCCAGCGCGCTCGGCCCGTCCTTGATCTGGCCGGTGCGGGCCAGGCGCAGCCCCTCGGCAACCGGCATCGCGCGCAGCTCGATCAACTCGGTCGGCTCGCGGTGGGGCTGGCCGAGCGTCACGCCCAGCGCCAGGTACACCCAGGCGATTTCATCACCGATGCCGTTCATCGTGTAGAAGTCCCCAACCGGGACAAGCCGCTCCGCCGTCCCGCCGATCTCCTCGTGCAACTCGCGGGCGGCCATCGCCGCCGGGTCAACGCCCGGCTCGACGTTGCCCGCTGGCACTTCCAGGCACCAGTCGTCCACCGCGTAGCGATACTGGTGGATCAGCACCAGATCGCCCCCGGCAGTGACCGGCACCACCCACACGGCGGCAGGCTTCTCGATGACCGTGTAGGTGAACTGGTCACCGCTCGCCTCGCGCAGCGTGTCCTGGCGCACATGGTACCAGCGGCTCTGCCACAGGTAGCGGCGAGCGAGGATGTCGTAGGGCTGCTTGCGCGTGCTCACCGGGCGATCCTGCATTCTGCGAGCGGGTTGTTCTGACGGGCAATTGTACGGGCGAACGGGTCTTTGTGCCAGCAGTGTGGTGGGCGCGGAACGTGCTACGCTGTAGGGGCGTATGGCCATACGCCCCTACGGAGATACCTTGCACAGTCCCGTCGTAAGGAGCGAGCAGATCAGTCCTCGATCACGGGCAGGCGGCTGATTTCCGGGTCGGTGAACAGGTCGTATTCGTCGCGGCTGCGCGTGCTGAACTCCGACACGACCGCCCCTTGCGGCCCGCCCTGGAACCAGTGCCAGGTCTCCGGCATGAGCGTGTACTGGTCGCCAGGTTTCAGCACGATCTCGTGCCAGACGGTGTAGGTGTCGGCGCGGTGCGCGGGCGGCTTGGCTTTGGGATTGGGCGTCGGGTCGCCGGGCACGTACAGGTACACTTCGCCCCAGCGACAGCGGAAGGTCTCTTCCTTGCCCGGCTCGCCGTTCACGGGCGGGTGGAAATGCTGCGGGCAGGTCTGGCCCGGCAGCAGGATGAGTTCTTTGGCGCAGACGCGCTCCGTGTTGACGTAGACGACCAGCGCCAGCCCGGTCTGCTCATATTCGCCCAGCCCCAGGTCGGCGATCTCGATGTTCGCCGCTTCTTCGGGCGTGAGGACGATGCCCGCCCTGTCCAGGTACTCCTGGGCGACGCGCTGCCATTTGAGGACTTCTTGGCGTTTCATGGCTTCCCCTTGCAGGTATAGTCTCCAGAGGTCGGTACGCTGCTGTACAGGCAGAGTATACGGGAGAGCGATGGCTGGGGCAAGAGCCTCGTCCGCCAGTGCTACAGGCGTTCCCCCGCCAGACTTCCGAAGTTTTCGGAGACTTCGGAAGTCTGTTCTGCACCTCTGTAGGGGCGCATTGCAATACGCCCTACGGGACTTATCTCGCTCGGCGTCAAGTGAGTCGCCGACAACCTCTACATGTACCGTTCTTTTCCCCGGCGTGGAAGGCCCGCGCCATGTGCGGTACACTTGCCCGCGACCGTCCGCACAGCCCTTCGTCTGCGCGCTGTGCGACGCGACCGGAGCGATGACCACCAACGATCTGCCACCCGTCCCGCAGACTGGCGTTCCCCCGCTGGCCCTGCCGCCCGATCAGGAGCAGCGGCTGCTGGCCCGCCGCCGCAAAGACGACCAGTCCGATCCTTTCGCCAGCGACCCGGACGACGGAATCCGTCGCCTGGGGCGGCTGGCGCTGCGCCGCGAGGTCCCGCATCCCTACGACTACCTGGCGCTTGGCGACCTATGCGCGCGGCGCTCGCTGGTCGAGGGCGAGGGGCGGCTGCTGATCTTCTACGCAGGCAAGGCGCTCTACGCCTACCGGCGCGCCGCTGACCTGGTCCCGCCGGATAGCTCCGACGGCGACTTGGCGCGTCTCGCTTACGATGCCTATGTGGGCTGGCTGTTGCAGGTGGCGCGCGCCGTGCCCACCCGCCGCAACATCGCGGTCGCGCTGTGGGCGGTCGCCGAAGCTGACGCCCAGGGGCGCGTCGATGGCCTGCGCGACGAAGCGCAGGTGCTGGCGCTGTGGTACGTCTCGCCGCCCCCCGGCGACAGCACCCCGCTGCCCGATCCCACGCCGCCCCCGCACGAGGAGCACGCCACCGCCATCTACCCCGAAGAACTGGCCACGAACGCCGGCGAGAGCCTGGAGATGGGGTCGGCGCTGCTGTCGCTGGCCGTGCCGGAGCACGAGGTGGCGATCCACGAGACGCGCTCCGACAAGTCCGAAGTGTTCCGCCTGGAGCTTGAGGCGACGGTGGCCAGCCCCGCGCCACTGGATGCGCTCGTCCCGCCCGCCCGCCACAGGGAGGGCGCCGACTTCGACTTCGGCGACCGCATAGACGGGCGCTATGAGGTGGCCCAGGTGCTGCGCGGCGGCATGGGCATCGTCTACCTGTGCTACGACCACGAAGAGCGGCAGTCGGTCGCCATCAAGACCTTCCAGAGCCGCCTGCTGACCAACGAGACCGCCGTCGCCCGCTTCACGCAGGAAGCGCGCACCTGGATCATGCTGGAAAAGCACCGGCATATCGTCCAGGCGCGGCGCGTGCAGAAGTTCGAGGGACGCCCGCACATCATCCTGGAGCATATTACTGGCCCGGAAGGGCTTGGCCCCGACCTGCGCAGCTGGATTCGCCACAACCGCATTGACCTGCGCCAGGCGCTGGACTTCGCCCTGCAGATCGCGCTGGGGATGCAGCACGCCACGCGGCGCGTGCCCGGCCTGGTGCACCGCGACCTGAAACCGGCCAATATTCTCGTCCGGCACGACGGCATCGCCAAAGTGACGGACTTCGGGCTGGTGCGCTCGATTGAGGCCGAGCAGGCAGCGGAAACCGACGGCGGCGCGGAGCAGGTCGTGACCGGCCTGACGCGCGTCGGGGCGGTGGTCGGCACGCCGCCCTATATGTCGCCGGAGCAGTGCCGCGCGGAGGCCGTTGACCCGCGCTCCGATATCTACGCCTTCGGCTGCGTGCTGTTTGAGATGCTCACCGGGCGGGTGGTCTTCGACGCCAAGCTGCTCACCGAGTGGGTGCACGCGCACCTCAACCTGGCCCCAGCCTTTCCTGAGTCGGCGGCGGGCGTGCCTCAGCCGGTCAAGGACCTGGCGCTGGCCTGCCTGGCTAAAAACCCTGCCGCCCGTCCGCAGACCTGGGGCGAGGTCGTGGAGACCCTGGCCACGCTGATCGAGAAAGTGACCGGCGCGCCGCCCAGCTACGACCAGGACGGGCCGGAGCTGGAAGTCCGCGAGCTGATGGACAAGGGCTACAGCCTGACCGAGCTGGGCTTCGCGGAAGAGGCGCTGGTTGCCTACGAGCGCGTGCTGGAGATTGAGCCGGAGTCGGCCTGGGCCTGGGCGCGCAAAGGGCGGACGCTGCGCCTGCTGGGTCGCTACGACGAGTCCCTGGCCGCTTACGACCGGGCGCTCGAACTCAACCCGCGCTTCGCCTGGGCCTGGACGGGCAAGGGCCAGGTGTTGGAGCGATTGGGTAACCTGGAGCGGGCGCTGGCCGCTCACCAGACGGCCACCGGTCTGCAGCCGGGCAACGTCTGGGCGTGGTACAACCAGGCGGAAGTGCTCTACACCCGCCACGACTATGACGGGGCGATGGGCGTGCTCGACCGCGCGCTGGCCATTGACCCGCACCACGCCGAAAGCTGGGCCAAGCGCGGCCAGGTGCTGCGCGCCCTGGATCGCCACCTGGAGGCGCTCAACGCCTACAACCGCGCCCTGGAACTGAACCCGCCCTACGCCTGGGCCTGGAACGGCAAGGGGCTGGCGCTCAAGGCGCTGGGGCGGCTGCCGGAGGCGCTGGAGGCCTTCCAGCAGGCGGCGCGCCACCAGCCTGGCGAAGTCTGGCACTGGTACAACCAGGCCGAGATGCTCGTCGAGATGGGTCGCTACGCCGAGGCGCTCGCTCCCACCCAGCAGGCGACGCGCGTCGCACCGGGCCATGCCTACTCGTGGGCCAAGCTCGGCCAGGTGCTGCGCTACCTGGATCGCTACCCGGAGGCGCTGGCCGCCTACGACCAGGCTCTGACGCTCAAGCCCGACTACGCCTGGGCGGTCAACGGCAAGGGAATCGTGCTGGAGCGGTTGGGCCGCTTTGAGGAGGCGCTGGCCATGTACCACCGCGCCGCCGAGATCGCCCCTGGCGACGTGTGGCACTGGTACAACCAGGGCAACCTGCTCATCCTGCAGAACCGTTTCGCCGAGGCCATTCCCCTGCTGGAGCGCGCCACGCAGATCAGCCCGGATCACGCGCGCAGTTGGGCGCGGCTGGGCAACGCCTGCCGCCAGGCCGACCGGCCCCGCGAGGCGCTCAAGCTGCTGGCGCGAGCGGTCGAATTGGAGCCGGAGTATGGCTGGGCCTGGAATGAGCGCGGCGTCACGCTGGAAATGCTGGGCCGCCACGAGGAAGCGGTGGACGCTTACCAGCGCGCCGCCGACACCGAGCCGGATAACCCGCTCTACTGGTACAACAAGGGCGACACGCTGGTGTTGCTCAAACGCTACGGCGAGGCGATTGACGCGCTGCAGCGCGCCCTGGAGGCCGATCCGCGCTACGTGCGCGCCTGGGCCAAACAGGGCCAGGCGCTGCGCCGTCTGGGGCGCTTTGAGGAGGCGCTGGCCAGCTACAGCCGCGCCGTCGAGCTGGCTCCCGACTACGCCTGGGCGTGGAACGGGCGCGGGCTGGCGCTCAGCGCGCTGGGTCGTCACGAGGAGGCGCTGACCTGCTTCAAGCAGGCGGCGGCCTACCAGCCAGACGACGTGTGGTTCTGGTACAACCAGGCCGATGAGCTAATTGTCATGCACCGCTATGAGGATGCGCTCGCCCCGCTGGAGCGCGCACTGCGCCTCAACCGCGATCACGCCGAAAGCTGGGGCAAGCGCGGCCAGGCGCTGCGCCGCCTGGGGCGCAGCAAGGAGGCGGTCGCCGCCTACGACCGCGCGCTGCGACTGGAGCCGGGCTACGCCTGGGCGTGGAACGGGCGCGGCCTGGCCCTGGAAGCATTGGGCCGTCGCGAGGAGGCGCTGCTTTCCTATGAGCGTGCCGCGCAGGAAGACCCGTCCACTGTGTGGTACTGGATCAACCAGATCGAGCCGCTGCTGGCTCTGGGGCGGGTGGAGCAGGCGCTGGCTGTGATTGACACGGCATTGTCCCTCGCGCCGGAAAGCGACTCCGCCTGGGCGCGCAAAGGGCAGGTGTTGCGGCGGCTGGATCGCCACGAGGACGCGCTGTACGCCTACGAGCGCGCGCTGAGTATCGCCCCGGAGTACGGCTGGGCGTGGAACGGCAAGGGCCTGGCCTTCGCCGCGCTGGAACGGTGGGAAGAGGCGCTGACCTGCTACGTGCGGGCGACGGATGTCGCGCCGGGCGATGTGTGGTTCTGGCACAATCGGGGCGAGGCGCTGCTGCGCCTGGGACGTTGGGACGAGGCGGTGAGCGCCTTCAGCCGCGCGCTGGAGATTGACCCGTCGCACCGGCCCTCGCGCGACAAGCGCACCGAGGCGCGCCGCCTGCTGGCCGGGGAAGACGAGTGATGTGGGGGAGGGGATGCGCGTGACCGAGATTCTGATCGCCCTGATGAGCGGCCCACAGGACGGGGCCTTGCTGACCTTTGAGACGTTCCTGGACTCCGGCAAGCCGACGGAGATCACCTTCGGGCGGCGCGAAGACTGCGACGTGTGCCTGAGCTACGACAGCCAGGTATCGCGCGAGCACGCCGTGCTCACCTATGACGGCGAGCGGTTCTGGCTGGAGGACCTGCACAGCACCAACGGGACGTATGTCGGCGAGGAGAAGATCACAGGGCGCACAGAGATTGCGCCGGGGCAGTTGTTCCGCGTCGGGCGGACATGGCTGCGCATCGAGCCGCTGCCGACCGTGCTGGGGTCGGACGATGATTTGCCGTTTTGAGGGAAGGCTTCGCGCCCCTCGCTTCCCTGCGTTATACTGACTTTCCAGAGATTCGCCCTAGTCGCCTGCTGGGTGTGCCTAGAATGGAGTTCATAAAGGAACTCAGAGCAAGGGGTTTCGATGGCACATTCACTAAATCATGGAGGAGTAATAAGGTGAAAAGTGTTAAGGCTACACGATCAAAACGGCGTTCATGCATGATAGGATGTTTGGGTTTCGTCGTCTTTTTCACGGTCCTTGGCGTTGTTGTCAACCTGTTTTCAGACTCGACCTCGACCACCGAAGACGTAGAGACAACGCCTGAGACTATCACTGCTAGGTTCTGTTGACATTTCAACGCAACCAGATTAAGGCACCAGCAAAGTGCAAAAAACCAAGGAAACGACTGGCCAGTTTGTCAAAACGTGAGAAGATGTGACGAAACTGCTTGATCTTGTTGAAAAAACACTCGACCAAAGCCCGCTCCCGATAGCGCCAGGTGTCATACTCACGCGGTTCTTTCCGATTTTTGCGCGACGGGATAACCGGGACGGCCCCCTGGTGGATAATAAAGGCGATGAGATCATCACTGTCAAAGGCGCGATCTCCCAGGACATACTCCCCGACCTGCTCAGCCAACAGCGCTTTGCCTTGAGTGCTCTCATGGCGTTCGCCGCCGGTCAGGAGGAAGCGCAAGGGATTACCCAGACTATCGACTTTGGCGTGAATTTTGGTACTGAAGCCGCCCCGACTCCGTCCCAAAGCCTGCGCGTCCTGACCACCGTTTTTTTGACGCTCCCGCCGCGCACGGATGGGCACGCACAATCGTCCCATCCAGCATCACGTTCTCCAGGTCGGGATCATCGGCGAAATGCGCCATCATTTGTTCCCATACACCATGGTCGCACCAGCGCGCAAAACGCTTGTACACGCTGTTCCAGTTCCCGTACTCCGCTGGGAGCAAACGCCATTGCGCGCCGCTGCGCAGTATCCATAACACGGCCTCGACGAAGCGGCGACACTCAGTTTCTCGCCCCACATAGACCCGTGGGCACGTCCGCAGAAAGTCCAAGACTTTCGTCCATTGATCGTCACGTAAGGTGATCGTTGTCATGAGGCGCTATTTTCCGCCTCTTGCATTAAATGTCAACAGAACCTAGTACATCAGGGCGGAAATAGGCGCGCGGTTTGGCCTGATTGACCCCTATCCCCCCAGCCCCCTTTCCCCGCCAGCGGAGAAAGGGGGAGCAGACTCAAGTCCCTCCCTGCTGGCGGGGAGGGA
>Ga0334890_1003668_pt1 | contig 15198 bp, 13 predicted proteins | sample GraSluR1_MG_3_FD_207220 | JGI IMG/M metagenome (GOLD analysis project Ga0334890, IMG submission 207220) | Sludge microbial communities from methane-producing bioreactor in Wageningen University, Netherlands - Granular Sludge_31_08-R1 | ecosystem: Engineered > Bioreactor > Anaerobic >... | reverse complement strand
TTCACTTGTTCAGTAATCTCTACATCTAAAAGACCTTCATTGTCGACCTCATTGATTGCATCGATAACAGTTTTAAAATCAACATTGAAGCTTGAAAAGTCATCACTAGCAACCTTAGTTATTCCATTTTCAAGGAGAAGATTATTTGCTTTAACTAAATATCTTTTTAAATCCTCTTTAGTTGGTTTTGGTAAGTTTGCACTGATAAGGCCTAAGGCATTTTCACTGAATATCCCTGTTTTTAAATCAAAACTACCCCCAAAAACTTGTTCAGTATACTCATTTATTCCTAAGACTTCTAGCATAGCTTGATTAACAACAGCTACGTGTCCACAGATTCGATATAAAACAATTGGCTTGTCAAAAACATCCAAATCATCTTTTGAAATCATAGCTTGTTCAATAAACCTATCTTGATTCCAACCTCTTCCAATTACAATTTCATACTCATAGTTATTCTTAATGGTATTCAAAACCTCTTTGATAGAATTTGCTTGATTCAAGTTCAAAATCTCATTATAAAAACCAAGCCCTAAAACATGCATGTGAGAATCGATAAATGCTGGTATAATCATTTGAAATCACCCCTTAATTTTTATTATATCATCCTCAAGAAGTTTTAGGATATTTATCGCTTTTAAAAAAAGAAAAACCCACAAAAAGTAGGTTTATCTGAATGAGAGTTCTAACATCTCTTCTGAGTATTGGTTTGTGTATAGCTTGTGATAAGCTCCTTGTTTCTTAATCAGTTCTTTGTGTGTGCCTGACTCAATTATCTTTCCATCTTCAAGCACCAAAATGATATCGCTATGAACTATTGTTGACAAACGATGTGCTACAATAAATGAAGTTCTTCCTTGGAGTAGTTTTGAGATTGCTCTTTGAATCAATTGCTCTGTCTCAGTATCAACACTTGAAGTTGCTTCATCAAGAATCAAGATTTTTGGATCAGCCAAAATCGCCCTAGCAAAACTTACTAATTGTTTCTGTCCCACAGACAGTCTTGATCCTCCCTCTCCACATTCAGTGTCATAACCATTTTCAAACTTCATAATAAACCAATGCGCCTCTACCGCTTTAGCAGCTGCGATAACTTCTTCATCAGAAGCACTAAGTTTGCCATAACGAATGTTCTCCATAACGCTTCCACTAAAAAGATGAGGTGTCTGCAAGACATAACCTAGATTTGAGTGTAACCAACCAAGGGAACGGTCTTTATAATCGCTACCATCAATTAAAATATGACCTTTAGTCGGCTCATAGAATCTTGATATCAAATTAACAATTGTTGTTTTTCCTGCGCCGGTGTGTCCAACTAAAGCAACAGATTGACCAGCTTTAATCTTTAAGTTAAAATCAGTTAAAACCTGTTCTCCAACTTGATACTTGAAATCTACACCTCTAAATTCTATATCTCCTACAAGTGGTTCAAAGTTTTCCAACTTATAATCAAAGATATCCCCATACTTCTCAATTACATCTGGTCTATCAACTATATCAGCCTCTGTTTCTATCAAAGATACTATTCTTTCAGCAGAAGCTTGAGCTTGTTGGAATCTAGCATAGAAGCCAGCTATATTATTAACTGGATCAAAAAATTGCCAGACATAGTTAGTAAACAGATAAAGCGTACCAATGCTTAAACCAGCTAAAACCATCTGTCCTCCAACATAATAGACCAAAGAAACTCCAAATGTAATTATCAGTAACATTGCTGGAAAATATATTCCTTGAAGCATATGAGCTCTGATTGATTTTCTTCGCATATCAGTTGTTAAGTTATCAAACTCATTAAAGTTTTTTTCTTCTAAAACCAATGTCTTTGTGGTAATCGCACCAGTTATATCTTCATTGTATGCTCCAGTAATCTTTGAGTTTACTTTTCTAATCGAGCGGTATGCTTTCAAGATATACTTTCTAAAAAAGATTGAAACCGCTGTTAAAACAGGCACTAAAATCAGAATTACCAAAGCTAACTTCCAATTAATTATAAACATAAAAATCGTTAATAATATCATCACGAACAATCCCCATGCCAAATCGATTAATCCCCAAGATAAAATCTCGCTAAGATTTCGTGAATCAGAAGTCATTCGCGCCATAATCCATCCAACCCTTGTACGGTCATAATATGAGAAAGGTAACTCTTGTAAATGATTGAAAGCTTTTTCTCTGATATTAAAGGCTAACTCGGTTTGAATTCTACCTGCAAAAATGATAAATAGATAAACCATTGTTGCTTGAACAATCATGAAAACGATAAAAAATATTATCAATAGTGGCAACTTTGAAAAATCTACTTCTGCACTGTCAATATTCGGTTTGATGATGTCATCAATTGCAAACATCGAAATGTATGGATAGATGACATCAGTAGCAGCTAAAACCACCATCGCAAGCATACCAAGAATGACATACTTCTTTAAGGGTTTCATAAATTTAAAGATTTTTTTCCATACTAACCAATCAAACTTTTGAGATGTGAAGTTCTCTTCATCGTGTAAATAATCACTCATTACAATCACTCCTCATCTTCTATCTGGAAATTGATCCTTGATTGGATTTCCCAGATATTCTTATATAAACCATTACGGTTAATTAAATCTTCATGTCTTCCGCTCTCGATAATCTTTCCATCCTCGATAACCAATATTTTATCTGCTTCAGAAGCGGTGGTTATTCGATGTGTGATTATGAAAACAGTTGAATCTTTCCACTCTTTATTTAGAGCTCTTCTAATTTGGATATCTGTCTCGGTATCAACCGCTGATAAACTATCATCAAAAACTAAAATAGGTTTTGGTTTTAGCAACATTCTTGCGATTGCTACTCGTTGTTTTTGTCCTCCTGAAAGGGTTACTCCTCGCTCCCCTACCAATGTTTTATATCCTTTTTCAAAATTCATTATATCATTATGAACCTGAGCTATCTTCGCAACATTTGAAACTCTTTCAGTATCACTCTTGTGGTCTGATATCTTAATATTGTCTTCAAGTGACTTTGAAAAAAGGAATGGTTCTTGAAGGATAACTCCAACATTCTTTCTTAGATGATGTTTCTCGATTTCCTTAATCTCTAGGTTATCAATCAGTATTTGCCCCTTTTGATAGTCTAAAAGTCGAATCAATAAATTCATCAATGTACTCTTTCCAGAACCGGTTTTACCAATAATTGCTATTGTTTCACCTTTATTCACTTTAAATGACACATCGATTATTTGATCCTCTTTAGAATCATCAAACTTGAAAGATACATTTCTAAACTCTACATTACCTTCAATAACCGGGGTTTGCTTGTTTTCTTCGTCGACATACTCCCCAGGATTTGAAATAATATGATCCAATCTAGATACTGAAACCACTGCTTTTGAAAAGTCTCCTACTAAACGACCGAGTTGTCGCATTGGCCAAATGATGTTTCCTGCATAAGCAAGAAAAGCTGTATAAACACCAATACTGATTTCTCCTCTTGAGGCAAAAATAATACCTATTAATGCGATGATAAAAAACTGAATAAAGGAAATAAAATCAGTTGAACTCCAAAAGACAGCCATTCTTTTTACTAATTTGAAATCTGAGTCAGTAAATTCTCGATTCAGATTCTTAAACTTATTTATTTCGTATGCTTCATTTGCAAAAGCCTTTACAACTCTAGCGCCTGAAACATTTTCCTGTACATGTGTGGTCATTATTGCTTCATTTTTTTCGATTTCACTAAACATCTTTTCTACTCGACTGAAGTAAAAAGCTGCACTTGTTAATAATACCGGTGCAATCACTAAAGAAATCCACATCATTGTTACATTAAGCCTTGACATATGATAAATTGATAACCCAACCAAAAGTCCTAACCGGATTACTTCAATGCTTTGTTCTGAGATAAACCTTTTATACATCTCCACATCACTAGTACATCTTTGAATAATATCACCAGTTTCAGAATGCGTTTGAAAATAATAATTTGCATCCTGAAGCTTTCGATACAGTTTGTTTCTCATATCATAAGCGACTCGTTCTGAAAAAACGCCTGAAACCGAACGTCTTATAAATATCAACAACGCTCTTAAAAGAGCTAATAATACAATAATAAGGGCTGCTAAGAACAATTCCATTGTCTTAGAATCTGCGATTAACATATCAGCAAAAAATTTAGGCAGTTTACTTCCACTTTCACTAAAACCCAATGTAACATCAATTATATGCTGTCCAAACAAAGGGATTAAAGTTCTTAAATATGATACAAAATATAATGCAACCAAAGCTGGAATCATCAATAAAGAATTCTTACCCATCCATTTAATCATTAGATGGAGATGCTTTAAGATATTTCGCTTTGGATTTTCTTGTTTTGCAATGCTCTCCATTTCTTCCTCCTTGGCAAGTGAATATTACATTTTTGTGATCACTTGCATTCCTAACAATCTCATGCCTTCATCAAGAATACTTCTTATGATTGAGATTAGGCATAATTTTGTGTTTCTCTCCAAATCATTCTCAACAATGATTTTCTCTTTGGCATAGAAACTATTAAAATAACTCGCTAGATTGAGTAAATATTTAGCTAAAACTGAAGGTGAGTACTCCACCTTTGCTTTTATCAGAATTTCCTCAAATTGTGCGATATTCTTGATTAATTCAAAACTGTGGTCATGAATAAACAATCGATAATCTAAATTGTTCAAATCATAAACATAATCTGTCAGTATTGATGTGATTCTAACAGATGTATACTGTAAGTAAGGACCAGTTTGTCCTGTAAAGTTAACCATATCTTCAAGATTGAACTCAATCTCGTTTACTCGATAATTCTTTAGATCATTAAAAATAACTGCACTTACACCAATCTTTTTAGCAATTAACTCTTTATTAGGTAAATTCGGATTCTTTTCATTGATGTATTCAAGTGATAATTTACATGCTTCATCTAAAACATCAGCTAATTTGACTATTTTGCCTTTTCTTGTAGACATCTTTTTGCCATCTTGAAGCACTAAACCAAAATTTATATGGTGAATATTGTGATAGATTTCATATCCCATCAACCTAACTACTTCTTTAAGTTGCTCAAAATGAAGTTTTTGTTCATTTCCAACGACATAGAGTACTTCATTAAAATCATAGGTTTCCAAACGATAGAATAAAGCTGCTAAATCTCTTGTAATATAGAGAGTAGAACCATCGCTTTTTTGTATTAGTGCCGGAGGAAATGCATCGCCTAAATCGACAATCATAGCTCCTTCATCCTTCACTAGCAATCCTTTTTCTTTCAGTTCATCAACAATCCTTTGCATTTTATCATTATAGAAAGCCTCGCCATCATATGAGTCAAAACTAACATCAAGCATTTCATATACCTTCATATATTCTTTTAATGAAACCTCTCTGAAATAAGACCACAATTTAACGTATTCTGGATTTCCCAACTCAAGTTCTTTAAAAATCTCTCTAGCTTTATCTTCAATCTCTGGGTTTATCTTTGCTAGTTCATGAAATTCAACATATAGCTTTACTAATTCTTCGATTGGGTTTTCTTTGACTTTTTCTTTGTCTCCATAATTTAGATATGCATAGATAATTTTTCCAAATTGAGTACCAAAATCACCTAGATGATTAATTCTGTGTACCTTATAACCTAGTTTTTCGCAAATATTGCCAATCGCATGACCGATGATAGTTGATCTCAAATGTCCAACTGAAAATGGTTTAGCGATATTTGGTGAAGAATAATCGATAACAACTGTCTGTGATAATCCGTAATTTGATTTTTCAAGAACAGTTTCTTGAGCATTTTTGATTACTGCTTTAGAAAAGGCTATACGATCAAGAGTGATATTTATAAAACCCCCAATAGTATTGATTTCCTTGAACATTAAACTATATATAGAATTATCCAAAAATATCTTCAATTGATCAATTATTTCATTCATAGGTTTTCTAAGAACTTTGACAATCGAAAAAACCGGAATTGATATATCTCCTAAATTAATGCTTTTTGGTTGTTCAACAACAACATTTATTTTTTGAGCATGTTTAGCCTCTAATGCTTCCTCAAGCTCTTTCCTGATTTCTTCCTTAATTTTATCGATCATATTAATCCCCCTACACATTAATTTTAGCATGATTAGTTAATATTTATACTGTTTTTTCTATTTCTTCATATTTGATTAACAAATCTTCTAACTCTCTTTCTATTTCTCTTGCCATCGCAGCTACTTCATTGTATTTTTCTATATTTGAGTATACTTCTTCATCAAATAATGATGATTTAATTGCTTTAAACTCTTTTTCCTTCGCTTCAATCATCTGTTCGATTTTCAGCAAGTCCTTCCCTAAATCATTACTTTTTATTTTTTTGTTTTCTTTGTTGATATCATTAACCTTGTTGCTTCTAATATTTAATAGATATTCCTCATAATTCCCGTTATAAACTAAGGCTTCAGTATCGAGTTTAATGATTTTTGTAGCAACCTTATTGATAAAATAACGATCATGAGAAATAAAGATTATCGGTCCATCATACTCCTCAAAAATATCTTCAACAACATTTTTAGAATCGATATCGAGATGATTAGTTGGTTCATCTAAAATTAAAATTTCTGGTTTTTCTAGCATCAACATCAAAATGTTTAACTTTACTAATTCACCGCCGCTTAAAACCTTAACTTTTTTGAATACTTCATCTCCTGTAAACTCTACTTTAGCCAGCAAAGTTCTAACTTCATGTAAAGTTTTTTGTGGATATACATTATGGATGGTCTCAATCAAATTCAACTCTTTATTGAGTCCTTGTAAGTTTTGTTCAAAATAACCAATTTTCATTTGTTTATAAAAACGATATGTTCCATTAAGAGGTGCAATATCTCCTAAGATTGTTTTGATTAAAGTCGTTTTTCCGGTTCCGTTATTTCCAATGATTCCAACCTTTTCAAAACCTCTGATTTTGAAGTTAATGTCTTCAATCAAAGGTAAATCATAGCCAATTGAAAGATTTTCAACCTCTAAAACATGAACATTTGTCGGTCTCTTGGTTGAGAAATTTAAGTTTAGATGTGACTTGCTTTGCTTTGGAACTTCAATTCTTTTAATCCTATCAATCTTTTTTATTCGATCCTGAGCACTTTTTGCTTTCTTAGCTTTATAGCGAAACCTATCAACAAAACTTTGAAGATGAGCTATCTCTTTTTTCTGCCTATCTGATTTTTTAAGGATAAGTTCATATCTTCTCACTTTTTCCTCTTCATAAAAATCATAGTTACCGTGATACAATTCAACTGATTGATTATCCATATCATAAATCTTATTGACAACTTTATTGATAAAATATTTATCATGAGTTATTACCAAAACAGCGCCTTTATACCGCTTAAGATATTCTTCAAGCCATTCTATAATTTCGATATCCATATGATTTGTAGGCTCATCAAGCAATAATAAATCCGGTTCAATCATCAGAAGTTTAGCGAACGCTATTCTTGTCTTTTCCCCCCCGGAAAATGTATTAATCTGTCTATCATATTCCGTTCTATCAAAACCAAATCTCGACAGTAACATATTAATCTTGGTTTGATATTCATAGCCACCCTTAATCATATACTCGTGCTCTTTATCACTGTATCTATTCAACGCTTGCTCTGAATGGTCTGACTTAAGATTTTCCGCAAGATTTTTCAACTGTTTTTCAATTTTGATAATATCTTCAAAAACTTTTAAACACTCTTCAATCAAAGTACTCTCTTCAGATTCGATTATTTTTTGAGATAAGTATCCGATTTTTGCCTGCCTAAAAATAAAAATTTCCCCAGAATCTGGGGTAATTTCATTCAATATTATCCTGACTAAAGTTGACTTACCGACACCATTCCTGCCGATAAGAGCTATTTTTTCATCACTATTAATCTCCATAGATAAATTGTTAAAAAGAACATTACCACCAAATGTTTTATTTAGGTTATTTATACGTACTAAGTTCATTGTGTCACCACCTAAACATCAAATATTTGCGGATTTCTTTTTAACCGCCATTAATATTCTACCAAACTGAAAATAAATATACAAGAAAAAAATTAATTATCCTATTTTTTTAATCTCAAGCTGGGTATATTATTGATAAAATTGCAAAAATTGTATAATAAAGTCCAATCAAAGTCAAAAGAACTCCAATGATAACCGTCATTACAACTGCATTCTTCTGTGGCTCTGAATAAGACTTATACTTGACCATTTGCATATTCTTAATTATCTTTCTTGGATTTAATACCAGTCTAAGTCCTATATACACAAAAACAAGACCAATCAAAATCCCTAGAATTTTAAGAAACATTCTTTTCTCCTTCTATTCATCTTTTAAGACGTTTTCATTTCTTTCATCAAGAATATATGGGTTTTCCATGATTTTCTTGAACTCTCTTAGAGATAGACTATTATACAAACCATCTGTTATTCTTTCATCAACAACAACACCCATTTTCATTATCTTCTTAACTGTAATTTCCTTAGTTAATTGATCAACTACTGGTTCAAACTTTTCTTTTCCCATCGAAACAAACAGACCAGTAGTTCCAAAATTATAGATATGATGGTATACTGTTTCCATTTTTATTGATTTAAGATTAACTAAAAAGATTGATGTATGAAAGGGACTAGCTTCTAAAATGCTTTTAGATAACATTCCATGTTTATCTAACCACATTAAAAATCTCACCATTACTTTAATAAAGAAATTAGGAACTCTTGTCAAAATCTTTGCAATTCTGTCGGTATTGTTAAAAGCATCATTTCCTTTATTTTCTTTGATTATCTCATTAACTCTTTCTGTCACTTCTCTAATTGATTCGCTACCATCAAAAGTTACTTTTATAGTAGTTTCTTCTGCTTGGTCAGTCAGTCTTTTTTTTACTGCTAAAGAAATCTGAATCTTATTTCTTTTATAAATCTTCCCATTCATTATAAACCGATTTAGCTTAGGTCTTAAAGAAACCACCCTAACGAAAGACGCCATGACGATGTCCATGTATGTAAGTCGCAGATTCTCTGTCTTTCTTTTATCAAGGATGTATTTATCCATTGCAGAACAATCAATCTCTTGAAGTTGCATAACCATAGCATCATTGCGATGAAACATGATGTGAGGGACAATCCTCATAAAAGGATCAATATTCTTTACTTTCTTTCCGTCACTCCGTAATCCAAACATAAAAACCCCTCCCAATTTATCTATGATTTTATCATAATTGCGATAAGTTTACAATAAAGTTTTGCTGCACAATAAATTTTGTCTCAAAAAACATTTAAACTATGTTATAATTCTATATAATCAGAATATAAGGAGAGTATTATACATGAAAATCAAAGAATATCACTATATAATAATACCGTTTTTTCTCGTTGTCCTATTCTTATTCATTTCTTATTTTGGAAATCAATGGTATGCAACAAAATTTGGTAATCCCGGAATTGATTACTCTTATATCTTTATAAGCTTCAATAACCTTGTACCTTTTCTGCCTTGGACCATATACCCTTATGTTGTGGCCTATCCGTTTTGGGCGCTGACATACATATATATTGCCTCTCGTTCAAAAGAGAATATGTATAAAGTGACTGTTATGATTCTTGTTACCTTTATCATCTGTGGAGTATGGTACTTCTTTTGGCAATCTGATGTCGAAAACTGGCGTCTAATGTCAGGTTTATTCCAAAATAATGACTACAATTTACCAAGGACTGACCTTAATTTTACAGAGAACTTGGTAATGAATATTTATCAAGCAGCCGGGCCTAGAAACGCTTTGCCATCAATGCATACATTGATGAGTTGGTGGTGTATTATCGGGCTTAGAATTGATAAATCAGTTCCTATTATCATAAAGGTAGTAATTTGGGTATTGTCACTTTCAATTATCATATCGACGCAAACACTAAAGCAGCATTATATCATTGATTTAATCGCTGGAGTAGCCTTAGCAGAAGCTGCTTATTGGCTTTTGAAAAACTCAAAACTTATAACTGTATTTAAAAATCTTATGGAGAGACTTGGAAAGAAATTAAAACTTAATGTCTAGGTGAAGAAATGAAAAAAATCTTGTTTTGTTGCGAAGACTTGATAATGGCTAACCGTTTCTCAAGGATTATGGGTGAGAATCATTATTCTTATGCCTTGACAAATCAACCGATAAGAAAAGAGGATTTGTATCTTTATAAAACAATAATTATTCATTCTTCTTATCGTTTATACCAACTTCAAAGTTTCATTGAAAATGCAATAGTCTCAAAAACTATTCACATCATCTTTGTCTCAACAAACCCTCATTCAAGTAGTTTTAATCATTTAAAAAACCAGGAGAATCTGTTGTTGCTAGATGAGTATAAGCTTGATAACGAACTGGTTTTAAGTCTTAGGATAATTGAAAAGTTCAGTCAACTGATGAATGATTTGAAAAATAAGATATCAAAAATGGAAAATTCCCTAGTTGAAACTAAGATATACTATGAATGTAAACTTTCACTTATGAAAAAAGGGTTAAGCGAAAACGAAGCACATAAAAAGATAATCAAATATGCAATGGATAGTCAAATCTCAAAATATGAAGCATGTAAGCGTTTAATTGAAGCAAATAAATCATAGTTTATTGATTTATTTGCTTTTTAAATGTATAATCAAAAAAATAGCAAAGGCGCTAAAAATCTGAAAGGTTATAATCAATTAGAAATGTATAACATTGTTCTAATTGCTTATAAGAAAAGGAAAAATGAGTAAATATTCAAAAGAGGCGATATTAAAAAACGCCAAAGAAGAAAATGTCCGCTATATCAGACTTATGTTCACTGATATCATCGGTACAATCAAGAGTGTTGAAGTCCCTGTAGGCCAATTAGAGAAAGCTCTTGATGGGAGAGTTATGTTCGACGGTTCTTCAATCGAAGGTTTCGTCCGCATTATGGAAGCTGACATGTATTTAAGACCAGATTTTGATACTTGGTTAATTCTTAGTTGGGAAGAAACTCCCTATGGTAAAGTAGCAAGACTAATCTGCGATGTCTATACTCCTGAAGGAAACCCATCTACTGCTGATCCAAGATCAAACCTGAAAAGAGTAGTAAAGAAGATGAAGGATTTAGGCTTTTCAACGCTTAACATTGGTTTTGAACCAGAGTTCTTCTTGTTCAAACTCGATGAAAAAGGAAACATCACTATGGATGTTACTGACCAAGGTGGGTATTTTGATTTATCTCCAATAGATGGTGCTGGAGACTGCCGCAGAGATATCGTTCTTGAGTTGGAAAGAATTGGTTTTACAATGGAGGCTTCTCACCATGAAGTAGCTCCGGGTCAAAATGAGATTAATTTTGAATTTTCAAATATTGTAGAAGCTTGTGATAAAGTTCAAACATTTAAGTTAGTAGTTAAGAACATTGCTAGAAGACACAATCTTCATGCAACATTTATGCCAAAACCAATAGCTAATATTAATGGTTCAGGTATGCACACCAATTGTTCTTTAGCTGATGAATCTGGAAACAACGCTTTTTACGATCCAAATGATGAGATTGGTTTGAGTCTAGTAGCAAGACAATGGTTAACTGGAATACTAAAGCATTCAAGAGCGTTTTGTGCTATAACAAATCCAACTGTTAACTCATATAAGCGTCTTGTTCCGGGATATGAAGCTCCATGTTATGTTTCATGGTCCGAACACAATCGTTCTGTTATGGTAAGAATTCCAGCAACAAGAGGAAAAACCACCAGAACAGAGATTAGATCTGTTGATACCTCTGCTAATCCATATCTTGCAATGGCAGTTATCTTAGCTTCGGGGCTAGATGGCATAGAAATGAACCTTCCTTTAGTGGGGCCTATTAACGAAAACTTATTTGCTTTGACTCAACAAGAAAGAGAAGCTTTAGGAGTTAAAAACCTCCCTGACAACCTCAAAGAGGCTATTGATCTACTCAAAGAAAGCAGCCTCATGAAAGAAACCTTAGGAAGTCATATATTTGATAAATTCATTGAGTATAAAACAAGAGAATGGGATGAATTCAGAAAAACTGTGACTGAATGGGAAATAAAAAAATACATTAAACTAATCTAAAGGGAGCCGTTTGGCTCCCTTTTTAACTTATTCTTCAATATCAATTATTCGCATTGTATTTGTTGAACCATGTTTTTGGCCCCAACCAGAAGTAATAACCAAAGTTGCTCCTACTTTAAAACCAAAATCTTTAGCGACTTGAATAGCTACTTTATCATGATACCTCAGGTCTGTTACATTATCTCCAATTGTTGCAAATACACCCCAATAGTAAGATAATCTCTGACACGTTTCAACACTATCAGTGATTGCAATTATCGGTACTCCCGGACGAAACTTGCACATTCTCTTCGCAGTACCCCCTGTTTCTGTAAATGCAATAATCACTTCTGCTTTTGGCAAAGTAATCACTGTTTGACTTACAGCTATACCAATTGCATCATTTGTTGTTGAGTGAGAAGAACGGATTGCCTTAGCAAGTCGATCTTCATAAGGAATAATATCTTCAATTGCTTTGGCGATAGTGTCCATTGTCAGTACCGATTCAATCGGATATTCGCCAACAGCAGTTTCACCAGATAACATTATCGCATCAGAACCATCTAAAATCGCATTTGCCACATCACTTGCTTCAGCTCTAGTAGGTCTTGGTGATGACATCATTGATTCTAACATATGAGTAGCAGTAATAACGGGTTTTCCAACCTCATTTGCTTTTTGGATAATCTTCTTTTGATAAATTGGTACCAATTGTGTTGATACCTCAACACCTAAATCTCCCCTTGCAACCATGATTCCATCAACAACTTCTAGTATCTCATCCAAATTGTCGACACCTTCTTGATTCTCTATTTTAGCAATCAACTCAATGTTCTCTGAATTCTCTTCAGATAAAATCTTTCTGACTGCTAAAACATCTTCTTTTCTTCTTACAAAAGATAAAGCAATGAAATCTACCTTTGATCGACAAGCAAACTTAATATCTTCATAATCTTTGTCAGAAATAAAAGGCATCGATAACTTCACATTAGGTACATTAACGCCTTTTCTACTCTTGATTACCCCAGAATTATTAACTACACAAGTGAACTCACCTACTGATTTTTCAATGACAGTCAACCTAATCTTTCCGTCATCAATCAAGAGAAAGTCACCAATGCTTATATCATCAAACAACTCAGGAGTTGAGATATGAAAAGAAGTTTTAGTTCCTAAAATATCATCTTTAACTATCTTGACCTGATCGCCAGTTTTAAAACTAGCTGAATTATCCTTAAACAACCCAGTTCTAATTTCTGGTCCTTTGGTATCTGCCATGATACCTATGAATCTATTTAAATCTTTTGAGTTCTTTCTAATCATCTCAATCCGTCTTAAATGCTCTTCAGATGAGCCATGAGAGAAATTAAGTCTTGCGACATTCATACCCGCATTGATAATCTTTCTAATCATTTCTTCAGAATCAATTGCTGGTCCGATAGTACATACAATTTTAGTTTTTCTTTTCAAAATCATCACCCCTATTACAAATCTCTAAAATAATCTTAATAAATGCTAATATTTCTGTTTACCGGGTATTACCGCCCTAATGCCACCACTTGGATCTTCAACATCAAACTCATACCTTGGAATTAGATGAATATGCAAATGCATGATTGTTTGTCCCGCTACTTTACCCTGATTACAACCAATATTGTACCCTTGAGGTTTATATAATTTCTCAAGATACTTTTTACCGAAATCCAAACCATTCTTTATTGAAGTCCATTCATCTGATGAAATATCAAAAAAACTTTCAATATGGCGTTTTGTAATCACTAAAAGATGTCCTTTACTAACAGGAAAAGAATCCTTAATAACATATACAAATTCATCTTCAAATATTTCTTTCTTTGTACTATTTATTAAATCACAAAATAAACAACTCATTTTCTGATAAAAATACTAACTCCAATTGCAATCAATACTGCTGGAACCAAATATCCTTTAAAATCTAGACCCTGTTCACTCAATAACAAAACCACTCCGATTATTAACAATACTGTGTTTCCAGTCGTCAAACCTTGTTTGTTCATTGACATGATTGCCGGAACAATTAAAAACAAAGTCCACCATCCATCAAAAAAGATATTTGCATTGAAAATTCCAAGTTGATTCAACAAGAATAATGCTCCAATCAAAATCAGTAATAATCCCAATACTTTTCTGTTACCCATCTAATATTCCCCCTTTAATTTTATGGTTTCAATTACATCAAGTAATTGATGTAAATTTTTGAGTTTATAATCTGCTAACTCACAATTTGTTGCATCATTGATTGCCACAGACTTGAAACCACCTGAATAAGCCGCTTCAATTCCAGCAATTGCATCTTCTACAACAATTGCTTTTTCCGGTTTTACATTTAGCTTTTTTGCAGCTAATTGAAAGACTTCTGGATTTGGTTTAGAATAAGTGATATCATTTCCATCGACAATCACATCAAAAACCTCTTGCAATCCAATCTGAGTTAGAATCTTTTTACAGTTTTTACTGCTAGACCCAATAGCTAGTTTTAACTCCATTTTTCTTAGACTTCTTATAACAAGATTTACATCTGGCAAAATATCATCTGGAGTTAATTCTTCAAGCAGGTCTCGATATATATTATTCTTGAAATTAGCAAGTTCAATCTTCTCTTCATTAGAATACAATTTTTGTGAATTCTCAAGAATTATTTCTAATGATTCTACTCTAGATACTCCCCGTAAACGGTTGTTTATTATCTTATCAAAATAAATGCCTTCTTTATCAGCTAGTGCCCTCCAAGCTTGATAATGCAATTCATCAGTAGAGACAATAACTCCATCTAAATCAAAAATCACAGCTTCAATCATTTTCTAACCCACCTAACTTCAGCACTATTACGCTTTAACTTTATATCTGCCTTATTATTTCCAACTTTCACTGTATACTCAAGTCTCCTAATATCTGTTGGAATCAAGCTATCTGCTAACAATAAATACTTTTTATGCTTTAAAAATGATAAACCATAAACTAAATAACAATACAATCCCCCTGATAAACCTAAATCTAGTATTTCTGTTTTAGAAAATTTATCTCCGATTGAGTTTAAATCAAAATACTGCCTGAAAACTTTGAAACTATCTTTATCATGTTCCAAATTTGCT
>Ga0334890_1003667_pt1 | contig 15201 bp, 13 predicted proteins | sample GraSluR1_MG_3_FD_207220 | JGI IMG/M metagenome (GOLD analysis project Ga0334890, IMG submission 207220) | Sludge microbial communities from methane-producing bioreactor in Wageningen University, Netherlands - Granular Sludge_31_08-R1 | ecosystem: Engineered > Bioreactor > Anaerobic >... | reverse complement strand
AGCCCCGGATAGCACAACACAACCTCCAGCACGCTGCGCGCCGCAGGGTCGCGGGCAAAAAACGAGTTGACGTCACGCCGCAATGTCGCCCACATAGCCCTATCCCCCAATCAAACTATCAGATACAACCACACAGCTAACGCCGATCATAGGGATTCGCACGGATTTTTCCTCGATAGCGTATGCCATCCGTACAGATCCCTATCGCGGCGACAATCAGCATCCTATATTCTAGTCCTCCGCATAGAGTGCGGTGCTGAGGTAGCGTTCGCCGTTGGACGGCACGATCACCACGATCAGCTTGCCGGCGTTCTCCGGGCGCTGCGCCACTTTCACCGCAGCGTGAATGGCTGCGCCGGATGAGATGCCCGCCAAGAAACCCTCTTCCCGGCCCACGCGCCGCGCCATGGCGAACGCCTCCTCGTTGCTCACCTGTACGATTTCGTCGATCACGTCTCGGTTCAGCACGGCGGGCACAAACCCCGCGCCGATGCCTTGAATCTTGTGCGGGCTGGGCTGCCCGCCGGACAGAACCGGCGAAGCGGACGGCTCCACCGCGATCACCTGCAACCCCGGACGCCGCGGCTTCAACGACTGGGCCACGCCCGTTATCGTGCCGCCCGTGCCCACGCCCGCCACGAAGATGTCGATCTGCCCATCGGTATCGCGCCAGATCTCCTCGGCGGTCATGCGCTGGTGAACGGCTGGGTTGGCCGGATTCTCGAACTGCTGCGGCACGAAGTAACGCGGGTCAGAAGCAACCAACTCCGCCACCTTACGCAGCGCGCCTTTCATGCCTTCGGCGCCCGGCGTCAGGATCAGCTCGGCCCCATAGGCGCGCATGAGCAGACGCCGCTCCACGCTCAGCGTATCGGGCATCACCAACGTGCAACGATAGCCCTTGGCCGCGCAGACGAAGGCCAGGCCGATGCCCGTGTTGCCGCTGGTCGGCTCCAGGATGATCGTATCCGGGCCGATCAGGCCGGCCTGCTCCGCCGCCTCGATCATGCTCATGGCGATGCGGTCCTTGACGCTCGAAGCCGGGTTGAAGAACTCCAGCTTGGCCGCAACCGTCGCAGCCGCGCCTTCGGTGACGCGGTTCAGGCGCACCAATGGCGTGTTTCCCACCAACTCGATCACGTTCTGGGCAATATTCACGATAGTTTCTCTCCCTAACACATAACAATGCAACACTGACAAACACAGCATAGAGAAATGGACGCCGGACTCTTACAGGCATCCGTTTTTCGACTGTGTTCCCAATCTCAGCGTCAATCCGTACCGCTAGCTGCCTTCACCCTACGGAGTGAAATCCTCGTCCCCGCTCAGCCCCGTGACGAAAGCGGCCAGCAGATCCGCCGCCTGGTCGATATCGCTCAGGGCGATGGTCTCGACCGCGCTGTGCATATAGCGGTTGGGGATGCCGATCAGGCCGGTGACGACGCCGGCGCGCGTCAACTGGATGATGTTGGCGTCGGTGCCTGTACCGCGCCCGTGCGCAGTCACCTGATACGGCATCTCCGCCGCCGTCGCAACGTCGACCAGCCGGTCGAAAAGCCGCGGGTTGACATTTGGCCCGCGCTCGATCACCGGCCCGCCGCCAAGCTTGACGTCGCCTTCCTGGCGCTGGTCGATGGTGGGGCAGTCGGTGGCGTGGGTCACGTCCACGGCAATGCCGATGTAGGGGTCCACGCCGAACGTGCTGGTCTGTGCGCCGCGCAGGCCGATCTCCTCCTGCACTGTGGAGACGGCGAAAAGCGCGCAGTTCAGCGATTTCTGTGCGGCGCGGCGCAGCGCCTCGACCACCACCCACACGCCGGTGATGTTGTCCATGCCCGGCGAGTTCGCCAGCCCGTTGCGCATCTCGCGATAGCCCAACTCCAGCGTCACCGGGTCGCCGATGCGCACCACGCCGGTTGCATCGTCCTTGTCTGTAGCGCCGATGTCCAGCCACATCTCTTCGAGCTTGACGACCTTGTCGCGTTCCTCGCTCTTGAGGAGGTGGATGGGCTTGCGCGCGATCACGGCAGGTACGGGGCCGCTGCGCGTCCACACGGTCATGCGCTGGCCGATCAACTGCTGCGGGTCCCACCCGCCGATGGGCTTGGTGTAGAGGAAGCCTTTTTCATCGATGTGGGTGACGACCAGACCGATCTGGTCGCAATGCCCGGCTAGCAGCACGCGCATCGGCGCATCGACGTTGCTGCCGATGATGACATTGCCGTGTGCGTCCGTCTTGACGCTGCCGGCGAAGTCGCTCACATACTGGCGCACCACAGCCTGCACCGGCTCCTCGTAGCCGGAAGGGCCAGGGGCTGCCAGCAATTCCTTAAAAAACTCGTAGGCTTTCGTTTCCATGATTTCTCTTTCCTGTACTGGCGTAGATCGAATCGCATCAGCCCTTATTGTACCGCAGATGCAAGACAACGCCGTGTAGGCGCTGTTTCTAACGGGGCGTTATCCCCTGCATAACGCATCCGGCGACAATGCTGCCGCCGGATGCGCACTTCGCTCTGTTTTCTCTCCCCAGCCCCTTCGGTCAGTTCGCCGCGATCACCTTGCGGCCGCGGCCCTGGTTTGTTCCTCGGCGCGCGCCATGCCCCACACCACGACCGCGCTGCCCGCCGCCACGAAGCACAGCGTGCCCGCAAACAGGAAGGCCAACAGGTAGCTCCCCGTCATGTCGAACAGCACGCCGCCGACGATCGGCCCCATGATGCCCGCCACACCGTAGCCGCTGTAGATCCAGCCGTAGTTGACGCCGAAGTTCTTCATGCCGAAGTAGTCCGATGTAGCCGAAGGGAAGAGCGTGAAGATGCCGCCGAAGTTCAGGCCTACCCACGCCGAAGCCGCCACAATCCCCAGCGGAGAGCGCACGCTGGCAAGGATCATAAACGCCATGCCCTGCGCCAAGAACATCATCATCATGGCGCGCGGGCGGTCGATCATGTCGCTGATCTTGCCCCAGAAGATGCGGCCGAAGGCGTTGAAGATCGCCAAAATCGCCACCGGCTCCAGGAAGCGCGCCAGGGCTCCCAGCCCCGCCGGCGCCAACGACGAATCGCCCAAAATGTCGCGCATCATCGGCGTCCACTGTCCGATCGCCATCAGGCCTGACGTCGCGCCGAAGATGAAGGTCATCCACAACATCGTCGCCAGCGGCGTATTGAGCATCTCACGCCACTCCAGTTCGGCCATCGTCTTCTGCTTGACCGACGACGGGTTCCAGCCGGCGGGCTTCCACCCGGCAGGCGGGTTGCGCAGCAACATGGCGCCCAGGATAACGATCGCCGCGCAGACGATGCCGTGCAGCACGAAGAAGGCGCGCCAGCCGATGCCGCTGCCCTTGCCCTCCATCACGCCCAGCCCGATCAGGATAATCTGGTAGAGACTCAAACTATCGCCGGCATCTGCCGGCGGCAACAGCAGCGCCGAGGCCGGCCCTGCGAAGAAGAGCGTACCCGCGCCGAAGCCCGCCACGGCAATCCCGGTGATCAGCCCTTTCTTGTCGGGGAACCACTTGACCGCGGCAGAGATGGGGCAGACATAGCCGAAACCGATGCCGGCGCCGCCGAGTACGCCGTAAGTCAGGTAGAACGCCCACGGCCGGTTGGCGTTGACCAGCGCGGCCGCGAGCAGGAAGGACAAGCCCAGCAGCGCGCCGCCGATCATGGCGACCTTGCGCGGCCCGATCTGGTCCTGCAAACGCCCGGCGGGGATCATCGTCACGGCAAACATGACCAGCGCCAACGAATAAGCCCACTGCGTCGTCAGCCGGCTCCAGCCGAACTCTCCCTCCAGCGGAGCAACAAAAACGCTGAAGGCGTAGATCGTGCCCAGGATGACCTGGACCATCACCGCGCCGACGATGACCGTCCACCGGCCGCGGCCGCCCTGCGTCTGCGCTTGCGTTTGCGCCTTTGCTTTGCGCTTGGCCGCCGGCGCGCCGGTAACGGCGCTGAGAAGAAGCGATAAGAACATGCGAACACTCTCCTTCAACCGTAGAGACTGAATGATGAAATGGGGAAGCCCTCAAATGGCAGTTTGTGCGCCGAACGGCAGCAGGCGGGGCGGCTGATTGTGCTCTAAAGATCGCCCGCAATGAGGCCTGCGGCGGCGCGCCCTTTCATTATGGCACGAATGAGCGCAAAACACGTTGCGCCCGCCTCGCCTGCCCGGACGGAGTCTGCTACCAAAAGCGGCCCGTGAGGGCTGGCCTTCACGGGCCGCTAGGCCTTTCGGTTGTCTACGCCTGGTCTATGCGCCGAGCTCCTGCACGATCTCCGCGACCAGCGCCAGCGCGGCCGTCGCCGCCTCCGGGGACAGTCCCTCGCCGTGAGCGAAATCCCGTCCCGCCAGGGCATAGACCGTCAGGCAAGGGGGCAGGCAATCCAGCGTACGCCCCAACTCCACCGTCTGCGCCACGCCGAACGCATGCGAGGAAGCGCCGAACAGGGCGGCGGGCAGATGTTGTTGCCGAGCGTCAAAGCGGTGGACCGTGCCGGCGGGCGGCCCGCTAGCGGCGTCGATCAAGATGACGCGCGTCGCTCCCTGCCAGAGGTCGAGCAAATCAGCCCCTCCTCCGCCCGTCTCCAACACGCGCACCCCCTCCAGGTCGAGCGCGGCCAATGCCTCCGCCGCGGCCGGCCCTGCACCGTCGTCGCGCCGCCAGCGGTTGCCCACGCCGATAATAAGGGTTGGGGCGGAAAGGGGTGCGTTCATCATCACGAGTCATCCGTCACAAGTCATGACTTCCTAAGTTCCAGGCGCAAGAAGTGCGCCGAGCACGAAATACACGGGTCGTAATTGCGAATCGCCTGTTCGCATTGCCAGGTCAGTTCCTCCTTAGACAGATCAAGTCGAGACGGAATGAAATTCCAGAGATCTCGCTCGACGGTTTTCTGGTTCTGGGCCGTTGGCGGCACAATGCAGGCGCTGAGGATCGTCCCATCCGCATCCACCTCATATCGGTGGTAGAGCAGCCCGCGCGGGGCCTCGCTCGCGCCGTAGCCCGTCGATGCCCGCGGCGTAACCGGCACATACGGCCGGTCCGGCTCTTCGTAGTTCTCCAAGATGCGCAGCGCCTCGTCCACGGCGTAGAGCGTCTCCACACTGCGCACGACGATGCTCTGGAACGGGTTGTTGCAGACGCTCCTCAGACCGGCGGCTTTGGCAGTTTCCTGGGCCAGCGGCGACAGCTTGTCGAAGTTGAGCGCGTAGCGGGCCAGCGGGCCGACATGGTACGGCTGCCTGCCGGACCCAGCCGTCTTGCGCACTGCGTGCAGCGCGGTGCTGCGCGCCACATGCTCCTCTTCGAAATGCCGCTCGAAGTCGCGCACCTCGATGTCGAGGCCCTTGTTCGACGCGATGTGACCTTCGTTGAACGGGTACTCGTCGGGGTGGCGCAAGGCCACGAACTCGTAGTCCTGCTCGAAGTCCGGGAAGTCGAATTGGCCTGTCCACAACACAGTCTCGACTGCGGCCTCGCGCGCCCACTTGAGTTCTTCGATCAGTTGCATCCACTCCCGCTTGGCGGGCACGCGATAGAAGCCGCCAACGCGCACGTTGATCGGATGAATCTCGCGCCCGCCCAACAGCGTCACGATGTCATTGCCCGCTTTCTTCAGACGCAGCCCGCGCTTCACGGCGTCCGGATGTTTGTGCGCCATGCGGATGGCGTCTTCGAAGCCCAGAAAGTCGGGCGCGTGCAACATGTACACATGCAGCGCGTGGCTCTCGATCCACTCGCCGCAGTAGATCAGCCGGCGCAGCTCGCGCAGCGGCCCGTCAACGGTCACGCCAAAGGCGTTTTCCATAGCGTGGACCGAACTCATCTGGTAGGCGACGGGGCATATGCCGCAGATGCGCGCGGTAATATCCGGCGCCTCGGCATAACGGCGGCCGCGCAGAAAGCCCTCGAAAAAGCGCGGCGGCTCGAAGATGCGAAACTGCACATCCTTCAGTTCGCCCTTGCGCACCGTCACAGTGAGCGCGCCCTCGCCCTCGACACGCGCCAGCGCATCCACCTTGATCGTCCTAGACATGCTCATGGGCTTCGCTCTCCTTGCGGAATGGTTCGGCATAGGCGTTGAACCCGCGCCACGCGCGCACGAGATCCGCCGTGCTGACGCCCAGCCCCTTCAGCCACCACTCGCTGAGGGAAGCCGGGTTGGGCGTGTCCATCGGGCCGAAACAGCCGTAGCACCCTCGGTTATAAGATGGGCAAAGGGCGCCGCAGCCCGCCTGCGTCACCGGCCCCAGACACGGCGTACCCTGCGCCACCATAACGCAGGTGATGCCGCGGCGTTTGCATTCCATGCACACGCTGTACGTCGGAATGAATGGCTTGCGCCCATTCAGGTAAGCGCTGACGACCTCGATAAGCTGCCACTTGTTGATGGGGCAGCCGCGCAGTTGGAAATCGACATAGACATGCTCGCTGACCGGCGTGGACGTCGCCAGCGTATTAATATACTCTGGATGTGCATAGACTGCGGCGATGTACTCCTCCACATCGACGAAGTTGCGCAGGGCTTGGATGCCGCCAGCCGTGGCGCAGGCGCCGATCGTCACAAGCGTCTTGGAGACGCGGCGCACGGCGCGGATGCGCTCCGCGTCCTCCGCCGTGGTGATCGACCCCTCCACCAGCGACAAGTCGTAGGGGCCGCGCACCACCGCCCGCGACGCCTCCAGGAAATAGGCGATCTCCACCTCGCCGGTCACGGCCAGCAGTTCGTCCTCGCAGTCTATCAGGCTGAGCTGGCAGCCGTCGCACGAGGCAAACTTCCACACGGCCAACTTCGGTTTGCTCTTGGCGGTCATCCTACACCTCCCATTTGCCGAAGAAATCCTGGATGCGGTCGAAGCGCATCACCGGACCGTCCCGGCAGATGAAAAACGGGCCGAACTGGCAATGGCCGCAGAAGCCGGCGCCGCATTTCATGTTGCGCTCCATCGACAGATAAATGCGGTCGGAGGTGACGCCGCGCCGCTGCAACGCCTGCACGGTGAAGCGCATCATCACTTCGGGGCCGCAGACGAACGCCACCGAGTCCAGCGGGTCGAAAGGCGCGTGCGGGATCATGGTGGTGACCACGCCCACGGCGCCGTGCCACGAACCGGTGGCGCGGTCCACCGTCACATACACCTCCAGGTCGAAACGCGATCGCCACTGTTCCAACTCGCGGCGATAGAGCATATCCTCTTGGGTGCGTGCGCCGTAGAGCAGCACCACCCGGCCGAACTTCTCGCGGTTCGCCATGATGTGGTAGATCGCCGGGCGCAGCGGGGCAAGCCCGATGCCGCCGCCGACCAGCACCAGGTCGCTGCCGGTCACGCTCTCCATCGGCCAGTGCGAGCCGTATGGCCCGCGCACGCCCAGTCGGTCGTTCTCGCGCAGTTCGGCCATCGAGCGGGTGACCGTGCCCACCGCCCGCGTCGTGTGGATCAGACGGTAGGGCTTGCTGGGGTCGCCGCTTACCGAGATGGGGATTTCTCCCACACCATACACATACAGCATATTGAACTGGCCGGCCTGGAATGCGGGCAACATCTCGCCCGCCGACGGTTCCAGTTCCAGCGTAAAGGTGTCGTCATTTTCCCTAACCCGCTGCCGCACGCTGTAGAGCAACGGGAACATCGGGTCCGCATGGAAATCGTTCATCCCTGCCTCCCATCCAACGAGACTGGACTTTGCCTCTATGCGCTCAGGCTGTAGATGTCCATCAACTGGAGACGGGTCGCTTGCAGCCGGTGCGAGATGATTCCCGCGAAGCGCAACATCAACTCATAGCCGAGGTCGTGGTCCGCATCACATATACGGCGCATGCACAGCGCATCGAACGCGACCGCCCGCGTGATCTCCAATGCCCGCGCCGTGTAGCGCCACCGGTAGGGCGGGACCATCCACCCCCAGCCGATCACCTCTTGTTCGCCAACGGTCTGGATCGAGGCCGGCCCTCGCCCCGGCACGAAGATTTCTAATGAGACAAGCCCACGCCGCACCAGGAAAAATCGATTCGCGATCTCACCTTCGTGAAAGAGGTATTGGTTGGGCGCAAAGCGCACGTTGCTGGCGCACCCTGCAATCAAGGCCACATACTCCTCGCGCAATCCTCGAAAAAACGGATGCTCGACAATGACCGCCTCCAACGTCTCCATGAGCCGCCTCCTGCAGGCGCGCCCGCCCTCCGTCAGACACGGGCTCGGTCTGCCGCGCGTATTGCCTTGACCTCCTCGGTCATGTCGATGCCGACCGGACACCACGTAATGCACCGCCCGCACCCCACGCAGCCGAACGTGCCGAACTGATCGACCCAGCTCGCCATCTTGTGCGTCAGCCATTGGCGATAGCGCGACATGGGGGTGGCGCGGATACTGCCGCCGTAGATGTGCGAAAACTCGGTCGTAAAGCACGAATCCGCCTTGCGCCAGCGCTCCGCCTGCTTGCCAGTCAAGTCGGTCACATCCTGCACCGTCGTACAGAAGCAAGTCGGACAGACCATTGTGCAGTTGCCGCAAGCCAGACAACGCTTGGCGATCTCTTCCCAGCGCGGGCTTTCCAGATTGCGGTAGAGCATCTCCTTGACGCCCTCCGTATCCAGCGTGCGACCCATCTCCCGCGCCACCTTGGCGACCTTGCAGTCCGCCGCCTCAACCTCATCATCCGTGGCCAATCGGTGCGGTACGCTCGCCGCCGCCACAGCCCCCTTGGCGCTGCCGACATCCGCCACGAAGTAATGGCCGCCCTCGTCGATCAATTCGGTGAGCGCCAGGTCATAACCATCGTGCATCTCCGGGCCGGTCCCCATCGAAACACAGAAGCACGTCTCGCCGGCCTGCTCGCAGTTCACCGCCACGATAAACGCCTTGCGACGCAATTCGGCATAGATAGGGTCCGCCGGCGTGCCGTGCGCCAGCACCCGGTCCAGAATGCGAATGGCGTGCAGATCGCACGCTCGCACGCCGATGAGGGCCAGTTGCGGACTTTGCTCCTCTTCCTGAACCAGCCGGAAGTGGCCGTTTGTGCGCTCAGCATGCCACAGCCGCACCACGGGCGGATGCAAAAAGCGCTTCCAGGCATGGGGGCCAAGGTTGTAGCCGAAGAGCGCCTCGTCCTCGCGGCGGCGCAGGCGATACGCGCCCGGCTGTTGTTCGTCCGTCCAGCCCGCGGGCAGGTCCTCCACGCCGCGGATCACATCGCAGACGATTGCGCCGTCGCGCAAGGTCGGGCCGATAGTCTGGTAGCCGCGCTGGTGCAGCGCGTCGAAGAGACCTTGCAAGTCGTCGCGCGCTATCACCAGCTTGTCATGCACCTGTGGAGATTTCGTTGCAGCCATAGAATCGCCTCCACTGCTCCGGTCTTGCCGGTAAACGCGCCCGGCAGCGCGTGCTCGAATGCTCGCCTGTTCGTCAGCGCGTCAAGTTTGTCTCGACGCAGGCCCACATACCCGCAGCCTGCGCCTATCCGGAGCGGACGCCCATCATCTCTCAGCGCCCGCTCCGGCTTTCAGGGGATGAGCGTCCCTATCCGCTCCTAGCCTGTACGTAAGAGACCAGCGTATTCAGGGACGTCAGTTGCCCATAGTCCGCCTCCGGTATTTCGACGCCGGTTGCTTCGTTTAGACCGATCAGGAAATTCAGGAAGTCGAACGAGTCGATGTCCAACGCGGCGCGCATGTCCTCGTCGGCGTCGAGTTCGCTGGGATCGGCTTCCGGTGCGATCTGCCCCAGCAGATCGAAAATGGTCTGGGTGAGTTCTTCGTCGGTCATCGTCTTGGCAGCGGTCATTTTCATCTCCTCTTACTCGCTGAACGTCGGTTCAGAGAATAGCATCTTTGCTGAGGGCGGGCCGCCGGGCGTCTCGGCCGTCACGCAGCCCGCTCGACCCAAAGCTTGGCCGGCTCCTGCAACAGGCCGGTCAATATGTCCAGGAACTGGGCGCCCGTGCGGCCGTCCGTGGCGCGGTGATCGCCCGCCAAGGTAGCCGTCACCACCGGGCGCACGCCGATCATGCCGTTCTCGACCCACACTTGGTCCGAGACCTTGCCGAAACCGACGAGGGCGATCTGCGGCGGGTAAATCACGCCGTAGACTGTGTCCACGCCCATGTCGCCCAGGCTTGTCAGCACGACGGTGGCGTCGGTCATCTCCGAGCTGCGCAACCGTCCTGCCCGTGTGCGCATGATCAGGTCGCGCATAGCCGCCATCAGTTCGTCCATGTCCTTGAGGTCTGCGTTGTGGATGGCAGGCGTAATCAGCCCGCCCTGGCGCAGCGCGATGGCGAAACCGATGTTGATGGCCTCCGACGGCTGGAAGGCGTCGTCGATCCAGAAGCCGTTGAGCGCGGGCACAGCCGCCAACCCCAGCGCCGTGGCTTTGATCAGCAGCACGGCCGGCAACACGCGGTCCTTGATGGAGCGCTTCAGGTTCTCTTGCTCCAGCCAGGCCATAGCCGGCCCCATGTTGATGCGCGTCTGCAAGTAGTAGTGCGGAATCTCGCGATTGGATTTCGCCATTGCGTTGGCAATGGCGCGGCGCATCCCTGCTTGTGCATCCGGCGCGCCCTTGTCCACGACGGGGGCCGGCTTGGCCGCCGGCTTGACCGGCTCCGGCGGGGCTGCGGGCTTCGGCGCAGCCGGTACGGGAGCCGGCGCTTTGACGGGCGCAGCCGCCGCCTTGGCCGCTGCCTCCACATCCTCGCGGCTGATGGCCCCATGCGGACCGCTGCCATGCACCTTCTCCAGGTCTACGCCCAACTCCGCAGCCAGCTTGCGCGCCAGCGGTGACACGCGAATGCGGTGACCGTTGCCGGCTACCGCCGCGGGCGCAGGCTCGGCGGCCTTCTCAACTTGGGCCTTCTGGTCCATCGGGTGCGGCGCTTCTTCGATCTGCTCCTTGAGCGTCTGCTTAGGCGGCGTTGCGGCGGCGACAGGTTCCGGCTCGCCGGCCCCGCGGATGATCGCAATCGGATTGCCGACCGGCACTTCCGTCCCCGGCTGCACCAGCAGATCCACGATCACGCCATTATCGAACACCTCCACCTCGATGTCACCCTTTTCTGTGCCGACCACGGCGATGATGTCGCCGCGCTTCACCTCGTCACCGGGCTTCTTATTCCATTCGATCAGAGTGCCGGACTGCATGTCCGCGCCCAGACTCGGCATATTGAACTCAGCCATGAGACACCATCCCTCTTACGGCCTCCACAATGCTTTCGACTTGTGGAATTGTTGCATCTTCCATGTGCTTGGCATAGGGCGGCGGGACCTCCACAGAGCAGACGCGCTCGACCGGTGCATCCAGTTCGTAGAAGACCTGCTCCATGATGCGCGCGCTGATCTCCGCCGAGATGCCGCCACTGCGCCATCCCTCGTCCACAACCAGAGCGCGGTGCGTCTTGGCGACCGACGCCATGATCGTCTCGTCATCCAGCGGACGCAGCGTGCGCAGGTCGATGACCTCGCACTCGATGCCTTCCTTCGCCAGGATTTCCGCCGCCTCCAGTGCCTTGAACAGGCAGATGCTGTGGGTCAGAATCGTGATATCCGCGCCTTCGCGGTGGATGCGCGCCTTGTCGATGGGCACGGGGCCGGCGTTCACCGGCAGTTCGGCCTTCATGTTGTACAGCAGCGTATTCTCGAAAATCAGCACGGGGTCGGGGTCGGCCAACGCCGTCTCCAACATGCCGCGCGCATCCTCGACCGTGGCCGCGCTTAACACCTTGAGCCCCGGAATGTGTGCGTACCAGCCCTCCAGCGAATGCGAATGCTGGGCCGCGAGCTGCTTGCCGCCGCCCGTAGGCATGCGGATCACCAAGGGCACGTTGAACTGCCCGCCCGACATGTGCAGGATCGTGGCCGCGTTGTTCAGAATCTGGTCCAGGGCTAGCAAGCTGAAGTTGACCGTCATGATCTCGACGATGGGCAACATGCCCGCCATGGCTGCGCCCACGCCTGCGCCGGTATAGGCCGATTCGCACAGCGGCGTATTGATGATGCGTTCCGGCCCAAACTGCTCCAACATGCCGATGGTCACGCCGAAGCCGCCGCCATATGCGCCTACATCCGCGCCCATCAGGAAGACGCGTTCATCGCGCTTGAGCGCGCTCGCCATCGCCTCGCGCACAGCCTCGCGATAGGTTAGCGTGCGCTTCTCAGCCGCGGGCGGTTCTTTCGGCGGCAGCTTGTAGAGTTGCTCCGGATCTGCGCTCTCGGACATCACAAAACGCGTCACATCCTCGACCGGCTCCAGCGTTCCCTTATCGGCGAACTGCACCGCGTCTTCGATCTCGGCCTCGGCCTCCTCCTGGATCTGTCGCCATTCCTCATCCGTAATCAAGTCCTGCTCTTGCAGAAGATGCAGGAAATTCGTGATCGGGTCGCGCTTGCGCCACTCCTCGACCTCGGCCTTCTTGCGATACAGCTCGGCGTCAAACATAGAGTGCGCCCGGTAGCGATAGGCCTTGCATTCCAAGAACTGGGGGCCTTTGCCATCGCGGATCGCGTCCACCGCTTTCTTGACTGCCGCTTCGACCGCGAGCACATCCATGCCGTCCACGACAGCGGCGGGCACGCCCTGGGCCGCAGCCTTGCTGGCGATGTCCGTCACGGCCTGGTGAAGCGAAAGCGGAGTGCCCATGCAGTAGTAGTTGTTTTCACATACGAACAACAGCGGGACCTGCCACAGCGCAGCCAAGTTGAGCGTCTCTTGAAACTCGCCTTCGGCTGTTGCGCCGTCGCCGAAAAAGCAGACGGTGATGCTATCGCGCCCCAGCCGCATATCGGCCAGCGCCACGCCCAGCGCCTGGGGCAGGCCGGCCGCCACGATGCCGTTGCCTCCGTAGAAGCGCGTCTTGGCGTCGAACAGATGCATCGACCCGCCGCGCCCCCGGCTGCACCCCTCTTGCTTGCCGAACATCTCGGCCATGATGGCGCGCGCTGGAACGCCCTTCGCCAAAGCCTGGCCATGCTCGCGATAGGTGGCCACCACTGCGTCGTTCTCGTGCAGGTTCTCCATCACGCCCACGGCGATCGCTTCTTCGCCGTTATAGAGGTGCATGAAGCCGCGAATCTTCATGGCGCTATACATCTGCGCCGACTTCTCCTCCAACCGCCGAATGCGCACCATCTGCCGCAGCAGGCGTTGCCCGTGCTCGCGATCCAGCTTACGCTCCTCAACCGGCGGCTCGCGGGTTGCGGTCTTTGTACTCATCAATCGCCTCCAGTCGTTGTAGATTGCACCGGACGGCAGGCTTCATTTCGCCCGCCGGTCCATATGGACGCGCGCTAGGCCGCAGTCCGCTTCTTGGCTTCGTCCGCGGGTTGTTCGCCCTCATGCGTCTCCAACGTGGACGTATCGCCTTCGGGCAGGCCCAGATCGCGCGCCTTCAACAGACGGCGCATGATCTTGCCGCTGCGCGTCTTGGGCAGGTTGTCCATGAAATCGATCAGCTTAGGCGCCACGGCTGACCCCAGCTTCTGGCGGCCAAAACCGAGCAGCTCCATCCGCATCTTCTGGTTGGGTTCGTATCCCGGCTTGAGCGAGACGAAGGCCTTTACTATCTGACCGATCATCGGGTCCGGCACGCCGATTACGCCGGCCTCCGCCACAGCCGGATGCTCCAGCAGGGCGCTTTCCACCTCAAACGGGCCAACCATGTGGCCGGACGTCTTGATGATGTCGTCCGCCCGTCCGATGAACCAGAAGTAGCCGTCCTCATCAATCTCAGCCAGGTCTCCTGTGATATACCACTTGTCTACGAACGTCTTGGCATAGCGTTCCTCGTCCTGCCAATAACCGCGGAACATCGAGGGCCAGCCGGGCTTCAGCGCTAAGTCTCCTTCCACATAAGGCTGGGTGACCACCTCCACCGTCCCGTTGTCATTGCGCTTGACGATGGCGGCTTCGATGCCGGGCAAGGGCCGCCCCATCGAACCGGGGCGGATATCCTCTGCCGCGTAGTTCGAGATCATGATGCCGCCCGTCTCGGTCTGCCACCAGTTGTCGTGGATGGGCATGTGCAGCTTCTCCATGCCCCACACGACCGCCTCCGGGTTCAGCGGCTCGCCCACGCTGGCGATGAAGCGCAAATGGCTCAGGTCATAGTCCTTGAGCGGTTCCATGTCCAGACGCATCAAGCGGCGGATAGCTGTCGGCGCGGTGTACCACACCGTCACCTTCTGGTCCTGCAGGATGCGATACCACCGTTCGGCATCGAACTCCGCCTCATCTACGATGCACGTCACGCCATGCGTCAAGGGAGAACTGATTCCATAGGATGTGCCCGTCACCCAGCCCGGGTCCGCCGTGCACCAGAAGATGTCGTCCGGATGCAGGTCCAGTGCGTATTTGCCGGTCATGTAATGGACAACCACGGCATTGTGCACATGTATGGCGCCTTTCGGCCTGCCTGTCGTCCCGCTGGTGAAATGCAGCAGCGCCGGGTCCTCCGGGTCGGTTGGCGGGATGGTGAAGTCGGGCGAAGCGCGTTCCATCAGCCTGGGCAACGACAGCACGTCGTCGCTCAGGTCCTCGTCGATGTCGGCCAACAGCACGTACTGAAGGTCCGGTAAATGCGGACGGAGTTCCTCCACCTTGCGCGCGTACAATCGCTGGGTCGTCAACAGCACTTTGCCGCCGCCAATGGAGAGCCGCTGCATGATCGGCTCCGGCCCAAAGGCGGAGAAGAGCGGGCAAACCACGCTCGTGTTCTTCAGGATGCCCAGGGCGCCGATGTACAGTTCGGGGATGCGGCTGGCGAGGATGAAGACGCGGTCACCCTTGCCGACGTCCAGGTTGACCAGCACGTTGGCGAAGCGGTTGCTCTGCTCCTTTAGGTCTCCATAGGTGAAGTCCCGCACCTCGTCGTGCGCACCCAGCCAGCGCATCGCCAGGTGATCGCGGCGCGGGCCGTTGGCGTGCCGGTCGATGGCTTCATGGGCGATGTTCAGCCCCTTGCCGCCGGGCAGACCGTCCAGCTCATGCCGAATGTCGTCCCATGAAAACGTCGTCCGAACCGCTTCGTAGTCGATCAGATTCGGTTTGACTGCGAGTTGGTCCAGTGACTTCCGGATCGGTGTATACTCCATAACGCAGGCCTCCTTTCCTTCCGTTTCTTTCTCCATGCCCGTACACGTCTCGGTCAATCTTCTTGGCCAATCGTCTCGGTCAATCACCGAACGGGTCGACGCACGCTTCGCG
>Ga0334890_1003665_pt1 | contig 15206 bp, 12 predicted proteins | sample GraSluR1_MG_3_FD_207220 | JGI IMG/M metagenome (GOLD analysis project Ga0334890, IMG submission 207220) | Sludge microbial communities from methane-producing bioreactor in Wageningen University, Netherlands - Granular Sludge_31_08-R1 | ecosystem: Engineered > Bioreactor > Anaerobic >... | reverse complement strand
GGCTATGACCAGGGCGGCCAGCTCACCGAGCAGGTGCGCCGTCGCCCCTACCAGGTGATCCTCTTCGACGAGATCGAAAAAGCCCACCCGGAAGTGTGGAACGCGCTCTTGCAGATCATGGACGACGGCCGCCTGACCGACGGCCAAGGCCGCACCGTCGACTTCCGCAACTCCGTGGTGATCATGACCAGCAACGTCGGCGCCGAGGTGATGAAGCGCGGCCCGCTCGGCTTCGCCACGCCGCAGTTCGACGAAAGCAAATACTCGGAAGGCGAATACGCCAACCAGTTGAAGCGGCTCTTCCGGCCTGAGTTCCTTAACCGCATCGACGAGATCATCGTCTTCGAGAGCCTCAGCCGCGAGGAAATCCGCCAGATCGTGATGCTGCTCATGCACGACATCAGCACCCGCATGGAGGAAATGGGCTTCTCGGTCGAACTCACCGAAGCCGCGGCCAACCATCTGGGCGAAGTCGGCTATGACCCGACCTACGGCGCGCGACCGCTGCGCCGCCTGTTGCAGCGCCGCATCGAGAACGAACTGAGCAAGCGTCTGCTTAAGGGCGAATACGCCACCGGCGACCATGTGCTGGTCGACTACGCCCCCGACCTGGAAGGCGAAAACAAGCTCACCTTCACCAAGGTGGACCAGGCTCCCATTGCGGTGGACCTGCCCCTGGGCAGCGACCAAGAACAGGACCGCGCCGGCAAATAGACTGCCGCGGCAAGGTCGTACATGTCGCCTGCTCGCAGGCGACCGCTCTAAAGAGACAAGAGGGCGGGATGCAGAAACGTATCTGCGTCCCGCCCTTTGTGTTTACACCGCTCCCCGCTCACTCCCGCGCTGCCAAATATGCTACAATGTCGGGTGAGTTTACCCGCAGCCATTCGACAAAGCGGATGCCCGACTGACGGCCCCTGGGACATGAGCCGTTCGCTCCGGCGATCCGCCTATGCGACGCGTGCATTTCACGCAATCAACCGACCAACCCGAAAGCAGGCACAAAATGAGCGCTATCACTTTTCCCGATGACTTCCTCTGGGGCGCCGCTACCGCGTCCTATCAGATCGAAGGCGCCTGGGATGCCGACGGCAAAGGCGAATCGATCTGGGACCGCTTCACCCACACCCCAGGCAAGATCCAAGACGGCTCCACAGGCGACGTCGCCTGTGACCACTACCACCGCTGGCAAGAAGACATCGCGCTGATGAAGTCTCTGAACCTGCGCGCCTATCGCTTCTCCATCTCCTGGCCGCGCATCCTGCCCGCCGGCCGCGGCCAAATCAACCAGGCCGGGCTCGACTTCTACAGCCGTCTCGTCGACGGTTTGCTCGAAGCCGGCATCCAGCCCTTCGCCACACTCTATCACTGGGACTTGCCCCAAGCCCTGCAGGATGAGGGCGGCTGGCCCTCACGCAACACCGCAGAGGCCTTCGTCGAATACGCCGACGTCATCTCGCGCCGCCTGGGCGACCGCGTCAAGAACTGGATGACGCTCAACGAGCCGTGGTGCATCAGTTTCCTCAGCCATCAGATCGGCGAGCACGCGCCCGGCTGGCAAGACTGGACTGCAGCCTTGCGCGCCGCCCACCATGTGCTGCTCTCGCACGGCTGGTCAGTACCCGTCCTGCGCCGCAACAGCCCCGGCGCCGAAGTCGGCATCGTCCTCAACTTCGAGCACGTCCAGCCGGCCACCTCGAGCGCGGCGGACTTCCACGCCGCCCGCCGCCAAGACGGCTACTTTAACCGCTGGTTTCTAGATCCCGTCTACGGGCGCTACTACCCCGCCGACATGGTGGCGGACTACATCTCCGGCGGCTACCTGCCGCACGGGCTGGACTTCGTGCAGGAGGGCGACCGCCGCACGATGGGCGTACAGACCGACTTCCTCGGCGTCAACTATTACACGCGTGACATCATCCGGCAAGGGCCGGACAACATGCCGCAGCCCGTCGACCTGCCCGACGTCGAGCGCACCGAAATGGGCTGGGAGATCTACCCGCAGGGACTCTACCACCTGCTCAACCGGCTGCACTTCGAGTACCAGATCCCCAAGCTCTATGTGACCGAGAACGGCTGCAGCTTCTCGGACGGGCCGGATGCGTCCGGCCGCGTGGCGGATCAGCGCCGGCTCAACTACCTGCGCGACCACTTCGCCGCGGTGCACCGCGCCATGCAGAACGGCGTGCCGCTGGCCGGCTATTTCGTCTGGTCTCTGATGGACAACTTCGAGTGGGCCAAAGGCTACCTGCAGCGCTTTGGCATCGTCTACGTGGACTACGAAACCCAGCAGCGCTATCCGAAGGACAGCGCGCTGTGGTACAAGGACGTCATCGCCAACAACGGCTTTAACCTCGACGACTAAGCAGTTTGATCGCCAAGTGTCTGTCATTCTGAAGCGAGCGTTAGCGAGCTGAAGAATCTCGTTGTACCAGGGGGGGATGCTTCGCTACGCTCAGCATGACATAGTGCATATGTAGCGATCAAATCGCTAAGCGGCAACCTTGCAGAGAACCCTTCTAGGCAGTTGACGCCGCCGGGAAGGGTTCTCTTTCTATACATCGTAGCGGCGGCAGGGATGCCGCCGCTCGGTGACGCCGTGTCATGCGTCGCGGTCGCCGCCCGCCAACACCTCGTCGAGCACGCGCCAGGAAGCGGCGACGATGGCCGGGTTCGTGTGCAGATAGTAGGGCAGGGCAATCAGCGCCACGGACAGCGCCCAGCCGCGGCCACGCGCCCAGGTCGCATCGTCGACCGCCAGCGCAGAGCGCAATACCTGCCGCGCCTCCGCATCCAAGAAGTTCCACGCCGGCAGCAGGTCACAAGCCGGATCGCCCACGCCCAGACAGCCGAAGTCGATGACGGCGCATATGCGGCCATCTCGCGCCAGCAGATTGCCGGGCTGCAGGTCGCCGTGAATCCACACGGGCGGGCGATCCCACCTAGGCGCATCCAGAGACGCTTCCCACGCCGCGGTCACTTCCTCGGCGTCGAGCATGCCGCCCAGCGCGGCGATGGCCTCGCGCACGCTGGCATCGCGTATGAACAACGGCACGCCGCGCCATGAATTGTGCTCTCCGGGGAGCGGCCCGCCTGCCGGATCGATACGCTGCAACGCCGCAATGACGCGCGCCAAGTCCAGCGCCGCCCGGCGCAGATCGGGCACGTTCTCGGCTGTCGCTTCTTCGCCCTCCAGCCAGCGGCAGATCGTCCAATCCCAGGGGTAACCCTCGCCGGGCGCGCCCTGAGCGAGCGGAAGCGGAATGTCAAGCGGCAGAAGCGGGGCCAGCTTAGGCAGCCAGCGCTGCTCCTTCTCCACCTGGTCGATCGCCCAGTCGATACGCGGCAGGCGTACGGCCATGTCATCGCCCAGGCGGTAGAGCGCGTTGTCGGTCCCCGCCGAGGGAACCGGCTCGACGGGCAAATCCGCCCACTGCGGAAACTGCGCGGCGAGCAGACGCCTCACCAGCGCGGCGTCCGTGTACACCTCGCCTTCATGCATGTTCCCGGCGGGCAAAAGCGTCTCCCTACTCGCGCAGCCGCGTCTTGACGATCACCTCGCCGTGCAGCGTACGGTGCAGCGGACAGTCCTGCGCGACATCCATCAGGCGCGCCCGCTGATCCGCGCTCAACGGGCCGATCAACTCCACCTCGCGCTCAATATAATCTACCCGGCCTTCGGGCGTCTCGCATTCTTCGCAATCCGCCGCATCCACCCAACGGTGGCGCAGATAGGTCACGACCTCTTCCAGCGGCCAACCTTTTCGGTCAGCGTACATGCGCAGCGTGATCGACGTACAAGAGCCCAATGCAACGAGCAGATGGTCATAGGGTGCGCCGCCCATGTCGGTCCCGCCCAACTTCACCGGCTCATCCACCACGAAGCGATGCCGCCCGCCGATGGTCACGTCGGCGCGATAGGCGCTGCCCGTGCGCGCCGTCACGCGCGCGCCCTTATCGGCCGGCGCGCTTTCCGCCGCCCGGCTGGCCTCTTCAGCGATGTACTTGCTTGCCCAGGCTGCGATCAACCGCCCGGCGTATACGGAGTCGTCCGCCTCGTTGAGCAGGTGGTCGGCCTTGTCCAACGACACGAAGCTCTTGGGGTGCTTGGCAGCCCCGAAGATGCGCGCCGCCTGGTCAATATCCATGATCGCATCCAGCGGCGAATGCAGCACCAGCAGCGGACGCCCCAGCGTGCGGATTGCCTGCTCCATTTGCGCCTCTTCCAGGTCCGCCAAGAATTGCCGCGTGATGGGAAAGGGCCGCCCGCCGATGTTGACCATCACGCGCTCTCGCCCGGCCAGGTCCGCTTCGTCTATGTCGAGCAGGTTCTTGAGATGGCTCGGCTCGTACGGCGCGGCGATGGTGACGACCGCCGCAGTTTCGGGAATGTGATGCGCGGCCCGCAAAACCGCTGCGCCGCCCAGCGAATGGCCGATCAGGATCTGCGGCGCGGCATAGCGCTGGCGCATGAAGTCCGCCGCCGCAACCAGGTCCTCCACGTTAGTCGAGAAGCCGGTCTCGGCGAAGTCTCCCTCGCTTTCGCCCAGACCGGTGAAGTCGAAGCGCAGCACCGCGATGCCGTCCTCGTTGAGGCGCTGGCTGATGTTGCCGATGGCGCGCAGGTTCTTGGTACAGGTAAAGCAGTGCGCAAAGAGCGCATACGCGCCGGCGCGCGGCCGGTCCGGGATATCCAGGCGTGCGGACAGCAGTTCGCCGCGGCTGTTGGGGATGTCGATCTTCTGCGAAGGCACGCTCTGCCGGCCGTCCTTTCTATTCTACTCGCACGCTTGCAGCGCGCGCCACACCCGTTCCGGCGTGAGGGGCAAGCTGCGGATGCGCACGCCCGTGGCGTCGTACACCGCGCTGGCGACCGCCGGCGCCACGCCGTCCATGGGAATCTCGGCGATGGCCTTCGCCCCATAAGGGCCGGACGGCTCATAGGTCTGCACTAGAATTGCCTCCAGTTCCGGCGTTTCGTCGGCGGCGAAGATGCGGTAGTCGCCGAAACGCGGGTTCTGCACCTCGCCGGCGGCGTCGTAGACCATCTCCTCGCTGACGGCATACCCCAACGCCTGCACCATGCCGCCCTCCACCTGCGCCGCCGCCGTGACGGGGTTGATGGCGATGCCGCAGTCCACAGCCATCACCAACTTCTTCACGGTCACCTGTCCGGTCTCGACGTCCACCTCCACTTCGGCGAATTGCGTGGCGAAAGGCGGCGGGCTGACATAGCTCATGTGGCTGGCTGTCGCCATGATCTGGTGTTGATCCGCCTGGTGGATGCTGTGCAGCGCCACTTGCTCCATCGTGACGCTGCGCCCGTCCGGCGCACACACCCGGCCCGCCTCCAGCCACAGCGCATCCGCCTCCGCGCCCGGCAGCAAATGCCTGGCTGCGTGCTCGGCGATCTGTCGCTGCACGTCTTCGGCGGCCTTCAGCACGGCGCCGCCGCTGATGTAGGTCGTGCTGCTGGCGTATGCGCCCGTGTCGAAGGGCGTGAAGTCCGTATCGCTGCTGTAGACGATGATCTTGTCCAGTTCTACGCCCAGCGTCTCGGCCGCGATCTGCGCCAGCACCGTATCCGAGCCTGTGCCTAGGTCCGTCGCGCCGATCAGCAGGTTGAAGCTGCCGTCGTCGTTGAGCTTGATGCTGGCTGCACCCATGTCCAGCCCGGCGATGCCCGTGCCGTGCATGCAGATCGCCAGACCCAATCCGCGGCGCACATGCGGCCGCGCCGGGTCGGTGCGCCAGGCAGGGTCTTGCCTGCGCTCCCAGCCGGCGGCCTTGCTGCCCGCGGCGAAGCAGGCCTCCAGCCCGTTGCTGCGCACCGTCTGGGCAAATCCCTCGCGGCCCTCGCCCATCGCCTTCGCCAGCGGCAGGTCCTGCCCCTCCTTGATCCAGTTAAGCCGCTTGAACGCCACCGGATCCATGCCGATGCGCTCCGCCAGCTCCTCCATGTGCAATTCCAGCCCAAACAGGGCTTGCGGCGCGCCGTAGCCGCGGAACGCGCCCGGCACAGGCTTGTTCGTATAGACCACCTGGCAATCGAAGCGCGCCGCCGGCAGCCAGTAGGTGCTCAGCCCGCGGAAGCCGGAGACCATCTGCACCGTCAGCCCGTGCGTGCCATAGGCTCCCGCGTCGCCGATGATGTGCAGGTCCATGCCCACCAGCTTGCCGTTCTTGTCGACGCCGCTGCGGAAGCGCAGAATCTGCGGGTGGCGCGTGCGTGCGCTGGTGAACTCCTGGCCGCGCGTATACTCGAAGCGCACCGGCCTGCCCGTGGCGAGCGTCAGGTGCGCACACAGATCCTCCAGCAGCATCTCCTGCTTGCCGCCGAAGCCGCCGCCGATGCGCGGCTTCACCACGCGGATGCGGCGCACCGGCAGCCCGATCAACGGCGCAACCATGCGCCGCACATGGAAGGGCACCTGCGTACTCGTGCGGATCACCAGCCGGTCGTCCTCGTCCCACCACGTCAGCACCACATGCGGCTCGATGCTGCCCTGCTGCACCTGGTGCACGCGGTACTCGCTCTCATGCACCACCTCCGCGCCCGCCAATGCTTGGTCCACATCGCCGTAGTCCACGTGAATGTTGACCGCGACGTTGTGCGCGGCGTCATGGATGCCCACCGCATCGGCCTCGTCGTGTATCACCGGCGCGCCCTCGGCCATCGCCTTCAGCGGGTCGAGAACTGCGGGCAGCGCCTCATACTGCACATCGATCAGCTCCAGCGCCCGCTGCACCAGCTCGGGCGTCTCCGCCGCCACGATCGCCACGCGGTCCCCCACATGGCGCACCTTATTGTCGAGGCTTACCTGGTCATACGGGTGCGGGTTCGGGTAGCTCTGCCCGCCGCTGGCGTAGATGACGCGCGGCACGTCCTCGTGCGTGAGGACGGCATGCACGCCCGGCAGCGCTCGCGCCCGGCTGGCGTCGATGGAGACAATGCGGGCGTGTGCGTAGGGGCTGGTCAGCAGCCCGCCATAGAGCATGCCCGGCATCTCTATATCGTCGGCAAAGACGGCGCGCCCCTTGCTCAACTTAACCGCGTCGACCTTCTTCTCCGGCTTGTTGACGACCGCGGTCTTGGGCGAGGCGATCTGTGCGGGCGCGATGCGCGTGCGCGTGGCGGTCTGTACGCCGCCCGACTCCACGCCCGAGCCGCCGGAGTCATCCTGATCGCCGCCTGTCGGCCATTCGCCCGCTTCGAAATCGTCGATCACCTGAAGTTCCTGCGGCGGCGGTTCTTCCCCGCGCAGTTGTGCAGCCGCGGCCAGGATGGCCTCCACCGGCTTGGCATAGCCCGTACAGCGGCAGAGCACCCCGGCGATAGCCTCGCGCACCTGCGCCTCGGCGGGGTTCGGGTTCTCGTCCAACAACCGTTTGGCCGCTAAGAGTTGCGCCGGCGTGCAATAGCCGCACTGGATGGCCCCGCGTACGATGAATTGCTCCTGCAAGGGGTGCAGTTCCGCGTCGCGCGGGCCGCTCAGCCCCTCGACGGTGATGATCGCCGCGCCATCGGCCTGGGCTGCCAGCATGACGCCGCTGTTGACCAGGCGGTAGGAGCGCGGCTCTTCGGGCGTGAAGGTGAGCAGCACCGCGTCCGCCCCGCTCTCGCCCGTCTCGTCGCCGTGTTTTACGCTGAAATAGCGCAGCCGGCGCAGGGCCGTACGCAGCAGTTCGCCGGGCTGCACATCCAACAAGTGAGACTCGCCATTAACAAGAACTGTAATCTGCATCTCTCGCTATTCTCCAAGCTCTGCCCGTGCGCGCCGGGCGACGATGCTCGCCATCGCCAGCCGGTATTCACGGCTTGCTTTAAAATCGTCGGGCGGATCGAGCGGCATCCCTTCTGGGACCGGGCGCTGCGCCACGCCGCACAGGGCAACGCGCACGCCGCCGTGCCCGCGCGCTGCCAGCGCGGCGACGATAGGCCGGTCCGACGGCGTGCGGGCAATGCGCGCCGAACCCCCGGCGACCGCGCCAAGCGGGATCTGCACTTCCAACACGAGGCCATGTACAGGCCCCAATTCCGCCAAGAGCGTCGTGCGTTCACCGGCCGAGTTGTGCGCCGGCGGTGCGCTCGGCGTCAGCAGCACGGTGACGGACGCGCCCAGCGCCAACAACGCCGCATAGAACTCGCTGTCATATTCGGCGCAGGCCACAGCCCCGCCTACGGTTGCGGCGTTGCGCAGGTTTACGGGCCCCTCGCCGCGCACCGCGCGCAGCAGCAAGCCGCCGGCCAACGCCGCGGCCTCGGCGTGCTCGGTCAGCGCCGCTAGCGTACACATCGCACCCACATGCAGCGATCCCTCTGCGCTGCGCACATAGTTCAGCCCCGCCTCGCGCAGATCGACCACGCCTTCTACATCGGGCGCGGCGCGCGTCTCCAGTAGGCCTGTCAGCTTGGTTCCTCCTGCCAGGGGCAGCAGACGGCCGTCGCCCCGCGCCAAAAGGCCGGCCGCTTCATCTACGCTCTGCGGCCGGTAATATTCGCGTAGGATTGCCACTACTTGACCTCATCTCTAGGGGGTGTTGCGCCCGATTCCGGCTTGGGTTGAGCCGGCAGGCTTGCTTCCACCAGACGGATATCCAGCCCGAACAGGGCTTGGCGGTCCAACCGGATCTCGTCGCCGCGCATGGAGCCGAGCAGCCCCAAATCGTGCAATACCTGTGCGGTTTCCTCCAGCGACTCCACTTCCCATACCAAGTGATGGATGGCGTCGCGCTCGGCGGCGACAAGACGGATGGCTGCGCCCTCGCTGATATGCCACGCCGCTGCGCCGTTCTCTGCTGCAGGGTGGAGCAGGTTGCGCCAGCGTGCGCCGGCAAGCCGCAAGTTCGCCGCGCCGATGACCACTTCCTTGACCGACACCAACCCCAATGCGCCCCCGCGACGGGCGATAAAATCGGCGATACTGCGCCGCCGTTCGGCATCCGCCGCGCGCCATCCGGGGTTATACTTGACGAGCATCACCAGGCCGTGCCGGTAAACCCGGTCGTACAGCAAATTTGCGCCGCGAATCTCGTCGTGCTCGTTGCGGGCGAGCGTCCGCATCCAAAAGCGCTCCGGAACCAGGCGATTGAGCGTAAAGAGCAGGCGCATCGTCGGCGTGGCCCCCAAAAAGCCCTCTAAGAGCACATTCAAACGCAGCAACATAGGAGCTTTGTCCGGCCTGGGCAGGTAACAGGGTGCGGGAATATACGAAATACCCCGCCCGGCGAGTCGCGACAAGTCCTGCGCCTGGGTCTCCAGAACCAAGCCATAGAAGTGCGCCGGCGGTCCGGCCCGCGGAGGAGGGCCGCACAATATCTCGAAATCCATATTGCCGGCATAGATACTGCTGCGCCGGTAGGAGGAGCTGGCGGGGAGCCGCCGCGGCGCGGGCAGTTGCAAAGTGCCCGCCAACAGATGCAGCAGACGGCCATAGGCAGGTTCAGCCACCCGGATCACGACATGGTCAATCCGCCTGACAATGGGTACATCCAATGACACCGAAGGGTGCGGTCTTGTCGTAATCATATTAGGTGACACAGCTGATCTGCTCGATCAGCCGGCGAGATCGGCGCTCACAAAGCCCGAGTCAATTCTTGATCGGATAGTCATCGCCTTCTGCACTATACCGCAAACGCCCCGCGAGTACAATGCGCACGTGGGCGCTGGGTCCATTTCAAATCGAGGGCAAGTTGTCATGCTGCATCTCGAGAGTTCCCGAACGAAGCGTCTGTTGGCCGGCGAGCCCCTTCGCTACGCTCAGGGTGACAGCTTGCGCGCACCAAAGACGAAATACGCACGCGGGCGATGGGGGCTATTGACAGCTACAACGCCACCGTCTGCCCGACGCCTTTCGCCGCGGCCTGCGTATAGACCCGCGCCGCGGTCACCGCGTCCTGCAGGCCCAGCCCCACCGACTTAAACAGCGTGATCTCGTCTGCACTCGTGCGCCCCGGCACGTCCCCTTGCAGCAGGGCGCCCAGGTCGCCCGCAATGTGGCTATACGCAATCGCTCCCGCCGCGATGGCCTGCACGATCTCGCCGGCCTCGGTCTGCGCCGCGGTGTGTGAATCCACGAAAACCCGGCTGCGGCGCACCGTCTCCGGGTCCAACTCGCACATCTTGGCCGTAAACGAGCCGACCGAATTGATGTGCACGCCCGGGCGCAGCCACTCCCCTGCGAAAAGCGGCTGCTCGCTGTTGGTCGCCGTGCAGATCACATCGGCGGCCTCCACCGCGGCGCGTACATTGCGCTCGGGCGCGATCTCGATGCCCAGTTTCGCGCCCATCTCGCGTGCGAATTCCGCATCGTGCGCGCCGGTGCGCGTCACCAGCAGGCAGCGGCGGATAGGGCGCACCGCACACACGGCCTCTAGCTGGCCGCGCGCCTGCGGCCCTGCGCCGAAGAGCGTGACGACCGCCGCATCCTCGCGCGCCAAATACTTCGTGGCAACCCCGCTCACCGCGCCGGTGCGCATGGCTGTAACGTGCTCGGCGTCCATTAACGCCAACGGTTGGCCTGTCGGCGGGTCATACAGCAGAAGCAGCCCCTGGATGGCGGGCAAGCCAAAGCGGGCCGGGTTCTCCCCGTATACGGCCACGACCTTCACCGCCGCCGCGCCGGGGTCCCCGCCTACGACGCACGGCATCGTCAGGTAAATGCCATCGTGCGGCTCGACCGCCGTCGCCAGCCGCTGCGGCATCACCACCTCGCCCGCTGCAAAGCGGCGGAAGCCGTCCTCCACCGCCTCGATTGTCTCCTGCATCGTCAACAGGGCTTCCACATCCGCCCGTGTTAGAACCAGCATCGCTTTCTCCTGCGTAATGCGTGATGCATCACCCATCACGTGTCTCTATATGCTGAACGCCGGCTGTTGCGCATCCGCCACGCCGGCTATGACCTGCGCCCCGGCAATTTGCGTGAGCAGCGCCGTCAGGTCCGCAAGCGCCTGTTCGATCTGCTTGCGGCCGCCGGGGTGCTGGGCCTCCACCGTGACCAGCGCCGTCGTCGTGTCCAGGCGCGACGCGCTTTCGTCGCTCTGACGCCAACACCAACGCCTGGCGGTCACCAGCTTAGCCTCGTCCACGAAGATCACCTCGCCCGGCTCGGGGTGCACGGCCTCGCTGCTGTCCAACTCGGTAAAACGTTCCGTTCCGTCCGCCAGACAGACTGTGATGCGGCCTGTCACATGCCGCACATCGAAGATCGCCACGGGCAGCGCGTAGCGAATGCTTACGAGATTGCCGATATCGACCAGCGTGTTGATGCCGGGGATATCGCCCTTCTTCTGCAGCCGCCGCAGCAAGGCTTCCGCCGCGCTGCGATGCTTAGTCGGGTTGGCGCCGAAGCGACGAAACGCCTGTCGCCAAGCGGCCAGCGTCGGCAGTTCGCTCAACGACTCCGGCAGACGCGCCCTGACCGCGGCCTGTTCCGCAGCATAGCGCTCGGCCAGTTCCGCGGGCGCGGGACTGTTCTGCAAGCCCGTCGCCCACAACACGCCCCCGCACACGTCCGGGTGCTGATCCAGCAAGTCGGCGCGATATTCAAACTTGATCATAGGTTTGGTCAACTCCGCTCTACATGGCGGTTAGCATGGCGGCTAGAGCGCTTGAATAAGAGAGGGTTCTCCACTCCCATTGTACCCAGGCGCACGGCGGATCACAAACCTCTTCCGGTTGGCGGTCATTTTGATGGCAAAGGAAAAAGCCGCGATTGCGCGCATCTTGGGAACCGCCATATTGCGGCAAGCAAGCATCGCTTTGCCGCAGCCAAACGGCTCTGCTATACTCGATCACAAGAGAGGGCGGTTTGACCGGCGCAGACGGGTTGCTCATGTCCCGTCGCCGGCTTGCCAAGAGAATGGACGCGGTTCATATGCCGGGATACATATGCGCATAGGCTCTCGAAGGTTGCTCAGATACGCGGCGCTCGGTTCAGTCTTCGTTTTGTTGGCCGTGCTAGCGGCCGCGTGCGGCAACTCCGCCAACGCGCCCCTTGCCATTTTTGCGCCCTCGCGCAGCGCGGACGACCGGCCCGTTCCGCCCGCCGCCGCCTACCCGACGCCTGCGCCTACGCCCATTCGCTCGCCTACGCCCGTCCGCCTGAATGGCCCTGTGACCGCGGGATTGGCCGCCAACATGCCCGAAGCTTATGCCACGCCGCTGTTAGCCGCACTGGCCCAGCTCGAAAGCGTGACCGCAGCCAATGGCGTCTATCCTGTGCGCGTGCTCGATCAGCCTGCCAACGCCGATACCCTCATTCAGTTTGTCCCGTGGCAGTTCGCCCAGTTCCCGCTGGCGCAGCGCGTCTTTGCCGTCGCCGTTCCTTTTGCCTCCGTCACAGATGCTATCGCCCTCGAAGACCTCACGTTGCGCTGGCAAGGCCGGCAAGAGGGCGACGTGCTCATCACGCGTGCAGACACGACCATGCTCTCCGCGGTGATGGGGCCGAGTCGCGCTCGCCAAGTCAACCCCGAAAGATTGCTCGACGAACTGGAAGCTGCGCCGGGCGCGGTTGCCATCGTGCCCTTCGACGAACTCGACCCGCGCCTCAAGACCCTGACTGTAGACGGCGTCAACGTCCTAGACAATCGCTTCGACCCCGCCGCCTACCCCCTGGCGTTGGGCCTCGACATCTCCGGCGACAGCGCGCCGCTGTTGCTGGACGCACTCCAGGGCATCGTCGAGCCGTGGACCAATCGCAATCCCGCCGCCCTAACCACCCTGGTGATGACCGGCGTTACCGCCATCACGCGCGGCACGGCCGCAGCCATCGAGCGCAACAACAGCCTCACCTATCCGGCGGACGTGATCTCCGACACGCTCAGCGCAGCCGACATCACTCATGTCAGCAACGAGGTCCCCTTCCTCGACGATTGCGTGGTCAACAATACCGAGAACAATCTGACGCTGTGCAGCCATACCGACTACTGGGCGACGCTGGAGGCGATCGGCACGGATATTGTCGGCCTGAGCGGCAATCACGTCAACGACTTCGGCCGCGAAGGCGCGCGGCGTTCGCTCCAGTTCTATCGCGACAACGACATCCCTATCTACGGCAGCGGCCTGAACGCCGAGGAAGCCTGCCGCCCGCTGTTGTGGCAGCACCACGGCAACACCTTCGCCTTTGTCGCCGCGCTTGCCTTCGAGCCGTCCTGGGCTTGGGCGACCGAAGACGAGCCGGGCGCCTGTTACTATTACGAACACAGAGAGTCCCTCCTCGCCCTGATCGAGCAGTTGGCCGCCGAGACGGATATCGTCGCCGTAGAGCTTCAGTTCGAAGAGTCCTACGACGCCCAGCCGCTTCCCCGGCAGGTGACCGAGTTCCGCGCCCTGCGAGCGGCTGGCGCCGACATCGTGACCGGCGTCCAGAGCCATGTGCCGCAGGCCATAGAGCCGTACGGCGCTCCGGACCCCGGCGGAGCGGGCATCATCGCCTATGGCCTGGGCAATCTCTTCTTCGACCAGATGTGGAGTTGGGCCACGCGCACCAACCTCATCGCACGGCACACGATCTACGAGGGCCGCCTGCTTAACACAGAAGTGCTCACCACCGTGCTGGAGGACTATGCCCAACCGCGCTGGGCCAGCGAAGACGAACGCGGCGAAATCCTGCGGCGCATCTTCGCCGCTGCGCCGCCTCGCCCGGCGCCCGCGGACGAATGAATGAGCGCACAATCGTAAGAGGGAGATAAACCTTGGCGCAAGCGGAGCCGAACCAGCCCAAGTTTGTCAACCAGATCGAAGAAACCTTCGCCCGCATTCTCGACTACTACCACATCCGCTGGGAATACGAACCTCGCACCTTTGACCTCGAGTGGGACGAGATGGGCGCCGTCACCGTTGCTTTCACCCCCGATTTCTACCTGCCGGACGAAGACCTTTACGTCGAACTCACCACGCTGCGCCCCAAGCTCATGCGCCAGAAGAACGCCAAGCTGCGCCGCATGGCCGAGCTCTATCCCGACGTCAAGATCAAGCTGTTTAAGCGCCAAGACCTGCGCGATATGATGATCAAATACGGCATGGACGAGGAAGCCGAACGGCTCTTGGGAACTGAGGCGCAGACGCCGCTGCCGGCGACCAATGGCCGCAGCGACCCTGCATGAAGGCCTACCCGCTTTCCGAATACGGCGAACTGGCGGCCGGCGTGCGCGAAGTGCTGATCCCGGCGGATGAGATCGAAGCGCGCGTGGCCGAACTTGGCCGCGCCATCTCGACGGACTATGCCGGCCGCACGCCACTGCTCGTCGGCGTGCTCAAGGGCGTCTTGCTCTTTATGGCCGACCTGCTGCGCGCCATCTCCATCGCCGTCGAGGTGGACTTCATTGACATCGCCAGCTACACGCCCGAATCGCGTGACCGCGGCTTTGTGCAGTTCGTCAAGGACCTCGACCTCAGCGTCAGCGGCAGGCACCTCATCTTTGTCGAGGATGTGGTCGACACGGGATTGACGCTCAACTATCTTCTGCGTAACATACGGGCGCGCAACCCGGCTAGCTTAGAAGTTTGTGCGCTTTTCCTGCGCGAAAGACGCCGGCTGATCGATCTCCCCATCAAATACAAGGGGTTCGACCTGCCGGACAAATTCGTGGTGGGTTATGGGCTGGATCACCGGGAGCTATACCGGAATCTGCCCTGCATTGGTTTGTTGAAGGCGGAAGCGCTGACCGGGGATGGGATCAATCGGGCGCAATAAACGGGCATAAAAAAGAAGGGGCCCGAGTAACCATTCAGCACATCCTCGCTACTTCTTCGGCAACTCTCTCTTCTGTCCGCCACTGATGAAGAACAGATTTGATTCTTGCCTACTGCTTGCTTCTTTGGCTCTGCCCGCCAGATTTCGCTCTGCTCTTACTTCTTGCGAAGTATGCTTTGAGCGTCCGTTCGAGCTTCATCACCGCTGAAGCGTGGCCCGCTTCTGTGTGGACTTACGGGGTCTTATCCCCGTTGCCCAGTGACATCTGCGAACTTCACGAGGCTGCCAACTGATTTCTCAGGGCTCCCTTCCCCTCTTCAGAACGTCCTCTTGCGATTCCATCCTGTCGAGGTAAGGAACAGTCTATTACACTTTGGGCCGCTTGTCAAGCCCCAATTTTGCCGAGGGTGCAAACATGAATTGTCAGTGAGATGAGAAGAAGAGACCTCCTGGGCAAAGCGGGTACAATCTCGAGTGTCAACCAGGGATTGTCACGTCAAGCCGAGG
>Ga0334890_1003660_pt1 | contig 15209 bp, 8 predicted proteins | sample GraSluR1_MG_3_FD_207220 | JGI IMG/M metagenome (GOLD analysis project Ga0334890, IMG submission 207220) | Sludge microbial communities from methane-producing bioreactor in Wageningen University, Netherlands - Granular Sludge_31_08-R1 | ecosystem: Engineered > Bioreactor > Anaerobic > Unclassified... | reverse complement strand
CTTGTCAGCGGCGAGGACAGCGACCTGCTGCGCGCGCTGACGAATCCGATTTATCTGGGGTGAAGGTGGTTTTTGGCAATTGGTTTTTGGTTCTTGGTGATTGGTTTGTGGGGAAGGGTGTGCTGTGATCCATCTGTTCAACCAACCACTAACAACCAATAACCAATAACCAATAACCCTCTACAAGGTGAGTGAGCTATGGCCGCACCCGTTTATGAACTGACCGTCGTCTCGCACACGCACTGGGACCGCGAATGGTACCGCACGTTCCAGGACTTCCGGCTGAGCCTGGTGCGCTTGATTGACGACTTGCTCGACATCCTGGACGGCGACCCGGCCTTCCGCAGCTTCATGCTCGACGGGCAGACGATCATCCTGGAAGACTACTTGGCGCTGCGCCCGGAGCGCGAAGCCGACTTGCGCCGCCATATCCAGTCCGGGCGGCTGGTCATCGGCCCCTGGCACATTCTGCCCGACGAGTTCCTGGTGGGGCCGGAGTCCACCGTGCGCAACCTGATGTTGGGCGCGGCGATCTGCGCCCGCTTCGGCGAGCGGATGCCGGTCGGCTACACGCCCGACCCCTTCGGGCACATCAGCCAGCTTCCGCAGATTCTGGCGGGCGCCGGCGTGGAGACGGCCATGTTCCGGCGCGGGCTGGCGGAGGAGCCGCTTGAACTGTGGTGGGAAGCGCCGGACGGCACGCGCGTGCTGACCCTCTACCTGCGCGAGGGCTACGGCAACCTGGAATGGGCGCCCACCGATCCCACCGTCTTCACGCGCACGGTCGAGCGGCAGATCGCGCTGCTGGGGCCGCACACGCGCTCGAATAGCCTGCTGCTGCTCAACGGGACGGATCACCAGCCGCCCCAGCCGGAGATTCCCGCCCTGATTGACGCGGCGAACGCCGCCCTGCAGGGGCGGGCGCGGCTGGCGCACGGCACCATCCCCGCTTACGTGCAGGCGGTGCGCACGGCCCTGGGGCCTGACCCCGATTTGCCTGTCGTGCGCGGCGAACTGCGCTCCCCGCGCCGCCATCACCTGCTGCCGGGCGTGCTCTCGACGCGCATGTGGATCAAACAGCGCAACCAGGCGTGCGAGACGCTGCTGGAGCGTTACGCCGAGCCGCTGGCGGCGCTGGGGACGCTGTGGGGTGCGCCGAGCCGCCAGGGAGACCTGTGGCAAAGCTGGCGCTATCTCATCGAAAACCACCCGCACGACTCGATCTGCGGCTGCTCGATTGACCAGGTGCACGACGAGATGCGCACCCGCTTCGACTGGAGCGCGCAGATCGCCGGGCGGCTGGCGGACGAGGGGCTGCGCGATCTGGCCGCTCACCTGGACATGGCGGCGCTGCCCGTTCCGCCGGTGCCGAATGTCCCCAGCGTTCCGCCCGATTACGAAGTCACGGCGCAGCCCGCAGACCTGGCGCTGGTCGTTTTCAATCCGGTGCCAGGCGCGGCGGTGGGGCGCGTCGAGGTGGAGGTGCCCTGGCTGGGGCCGGAACAGCATTACGTGCTGGGCGATGATCGCGGCGAGCCGCTGCCTGTCGCCTGGACGAAGGGCCGCGAGGAAGTGCTGGAGTCGCGCTGGCTGGCGGGCGACGATCTGCTTGCGTTCCTGGACCAGCTTGAGATCGGCATCTACCTCAACCGCCTGATCCGCGACGCCCACGTATGGCTGAGCGGCGGCGAGCCGCGCCTGGAGCTGATCCTCACCGAGCAGCATCCGCGCGACGTGATCGGCCTGGCGCGGCTGGCGCACACGCTGCGCGAGCATCCCGCGCTGCGGGCGGCCCCGCGCTGCCACCTGACCGTGCGCTTCGGGCGTCCGCACCGACTGGCCTTTGAGGCGCGCGACGTGCCTGGCGTCGGCTGGCGGAGCTACCGGCTGCGGACCGCGCCGGGGCCGGTTGAGGAGCGTCCCGCGATAGCGACGCGCGAAACGGCCATCGAGAACGCCTGGCTGCGCGTAGAGGCCGACCCGCTTACGGGCCGCCTGAGCGTGCTCGACAAGGCGACCGGGCGCGTCCTGCGCGACCTGAACGGGTTTGAGGACGGCGGCGACCGCGGCGACGAGTACAACTACTGCCCGCCGGAGCAGGATCGGGTGGTGCGGACGCCCGCCGCCCCGCCGCTGATCGAGCGCGTGGACGCCGGCCCGCTGGGGCAAACGCTGCGCGTCACCCTGGCGCTCGATCTGCCGGCGCGCCTGGCTCCGGCGCGCGACGCGCGGGCCGCGGAGACGGTGCGCGTGCCGGTGACGACGACGGCGACGCTGCTGCCGCACAGCCGCCGCGTGGATATTCACACGGCGCTGGACAACCGGGCCGAAGATCACCGGCTGCGCGCCCTGTTCCCCAGCGGCGTGCGCAGCGAGCGGGCCATCGCCGACGCGCACTTCGACCGCATCGCCCGCGCGCCCCAGCAGCACGGCGACACGTCGGGCTGGGTCGAGCAGCCGCAGCCGACCGCGCCGCAGCGCGGCTTCGTGGCCGTCGAAGCGGGCGGGCAGGGGTTGCTCGTGGCCGTGCGCGGCCTGCCGGAGTACGAGTTGATCCCCGCCGAGGAGGGGGCGACGCTGGCCGTGACCCTGCTGCGTTGCGTGGGCTGGCTGTCACGCGGCGACCTGGCCTGCCGCGCGGGACACGCCGGGCCGGAGATGGCCACGCCAGGTGGACAGTGCCCCGGCCCTGCCGCGTTCGACTACAGCGTAATTCCTTTCGGCGGCGCGTTCGACCTGGACGCGGCGGCGCAGGAGGCGTATGCCTTTGGCGCGCCGCTGCGCGCGGCGGTTGCGCCGCTGGCCGGGGGGCCGCTGCCTGCCACGCAGACGGCGGTCGCGCTGGAACCGGCGGCACTGGTGCTCACCGCCATCAAGCCCGCCGAGTCCGGTCAGGGCTTGATCGTGCGCTTCTACAACAGCAGCGAGACGGCAATGGGAAGCCGGGTGCGCTTTGGCTTCCCCGTGCGGGAGGTCGTCCCGGCGAATCTGCTCGAAGCGCCCATTGGCCCGCCGCTGGCCCAGGGAGAGGATGGCGCGTTCGCCCTGACGGTGCCCGCCAAGCGCATCGTCACCCTGGCGGTGACGCCCGCGCCGCTCGCCTGACCGCTGCGGGCGCACGGGCGCATCTCCACAGCCACGAATCGGGCGGCCTGGGGACGGGCCGCCCGTCTCTTTTTCTGCAGGGGAAGGTTGAAGCTACTCGCTGAACGTCTCCCCTCTTTATCTCCCCTGCAGCCAGGCTAGAGGGGGGACACCGGCTCGCCGCTCTCCCCGTCCCCAAGCCTGGCTGGGGGAAGATGCCGGGGAATAGGGGCCTACCAGCGTTGGCAGACGAGGCCTGTTTATCCGATAATCCAGGATGGTTCAGCGCGCGACACCGCCCGTTCATGGGCCGGTCATCCTCGCGCGGGTCATGTTTCTCCTTTCTCACGCACACAAGGAATGACAGGTCATGGTGGGAGCAACCGATCAACCGTATGCGAAGCTGCGCCGCTTCAATGCCCTGATGGGCGTCTTTCACTTCGTGCAGGGCGTGCTGATGCTCGCCCTCAGCAACGATTTCACCGTCCCGATCAACACCTCCTTTCTCAAGTACGACGAGGCGACCGAAAGCCTGGTCTCCAACCCGCAGACCGCGTTCGAGCTACCGTTGGGGCCGGTCATCGCATCGTTCCTGTTCATGTCGGCGCTGGCCCATTTCCTGGTCGCCGCGCCGGGCACCAATGGGTGGTACGTGCGCAACCTGAAGAAGGGCGTCAACTACGCCCGCTGGATCGAGTACTCATTCAGTTCCTCGGTCATGATCGTGGCCATTGCGACGCTGTTCGGCATGTACGACATCGCCGGGCTGCTCGTCCTCTTCGCCCTGAACGCGGCGATGATCCTCTTCGGCTGGATGATGGAACTGCACAACCAGACCACCCCCAAGACGGACTGGACGGCGTTCATCTTCGGGTCGCTGGCAGGGATCGTGCCCTGGATCGCGGTGGGCATCTACTTCGTCGGCTCGGTCACCAGCGGCGAGAACGTGCCGAACTTCGTCTACGCGATCTACATCTCGCTGTTCATTTTCTTCAACATCTTCGCCGTGAACATGGTGCTGCAATATAAGAAGGTGGGGCGCTGGCAGGACTATCTCTACGGCGAGCGGACGTATATCGTGCTCAGTCTGGTGGCCAAGTCGCTGCTGGCCTGGCAGGTCTTTTTCGGGACGTTGCAGCCCGGCTAGAGCGTGTTATGCACTTTCAGCCCCCCTATCTTCCGGCCCCTTTCCCCGCCAGCGGCTCAGGGTAGCTCCTGGCTTTACCTCGCCCCCGTCTCGGCGCTGGCGCGCCTCGCCTCCCCTTCTCCGTCAACGGAGAGGGGGAAAGGCCGAGCGTAGCGAGGACAGGGGGTGAGGTCAACCAAACGCCATCTCATGCTTCCTGTACTGCTGGTCTGCTCCCCTTCTCCCGCAGCGCGGGAGAAGGGGCCGGGGGATGAGGGGGCCGCCTAGCCCGTGTTCTTCATGCCGGCGGCGATGCCGTTGACGGTGAGCATGAACGCCTGCCAGGTGTCCTGGTAGGCGGGCGCTGCCGGGTCAAGCTGGCGCAATTCGCGCAGCAACTCCACCTGGATGAAGTTCAGCGGGTCAATGTACGGGTTGCGGCGCTCAATGGACAGGCGGATGACGGGCATCTCGGCCAGCAGGTCGTCCTGCCCGGTGATGGCCGTGATCCATTGGCAGGCGCGGGCGTATTCGCCCTCGATCTCGCCGAAGATGGCCTCGCGCACTGCCGGGTCGCTCACCAGCGAGGCGTACAGCCGGGCGATGCCCATATCCGCTTTGGCCAGGTCTAGCTCAACATTCTGGATGAGCGCGGAGAAGAACGGCCACTCGCGGTACATGGCGTGCAGCAGGTCGAGACCCTCCTCAGCGCAGTTGTGGGCGGCGCAGTAGGCGGCAAAGGCGTGGCCGACGCCGTACCAACTGGGGATGATGGCCCGGCTCTGCATCCACGAGAACACCCAGGGGATGGCCCGAATCTGGGCAAACCCGCCACTGCCGCGCCGGGCTGGGCGCGAGCCGATGGGCATCTCGGCCAGTTCGTTGATCGGCGTGGCCTGCTGCCAGTAGTCGAGGAAGCCGGGCGTCTCGTAGACGAAGCGGCGAAAGGCGGCTTGGCCCGCGCTGGCAAGCTCGGCCATCGCCTCGCGCCACTCCAGGCGCAGACCGGCCAACGGCAGCGCGGCGGTGCTCAGCAGGGCGGCGTGCGTCACCTGGTGCAGGTGGCGGCGGGCGATGTCGGCGTTGCTGTAGCGGTGGGCGATGACCTCACCCTGCTCGGTGATCTTGATGCGCCCGCGCATCGCGCCGGGGGGCTGGGCGAGAATGGCGCGGTTGGTGGGGCCGCCGCCGCGCCCGATGCTGCCACCCCGCCCGTGAAATAGCTCCAGCGTGATGCCGTGCGCGTCGCAGACCGCGCCAAGCTGCTCCTGCGCCGCGTACAGCCCCCAGCTAGAGGCCAGGTAGCCGCCGTCTTTGGCGCTGTCCGAATAGCCGAGCATCACCTGCAGGCGGTTGCCCCGCCCGGCCAGATAGTCCTGGAAGGGGGGCATGGCCAGCAGGTCGCGCACCGTGTCCGGCGCGGCGCGCAGGGCGTCAATCGTCTCGAAGAGCGGCACCAGGTCTATGTCGCGCTGCACGCCGACTTCGCGGGCGAAAAGCAGCAGGGCCAGCACGTCGCTGGGCGCGCTGCTCATGCTGGCGATCACCGTGTCTATGGCCGCCGGGCCGTAGCTGGCGTGGGCGGTGGCGATCATGCGCCAGGTGGCGATGACGCGGTTCGTCGGCTCGGAGAAGGCCGGCTCGACGGGGAGGAGTGGGCGCGGGTTGACGATCTCGCACAGCAACTGCGCCTGCCTGTCCGGCTCCGGCAGAGCCAGGTAGTCCGGGCAGATTTCGTAGGTGCGCAGAATCTCGTCAAGGGCCGCCGCGTAGAGCCGCGCGTCGTCGCGCACTTCCAGCGGCACCAGGTGCAGCCCGAACAGCCTCACCTGGCGGATCAGCCGGCTCAGCGCGCCGTCGGCGACGCGCTCGCTGCCGTTGGCGGCCAGGCTGTCTTCGATCAGGCGCAGGTCGGCCAGCAACTCGTCGCCGCTGCGGTAGCTGTTCGCGCTCAGCTTCTCCCAGATGATGTCGAGCATCTCGCGGTAAAGCTCGCCGGGGAAGCGCAGCGCCTCCCTGTCGCGCTGCCGGGCCACTGCCGCGCGCAGGGCGTCCGCTGCGGGCAGGTCGTCGGTGGACTGGGTGAGGTGCTCGCGCAGGAAGGCGACCGCCTCGCGGTAGACGGCGCTGATCGCGGCGCGGTGCGCCCGCAGCGTGTCCAGCGTGACCTCTGGCGTGACGTTGGGGTGGCCGTCGCGGTCGCCGCCGACCCACGAGCTATAGCGCACCAGCGGGGGCAGGGCGCGCCAGTCGCCAGCGGGGTAGTGCGCCTGCAGGCTGGCGCGCAGATCGTCCGTCAGGGCAATGAGCACGTCCATGACCACCGAGGTCAGGAAATAGACCACGAAATCCACCTCGTCGGCGATGGAGGCGCGCGAGGCGCGGGTGGGGCGCGTCTGCCACAGCTCCTCGATCTCCTCGGCGAGCGCCGCTTCGAGGGCGCTCATCTCGCGCGGCAGCAGTGCCTCGCGCTCGCGGCGGGTCATCATCTGGACGATGTGCCGCTGCTTGACGAGCACCTCTTTACGCTTGGCTTCGGTGGGGTGGGCGGTCAGCACCAGGCGCACGGTGATCCGCCCCAGCAGATCGCGCACCTGGGCGGCGCTCAGGCCCGCCGCGTGCAGCGTGCGGATGGCGTCGCCGATGGATTCGCCCAGCACCCCGTCCGCTTCGCGCTGGCGCAGCACGCGGATGCGCTGCTGGTCTTCGGCGGCGTTGATCAACTGGAAGTAGTTGCTGAAGGCTTTGATCAGGATGCGCTTGCCTGCCAGGTCTTGCTGGCGGATGTGCGCGAGCAGGGCGTCCGTAGCGTCCGGCTCGTCGGCGCGGCGCGCTTTGGCCGCCGCGCGCACCGCTTCGACCGTGTCGAAGGCATCGTCGCCGTGCTGCTCGTGGATGACCACGCCAAGCAGGCCGCCGAGCAGGCGGATGTCAGCGCTGAGAGGGTTCATGGCCTGTCCTGACTGTGCGATCCGCTGAGATCATAACAGCGGAGCGGGGAATTGTCGTGTGCGGCTGACCGGTAGAGACAAGAAGGGGCGTATTGCAATACGCCCCTGCGGGCCTCACCCCCCTAAATCCCCCTCTCCAGCCGAGCTAGAGAGGGGGACTTTGCCCGCCAGAGGGGACGTTTTCCCCCTCCCTGGCTTGGCCGGGAAGGGGGCCAGGGGGAGGGGCGTTCCGCCCAGATCGCGCTTCTGGAGACCCTAAACTTTGGTGCGCATAGACTTCCGAAGTCTTGCAAGACTTCGGAAGTCCGCCCCTGCGAAAGCACATGCGGCAGCGGTCACGCCGGACGCCTAAGCTATCTTCTTGGAAGCCTGGGGGTCGAACGCATCGCGCATCCCATCGCCAATCAGGAACAGGCACAGCACGGTGATGACGATCATCAGGCCGGGCAGAATGACCAGATGGACGCCCATCGTGTAGAAGGTTTGGGCGTTGATCAGCATGTTGCCCCAACTCGGCGTGGGCGGGCGCACGCCGAGGTTCAGGAAGCTCAGCGCTGACTCGACCAGGATGAAGCCACCGATGTCGCTGGCCAGGTTGATCGCCAGGACCGAGAAGATGTTGGGCAGGATATGCAGGAACATGATCCGCGGCGTGCCGGCGCCAATGGCGTGCGCTGCCACGATGTACTCGCGGCCGCGATGCGACAGCGTCTCGCCACGCACAAAGCGCATGGTACTGGTCCACGAAAGCAACGCCAGAATCAAGATCAGCGTGAACACCGTGGGAGAGAGCATGGCCGAGATGATCAACAACAAAAACAGCGACGGCACCGAGTTCAGAGTGATGACAAACCACATGATCAGGTCATCAATAAAACCCAGCCGGGTACCCTGGTAGAAGCCCGCGACAACGCCCACCGTGGTGCCCACGACAAGCGACACCAGCGCTGCAGAAAAGCCGATGCCCAATGACACGCGCGCCCCGTAGAGCAGGCGCGACAGGTGATCGCGGCCCAGGTCGTCGGTCCCTAGGGGGTGGCCCGGCGAACCTATCCCCGCGAAGGTGTTCTGCAGGTCCGTGCGGCGGTAGTTCACCCCCAGCGCGTCGGAGATGGCCGGGGCCAGCAGAGCCAACAGAGCAAGCAGCAGAATCACTGCGAGGGCAATCAGGGTCAAATAATCGCGTCGCAGGCGCAGCAGGGCGAGTTGCCAGAGCGTCTGGCCGCGGTATTCGTCTTCGTTGTACAGACTCAGCACAGCAGCTTCCGAAGCTGACATCATCGTTCTCCTACGACAGCCGGATTCGCGGGTCAATAAGCGCGTAGAGGATGTCGGACAGCAGGTAACCAATGATGGTGGTCAGGGATACCATGATCACCGCGCACATGATCACCGGGTAATCCTGAGTTAGCACTGCCGAGTAGGTTGTACGCCCGACGCCAGGCCAGGAGAAGATCGTCTCTGTGATGAGTGCCCCACCAATAATACCCGGGATGGCCGGTCCCAGAATTGTGGCGATGGGAATCAAAGCATTACGCGCGGCGTGGACGAACCAGATCTGGTGGTAAGCCAGTCCCTTGGCCTGCGCCGTGCGCACATAGTCCTGGCTGAGCACGTCCAGGGTGGAAGCCCGCATAAAGCGCGACAGAATAGCGATCCAGCCAGTGGACAACACAGCGACAGGCAGGATGAGGTGCTCGATCCGGTCGGCGAGGGTGACTTCGCCGGTCAGGAAGTAGTTGGTGGGGTAGCGCCCTCCCATGGGCAGCCAGCCCAGCCACGAGCCAAAAATGAGCAACAGGGTCAGCCCCAACCAGAACACGGGCACCGCGCTGAATATGACGGCCATGACGCGCGTCAAATTGTCGAAGACTCCCCCCCGCTGGACAGCGGCCAGCACTCCGATGGACACGCCCAATATGACGCCGACTGCAAGGGATAGCCCTCCCAACTCGGCGGTGGCCGGAAATTTCTCCACAATGAGTTCCAGAGCAGGCCGTTTGGTGACGAACGAGGTCCCGAAGTCGCCGCGCAGGATGCCTTTCTGCGTGCCGCGTTCCATAATCTGCTCGCCGTTGCTATCCAGGACCGGGTTGCCACGCCCGTCAACTTTGGGGAACTTCTGCCAGTCGTTACCGATCAACCAACGAATGTACTGCTTGTAGACCGGGTCGTTTGTGCCAAGTTGCGCAGCCATGGCCACTCTCTGCGCCTTGGTGGTTCTGGGGCCAAAAGTCAGGGTTGAAACCGGATCGCCTGGCGCGGCCACAATGATCGCATAGGTCAGGACAGTGATGCCAAATAGAGTGGGGATGGCCTGGATGAGCCGCCGAAGGATGAATTGCGACATTGTCTCGTTATCTATCTCCTTTCGTGGGAGATGCCGGAGGACTCTGGCCGGCAACCCGTCTGGGCTGCCGGCCAGAAGTTCTTAGGGCGCTAGAGCTTTATTGAGCAATCGTCCAGGTGTGGACATTCCACAGGGGCACGTTCGGGTAAGGCGCGAACCCTACCACCTCACTGGAAGCCGCGTACATGGTATTCTGCACGAAGAGCCACAGATAGGGCTGGTCGTCCTGCAGAATCTTCTCGATTTCGTAGTAGATCTTAGCGCGTTCAGCCGGATCGCAGCCGGGCAGCGTAGCCGCCTGCAGCGACAGCTCCTCGAACCGCGGGTTGTAGTAGGACACAGCGTTGCTGGACTGGTTGGCCGGGTCGTCGTTGGCGCTGCCGAAGAGCTGGATCTGATCCGGATCATCGGGGAAGCCCTGACGCCAGCCGATGATGTAGGCGTCGAAGGTCTGCGCGCCGAACGTCTGATCCAGCAGCGTCTGCCAGTCAATGGCCTGGAAGTCCACGTTGATGCCCAGGTCGTAGAGCTGATCCTGGATGATCTGGCCGATGGCTTCGCGACGGGTGTTGCCCTGGTTGGTGATCAGTTCGAACTCGAAGGGCGTGCCCTCTTCAGCGTAGAGGCAGCCCTGGCAGATGCGCACGCCGTCCGGCCCCAGCGGCCAGCCAGCCTCGTCGAGCATCTGGGCAGCCAGCTCTGGGTCGTAGGGGATCGGCGCCAGGTTCGGGTCCTTGGCCCAGGAGGTCGGAATCTGGCTGGAAGCCATGACCGAGCCTTCGCCAAAGACTGCACCGCTGACGATGTCCTCAACATTGATCGCATGCTGGAGCGCGCGGCGGACGCGGACATCCCCGAAGATCGGGTGGTGACCCTGGTCAATGGGGTTGCCGTTCTCGTCGCGGCCCGGCTGCGGGTTCTCCGGGTCGGCCAGGTTCAGGCCCACGTAGTCCCACGAGTTGCCGGGCATGTCAACGGCCACCACATTTGCAGCCGCGCGGATGTCGGGACGGCGCTGCACGGGCGGCCCGTCAATGAAGTTGGTCTCGCCAGCCAGGAATTGCTCGGCCAGCACGGTCTGATCGGGCACATCGCGATAGATGAACCCGGAGGGGATGACCACGCCATCGGGCCAGGTGGTGGTCGCCTTGACAGCTACGGCCTCGCCGGGGTTGAAGCTGGCGAACTCAAACGGGCCAAAGGCGGGCGATGGGTTGGAGTCGAAGGGGTGGTCCTTCATCACCGAGAAGTCGAAGTCCGGGCTGCCGTCGTAGTTCCAGACGTGGGACGGGACAACGGGGAAGCCAGCGGCGAGGCCCAGCGCGGTGCAGGCCGCGACCTCGAAGACTGCCTCGTAGGTGTAGTCGTCAATGATGCGGATTTCCTTGACGCCTGTGGGATTGCCGTCGGCGACGTAGTTGAAGTAGCCGTACAGCGGAGCGTCAATGGCACCGCTGGCGATGGCATCGAAGCTGAACTTGATGTCCTTGGTGGTGATGGGCGTGCCATCGGTCCAGACCGCGTCTTCACGTATCTTGAAGGTGTAGACCAGGCCATCCTCCGAGACGCTGTACTCGGTGGCCAACGCGCCGTAGACGGCTTCGTCGCCGACAAGGCCGTAGGTCTGCGTGATGCCGCTGGCGCCGATGACCGTCGGGAACATCAGGCCGGTGATGCGGTTCGTGGCTGTGTCGTTGTTGCGCAGCGGGTTCATGGCGCCGAAGTTGACCGAGCCACCGAAGTTGCCTTCGATCACTGGGCCGCCACTGCCCGGCTCCTGGGCGAGCGCAGTCATCGGGGCCAGCATGGTGGCCAGGATGACGATAACAAAAATGGCTGTCCTTTTCATTACAAGTGCCTCCTTAGGTATGGCTGTGCGACGCAGTGAGTTAGTTTTTCCGATCGTGCAGTCTCGCAATAGAGCCACCTTTCCCCCCAACGCCTTGCGGTTCGCCGGGGCAATGCCACCAGATGCCAACGACTATGAGCAGATAGTTATACCAGCCTCCGCGCCATGATGCAACGCAAGGTTAATGTGCGTCCGGTTTATGCGGCGGCCCGGCTCACAGCTTCTCCGCGCCGCGCACGGCCACCCCCCATAACTGGCGGATGGCGATGCTGCGCGCCAGATAGGTCAGCAGCGCGGCAGCCAGGATGACGCCAGGGTTCAGTTCGAGCAGGTAGCCAGCGTAAGGGCCCAGCACGATCATGGTGACGAGACTGAACCCGACATCGTGAACCTCGCCCACCGGCTGAATGGCCAACACACCTACCCCTACCATAATATCCGCTCCCCAGGCCAGCAGCGAAGCGGTCACGGCTGCCGTCGCGGCCTCGCGGACTGAGGAAGAGGGTGTGCTGGCGGCCAGCGCGGCGACGATCATCAGGATAAGCTGCTGCACGCGATCAAACAGGTAACCGCCAGCAACCGCCAACACCAGCCCGGTCGTTGCCACGCAGAGCAGATTCTGCGTGGAAGTGCCCCACTGCTGGCGGGAAACGTCCAGCGCGCCCGACACCAGAGCGATCCCGCTGCCGATGAGCAGGCTGGCGATCAGGCCCTGCACCTGCACGTACCACAGCCACCAGAGCCGGTCGCGCAGCGCCTTCAGCGCGCCCTGGGCCTTCGCCAGCAGGATTTCTTCGGTGCTGTACGGGGTGGCGCGCAGGACTTCCAACGTTCCACCCTCGCGCTCGCGGGCGATGATCGGGGCCAACGTCAGGCCCAACGGGAGCGTCCACACCAGCAGCGACGGGGCGAACATGGCCAGCGGCGCTAACAACAGCAGCAGCGCGCTGAGGCAAACAGGGGCCTCGGATGATCGAGAGTATAGCACAGCTCCCACATATAAGCCTACCACTAATAGCCAGACCGCGCCGGGAATGCGCGGCACGAGGACGGAGAAGCGCGTCAGGGCCGGCGAGCGTACTTTCTCGCGGCGGGCCAGGGGCAGCCGGCTGGCGGGCAGTTCCTGCCAGGGGAACAGGCCCCGCAATACGTCCCAACTGTTGATCGCCCGCAGCCACTCACGAAGTTTGCGCATTGGTTCAGCCAATGGCTGCATCCCATCATCCACAGCCCCAGCGCATCCAGGCCCCGCCGCTGGCCCTTCCCCTGCGCAGCGGCGCACAAGGGCTGTGTAGCAAGTATACCCTATGGCAGGGAGCGAACAACCGGGCAGCGTGTGGCGAGTAGCGGCGGATTGCGGAGTGCGAATTGCGGATTGCGGAGGTCAACTGCGCGCGCGAGGGGGCACGAGCAAGCAGTCGGGCAGTTGGCGGAAGACTTCTTCCCCCGGCCAGGCCAGGGAGGGGGAAAACGCCCCATCCGGCGGTCAAAGCCCCCCTCTCTAGCCGAGCTAGAGGGGGACGATCTGACAGGCAATTCTCCCCTTCCCCTAGCTTTGCTGGGGGAAGGGGCCGGGGGATAGGGGCGTTCTGGCAATCGCCCAACAACTTGTTCGTGGCCCCCGCATTGTAAAAAATCCTTTGCGCCCTGGGGATTCCATGTCATAATAGGAAAACCTGAACGTTCTGGGTCTCGTACTTAAGTAGCCTAGGAGGGTTCTCTGTATGCTTAAGACAAGTCGCATTACACTCCTCATCGTGCTCGTTTTGTCGTTGGCGCTCACCGCGGTCGCTCCGGTGAGTGCCCAGGGGAAGATTCTCAGGGTCGGCATGGCGACGGCTGCCGGCACCACGGTCCAGTTCGACGTGTCTTTGGCCACCGATACGACCTCGCATACGTTCATCAATATGCTGTTCCCGGGGTTGGCCCCTCGTGACGAGACGACCGGTCTGCCATTGCACGGTATGGCCGAAAGCTGGACAGTCTCCGAGGACACGCTGACCTACACCTTCACCCTCAAGCAGGGCGTGCCGTGGGTGACCTACGACGCAGCCACCGACTCGGTCGTAGAAGTGACCGACGAGGCCGGCGCTGTCCGCTACGTAAACGCCCACGACTTCGTCTATGGTGCGCTGCGCACGATGGACCCAGCCACGGCGTCTGACTATGCCTATCTGTCCTCCGCCTGGGTTGTCGGCGGTGATGCGTTCAACAAGGGCGAGGGATCAGCCGAAGATGTGATGGTCAAGGCGCTGGACGACTACACGCTCCAGATCACATCGCCTGAGCCGGCGGGCTTCCTGCTGCAGGTCTATGGCGAGTGGCTCTTCGCCGCCCAGCCGCGCTGGACGATTGAAGAGAACGGCGATGCCTGGGTTCTGCCCGGCAACTATCACAGCTATGGCACCTTCGTGCTCAAGACTAACGAGCCTGGCTCGCGCGTCGAGGTCATCAGGAACCCCTTCTGGACGGGCACCGAGAGCCACCCGGTTTCCGCGCTCGACGCGATTGAAGTGCGGATGCTGGATGGTTCGGCGGCGCTGGCCGCCTTCGAGGCCGGCGAGCTGGACACGATTGACGACGTGCCACTGCCCGACCTGCCGCGCCTGCGTGTTGAGCGCCCGGATGAACTGTACATCGGCCCCGGCACCTGCAGCTACTACTATGGCTTCAACGTGCTCAAGGAGCCGGTGAACAACGTCCACATGCGCCGCGCGCTCTCGCTGGCTATTGACCGCCAGACGATTGTTGACGCGATCACGCAGGGTGGCCAGAAGCCCGCTGGCTTTTTCACACTGCCCAACTACGCTGCCGCGGCCACCCAGGAAGAGTACCCCGACCTGGGCGTGCGCTACGATCCCGAACTGGCCAAGCAGGAGTTGGAGCTCTACTTCCAGGAGACCGGCAACACCCTGGAGACCATCCCGCCCATCACCCTGATGTTCAACACCAGCGAGGCGCACGCGGCCATTGCCCAGGCTGTCCAGCAGATGTGGAAGGAGACCCTGGGCATCGAAGTGAGCCTGGCCAACCAGGAATGGCAGACCTACCTGGATACGCTGGATGAGGACGCGCCGCAGGTCTGGCGTTTGGGCTGGTGCGAGGACTACCAGGACCCCAACAACTTCCTGGGTGACGTGTTCCGGTCGGATTCGGGTAACAACCACACCAACTGGGGCAACGAAGAGTTTGACGCGCTGATTGACGAAGCCAAAGTCATGCTGGACTTCGAGGCGCGCAAGCCGCTCTACGCCCGCGCCGAGCACATCCTGACCTGGGAAGATGCGGCGATGGCGCCCATCTACTTCTACACCAATCTCAGCATGATTGGCAAGCACCTGATCGCCTCGCCGTCTATCCTGGGCACGGAGCGTTACGACAAGTGGGACTTCAAGTCGTAAGCTGTGGGCTTGATCGTCCCTTGACGGCCAGACAGTCAATGAAATAGGATGCGTTGAGAGAGAGCCGGACGGCTCTCTCTCTCCCCTGTCTGGGTTCTTGAGGAATGCCCGTCCGCGAATTGTCGGGCGCGGCAGGGCGTGCCCCTGATGCGAATTGACGATCATGGTCGGCAATCGCCCGTAGGGGCGGGTTTGCAAACCCGCCCCTACAAGTGCGCAGAGCAGCGCCCCTACGCGGGCAGATTTGCGGATAGAATAGTATTCAGGTAGATCGTGCAGGGCTTGTGGAAGGGATTGAGCAGCCCGGCGCAGCACACCTGACTGAGGCTAGCTGTGCAGGGGGACCGAGCCAGTGACCGGCTGGCAGGCGGTCGCCCAGCGGGTTAGGTAGACATTCAGCCGGTCGCCGGAAGTTGGCGACGGCGGGAGAGGACACATGGTACAGTAT
>Ga0334890_1003659_pt1 | contig 15210 bp, 13 predicted proteins | sample GraSluR1_MG_3_FD_207220 | JGI IMG/M metagenome (GOLD analysis project Ga0334890, IMG submission 207220) | Sludge microbial communities from methane-producing bioreactor in Wageningen University, Netherlands - Granular Sludge_31_08-R1 | ecosystem: Engineered > Bioreactor > Anaerobic >... | reverse complement strand
GAAATATTGCTCCTGTCCGAGTGATTTTTGAACCCCGGTTTTTTGAATGGTGCTTCGAAAAACCGTTACATCAGTGAGCGTTTATCGTTCGCTCTGGATTCAGGTTTATGTATTTTCCATTGGAAGTATTACTTCAAATGTCGAACCTTTTCCAATGTCACTTTCCACTCGGATTTCCCCTCGATGACCGCGGACAATCTCATGGGCCAGAGCTAAACCGAGCCCCAAGCCCTTTTCCTTCGTTGTGTACTCAGGATTGAAAATACGATGTACCTCTTCTTTCGTCAAACCCGATCCCGTATCCGTTACCTTGATGCGAATTGTATTGTCATGCGACTGTTCGGCAGAAACGATAATCGTTCCTTCTTCCGAAATGGATTCCATGGCATTCTTCATAATATTGTAAAGGGCCTGTTTCATTTTATCGACGTCCATTGGAACGCTGACATTATTGTCGGCGAAAGTCGTCATTATCGATATACCTTTTAATTCAGCCTCTTCACGAATCAGATTTGTCAGCTTCAGCAACACTTCGGTTATGGAATGATTATGAAACTCAAGACGCCGGCTTTTTGAGAAGGTGAGAAACTCCTCTATAATCTCATTCAAGCGCCGTATCTCATCGCGAATAACCCCGGTAATTCGACGAAACGACGCTTCCTTTGTCTTGTCCTGGGGAATATACTCTTTCTGTACCCGCTGTGTTGCGATGCTGATCGCATTAAGGGGATTACGAATTTCATGAGCCACACCCGCAGCAAGCTGTCCCAGTGCGGAAAGTCGTTCCGCCTGCTGTAACTTCCTCCCCATTTCTTCCATACGGGCAAGGTGACTGTTCTGATTCCGGTACAGGACCCACATCGAAAGGACACCGATAATGACAATCAGCGCCGTGGAAACAAAAACCGCATATTTATTTTCTTTCAGAATGGCATCGGTCCTGTCACGGACAAGCCCGATACGAATCAGTCCGACAATTTTGTTATCAAGACGCACCGGTGCCAGTATTTCGAGGATGTTGTCATTCTCGGCGTTGATTTTACGGCTTGCCGCCTTCAAAGTACCCGCGAGGATATTTTGAATGTGAATGTCCTCCCGGTCGGAAGCTTTCACAACCGTACCTGATTGACTGAGAACCCTCTGATACCGATCCGTCACGACAAGATAGGCCAGTCCTTCCCCCCAGCCGACTTCCTCGATGGCCTTCTTAATTGCAATCTTCGTACTCCAATGCCGTAATCCCCTGTCATCGAGTGCGACAACAATCGTTCCGCTTCCGTCCTTTCGACGAAGCGCGATATAACCGACTTCATCAGGTTTACCCAATCGATTGAAAAGGTCAATGATTATCTCTTCATGGCGGGACGTAACTGCCGGTGCCCGGTGGCGGGTGGACTCGGGAAATTCTCTGCTTTGAAAAATCACGGTACCCTCCTTATCGAGAACTGCGATAAGCCATAGGCTTTCCCGCTCGGCGATTCCCCTCAATTCGCCATCGCTGAGTTCCTCCGTCTTCCAGCTACTGTCCACTTCACGAGCTAATTCAACCAAACCTCGTATCAATGTGTCTTGAGGGGAGAAGGCGGCATCGGTAAGCGGAACAAATGTTTCTTTTCCTTTTTCGCGGCGAAGTGAATGATACAGATAGTCAAGATTTTCCTCAGCCACCTTTTCGATGGTTCCGACAATATCAAGCCCCCTTGTTTCCATAAACCCCACAAGGGCATTATCAAGTCTTCCCAGATAAAGAATCCCCAGGCTGAGTACAAGCGCAACAAAGATAACAATGACAATGACAGCTGCAAGAGGTTGGAGGAAGCGTCGTTTGTGTTCAGTGGACGTAGATTGCCGCATTCCTTCTTTTTCAAGCCCCATTGCTATTGTCTCCGTCCTCTTTTGGCAGGAGGATTTTCAAGGGTATACCAGGTTCTGATCTGTTCAGGAGTCAGCACTTTTCTAATATCCAGTTGATAATAAATCATCATTTTTTGTATCTGCACATTAATAACCTGTATATCATGAGCAATGGAAAGAATGTTTTCTTCACTCGCATTCGGATCCCGCAGGAGGCTTTTAAGTTCGATCTGTTTAACCGTCATCTGACTTCTGAGTTCAAGCATTTGGTCCCCATAGTTGGAGCCGATCTCTTCTATTTTCTTGTTCTGATCCTCCGACAGAGTCATCGCAGACAGAGGTATACCTTCCTTGTTATCGTATCTAGTGTTATCTTTATTTTCACCGGCGAGTTGTTCCTGTGCAGACAGGTTGACCGAAAAACAAAAAAGGGCAACTATTATAATAAGTATCGAACATCGTTTCATCACTTTCTCCTTGTCGGCAGTGCCGGTTAACCGCCGGATAATGCGTTACGCACTATACCAGAGTTTAGTATCTTACCAAAGATTAAAATGACCCATTCACTCCGGCGGGTAGAACGTAATTCGACAATTATGTCGAATATCCGGCAAAACATTTCATTTTTCTTATCCATTAGAATTTAAACATAATATTATTTCTCGACCGTTAATTTTCGACATTTTTTTCCGCCATGAACGCTGCCTCCCCTGATAAGAGTTCAACATGCCTAAGAATAAAACCTCGAGATATTTCATTTTTATTACAATATATTGTAAGTGGCATGCTTGATGCATGTCTATAAAATCAAATAAGTATAGAATCGAATCTCCTCCGATTCTGGCTTAAACTTGTTAACCGGTTTGTTGCTGAAACAACTGCAAGAAAGGCATTGTAACCGGTTATAAGGATGCATCCAATCCAGGGGAGGCATAAGCCTCCCCACCCCCCTTTTTTCCAAGAATCTCCATCTTATTGAAATTTTGCTTATAAATGGCGTATATCATGATGATTTCCTTTGACTTGCCGTACGTAATTTTCTACAGTTGTCGGTAAAGTGCACAGCGGGCCGCTTATGAACAAACACCACCATCATAATGATTTTACATTCTGCGAAGAATCACTGGTACGGGTATCCCGTACCTTTGCCATTAACATCAAAGTTCTCTCGGGCGATTCATATAAATCCGTTCTACTGGCTTACCTTCTCTGCCGAATTGCCGATACGATCGAGGACGACCCCCTGTTTGACCCTGAGTACAAGTTGCAAAAACTGTGCGAATATGCCGATCTTTTTCCGCCTTCGTCGAATTATCCGGAACGGATAAGTGATTTCTTACGGAATATCTCTTTCCGCCGGAAGGATGATTCTACCGAACTTCTCATAAATCTTACCCGAGTCATGAATGAATTCGTCAAGCTTCCGAAAAGAATGATCTCGGTTGTCTCAGAACATGTTCAGGAAATGGCGTACGGCATGGCAAGTTTCCAGAAAAAATGCTCAGGGCAGAACATTCATTTCATAGAGGATAAAGGAGAGCTTGCCCGATACTGCTACTTTGTGGCGGGCACGGTGGGACTCATGTTGACATCCGTTTTTGCGGAGAACTCGTCTTTGATTACGCCCCTGATCAGGCAAAAACTCGAAGAACGGAGCGTGGCATTCGGTCTCGGTCTTCAGATCACCAACATCGCAAAGGATTTTTACGGAGACCGGGAACGGGGATGGTGCTATGTTCCCCGACAATTTTTCACTGAAGAAGGAATCGATCCCCTTCGTCAAACATTTGATGATGATCAATCAGGATTCGTCAACGCCCACAGACGGTTGATCAACCTCGCGCTGGTGTATCTCGACGAAGCGCTGGAATATACCCTTGGTATACCGAGGATGCTCATTCGGTACCGCCTCTTCTGCTTGTGGCCCCTTTTCATGGCAGTGGAATCGCTGGCCACGCTCAGCGACTCACAGAACCTCTTTCGAGGTAAAGCAGTCAAGATCAGCAGAAACGACGTGAAGCGAATCGTGAGAGACACATCCCTCGCCGTCATGTCAAACAGTGTTCTCAGGTTCATGTATAACAGGACCCGGCGAAAGATTGGGAAATGTCGATGAAACCTTTTTCAGTCGTATCGCCGCTCTTCATAATAAACGTCATTGGTAATGAATCCACGTTACAATCTGCTTTCGGTTGTCCCCTGTTCTTATATTGAGAGTCGTGATGTTCCGTTAACAAGTTCAGACACCACATGATGACACGGCATCTCATATCGGGCATTCAATAAAATCATCTCCGGGCTTGACCGGTCGCATCGCCTCTGATACTACTGTCATAAGGGTTATCAAATGATTTCTCAATAATACCATCGCTGTTTCATCATGAGGATGCGTCTCCCTTAAAGTTGAGAGAATTATCGGCGAAATACCTGTCCTGTTCTGAATGAAGAGAAACACCGCTAGCGCACATTATACCGATGGTTTCTTTCTCGGTATCATCATGACATATGCATCAAAAAACGAGAACGTCCCGATTAAATCAAAACCTGTTTGCAGAATTTGTCATGTTACTTTGAATAACGGTTGTAAACAAAAATGAAGGGGGGTTTGTCATGGCTCGAGGTAAGGACAAGAACATGAAGGATAAGGTCATTGACGTGCTGAACAGGGCCCGCAGTATGGAATTGCAGGCAATCCACCAGTACATGAATCAACATTACAATCTGGATGACATGGATTACGGTGAGATGGCCGCCAAGATCAAACTTATCGCCATTGATGAGATGCGTCATGCCGAGATGTTCGCGGAACGAATCAAGGAACTGGGGGGAGAACCGACATCGGAACTGGCGGGGAAAGTCCAAAAGGGGCAGGCGGTTGAAACGATATTTACCCATGATACGAATCTCGAGGACACAACGATCGAAGCCTACAACGAATTCATTCTCGTTTGCCGGGAGAACGGCGACAGTACGAGTATGAAAATTTTTGAAGCTATCGTAGACGAGGAGCAGATTCATCTGAATTATTTTGATAATGTAAACGGCCATATAGAAAAACTGGGCACGGCCTATCTTGCGCGGATTGCGGGAACGCCGTCCACAACAGGCCTGCAGACCCAGGGATTTGTCGCCCGAGAGAGCGGTGGGGAAGGGTGAAACGGACATGCGCTGAAGTTGAACTCCTGCGGCCTTGCTATCAGTAGAGTATAAGGTTAAAGAAAAACGGGGAAACAGGCGGAAGACAGCGGTGAAAACCGCCCCCTTCCGTTTTCATCATTTAATTTATATTCCTGACTAAAAAGGATTTTTCTCATGGTATCATTCGACTCGCAAGAAACAAACCGCAGGAGCGGCTCACGTGCCGACAACCGTGTTTCAATCTATCTCATTCGGAGGTCATAATTATGAAACGAAGATCCGCCATGATGGTCGGATGGTGCATGACGCTCGTGTTTATCACGGCGTGCGGTCTCGGCAACTCGTCCCTTTCCTCGCAGCCAACTGAAGAACAACTTCTCGAACGGGTGAAAGAAAAAATAGAAAAAGGTACTCCTGTTGACACAAAAGATGAGAGCGGCCAGACATCATTGATGTGGGCAGCCAAAATGAATTCCGTTAGCGTAGCCGCATTGCTGGTCGAAAACGGTGCCGATGTCAATGCCAGGGATAGTAACGGGCAAACACCGTTGATCTATGCTGCCGTTAATAATTCTCTTAAAGTTGCACAATTGCTGATTGCAGCCGGTGCCGATGTAGACGCTCGAGACAACTTCACCCTAACTGCAATACTATGGGCGGAAGTAAAGCGTCACGACGACATGATATCAATCCTGAGGAAACATGGGGCGCGATAATCGCCGATAACGGAACACCCCTTGTCAGGATGAGCACGCGGGCCGGCGATGCCGGCAACTCATGTCGGATACTGTTTCACATTTCAGTTTCTTTTCCGGCCATGGAATCAGTATCCCGATTGCTTTCCCGTCATGGTCTCTATCTTCACCGAGATTATCGTTGTTATTGCAAGCTTCTCTACGGAATATGCAAAGGAATCCGCCGTGTAATGCTCCATGATGACATCAAGGGCCTGCTGTTTTTCCCGCGGGTTTTCAATGAGTGACGCCTTTCCCCAGGCGATGACGCTTCGGTACCGCATTCCCCAGGCACAGGCCTGATCACCCTGGACAAGTTCATGATCGCCATCGAATTCAATACAGACATAATCGTTTCGTTTGATAATGTCTATTTTTCTCCCTTCAGTGGCGCAATGGATGAATACGGTTCGATCCCGGTACCCGAAACAGACGGGAACAACATAGGGAATCCCGTTATCTGACAGACCGAGACGATACACCTGACACCGCTGAATTACTGTATCAATCAATTTCGCATCAATGATTTCTTTATTTTTTTTCGCATATGTCGTCCCCCGGTCATAGTATTACTTTTACGTGACGCTGTCTTTCTCACCCTTCGAAATATCGCGGCACGACCCGTTTCCTTCCCGCAGGCTTGTAAAACTGTGTCACTGAATACCCTAGGGCGATGACTGCATAAATCCGTTCTTCACGGGGGATGCCGAGCACTTTCCTGATACGTGGATCGCGTTTCATCGCCTCGACGACAAAACCGATCAGGCACGAACCCAACCCCATGGCATGGGCGGCCAGGAGGATGTTCTGAGATACGAGTAAGGCATCCTCGCAAGGGGTGGAAGCACCGGGGTTCATGCCAACGAGAATTGCCGAAGGCGCCCCGTGGAAAAGACAGTCACGGCCGGTTTCTTCCCATTCACTGAGCGCCTGTCGAACCGATTCGTAATACTCCCGGTAGTACCACCCCAAGGCGTCCTTCATGAAAAGCTTAGAGAAAAAGCGCAGATAGCCTCGTTCCGCCAGAGAGTTCAATTTCCGGAAAAACCGGGCCGTGGCATCGCCGAGCTTTTCCACAACAGCCCTGTCGGGCAGAATCGTAAAGGTCCACAACTGGGAATTTGTTCCCGACGGGGCAGTCGAACCGATCTTAACAAGGTCTTCAAGGACAGATTTTTCAACGGGTTTATCGGAAAAAATCCGGCACGACCGCCGGGAACGCATAAGCTGAACCAACGCCGCCGTATCGAACTCTCCATATGGCAGCCATTCCTCCTTATTTTCCACAGTGACAAGATTCAATGCATCGTCGGCGACACCACCCACGGTCACGGCACCGGTCGGGCAGACAGCAGCACAGTGACCGCAATGCATGGAATGACATCCCGTTACTTCCGCCGTACCGTTGATGACTGTCAATGTCCGGGATGGACAGATGGAGACACAAAGACCGCAGCCTGTGCAGAGCTCCCGGTCAATTTCCGTTGTAACAGGCAGTTTCATCAGTGGGAATCCTCTTCTTGCCGCATAGTTTATTTCCTCTCTCATTCAACTCTTTCATCAGATCAGGGCGGGAATTCAAAGAATAGAAGAATACCCATCAGCATAATATCCATTCAATGTCCCAGCCATTCTATCGTCTTGTTCAGGATTTGGTCGTAGACCTCCTGCCTGGATAATTCGGAAGATTTTGAGAGATCGAATGAATGATCGCCACCATCGATAACATCTAGATCCCACGATCCCTCGAGACGACAGAGGACTTTTTTCAGAGTACCGAGATCACACAATGCATCCCGCGTTCCCGCAAAGAAAAGCATGGGAATCGTAATCATGTAGAGGTGGGAGTCCCGGGGCTGATCTGGTTTCCCCGGTGCGTGGAGAGGATATCCCCAAAATATGAGTCGTTCCGCCGGGAGAAGCCCATCGGCCGTCATCTGGGCGGCAACCCTTCCCCCCATGGACTTTCCTGCGGCAATGATCTTGCCGGTTCCATATTCGGGATGGTCCTTCAGATACCGATAAACAACCTGCCAGACATACACTAAAGTGGATTGTGAATCCGGCGTTTTTTTTCCTTTTTCACGGTAGAGAAAATTGAATCGGAGAGTAAGATATCCGGCGGAGGCCAAGCCATCGGCAAGGTAGACGATCATGGGATTATCCATATCGTTCCCCGCACCATGAGAAATGATAATGCCCCTGCCTGTAGCTTTCCAATAACCATCGGGAACGGACAGGATGCCTGATACATGATCGTGTTCATCAATCGGAATTGTTACATGCGTCCTTATCATTGAGTCCTCCCGGTCTGCACGTTTTTAAACGTCATTGCCATGCAACGCGACGATATTTCTCAGTTTTGTCTCCCGTCGCTCCGGGTCATGGCGACTGATATTACCGTTCATTTGTTTTTCCGACATCGAACAGGATAACGACCTTCTCTGTACTTGCCGCAGCAAGTTTCAACCCATCCGGGCTGAAGGCAACAGAGAAGACGTATCCATAGTCTACGGGCAGTTTTTCAGCCGTTTGATCAAACGCAAGATTTTTCATGAACACGCCGGCACCGTCTCCCCCGTAAGCAAGCCATTGTCCATCGGGGCTGAAGGAAAGGGAGAGAACCGCACCGTTCGGTCCCTCCAGAACCGTCAAAAGCTCCCCTGTTTTGACATTCCAGAGTTTGACGGCATTGTCGAGGCCTCCCGATGCAAGGGTTTTCCCATCGGGACTGAAACTGAGCGACAGAACCCAGCCGGCATGTCCCTCAAGACTTTTCTCCAGTGTTCCTGTTTGGGTGTCCCAGAAATTGACAATCCGGTCACGGCCTCCCGATGCAAGAGTCTTCCCATCGGGACTGAAGGCAACTGCGTTAACGCAACCATCATGTCCGACAAAAATATGGACAGGGGTCCCTGACACTATGTCCCATACGATAACCGTATTATCCCAGCCTCCCGATGCCACCAACATCCCGTCGGGGCTGAATGCAACTGATTTTAATGAGTCCTTGTGACCCTTGAATATTCTCCGTTTCTCTCCCGTTGCGGCATCCCACAGGATGACGGTGTTATCATAGCTCGCCGAAGCAATAAGCTTACCATCGGGACTGAAGGCAATGGAACAAACCGTATCGCCATGCCCCGAAAATGTTCGCCAAGGTGTATGAGTTGTCCCGTCCCACAGGATAACATCATCATCAGCACCGCCGGAGGCGAACATTGGGCTGACAGGGCTGAAACAAACGGCAAACACCACATCCCGATGTCCTTTGAGAACTGTGTAGGGGACATCGCTCTTTTGTAAATAGTTACGGAACTTCTCGAGGGGGTTGGTAAAAAAGGGAGCGGCACATTCTCCGCTTGTATCCACCAGTTGTGTGATGTTCGACTCCGCCGCGGCACCGACAGATAAAAATAACATGATCACAACGAGGACTGGGAGTCCACTCAACAGAAATTTCCCATTCATACAACATTTCCCTTTCCGCACAGAGACCGCAGCATTACTTGATACGGCGGATGATCATAGCAGAGTCTCCACTCCCGGGCGAGGTTTTTCTCCCGTGGCCGGATACACTCTCTCACCGTGGGAGTTTTTCAACTGCCTGTTTATTCACCGTTGCCGGATGGAAGCATCTCTATTTGACGTTGAAAGCCATGGAGCCCTTTCCGTTCAATGCGGATCGACGGTGTTGACTGATTCGGCTACGTCAAGTGCGGCATGATATAGAGCTTTCACATCATTGAGTCTCGCGCTGAGATCAAGACTTATCTTGATCTGCCAACGCCCCATCTGAAACAGGGCACGCCGTTCATCCGCAAGTCTGCCGAATCGAGCCAAAACTGCACCGGTCTGTCGAATGATATGGGCACACCGATCGCTGTCATACTTTGGGCAATGAATCGACAACATATCGCTGACCCCGGGAATCTCCATGATTTTCATGCCTTTCGTCCTCGAAAATTGCGTATCGAAGGGAAAGCGTTCCTCCGTCGCTTCGCGGTTTGTGAGCACAAGGGGAAAAGGGAGCGGTCTGGAGAAGGTCACAAAAATCATCAGGTCCGGCACTTCATAGGTGGCGTCCTCCCATCGCGATACCCAGATCCGCGAGCGAAAGGTTTTCGATTCGGCAACCCATCCCTTGGAAAAATTGAACCGCATGGTCATGTTGAGCACATCGGCAATCTCGGCTATCTGCTCCCGGTCCCTGGTACCCATGGAAACCAGACTCGCAGCAAGAAAAAAAATCGCAATGATCATACCTGACGCAAGCAGAACCGTCTCCATCGCCGGCCTCCTCGATCATATCGAGATTACGATCTTCGAACAGACATCTTATTATCCGTCTGTGATATATTCAGACAGGAAAACACCGGATACGGTAGTTATCATCAGAAGTTTTTTCAAATGCAAGTCGGTGTGTCACGCACACAGGGATATCTTCTTCACGATGGGTTACGTACAAAAGGTGTGTGCCGGTGTCGGTTCCGATGTGATCGAGAATCTGCATAATCATGTCCCGGTTCGCCCGGTCCAACCCCTCGCACGGTTCGTCAAGGATAAGAAGCGATGGTGTTTTGACCATGGCACGGGCCAGCAGAACAAGTCGTTGCTCTCCATAGGAACAATGGTCAAATCGCTTTTCCCCCCGATCCTCAAGTCCCATGATTGCAAGCCACCTCCGAGCCGTTTCCTGCTGGTCCACCGAAGCGTATCGATACAGACCCACCGAATCGAAAAAACCGGAAAGGACCACATCGAAGATATCAATGTTCTGCCGGTAATAAATCTGAAAATCAAATGATACGACACCAAGCTGTTTCCTGATATCTCCGAGCGTCTCCCCGGAACCGCGCCGCCTTCCGAACAGACAGACATCATTTGAATACGCCTGGAGGTTGTTGTCCCCTGTGATAAGATTGAGAAGCGTGGTTTTCCCCGATCCGTTCGGACCGGTAATGGCCCAGTGTTCACCCCGGCTCATAGTCCAATGCAGGTCCTTGATCACGGCTCTGCCTCCGTAGGATACGGTTATGTCATGCATTTCAATGAGTATCTTCGATTGTTCATCAACACATTTTTTTGCAACCCTTTCCTCGGAATGCAATTCATACGGCAATGTTCGACTCGTGGTGAAGAGCGTATCGATTATCTTACTGTTCAAAATATCATGTCGCCGGCCTTTCGCGACGACCGTTGAATCATCTGTGCATACGACATGAGATATTCCGGACGGGAGATCATCGGTTCGATGAGCCACAAAAATTACCTGAACACCGGCACGCATCAACATATCTATTATTTCAGCAAGATGGCGGCGCGACGACACATCGAGACAGTCATAGGGTTCGTCCAGGATGAGGAGTTCCGGTTCCTTGAGGAGAGCCCGGGCAATAATAACTCTTCTCATCTCCCCCGTAGAAAGAAACCTGATCCGTCGGTCAAGCAGATGCTCAATGTCAAGATCATTGACGATTCGCTCTAGTTGATGATTTCCTGTCGTTACCCAACCGGTTCCTGACAGGATAATCTGTCGAGCCGTTGTCATGTCGTTGAAGTTATTGCTGAAACATCTGGCGTCGTCCCGATCCGCCTCTTCTCTGATCAGGTCCCGATGAAGTTCAAAGGACACATACCCGACGAGATCTTTCATCGGGCGGGGTACATGATTTACAATCCTCCCGCGAACGATGGGAACTTTGCCGGCGAGAGCCCGCACCAGCGTCGATTTTCCGGAACCGTTCGGTCCGATAACCGCCCAGTTTTCGCCGCGATTTATCTCCCAGAACGTGTGCGCCAGAACAAATCGGTCAAACAGCCGGACTGTAATGTCGTCAAGCGTAATGAATTTCTGTTTTGTAACGTTCGTCTGTATCATACGGTTCCACTTGAACAGTGTGAAACCTTATACTATTATGCTGATGTGAACGTCAAGATGCCCACCCGGTTGTCGTCTCAGAACGAAATGGACGACTATCACTGATTTTACCCATAATAAAATGGAATTATGCCGGAAAAGGTGAGCGGGCTACAATAGAGAGTGGCGCTCCTGTGTACAGGATTGAAGGGATATCACTATCCTTGTCCTGACGCCCCGGGACAAAAGTCTCTCACCCCAGTATTTGGACCGGTAGTCACCGCTCACCACAGCTGTCCATTCACAACAGGAAGGGGGAATTCTGAAATGCGCCGCAGTACGGGAACGCGAATAAGACCGAAACACTGACTTTCAAAAATCTTGGTTTATACTATCATTGATGGTTGAACCGGTCAAGAAGCATTTCCAATTCATGATGTATGGCTTGGTGAGGCGGAGAAGACAGCTCGACAGATCAAGAGCTAAAAACCCCAACCTCCTCCTTTGATCAGACGTGTATTTCAACAATATCACCATCCTGCATGACATAATCCCGCTGCACCATCTGACCGTCGCGGACGGCGGTACCCCATATCTTCGCATGTTTTAATTTCGATACAAAGTCCTTATGGATTTTTACCGCCAGATCCTCCAGCGTACTGTTTTGGGGAACAACGAAGGGCTGATCAAGATCGGGTTCTTTCCCCGGCACTTTGGTGTAGACCCGAATAACCTCCGACAGCTCAAACAGTTTTTCGAGAAACAGCGTGATATTTCTCCCTGTCCTGGTGGATATGCCCATGCATCTCAGTGTTGTGCCGCTCAGTTCCATAAAAATTTCAAAGGTTTCTTCATCCTCTGCATTGTCCATTTTATTGGCCACAACGAGAACCCGTTTGATAAAGGGCAATTTTTTCAACGTATCGGGCACGGGGATTCCCTCGGGAAAGACACGTATCGATTCGAGAACGGTTATGGTATCTTCAAACTGCTGAAGCGGATCAGCCTCAAGATCAACCATTATTACCAGTATATCCGTTCGTCTGATAAAATCGGCAAGGGCGGGATCAAGATAATCCATCGTGATGGGCGGTGTATCAACCAACTGAAACTGTATATTTTCATATGCCGCCATTCCGGGAGTGGGTTTATGGGTACTGTGAGGAAAATCCGCGACCTCCGGCGAAGCTTTTGTCAAGAGCGACACGAGCGATGACTTTCCTGTATTGGGAAAACCGATCACCGCAACCTGGGCCGCTCCTTCTTTTTCAATGGAATATGCTGTTTTTTGACGTGCTCCCCCTCTCTTCTTCTGTGCCTGATCCTTGAATTTTGAAACACGCCGGCGAAGATCGGCCCGGAGTTTATCGGTACCTTTATGTTTTGGGATAACAGCGAGCATCTCCTCCAGGGCTTCCAGTTTAGCCTCCGGAGTTTTTGCCTCCCGATACTGCCTCTCCGCTTCCAGGTACACCGGGGGTAAATTGGCCGGCATGGATTTCTGACCTCCTTGTCGGTGCTGTGAATTGTTACTGGCCGTTGAAGTATGAATGAAACTGATCGGTCCGGTTGGGATATCACTCTGTACCACAACATACACAAAACATGGGAAAAATTCAATTCATGTTATGATGAGTCAACGGGTGGGTAAGTAGATCGGGGATTTTGGCACAATGATCGGAGCGGATGAACAGTCATTGCAAATAACCGTGCTTCGGTCTATAAGGTGACAATACAAATGGATACTTGGTAGAGGAATAAATGATTCTCATACATCCGCCCGTGTCAAAACCATGCGAGCCACCGGCCGGTCTTGCCAAACTTGCGGGCACCTTGCGGAAGAACGATATGTATTGCGAGGTTGTTGATGCGAATTTCGAGGGGCTTCTTTCGATTCTCGATACTCCGCCGACGGCTTCCGACACCTGGACCAGACGCGCCTCCCGTCATTTAAAAGAAAATCTGTCATTGCTTGGCGATATAAAAACCTTTGCCAATCATGACCGGTATTCCCGGGCGGTCATGGATGTCAACCGAATCCTCAGCATTGCTGCCCGGCAGTCAGGCATCACCATCAGCCTGGCAAATTATCAGGATGCGACGCTCTCTCCCGTGAAAAGCAGTGATCTTATCAGAGCCGCCGAAACACCGGAGGCAAACCCTTTTTATCCTTATTTCAGAGAGAGGCTTCACCGCCTGATCGAAAAAAAGAACCCGCAAATCATCGGATTCTCCCTCAATTACCTCAGCCAGGCCCTGTGCACCTTTGCCATGATCGGTTATGTGAAATCCATTGCCCCGGGCATAAAAATAGTTGTCGGCGGCGGTCTGGCAACCTCATGGCAGAGAAGATCGGACTGGAAGAATCCCTTCAGTGGACTGATCGACGTCATGATTGCGGGTCCCGGTGAAGAAGCGTTGCTTTCCATGGGTGGTAAGGAATATAAAAAAGAACACAGGACACCAGATTACGATGATTTTGCGTCAGTTCCGTATCTGGCGCCGGGATTTACCCTCCCCTACAGTTCATCGAGCGGATGCTACTGGAATCGTTGTTCGTTCTGTCCCGAAAAGGCGGAAGGAACCCCTTATAAACCCATTCCGGCCACAGCGGTAAACAATGATCTTTTAACGCTAATCCAAAGAATGAATCCGTCACTTATTCATTTTCTTGACAACGCCATCAGTCCCAGTCTTCTTTATGAACTGGCGAATCATCCGCCGGGAGCGCCGTGGTACGGGTTTGCCCGCATAACGCAGCAGCTTGCCGACGAAGATTTCTGTCATGCTCTTAAAAAATCGGGATGCGTTATGCTGAAACTCGGCATCGAGTCCGGTCACCAAGGCGTCCTTGACAGCCTGGGAAAAGGTATTGATATTGATGAGGCATCCAGGGCCTTAACCGCATTAAAGGTGGCAGGCATCGACACGTATGTCTATCTTCTCTTCGGAACACCGGCTGAAACGGAAACGGAGGCGCTTCAGACCCTGGAATTTACGGTGAGACACCGTGATGTAATTGATTGTCTGAATATCGCCATTTTTAATCTGCCCGCGTGCGGTTCTGACGCGGAAGTTCTCAGAACGAGAGATTTTTACGACGGTGACCTGTTCCTCTACAGGCACTTCGATCATCCCCGGGGGTGGAACCGACACAAGGTACGGCGTTTCGTGGAAAGGACGTTCAAAAAAAATCCCGCGGTGGCGCCCATCATCAGAAACGATCCCCCTCTTTTTACATCAAATCACGCACCGTATTTTTCATTATGGAGAGGACAACAACATGCGGGGATTCAGAAATCTGGAAGGATTTCTCAGGAATTTCAACCGAAACGTGAAAAATTGTAAATCGAATAATCTCTATGGAAAGGAGAAAATCCTTCTTCAAATATCAGATATCGTCGCTTCACGCACCCGACCGACAACACCCCGTCCATTGTCTCCGCAATGGCCATTTGCTCGTTGTCTTTCTTTTTTTCCCGCATAACGCTGGTTCTGACAACGAAGAATAAGAATAATCCCGGTATCGTCGTGATTGATGTGCGTTGTTCACCAGACCGACTCAGAACCCGTGGTTCAATACCCACAAGGCACAGAGAAAGAGGATGGAAATTAAAATCAACT
>Ga0334890_1003658_pt1 | contig 15214 bp, 14 predicted proteins | sample GraSluR1_MG_3_FD_207220 | JGI IMG/M metagenome (GOLD analysis project Ga0334890, IMG submission 207220) | Sludge microbial communities from methane-producing bioreactor in Wageningen University, Netherlands - Granular Sludge_31_08-R1 | ecosystem: Engineered > Bioreactor > Anaerobic >... | reverse complement strand
ATGGGTGAATTGCATTTAACCCCAGGTGTTTTTCAAATCCATCAAAATCGCTGTCTCGGTGTAACAGGCTGTGGTTTTCTTCTATACAGAATGTGGCAATAATGCAGTCAATGGTTTTACGCACGGTGATACCATTTTTTCGTAATGTGCGGTAGTTTTGAGCGCTTCGCTGAGCGAGATAGTAATTCACCATTCCAGCCTGCTCAAATTTTAAAAGGGCATTTTTCGCTTTCTCAAAATCGCTATCTTTGCGAAAGCCTTGCAGGATCTCTGCCAGGATCAAATCTCCCACCAATATGGGCTCTTCCGAAAGTACGCGGTCGAGGTAGTTGGTTTCGGGATTGATCTGCCCGTTGAAATAATCAATCCAGACAGTCGTATCAACCACTAGCATGAGTGCGCCCCTGCCTTGATTCGGCCAAATCTCCCTCCCAGCGGATTTTGCCGCGCAATTTGCGCACCGCGGTCTGCTCTTGCAGACGAACAAGAATAAGCAAGGCTTTGTGAATCACTTCGCGCTTGGTACGGATGCCAGTTAACTGCTGGGCGCGATCCACAAGATCGTCGTCTAAAACGATGTTGGTTCTCATGATTACACTCCTTTTAAGAAAACAATATGTGTATAGAATATCATATTCATGTGTATAAAGCAACGCCTTTTTTTTTATACATAAGGAGTTCGCATATTATTCCCCGAATAATTTTTAAAGAATTATATGATGGTTGCTTCGGCAAACGGAGATTATTTGGTTGTAAATTGAGCCTGTGAAAGGGGAAGCGCCTTTGAGAAAATGCGCGTTGCGCTGGGCTGTACGCCCATCAGCCTGCGCTTCACCGGGCAGTTGCTTGACAGACACGAGGTCTGCCACTACAAAATTGTACGGGCACGGCTTGCCCGTGATCCCTGCGACAAATCAATAAGGGGTTCCCATTTTTCCAGGATTCTGAATTACAATCAAAAAGATTAACACAAGGGGCTTAAAATGGACTCAACCGTTTCCTTCTCTCATCTGCAGCGCCCGCGCCACCCCATGCCCGCCGATGTGCTCACCGCCCTCGAGCAGCGCGGATTGACCGGCGCCTACCGCCTGCGCCCTGCCTATCAACAGAACGATTACATTGGCTGGATCGAGCGTGCCAAACGCCCCGAGACGCGCCAGAAGCGCCTCAATCAGATGCTGGATGAACTGGAACGCGGCGATGCCTATATGAACATGCCCTACAACGCTAATAAAGAATAATCATTCAAACAAGAGGCTGAAATGAACGGAAAAATTGCCGTAGACCTGGGAAATGTGCAAAAAACCATGCTGCTGCCCCTGTGGGGGCGCGCCGTTGAAACCCAAAAAGAGCATCCCCTGCTGGTGGACCGCACCGCCCTGGAAATTGTTGGAAAGATCGATTATGACTTTTCCACCATCACCAGCAACATCAGCCCGCTCAGCCAGGCGGCCTGGATCATGCGCAGCCTGTATGTGGATGACATCCTTAAAAACTTTCTGGCCCGGCGCCCGCACGGCACGGTGGTCAACATTGGCTGCGGGCTCGAAACCAACTTTGAACGAGTCGATAACGGCCTGCTCACCTGGTTTGATCTGGATCTGCCCGATGTGATTGCCCTGCGTCAGCAGTTTTTAAAAGAAAACGAAAGAAGAAATTTCTTAACCGGGTCATTCCTGGACGATGCCTGGCTTGACCACATCCAGGTGACCGACGGGGTGCTGTTCGTTGCTGCCGGTGTGTTCTACTACTTCGAAGAGAGCGACATCAAGTCCTTTTTCATGCGCCTGGCTGACCGCTTCCCCGGCTGCGAGATGGTTTTCGACGTCAGTTCACCCACCGGCGTCAAAGTAGCCAACAAGCGCGTCATCGAAAGCGCCGGCCTGGATGAGCGCTCATACTTGAAATGGGGCTTGAAAAACACCGCTGTTCTCACGTCGTGGGATCGCCGCTTTCAATTGCTTGAAACCCGTTTCTATTTCAAGCACAAAGAATTGGACAGACGCGTGAAATTTGCCGGTTTTATCTCAGATTGGTTGAAAATTCAATACCTGGTTCACATGCGCCTCGGCAACGCCTGACAAATTGAAAATCATCGGGATATACGTCACTTGAATATATAACAAAAATATGCTAGCATAATCTTGTTTTGGGAATGATTGTTCCAACACGTGAGCGAAAAAAGGCGAAGGGTTCTATTGTCGCACGTCAACAATAGAAATCGTCTTTTTTTAATTTAAGGCGATCAAGGATAAAATCTGGAAAAAGGGATTAATTCCCGACAGGAGCCCAAAAATGGAGGATGCTGTGCAAGAAAAATATGATGCCATCATAATTGGAGGGGGTGTTGTAGGATGCATGGTTGCACGCTGGTTGTCCCGTTATGAAATGAAAGTGTTGTTGATTGAAAAATGTTCCGACATTGGCACCGCAACTTCATCCGCCAACACTGCCATTGTCCACGCCGGCTACGACCCGCTGCCCGGAACATTGAAAGCCCGCATGAACGTTGAAGGCAACAAAATGTGGGATCAACTGGCAGGCGAATTGAACTTTGCTTTTGAACGCCGCGGTGACTACGTGGTTGCCACCACAGACGAAGAATTCGAAACCGTGAAAACGCTGATGAAACAGGGGGAGGATAACGGTGTTCCCGGCATGATCCTCCTGTCTGGCGAAGAAGTGAAATCGCGCGAGCCCGAAATCACCCCCAACGTCACGGGGGCTTTGTGGGCTTCCACTGGCGGCATTTGCGATCCGTTTGCCGTCACCGTGGCAGCCGCTGAAAACGCCGTGATGAATGGTGTCAAGGTCATGCTTGACACCGCTTTTGAAGATTTCGTCATGGAAGGCAAACGCATCGTTGGTGTCAAAACCAACAAAGGCACCTTTGGCTGCCGCTGGGCCATCAACAGCGCCGGGTTGTATTCCGACGAGGTGATGCACAAGGCCGGCGTGCGGCCCGAATTTGTCATCAAGCCGCGCGTGGGTGAATATTTCGTGCTCGACCGCGCCGAAATCACCATCAACAACGTGCTGTTCCCCACCCCCACCAGCAAGGGCAAGGGCATTCTGGTCACCACTACGGTTCACGGCAACACCATCATCGGCCCCAACTCGGTGCTGAAAGATGACAAGGAACTGAAAGCCGTCACCCGCGAAGGGTTAAATGAGATCTGGGACGGCGCTCTAAAACTGGTGCCCTGTTTGGCTGACAAACGACGTTGTGTGATTGCCGTATTTGCCGGCAACCGGCCGCTGGGTAACGCCCCCTGCAAGAACCCGGCTGTCAAATACAACAGCGATTTCATCATTGAAATTCCCGAGGAGGTGCAGGGGTTTGTCAACCTGGGCGGCATCGAATCGCCGGGCTTAACCTCAGCCCCTGCCATTGCCGAAGAAGTGGTGAAACTACTGAAGGAAGCCGGCGAACCCATGCAAGAAAAAGCTGATTGGAATCCCATCCGCATTCCCCGCATTCACTTCCGCGATCTGGAACGCCGCGACCAGGAAAAACTGGTTGAAAAAGACCCCCGTTACGGCCGCGTGATTTGTCGCTGCGAAAATGTGACCGAAGGCGACATCATTGCTGAAATACACGCTCCCATCCCGGCCACCAATTACGATGCAATCAAACGCCGCACCTGGTGCGGAACCGGCCGCTGCCAGGGCGGCTTCGACATGCCGCGTGTGGTCGCCATCCTGGCCAAAGAGATGGGCGTTTCACCCCTGGAAATTTCCAAAAAAGGTGACGAATCAAAATTCCTGCAACGACCTACCAAAGTGACGGAGGGCTAAAATGACCAAAGATTTATATGATGTCGTGGTAATTGGTAGCGGCCCCGGCGGCCTGGCGGCTGCAATTGCCGCCAAGAAAAACGGTGCAGACGATGTTTTGATTATCGAACGGGATGTTGAACTGGGCGGCATTCTGCTGCAGTGCATCCACAACGGCTTTGGCGTTGAAATTTTCAAAGAAGACCTTCCCGGCCCGGGCTACGCCCAGCGTTTCATCAACGAAGCCCTTTCACTGGGCATTGACACCCTGCTCGACACCATGGTGCTCGACATCAACGCCAACCGCCGGTTATATGTCACCAGCAAGCGGCATGGATTTAAAGAGATTCACAGCCGCGCCATTGTGCTGGCCATGGGCTGCCGCGAGCGAACCCGCGCGCAAATCAACTTGCCCGGCTCTCGCCCCGCAGGTGTGTACACCGCCGGCACCGCCCAGCGCTGGACCAATGTCGAAGGCTATATGCCCGGTTCGCATTTTGTCATCCTGGGCTCCGGTGACATCGGCATGATCATGGCGCGCCGCCTCACCTTTGAGGGCGCCAAAGTGGAACGCGTGCTGGAACTGATGCCCTATCTCACCGGTCTGACCCGCAACTACGTGCAGTGCCTGCTCGATTATGACATTCCCTTGCAGCTTCACCACACAGTCAACCGCATCATTGGCAACCACCGCGTCGAAGCCATTGAATCAGTTCAGGTTGACGACCGGCTGCAACCCATCGCTGGCACCGAAGAAATCATTCCCTGCGACACGCTGCTGCTTTCAGTGGGCCTGATCCCGGAGAACGAATTGTCGAAGATGGCCGGTGTAAAAATTGATCCCATCACCAATGGGCCATTCGTCAATGACGAATTTCAAACCAATGTTCCCGGCATTTTCGCCGCCGGCAACGTGGTGCATGTGTACGACCTGGTGGACTGGGTCACCGAGGCAGGCCTCTCGGCCGGAGCCAGCGCCGCGCGCTACGCGGTTGCCGAACGCCAGAAAGAAATTCGTTCCATCCCCATGATCGCGGGTGAAAATGTGCGCTACATCGTTCCTCACCGCCTGGATAAAAGCCATATGCAGGAAGAAGATATTCGCCTGCAAATGCGCGTTCGCAACCCCATTGAAGAGCCGGTGTGGGTTGAAGTGCACGACGGCAGCAACCTGATTACGCGCAAAGCCGAACAGTACGTGCGCCCCGGTGAAATGGTTACCGTGGAGCTCAAGCCCAAGCACTTTGCCGAAGTGGAAAAAGCGCAATCGCTTACTGTTAACATTGTCAAGCGGAAATAAGGAGAAGGTACTATGGAAGAGATCACCAAACTGATTTGCATCAGTTGTCCCAAAGGCTGTTCGGTGAATGTGACGCACGAAGGCGAAACCATCACCGACATCAGCGGCACAGGTTGCAAACGCGGCGAAGATTACGTTAAAAAAGAGTTGACCGATCCGCGCCGCATGGTGGCATCCACGGTGCGCGTGATAAGCGGATTGCACCCGCTGGTGCCGGTTTACACGCAGGCGCCGCTCCCCAAACCGCGCATCCACGACCTGCTGCGCGAATTACGCAAAATTGAAATACAGGCCCCGGTAAAAACCGGGCAAATCATCCTGGAAAATGCCCTGGGGTTGGGCATCAACGTGGTCGCCAGCCGCGACATGCCCAAAGTTTAAGCGATTCTACCGCCAGGCTCTGGTGATCAGTCATTCCTGATCACCAGAGCCTGCTCAACCTTCCAGAGAGCCAGACGAAATGTACACGCTTGATGCCTGGAAAACGTTTATCGAGTCGAAACGCACAGACCCCGAACTGCGGCAGCCGATTCTCGAATCGTGGCAGCGCTGCAGTGGATTATTGAACCCGCATCAACGCGCCCATTTAAAACCCCTCAGCGAATATCATTTTTTATCCGCCCAGGTATCTGAGTATGATCTGGTGACCATCGCCAAACCGGTCATCGAAGACATTTTCGAGTTTATCGAACACAATAACGCTGCCATATTTTTTGCCAATCGCGCCGGCTACATCATGGAAATCTTCGGGCACGATGACATCATGCAAAAAATTTCTCATTTCGGCATCATCAAAGGCGGACAATTCGCCGAAAACACCGTTGGCACCAATTCGGTCTCGCTGGCGCTGCAAAACCACATCCCGTCCAGCGTGTGGGGGCCTGAACATTTTCTTGAAGACCTGCACATCCTTGATGGAAGTTCAGCCCCGGTTTTTGATGTGAGCGGCAATGTTCTCGGTGTTTTAGGCATTATTCATTTGCATGACCAGCCCAACATGAACGACCTTTCACTGATGGTGACAGGGGCGAAGGTCATCGAAACCCAATACCAGTCAGTGCGACTGCTGAAAGAACAACAGATTCAGATGACCCGGCTGAAACAAATGCTGGAAATCATTGACGAAGCGGTGTTGGTGTGGGACGCGAACGGCATTCTGATGCATGTCAACCACACCGCCGAAGAGGTGCTGGAACTCTCAGCCAAAAACGTAGTGGGCGAGGCTTTTCAGGACCACATCAACTTTCCACCCTTTATTTTAAAAGCTATTCAAGACCGCACCACCCTGAAGCGCGTCGATGCCCTGTTTCGAATAGGAGAAAAGGTCATCAATTGCGTCATCAGCCTGCAATATGTGTTGAATAACGAAGATTTAAACTGGGTCATCCTGACTATTTATACAGAAAATTCTGTGCGCAAAATTCTGCTCAACCAGATTGAAATTAATTCCAACGTCACCCTGAACGACATCATTGGCGAATCAGCCAAAATCAAAGAAGTGAAACGTCAGATCAAACTATGCGCCGATGCCATTGCGCCGGTATTTATTCGCGGCGAAGCTGGCACGCACAAGGATATTATTGCCGCCACAATTCACAATGAAGGCATGCGCAAGAATGGACCCTTTGTGGTTTTTCAATGTTCCGCCTATCCTAAAAACTCGGTGCAGGATGAACTGTTTGGAAGTGAAAAAATTGACAAAAAAACCAATGGCAAAATCCATTTTCCCGGAAAATATGAGTTGGCTAACGGCGGCACGCTCTACCTACAGAATATCGAAGGATTGTCGCGTTCGGCGCAGTCTGTCCTATTGGATGCCCTGGAACTGGGGGCGATTCCCATCGACTTCAACGGCGTGCGCAAGCTGCGCGAGGTGGATGTGCGTGTGATTGCATCATCATCGGTAAACATTGAGCAACTCATTGCCAATGGTAATTTTCGTTCCGATCTATACTACCGCTTGAATGTGTTTGGAATTTCTCTTCCGCCCCTGCGGGAAAGAAAAGAAGACATTGCCTACCTGGTGAATCACACGCTCGCCCGTCTGGAAAAAATTACCGACCACTCCATCACACTGGCTGACGGCGTCCTCGAATTGCTGCAAGCCTGCTCGTGGCCGAGCAATGATGACCAGATGGAAATGACCCTGGAAAAAGCCGTTATTTACGCGGGCAATTCGCGGGTGCTCACCCCCATTCATCTAAAAAAATTTATGATGTTTTCTGAAACCTATTTTGCCTTGAACCCCGAAGCCGTGCAAACCTTGGAAAACATGGAGCATGAATTAATTTTGCGGGCAGCCAGGGCATTCAAAGGCAATCAGACGCAGATGTCAGAAGCGCTGGGTATCAACCGCTCCACTCTATGGCGAAAAATGCAAGCCTACAATATCTCTATTAAAGAGTTTCATTAGGTTGAAATAAATTTCCAGGCCGGTTTGAATGTGTTGCAAAATACAACGCTTACAAGGGTCTATGTTGCTAATCACAACGCAAAACAAAGGTAGTTGCATTTGCTCAAAGAAAAGCTATAATATAACCAGATACAAAAAATTTACTTCAAAAACCCATTATCCGTAATCTTTAGGTCAATATTACAAACCATTAGCAGTGTATTAAGCGAAACAACGTTCTTGCGATAATACCAGTGGTTTAGTGTCCCAATAGTGGTTAATTGAATAACCATTAAATCTACGCTTGTGTATTTCACGCGTTGTTTTACCGACTGCCCATTTTTAACGCCTATGCTTTATAAAATTTATTCATCGGAGGAGGGGTACCATAGGTGACGCTCAATGCAAAAAATGTTTGTTCATGTCAGGAGGAGTGGGCGTTGCCTATTATTTTTTTAGCCAGATAAGGCAGTACCAGGCAAGGAGGTGATAAGTCAAAATCAAAGAAAAATAACACATTTTTTTCTAACAAGAACCCTTTCGCTATAAGTCATAAGTCATTCGAATTCAAAACAAGGAGAAACAGGAAATGAGTAAAGGCTTGAAATCTGATTTCATTGGTGAAGTATTCGGCACCATGGTCCTGATTTTGTTGGGCGATGGCGTGGTTGCAAATGTTGGCCTTGCGCCCCGCCTGGCTGGTACAGCCTATAACTGGAACACCATAACCATCGGCTGGGCGTTCGCGGTCATCGTTGCCGTGTATGTTTCCGGCGGCGTTTCCGGCGCGCATTTAAATCCGGCGGTCACCGTTGCTTTGGCAGCAAAACGCGGCTTCGCCTGGGCAAAAGTTTTCCCCTTCATTCTCGCCCAGATGATTGGCGCAATGCTTGGCGCTCTGCTTGTTTATTTAGTCTACCGCGACGGCCTGGTTGCCAGCGGCATGCCCAATGTGTGGTGCACCGGCCCTGGTTCAGTCTTTGGCGCAACCTTCTGGGGCGGCGCAAGCTCTGGCGCGCAGGGTGGCTACACCATGGTTACTGCCATCATCGCTGAAATCATTGGCACCATGGTACTGTTGTGGGGCATTTTAGCCAGTGGCGACAGCCGCAACATGGGCCTCATGCACAACCTTGGACCATTCCTGGTTGGCGGCACCGTTTTGGCAGTTGGCCTCTCTCTGGGCGGCCCCAGCGGATACTCCATCAACCCTGCCCGTGACCTCGGCCCCCGCATTATGGGCACAATTCTCGGAACCCAGGGCCTGTTTGAAGGTATGTATTGGCTGATTGTCCCGGTTATCGGACCCTTCATCGGCGGCGTGTTAGGCGCTATCACCTACGATTTGTTCATCACCCCCAACCTGCCCAAGAAAGACTAATCGCTTCAAATTACGACCTGCATAAAGTGAGGGTTTCACATGAAAAAATTAATTAACAATCCTGCCGATGTAGTGAAGGAAGAGCTTGAGGGAATTGCACTGGCGCACGCCGACCTGGTGAAGGTCTTTTACGATCCCAACTACATTGTGCGGGCTGATGCACCGGTCAAGGGGAAAGTGGGCGTGATCTCAGGGGGTGGAAGTGGTCACGAACCCATGCACGGCGGTTTTGTGGGCAAAGGCATGTTAGATGCCGCCTGCCCGGGCGCGGTTTTCACCAGCCCAACCCCCGACCAAATGTTGGAAGCCACCAAAGCTGTCAATGGCGGTGCTGGCGTCTTGCACATTGTCAAAAACTACACTGGCGATATCATGAACTTTGAAATGGCTGCCGATCTTGCCCGGGGGGAAGGCATTGAGATCGAAGCAGTTGTCATCAATGACGATGTTGCCGTGGAAGACAGCCTCTATACCGCCGGACGCCGCGGTGTCGGTTTGACCGTTTTGACCGAAAAAATTGTGGGCGCTGCCGCTGAAAAAGGACTTCCTTTGAAGAAAGTTGCCGATCTGTGCCGCGAAGTGAACGCAGCCGGCCGCACCATGGGCATGGCATTAACTTCCTGCACAGTGCCGCATGCCGGCAAACCCACCTTCGATCTTCCTGAAGATGAAATGGAAATCGGCATCGGTATTCACGGCGAACCCGGCCGCAAACGCATGAAACTCAAATCAGCCGACGAGATCACCGAAATGTTGATCGAACCCGTCATCTCCGACCTGCCTTTCAAATCAGGCGATGATGTGCTGTTGTTCGTCAACGGCATGGGCGGCACTCCACTGATTGAGCAATATGTCGTTTATCGCAAAGCAGCAGAAATCTGCAAGAAACACGGGCTCAAAGTTGTTCGCAGCCTGGTCGGCCCGTACATCACCAGCCTGGAAATGGCCGGCATCTCCATCACACTGCTCAAGATGAACGATGAATATGTTAAGCTTTGGGACGCCCCTGTTTTGACACCTGGTATGCGCTGGGGTATCTAAATTTTCACACCGTCCAGGGGCTGGGATTTTTCCAGCCCCTGTAAAGCCTTAGAGGAGTATTTTTATGCCCATTACTCGAGAAGACATAAACAACTGGTTGCAAGCTTTTTCAGAAGTCCTTGCAGAACAAAAAAGTTATCTAACAGAGTTAGATTCAGCAATCGGCGACGCAGACCATGGGGCCAACATGGACCGTGGTTTTCAAGCTGTGATGGCCAAGCTTCCCAGCATGGATGACAATGACATTGGCACTGTGTTTAAAAACGTAGGCATGACCCTGCTTTCAACAGTTGGCGGGGCAGGTGGACCTTTATATGCCACCATCTTCATCAACGCGGGCAACACCGTTAAAGGCAAGATGGAATTGTCACTGGAAGACTGGGCGAATGCCCTGGAAGCTTCGCTTGCCGGTATCAAAAATCGAGGAAAGGCTGAAGTTGGGGACAAAACTATGGTAGATGCCTGGACACCGGCCGTCGATGCGTTAAAACAAGCTGTTGCTGATGGCTTAAGCATTGAGGAAGGCACTGCACTGGCAGCCAAAGCGGCTGAACAGGGTATGCTATCTACCATTCCTCTCTTGGCAAAAAAAGGACGCGCAAGTTACCTGGGTGAAAGAAGCATCGGACATCAAGATCCTGGCGCAACATCGAGCTTCATGTTCATGGAAACAGTCGCAAAAGTCTTTGCAAAGAAGTAATCGACTTTCCCTTTTTATGTACCTATTCAGGAGAATAAAAAATGGCTAAGTATGTAGGCGCAGTAGATCAAGGCACGACCAGTACCCGTTTTATGGTTTTTGATCACAAAGGCCAGGTTGTCTCGGTTGATCAAAAAGAACATGAGCAAATTTACCCGAAACCAGGTTGGGTTGAACACAACCCCATGGAAGTTTGGGAGCGCACGCAAGAAGTTATCGCCGGTGCATTGAAAAAAAGTAGTATTGATCCAAAAGAAATCGCAGCAGTTGGTGTGACCAACCAGCGCGAAACCACCGTCGTGTGGGAAAAAGCCACCGGCAAACCGGTTTACAACGCCATTGTGTGGCAGGATACCCGCACCGACCAGATCTGCAACGAGTTAGCCAAAGATGGTGGGCAAGATCGCTTCCGCGAAAAAGTAGGCCTGCCACTGGCAACCTATTTCTCCGGCCCAAAAATCAAATGGATTCTTGACAACAACAAAGGTTTGCGCGATCGAGCCGAAAAAGGCGAACTTCTGTTCGGCAACATGGATACCTGGGTGATCTGGAACCTGACCGGCGGCCCGCAGGGCGGTGTGCATGTGACAGATGTGACCAACGCATCACGCACCATGCTGATGAACCTGGAAACCCTCGACTGGGATCCGGAAATGTTGAAATTCATGGACGTCCCGCGCGCGGTTCTGCCAGCTATTAAAGCCTCCAGCGAAGTCTATGGCCATTGCAAGAACAGCGGCCTTGAAGGCGTTCCGGTGGCGGGTGATCTGGGCGACCAGCAGGCTGCTCTGTTCGGGCAAACCTGCTTCGATCCCGGCGAAGCCAAAAACACCTATGGCACCGGCTGCTTCATGCTTTTGAACACCGGCACCAAATCCGTCCAGTCCAAGAACGGTCTGCTGACCACCCTGGGTTACAAAATTGGCAGCCAGCCGGCTGTCTATGCCCTGGAAGGCTCCATCGCCATTACCGGCGCCCTGGTGCAGTGGATCCGCGACAACTTGAAGATGATCGAAAGCTCGAAAGATATTGAGCCTCTGGCCCGCACCGTGGAAGACAACGGCGGCGTTTACTTTGTGCCCGCCTTCTCCGGCCTGTTCGCTCCCTACTGGAAGAGCGACGCCCGCGGCGTTATCGCCGGCCTTACCCGCTACGTCAATCGCGGCCACATTGCCCGCGCCGTCCTCGAAGCCACCGCTTTCCAGACCCGCGAAGTTCTGGATGCCATGAACAAAGACTCCGGTGTGAACCTGACCGCCCTGAAAGTTGACGGCGGCATGGTGTTCAACGAGCTGCTCATGCAGTTCCAGTCCGACATCCTGGGTGTGCCGGTAATCCGCCCGACCGTGGCCGAAACCACCGCTCTTGGCGCTGCCTATGCGGCCGGTTTGGCTGTTGGTTTCTGGGCTAAAGTCGACGACCTGCGCGCGAACTGGGGTAAAGATCGCGAGTGGGAACCGAAGATGGATGCCAAGGATCGCGAGAAGACCTACAAGAAATGGAAAAAAGCTGTCACTCGCACCTTCGAATGGGAAGATTAATCTAACCCTGTAAATTTGGGGGGCAGCAGCAGTTATCCCATCGGTCTGTTGCCCCCCATTTTATTTAAAACAATGTCATTAGTTTGAGAGAGGTACAACTTGTCTAAAAAAAATATAAAAGACAGCCAATCTGAAGAAAATAAACCTTCCGCGTGGCTTTCAATGAGAACCGGCTTGATTCTAATGGGCATTCTGAGCGCTGCAATGGTGGCCTGGGTTACACTTCAGGCCGACCCTGCATTACCCATTGGAGAAAGAATCCTGTGGGGACTGGGATTTGCCGTAAGCATTTGGATTGTTTTTGCTGTCTTTTACATCATCAATCGTTATGTTTTTAAGCGATAAAATTCCGCATCAAGTTTCTCTGGCAAAGGTTTATTATGGTCAATTTGGTTCTTGTTTCTCACAGCCGAAAATTAGCCGAGGCTACCGCTGAACTGGCAAGGCAAATGGTGCCCCCGCAGGTAAAAATTTTGGTGGCCGCCGGCATTGGCGATCAAAGAGAAGAATTTGGCACAGATGCAGTTGAAATCCTGGAAGTCGTCCAGCAAGCCTACAGCAACGATGGCGTTCTCATCCTGATGGACCTGGGCAGCGCGGTGTTGAGCGCAGAAATGGCGCGCGACATGCTTGACCCTGAAATGCAAGAAAAAGTGGTCATTTGCCCCGCGCCATTTGTTGAAGGCACCATCTCAGCCGGTGTGCAAACCGGCCTGGGCGCAACGCTGGATTCTGTTTACCAGGAAGCTGTGCAAGCTCTTATGCCCAAACAAGAACATATTCAACCCGCCGCAGGCATGACATCCGGGCAGTCTTCCAATGCGCAAGCCGGACAGCCAGAAACCGGCCAGGAACAGGTTGTGGTTACCTTGATTAATCCGCACGGGTTGCACGCCCGCCCGGCATCCAAATTTGTACAGGCAGCATCCAGCTTCCAGGCCAACATCCAGGTAAAAAACCTCACCACCGGTAAAGGCCCCGCTTCGGCAAAAAGCCTGAATTCCATTGCCGCCCTGGGCGTTGACCATCTGCATCAAATTGCCATCATTGCCAGCGGAGACCAGGCATCACAGGCCTTAGCCAAATTGAAAACCCTGGTGGAAAGCGGCTTTGGCGAGGTTAAGCCGGCAGAGGTGCAGGCCGCTGAACAACCGCCTGTCATTGAAACGGTAAAATCAAAAATAGAAGATGCCGATGCCCTGACCGGAACGGCTATTTCTGAAGGCATTGCCAGCGGGTTGTTGTCTCATTTCGTCAAACCAAAAGTGGAAGTAGTCGATGCTCAGGTTGATGACGCGCCAGCCGAATGGAACCGCCTGAAAGCCACCATTGCCGAAGTGCAGGCTGATATTCAAAAGCACCGCGCCATTCTGGCAAAACGCCTCGGTGAAGAATTTGCCGCCATTTTAGACGCGCATGTGATGATGCTGGATGACCCCGAAATGGTTGAATCGGCCAGAGATCTGATCTTGAATGATCACAAAAATGCTGAATTTGCCTGGCAAACCAGCATTCAATCGGTCATTCAACAGTTTGAAGCACTGGATAATGATTATTTCAAACAGCGCGCTGTGGATGTGAAAGGCCTGGGCGAACAGGTTCTGTTTAAACTGGCTGGCGTTTCCACCGGTCTGTCCTTCACATCTGCCAGGTCGCTGGTGGTTCTGGCCGAAGAACTGTCGCCTTCAGACACCGCCACCCTGAATTTCGATCAAATTGCTGCCCTGGTCACCCTGACCGGTGGAAAACAATCTCATTCCGCCATCCTGGCTCGTGCGCTTGATATCCCCCTGGTATCAGATATAAACCCCGCCATCCTTGAAAACCCTGACGGATTGCTGGGGCTGGTCGATGGAAGCAGGGGCCTGGTGTGGGTTGATCCCAAGCCCGGCATACTCAATAAAATCACGCTTTAGCGAATGTATCCCCCACCCAAAACCTGGCTGCCGGCATAAAAAACTGCCATCTGCCCAGGAGTGATATCGCGCAGGGGTTTTTCAAACGCAACCAGTGCGCCGCTGTTTGGCTGCGGTGTGACCAACGCCGGCGCGGGAACTGCCCTGTAACGAATTTTTACCTGGGCTTGAAAAGGTTGCGCGGGAGGCTCGCCGGCAATCCAGTTAATTTCTTCGGCATGCAGCGTTTGCTGCCCCAGTTCTTCCTCATAACCTACCAGCAGCGTATTATTCTCCAAATTTTTATACAGCACATACAAAGGCCGCCCGGCAGCAGGCAAGCCTTTGCGCTGCCCAATGGTGTAAAAGGCCAGTCCCTGGTGTTCGCCCAGCACACGCCCGGCGCGGTTCACCACTGGCCCAGGCTGCACCACCTGCGGCACATGCTTGCGCAGGAAAGCGCGGTAATCACCTCCGCTCAAAAAGCACAAATCCTGGCTTTCCGACTGGTCGGCAGCCGGCAACTGGCGCTGCTGCGCCAGCGATCGCACCTGCGTTTTGTGCATTTCGGCCAGTGGAAAGATGGTGTGAGCCAGATGCTGCTGGGTGAGCAGGCTGAGGAAATATGACTGGTCTTTCGATTCATCGACACCTTTCCAAAGTTCAAAAATGCCCTGAGCGTTTCGCACGATGCGCCCATAATGCCCCGTGGCAATAAAATCAGCGCCCAGCGAATGGGCGAAATCAAGCAAGAAGCCCCATTTGATGCGCCGGTTGCAAAAAATGCACGGGTTGGGGGTGTCGCCATTGGCATAACCGTCTAAAAACGCCTGCACCACCTGCTCGCGGAAGATATCTGCGGCATCCAGTATATGAAAGGGTATGTTCAGCTTCTCAGCCAATTGCTGTGCCTGCAAACGCGTCTCGGGCGTGCAGCAGCGGTTTTCGTGCTCGCAACCGGGTTCACTCCACAGGCGCATGGTCACGCCCACCACATCATATCCCTGGTCCACCAACAGCGCTGCAGCAACCGAACTATCCACTCCGCCGCTCAGGGCAATCACTACTTTTTGCATATTTTCAATTCCTTCAGGGCTTAATCGAATGTATTGTAACCCTTATGCCGCACGGCGTCTTTGATTTGTTCTTCACTGACCCTGTTTTCATCCCATTCGACATTCAAGGTT
>Ga0334890_1003655_pt1 | contig 15218 bp, 13 predicted proteins | sample GraSluR1_MG_3_FD_207220 | JGI IMG/M metagenome (GOLD analysis project Ga0334890, IMG submission 207220) | Sludge microbial communities from methane-producing bioreactor in Wageningen University, Netherlands - Granular Sludge_31_08-R1 | ecosystem: Engineered > Bioreactor > Anaerobic >... | reverse complement strand
GAATCGGTCCTTGAAAAATACATAGGTTGGTCAAGGAAGAAAAGGGCAATCAGAGGATGCCTGGGCAGTGATTGGCGAAGAAGGACGTGGCAAGCTGCGAAAAGCTGCGGGGAGTTGCAAGCGAGCGAAGATCCGCAGACATCCGAATGGGGAAACCCATGTACCCAAGGGTACATATCCCGCAAGGGAGGCAAACCCGGCGAAGTGAAACATCTCAGTAGCCGGAGGAAAAGAAAGCGAAGCGATTGCGTCAGTAGTGGTGAGCGAACGCGCAGGAGCCCAAACCGTACAGATGTCAAGGGTACAGCCGTTGTCTGTAAGGGGTAGAGGGACTGTAAGGGACGGACTGTACACCGTCACATGGAGAAGCGTCCGTAGTCGAAAGCGCTGGGAAGCGCTACCGCAGGGGGTGAAAGTCCCGTAGGCGAAACGGAGGCGGAGGCATGATACAGATCCCAAGTAGCGTCGAGCACGTGAAATTCGGCGTGAATCCGGGGGGACCATCCTCCAAGGCTAAATACAATCACTGACCGATAGCGAACCAGTACCGTGAGGGAAAGGTGAAAAGCACCCCGGGAGGGGAGTGAAAGAGTACCTGAAACTGATTGCCTACAAGAAGAGGGAGCGCAAGTGACCTCGTGCCTTTTGATTAATGTGCCTGCGAGTGATCGTAGCTGGCGAGGCTAAGCCGAAGGAGGCGGAGCCGAAGCGAAAGCGAGTCTGAATAGGGCGGCAAGTCAGCAGCGATCGACCCGAAGCCAGGTGAGCTACCCATGGCCAGGATGAAGGTGGGGTAACACCCTCTGGAGGTCCGAACCAGTTGACAGTGAAAAGTCATTGGATGAGCTGTGGGTAGGAGTGAAAAGCTAACCGAACCTGGTGATAGCTGGTTCTCCCCGAAACGTATTGAGGTACGGCCTGGCAGGCAAGTACCGGGGGTAGAGCACTGGATGGGGTAGGGGGGCAACCTCCGAACTCAACCAAACTCCGAATACCGGTACTGAAGCTGCTGGAGACAGGCTGTGTGGGATAAGCCGCATAGCCGAGAGGGAAACAACCCAGACCGACAGCTAAGGTCCCGAAGCGGTGACTAAGTGTGCAAGGAAGTACAGACTCGAAGACAGCTGGAAGGTTGGCTTAGAAGCAGCCACCCTTGAAAGAGTGCGTAACAGCTCACCAGTTGAGGGTCCGTGCGCCGAAGATACAGGGGGCTAAAGTCACCCACCGAAGCTACGGATCAGGAGACTGATGGTAGGGGAGCATTGCGTGGTAGGGCGAAAGTGTATTGGAAGATATGCTGGACGAAACGCAAGAGAGCATGCAGGCATGAGTATACGGAAAGATGGTGAGAATCCATCTCCCCGAAAGCCCAAGGATACCTGGGGAAGGGTCGTCCGCCCAGGGTAAGCCGGGACCTAAGGAAAATCCGAAAGGAGTATCCGATGGAAAGCGGGTTAATAGTCCCGCGCCAGCGGTAGTGGAGATATGAGTGGGGACACAGGAGGATAGGCGCCGCGAGCAAGTGGCAAACTCGTCCAAGCGTTGAGCTGATGAGGCTGGTAGGCAAATCCGCCAGCTGAGGTAAGGCGTGAAGGGGAGCTTTGCGAAGGCAGAGCAACGGCGTTGAATTCACACTGGCGAGAAAAGCCACGCATATTGGTGAAGCTACAGCTGCCCGTTCCGAAAACCGACACAGGTGGGCACGCTGAGAAGGCGAAGGGGAGCGAGAGAACCTCCGCTAAGGAACTAGGCAAAATGACCCCGTAACTTCGGGAGAAGGGGTGCTCCCATGGGTGTCAAAGCTCAAGGGAGTCGCAGTGACAAGGCTCTGGCGACTGTTTACCAAAAACACAGGACTCTGCGAACACGATAAGTGGACGTATAGGGTCTGACGCCTGCCCAGTGCTGGAAGGTTAAGGGGAGTGGTTAGCGCAAGCGAAGCTACGAACCGAAGCCCCAGTAAACGGCGGCCGTAACTATAACGGTCCTAAGGTAGCGAAATTCCTTGTCGGGTAAGTTCCGACCTGCATGAATGGCGAAACGATCGGAGCGCTGTCTCAGCGGAGGACTCGGTGAAATTTCAATCCTGGTGAAGATGCCAGGTACCCACGATTAGACGGAAAGACCCCGTGGAGCTTTACTGTAACCTAGTATTGTATATAGTTGCAAGGTGTACAGGATAGGTGGGAGGCAATGATCTCACATCGCCAGGTGTGGGGGAGCCGATGGTGGGATACCACCCTCCTTGCAGCGGTATACTAACCCGGGCCTGTGGAGAGCGGGCAGGGGAGAGTGCTAGGTGGGCAGTTTGACTGGGGCGGTCGCCTCCCAAAGAGTAACGGAGGCGCGCGAAGGTAGGCTCAGGCTGGTTGGGAATCAGCTGTTGCGTGCAAGGGCAAAAGCCTGCCTGACTGTGAGAGAGACATTTCGAGCAGAGACGAAAGTCGGTCCTAGTGACCAGGCGGTGCTGTATGGAAAGGCCGTCGCTCAACGGACAAAAGTTACCCCGGGGATAACAGGCTGATACCGCCCGAGAGTTCACATCGACGGCGGTGTTTGGCACCTCGATGTCGGCTCATCGCATCCTGGGGCTGAAGCAGGTCCCAAGGGTTGGGCTGTTCGCCCATTAAAGCGGTACGTGAGCTGGGTTCAGAACGTCGTGAGACAGTTCGGTCCCTATCTGTCGTGGGCGTAGGAGACTTGAAGAGGGTTGCCCCTAGTACGAGAGGACCGGGGTGAGCCGGCCACTGGTGAACCAGTTATCCCGCCAGGGGTATAAGCTGGGTAGCTATGCCGGTAAAGGATAAGCGCTGAACGCATCTAAGCGCGAAGCCTGCTCTAAGATGAGGTCTCCCACCGAAAGGGTAAGGGAAGTTCGAGAGAAGGACATCGATAGGCCGCAGGTGGAAGCTCTGTGAGGAGTGGAGCCGAGCGGTACTAATCACCCGAGGCCTTGACCAGCCTGTGTATTTTTGAGGGAGCGATTCCCACCAGTGATCCCTGGGTGACGATACAGGAGGAGGATCCACCCGGTTCCATTCCGAACCCGGCCGTTAAGCTCCTCCTGGCCAATGGTAGTATGGGGGTGACTCCATGCGAGAGTAGGTATCGCCCGGGGGCTCGGTTTCCAAGGCAGCCATTTTTGGCTGCCTTTTTGTTGCCAGTTGCCGGTTCCAATGCGTAAATTCCTTTGCAAACTCCTCTTTCGGAGGGGTCTGCCCTAGGATATGGAGTAGCATTTATGGGTTTGGTGTTGAAGAGGTCTTATCAGCAGAAATGAATTGATCATTTGTACAGACATAACTACAAATTCGAGAGTTATGATGAGGTTTTTTCTCCTAATCCTACCTATGAGGGAAAAAAGTGCTGTAGGCTAGGCTTGTTCTTTTTTTTCGTCATATGGTACAATCAAATACCGTATTGAAGGTACGATTTTCGATCTGAAAAGGAGGGATCATCATGGTAAGAAAGCTCTTAACAGTGGGAGTCTTGTTCATGTTGGTGATGGGCATTGGGTTGGCGCGAACAACGGTAGAAATTTGGAGTTGGCGCACCCAGGACGCTGCTGTCTGGGAAGAGGTCCAAAAGATTCTTGACCAGCAGAATGCTGGAGTTCAACTAAGTTTCCATGCCTTTCTTCCAACAGAATACGATGCAAAGATGGTTATGGCTCTTCAAGGGGGTCAAGGACCGGACATTGCTTATACGCGTAGGCTCCCCGGTGGAAGAACAGAAGGATTGGTGACATCAGGTCTTGTTCTCCCGTTGGAGGACAGGATCGACTTTTCCAACTTCGCGGATGGAGTAATCTCCAACGCGACCCTTGATGGACGTGTGTATGGTGTGCCTTTTGCCGTTCAGGTAGTGGGGATCTTCTACAACAAAGACATGTTTGACCGGTATGGTCTGGAAGAACCACGAACGTGGGATGAACTCATTCAGGTTTCTGAGATCCTCAAAAAGAACGGAATCAATCCGTTTTTTATCATGGGGCGAGAAGCGTGGACACTGACCATGCAGCATGCCATGACCGGAGTAAGCATTTTGGGGCCGGAATGGATCAAAGAGTTGGCCGAAGGGAAGAGAGATTTTCTGGATCCTGATTGGATTCACCTTCAGAAACTGATGAATGACCTGAAGGTCTATTTCCAACCCGGTTTTATGGGCAATGATTCCAACGATATGAATGCCGCCTTCGCCTTCGAGGATGCCGCTATGGTCTTCTATGGAGTATGGGGTATGCAGATGTGGAGAGAATTGAATCCCGATATCAACGTAGGATACTTCATGGTCCCGCCGCTCCGTGAAGACCAAGAACCGTATGCCTATGTATATATGGATGGAATGATCTCGCTCACCTCCAATTCTCGGAACCCGGAAGCAGCGATGAAAGTTCTCGAAATTACGGCGACACCCAAGTTCGGAACGATCTTCAGCAACATCACAACCAACATCCCCGGAGTCATGGGAGCTCAGATGCCTGACGATCCGATCTTGATGGAAGCGAATTATATCGCCGAAAACCATGCTTCTCCGTATGTATATTGGGTCGGATCAGAGTTTGTCGTCGGGAACCCATCGTTGTATGATGGTGTGTTGAGTCCGGGAATGCAGGAAATGTTTGCTGGGCGAATCACACCCGAAGAATTGGCTCAAAGGGCTCAGGATGCTCTTTCACAATGGTTCGAACCCCTGATGAAACGGTTGGGAAAATAAGCTCTGATCAAAGGAGCCCGTAAGGGCTCCTTTTTATCAATTCAGGAGGGGCACCCTTGACTTGTAAAAAACGGTATATCTTTCTTTTCATAATTCCAGCGATCTTCTTCTATACGCTTTTGGTGATTTTTCCCTTTGGATACAGTTTCGGTTTGAGTTTTTTTCGCTGGTCCGGCGTAGGGGAGATGCGCTTTGTCGGATTGGAAAACTTCCGATCCATTTTTTTTGGCAGCTTTGGTGCAGAGTTTCGCAATGCCTTGGGCAATAGCTTTTACTTTTTCATTCTCAACTCCTTTTTTGAACTGGTTGTTGCTTTCTTTATCGCTGTCTTTCTCACAAGCCGTATTTGGGGCCGAAGATTCTTTCAAACCATGGTTTATCTTCCCAATGTGATATCCATGGTTTTGGTTGGGTTTATCTGGGCCATGATGCTTAATCCTCAATGGGGTTTGGTCAATCAGCTGCTGCGCAACGTAGGGTTGCAAAACTTGACGCGAGTCTGGCTGGGTGAGGCAGATACCGCGCTGACGACCATCGTTATGGTCAATATCTGGAGGAATATCGGGTTCTACATTCTGGTCTTTGTCGCTTCCATATTGAATGTTGATCCGGAATTGATGGATGCGGCATATATCGACGGAGCTTCCAATTGGCGCGTGATCAGGCATATTCTCTTTCCACTTGTAGTGCCTTCTTTCCAGACCCTCTTGATTCTCATTTTTATCTGGTCGTTCAATATTTTCGATATTGTTTATGCGCTTGGAGGGATTCAAGGCAGCCCATTCCGAACGACCGACGTTCTTGGGACTCTATTCTACCGAACGGCTTTCGGGGGTTTGGGAAGTTCTGCGCAAGATTATGGGTTGGGAGCAGCCATTGTTGTTGTTGTGTTTTTGATGGTCATCCCTTTGTCGATGGTGTACGCCTATTTACTGGAAAAGAGGAGGGGAGGATGACATGCTAAGACTGTCTTTACCGATGAGGATCATCGTTTTTGCCGCTTTGATTCTGTATGTTTTGATTGTCGTCACTCCTTTTGGAATGGTCTTTATGAACTCGTTCAAAAATATGAGAGAAATTTACCAAAGGCCCTTCTCGCTTCCAGAAATCTTTCGTTTTGAGAACTACGAACGCGCATGGACTTCCGCAAGACTGGGTCAAGCCTACCTAAATAGCATTTTCGTCACGAGCACTTCGATTGCAGGAATCCTGATTGTATCATCGATGCTTGCTTTCATGCTTTCAAGATTTCGTTTCCGGTTTCGAAAGCTCCTTTATATGTACATCATCATGGGATTGGCGCTTCCCGCTCGATTGGCCATCATCCCAATCTACGTGATCCTTACAAGAATGGGATTGGTCGATACCCACTTGGGCTTGATCATTGTGTATATCGCAACAGGGATCTCTTTCGCTACTTTTTTGCTCAAAAGATTTATGGATGATATTCCCAAAGAACTGGAAGAATCCGCAGTTATTGATGGCGCAACGCCACGGACGATCTTTTTCCGGATTGCCCTCCCATTGACTGCCCCCGGTATGGTGGTAGTAGGGTTGGTGAATTTCGTGTCCGTATGGAATGATTTTTTCTTCCCGTTTATCATCATTACCAACCGCGCTCGGTATACGATGCCCCTCGCCATATCGGGTTTCTTTGGGGAGTTTTCCAACCGCTGGGACCTAATTGCTGCTGCGCTAAGTTTGGGAGTCATTCCCATTATGATCATCTTCTTTTTCTTCTCAAAGTATTTCATTACAGGGATGACGCAAGGGGCGCTAAAGTAAAACCACGATCGCATTCATACTAAGAATGCCTAAATCCTGGAACAGAAACAGATAGCCTTAGGGTTGCCTGTTTGTTACTAGGAGGTTTTTTGACCCCAGTAGGCATACAGTCCATCACGGGGCGGAATGGCTTTGCAAAAAATCCGTCCAAAAGATCAAGGTTGATCCGTATCGGACAATTGTCCAATCGATCGAAGGAACCGCAATGGAAAGAATGATATCATCGACTGTCTGAGGTTGTACCTGCGCGAAACACAATCATAAAACGAGAGGAGAATCGAGGTCTGTGAAGGGGAGCTATTTAATTGGAAGGTTGCTATCGGCCATACCCACAATTCTTTTGGTCACTTTTTTTGTCTTTATCGCGATCCATCTTGTACCCGGGGATATTGTCGATATCATCCAAGGAACCCAAAATTTTCTCACTCCCCAACAAATGGAGGATCTCTACCGCCAGTATTCGCTTGATAAACCGGTTCCAATCCAATACATGATTTGGTTGGGAAATGTGTTGAAGTTGGATATGGGGATTTCCATGCGTAGTGGACAATCAGTTGCCCAGCTCCTTGTAGAAAAGATCCCCGTCACGTTTCAGCTTTCCATCATGGCATTGGGGTTGAGCCTCTTGATTGGAATTCCTTTAGGGATCACTTCGGCCATCAAACGAAACAGTCCATTGGACCATTCGGTTCGTTTTTTTGGGTTGGTCGGGTTGTCTGCTCCCTCTTTCTGGGTAGGGGCCCTTCTCATCGTTTGGGTATCCTCGACTGTGCAAAACTTTACCATCTTCGGATATGTGCCCTTTCACCACAATCCCGTTCAGAACCTCCAGGTAATGTTTCTCCCTTCGATTACTCTTGGTCTCATGATTGCTGCCCAGATCTTACGGATGGCGCGAACATCAATGCTGGATGTCATGTCACAGGAGTATATTAAGGTAGCCAAGGCCAAAGGGGCCAAAAACAGAAAAGTAATCTTTCATCATGCCCTGAGAAATGCCCTGATCCCAGTTACCACGACGGCAGGAATCCAACTGGGCTTTTTGTTTGGGGGAACCATCATCACAGAATCCATGTTTGCCCTTCCCGGAATGGGTCGAATGCTTCTTCAGGCAGTGAACGAACGAGACTACCCATTGGTTCAAGGGGTTGTCCTATTTATCGCTGTGGTCATTGTTTTGCTCAACATTGCTGTTGATATTTTGTACACCTTTATCGATCCCCGGATCGAACTGAGTTGAGGGAGTCGTGAAGATGAGCAATCGCAAAGCGTTTCGGCGAGGATTCAGAAGGTTCGCCAAAAACCCCCTTCAGTTGGGTAGTTTGATCATTTTTGCTTTTGTCGTTATGGTTGTGATAATGCCCCATGTGTTCGCAGCTTATGATCCCCTCAAGATGGACTACACAGCTTTGATGAAAGGTCCTTCCGTCCAGCACTGGTTTGGAACGGATCAATTCGGAAGAGATATCCTATCTCGAACTGCTTATGGCGCTCAGAACACAATGAAAATCGCGGTACTGTCCATAATGATGGCGACAGGGATCGGAACGGTATTTGGCGTAGTGTCCGGGTATTTTGGAAAATGGGTGGATCAGATCATCATGAGGGTGATCGATTCCTTTTTTGCCTTCCCATCCATAATTTTGGCGCTATTCATCATTGCCATGTTTGGAGCCAGCATGACCAATCTGATTATCGCCATTGGCGTCGTGTATGTGCCCATATTTGCGCGCACAATACGAGGATCGACGATTGCGTTGCGAGAGAGTCTCTTTGTCAAAGCGTCTCGGGCTTTGGGAAAAAGCCATTTGAAGATCATGATTACGGATATCCTTCCCAACATTTCTTCTATCGTGATTGTAACGTTCACTACCAACCTTTCCACAGCCTTGTTGACGGAAGCAGGATTGGGATTCTTGGGTTTGGGAGTGCCTCCTCCTCACCCCACTTTAGGTTCCATGGTGGGACAGGGGAACAACTATCTTCTGAGTGCTCCATGGATGGCTCTATTTCCTGGTCTAGTCATTGCAGTGATTGTTTTAAGCATCAATATCATCGGAGACGGCTTGCGGGATGTACTAGACCCCCGAGTAGGAAAGTAAGGCGTACTGCGCAATTGGTTGAGATTCCTATGGGTATCATGTTATAATAAGTATACAACTCTATAAGGAGGGATTGTATGAAAAAAGCAATAATCATTTTCATGGTAGCAATGTTGATCAGTGTGGCAGCATTTGCCAACGCGCCCAAGAGCGGGGGCCGCTTGGTGATGGCGCTCAACACTGAACCAGTGGGGCTAGATCCAACGTTGGTCACTGCTTTCGCCTCTCACCGAGTGCTTGAGCTTGTGTATGGCGGTTTGCTCAGATTCGACGAAAAAATGAATCTGGTTCCCCATATTGCAAGCGAGATGGAGATTCCGAATCCATACACTATTGTCTTTACAATCCGCGAAGGAGTCCGCTTTCACGATGGAACCCTTTTGACCGTAGAGGATGTCCTTTTCACCTTCAACCGGATTCTGGATCCGGCTGTTCAATCTCCGGCCGCCAGTTTTTATGCGCAAGTAAGCAGTGTTGAAACTTTGGGCGCCAATAAAGTAATCTTCATTCTCAAAGCGCCTGTTGCGTCTGTTATTCTTCCCAACTTTGCCACAGGGAACAGCTCAATCATTTCCAAGAAATTTGTCGAATCGGGAGCCAATCTCCAGCTCGCGACAAACGGGGTTGGGCCATTCATCTTGAAAGAATTTGTTGCAGGAAACTACCTTCACTTTGTCAAAAACCCCCATTACTTCGAACCAGGGTTGCCCTATCTGGATGAACTCCGATTTGTGATCATTCCCGAAGAAATTTCTCGTGTCTCAGCCCTCAAGAGTGGAAATGTGGATCTGATCCAATTAAGCGAACCTTTGAACCTTGGGCAATTTCCTGAATCTCAATGGATGATCGATCGAACACCTGTGCTTAGTTACTATCTGCTTGGGTTTAATGCAAGCCGTCCACCGTTGGACAATCCAGATGTGCGCAATGCCCTAAACTATGCTATCAATCGGGAAGCAATCATTCAAGTAGTCACTTTTGGAGAAGCGATGCCAACCGGAGTGCTCAACCCGTCTTTGGACTGGGCCATTCCCCCTTCCGAATTACCGGAATATACATACAACCCCGCCAAAGCCAAAGAACTACTTACGAAAGCCGGATATCCCAATGGGTTTGAATTCTCGATCACAGCAGCCCAACGGTTTAACTTCGATAAAGTGGCGCAGGTAATCCAGGCGCAGCTTCTTGAAGTGGGTGTCCGGGCCCATATCAACATTGTGGAATGGGGCATTTTTATTGCTAATTGGAGAGAAAGCGATTTTGATTCGTTCGTATCCATGAACAGTGGTTCTGTTGAACCGGATATTCAGCTCAATCGAACTTTCCGAACCGGAGGGTCCACCAACGTCTTCCAATACGGCAATCCCAAAGTGGATGAACTCTTGGATCTGGGGATTGAAACTGTAGATCAGGCCAAGCGAAAACTTGTCTACGAAGAACTCCAGCGGATCTTGGTTGCGGATTCACCGATCCTGTTCCTGTATTCTCCCAACAACATTCATGTGGGAAAACTTTCGGTGAACGGGTTCCTTACCCTACCCACTGAAAGTACCGTATTTTTGAAGCAAACCTGGATCGATCGATAAGATTTATCCAAACTCCAAACAGGAGGCCTGAATGGCCTCCTGTTTTTTCGATTGATTTGATCGATAATGCTGATAGCCATCCGCTTTGTGGAATGGCCGAAACCAATAGGAAAATGGGGAGGGAGTTCCGTTGACGACGATTTCCGAGATTCGAGAAGACGACGCGTTGACATACCTGCAACTCCGGACTGAATTGGATCGCCAATCTCGTTTTTTGCTTCTGGAACCAGGAGAACGGACGACCACAGAAGAAACGATGAAAGAATATATTCGTCAAATCCTTCAAAGGTCCAATCAGATGGTTTTTTTGGCCAAAAGAGAAGGAACTATCGTAGGATTTCTGAGCGCAATGGGTGGGACTGTACAACGGAATAAGAGAACGGCCACGATCGTTGTGGGCATTCTTGAGGCATATACAGGAAAAGGGATCGGTAAATCCCTATTTTGGCATATGGAGCAATGGGCGAAAGAAAGAGGCATTCATCGTCTTGATCTGGGGTGCATGGCCCATAACGCACGGGCGTATCATTTATACCGGTCTTTGGGGTTTATTGAGGAGGGAAGAAAGAAAGCGGTCTATTTTGTTGATGGGGTGTACATGGACGAAATCATCATGGGGAAAATCCTGGAATCCTAAGAAGGCGGCTCTTTCTTGGTTGGTTTTTTTTGCAGTTCATTATTTTGCCCATCTACGGTTTGGTTTTTTCCATAGATTCCTTTTGCTTTGAAGACGGTTGTGAAGGTTTGAAAGAGAATAGACAGATCCAAGCAAAGAGTCCATTTCTGGACGTAGATCAGGTCCCACCGAAACCGCTCATACCAATCGATCTCGTTTCTCCCGTGCACTTGAGCCAAGCCAGTAATTCCGGGTCGCATGGAAAACCGTTCCTTTACCCAAGGCTCATAATCGCCATAGGACTTGGGGTAATAGGGTAGGGGGGGGCGAGGTCCGATGAAACTCATCTCGCCCTTCAAGACATTCATCAATTGAGGTAGTTCATCCAAACTGGTTTTTCGGAGCCACCGGCCGGTACGGGTAATTCTTGAATCCTGGGGTTCGATAAATATTCCGGCCCCTTGCTTTTCTGCGTTGACAACCATACTCCGAAACTTTCGGATGAGAAAGACCCTGCCGTGAATCCCCAACCGTTTTTGGAGAAAAAACACAGGCTTTCCATCTTCCCATAGAATTGCGAGTATGATCAAAGCAAAAAGCGGGCTGATTATGACCAGTAGGACCAGAGAAAAAACGATATCGATCAGTCGCTTGATGAACTGAGCGATCCTCTTTGTCTTTTTGCTCATCCCCAATCATTCCTTATCAACAGGGCAGGATACCGTGTGGCGATTCCTACCCCTGTGGTTGTCTATGTTAACAAGCCGGATTGTCTTGATAATGTTCGAAGAACGCTTTATATCCCAGATACGTTTCATACAGATCTGCTTTGCTGATGATTTCATAGGGCGCATGCATTGCCATTACGGGAAGCCCAACATCCACAACCGAGATTCCCTGATTCGCATAGAACTGGGCAACGGTTCCTCCACCGCCCAAATCCACTTTCCCTAAAAGCCCGTGCTGCCAATGGATCTTTTGCTGATGGAAGAGCTTGCGTATGGCGCCCATAACTTCTGCGTGCGCGTCATTCGATCCTGATTTGCCCCGCGCTCCGGTATACTTGACGATACAGATTCCATGCCCCATTTTGGGTGCGTTTCTTGGATCGTGAATGTCTTTGAACGAAGGATTCAAAGGGTCGCAACCGTCTGCGGAAAGCAACGTCGATCGTTGAAGAATTTCATCCACATCCCGTTCGCTGGAAGAAAGCGACAATATGTTGCGAAGGGCCGGTTTCCAAAAATGGTGTTGAGCGCCTGTGTTTCCTGCGCTTCCAATCTCTTCCTTATCCAAAAACAGCGCGCATGAAGTCCTTTGGGCCGGTTGCGCATCAAGTAGAGCCCGAAACGATGTATATGCGCATGCGCGATCATCATGCCCGTATCCACCTATCATACTCCGGTCCAATCCCAAATCCCTTGGGGGGTAAGCAGGTACAGCCTGTAATTCTGCGCTGACAAAATCCTCTTGCACAAGACCGTATTTTTCGTAAAGCAGGTTGAGGATGTTAAGCAAAACAGGGTCTTTTACGCCTTCCTCGTCTGTGATCGATATGGTTCCCATGAGAATATTAAGAGTTTCTGCCTGGAAGACTTTGGAAACATCGCCTTCTCTGCGATCCAAATGGGGAAGCAGGTCGGAAATCATCAAAACCGGATCGTCAGGATCCATACCAATTCTTACATTGATCTTATTCCCAGTATTCTGAACAACAACGCCAACCAAAGCCAATGGGAGATTAAACCACTGGTATTTCTTTACCCCGCCATAATAATGGGTTTTGGCTAACGCAAATTGCGTATCTTCATAAAAGGCTCCTGGTTTGATGTCCAACCGCGGAGAATCGATGTGTGAAGCAATGAAATTGATCCCTTCATCCAACGAGCTTCCCAGACGAAAGAAAGCAGCGCCTTTTCCTCGATTTTCGATCCAGAACTTTTGGTTCGCGATTAGAGAGGGAGGGTTCTTTTGCCACTCTTCAAAGGAAACATATCCATTTGCTTTCGCTTTTGCGAGAAGGTGTTCGACACACAAACGCTCTGTAACTCCACTACCCAAGAATTCTTTGTAATCTCCTCCGAAATTGTGGATCTTTTGATGATCTCGATGTTTCCATACTTCTTTGGTTTGAAAGGTCAGTCGTTCAGAAAGGTCTTTCCATGGATTTTGGTCATTCGGCATTTGATTCGCTCCTTCTTATCTTTTGGATTCTTTTGACGCTTCATAAACGAAAAAGCGGCTCATTTGAGCCGCCTTTTTCTTCCCGTGTTCCCACTATTCCAGCGTAATTGCATTCACCGGACAGGAGTTGGCGGCGTCTTCTGCGCAGGGTGCGTCCGTTTCTGCAACCAAAACGTCCGCTTTCCCTTCATCGTTCATCTGGAATACTTCTCCACAAAGGCTTTCGCATACTCCGCATCCAATGCAAGCATCCACATCTACAGTCACTTTTGCCACAATGGTACACCTCCATCTTTGTCGGTATTCAAAGCGATTATAACACAAATTTCCGAAAAAAAAGGTATTGTTCAAGGAGAAAAACCGCTTGTATTTCCCGGTTTTTTTTGGTACAATACCCATGCTCCATTGCCAGTGTAGCTCAGTCGGTAGAGCAACTCATTCGTAATGAGTAGGCCGTGGGTTCGAATCCCTCCGCTGGCTCCATTCCTTTATACGGCAAAAAGGGGTATCATGAAAGGAACAAAAAAAACGATCACAGAAAGGGTTTTCGAGGACCTTTCTCTTTTTGTTGATGAATATGGTCTTTCCAGCTGTCGTTGGCTTTTGGCTGTATCTGGCGGCATGGATTCCATGGTTATGCTACATGCCTTCAATTCAGTTTGGAAAGAAAAGAACCATCAAATGGCCGTTGCCCATTTCGATCATGGGTATCGCAACGAATCTTCATCCGACGCCTCGTTTGTAGCGTCTGTATGTCAATCCATGGGGATTTCTTCTTTCACCCGCAGAGAGGAATTGGGATACAAACACAAAACGGGGCTTTTTTCCGGTCAAAGCTTGGAAGCAGTCTTTCGAAAAAGACGGATGGCTTTTCTTGAAGATACAATGAAGGAATCAAAAAGCAGCTGTATCATGACGGCCCATCATCAAGATGACCTTCTTGAAACCTTTCTTATGCGCTGCCTTCGAGGGACTGGTCTGAACGGGATTCAGTCGATCAAACCTTTTTCTCCCCCGTTCGCCCGGCCGCTATTGCATTTCTCGAAGGAAGAAATTCGTCGATATGCAAAGGAAAACCAAATCGAATTTCGAGAAGATCCTTCCAACCAAGACCAGCGGTTTCAGAGGAATCGGATTCGGAATGAGTTGATTCCTTTTCTCGAAGAGTCGTTCGGCCAGTCTGTCCGAAAGAACCTTCTTCGAAGCTTGGAGAACTTCTCATCAGGTAATCTGGCCTTGGAGACTATGCTTGAGCCGCTAATCCAACAAATGGATATAAACGAAAAAAGGGCGCTTTTCCCAAAACAGATCGGGATCCTTGAAGAATCCATACAACGAGAGGTGATCATTCGGGGGTATTATCGTTGGAGGGGAAGCGCCATAGGAATGACAGGGGAAAAGTGCCAGCAAATTATCAGGCGATTGCAAGACCCAGGAAACTTTTCCATCACGATCGATGCGGACGCATCCTTTCACAGGGATTACGATTCAATCCGACTTGAAGTGCGAGAAAAACCTAGGTTTTCCGGGTTTCCGCTTCCCTTGATTGTTGATCAAGTCCATGAACCAATCCGAATCAGCGTACCTGGCGACGTCCCGCTTCTTTTTTTTGATCCGTATCCATTTCTCGGGCTACCGGTTTTGTTTCCCAAAGAGGACACTGAGATTCTTATGGATTATGATGACATTCCCTTTCCTCTAACTCTTCGTTATTGGGCTCCAGGAGACAGAATGAGTCTTCTTGGGTTTGGAGGAAGAAAGAAACTTTCGAAATTATTCCAGGAATATCGGGTTCCTCGAAGCAAAAGAAAAAAAACCATGGTCCTAATTGATGGAAAAAATGATATAATTTGGTGTGTGGGAATCAAACGCTCAGGAAAGTACCCCCTCGATTCGCAAACGAAAAAGGTACTTTCCATTCGTCTATGCCCATCATCTATTTTGCCTTTTCGCTAAAGGAAGGGAGGGAGCGGTTTCACCGCATTTAATTGAAAACTTTACGTGATTTCTGGTATCTATTCGCCAATCAAAACTCAAACGATCCCAATCGGTATCGAAGGGACCCAAGAAATCAGCTGGGGTCTAAGCCTCCAAGGCCGAGGAGCCAATTGTATTTCCTGATCGTCATCGTGCTTGCAGTCATCCTGATCGCAACAGTGTATCGACCGGGAGTACAAACAACACAAACAGTTGATTTTACAGATTTTATGAAAATGGTTCAACATGATG